>Ga0209395_1000241_pt1 | contig 82613 bp, 72 predicted proteins | sample GOMGulsemesocosm_3_FD_184635 | JGI IMG/M metagenome (GOLD analysis project Ga0209395, IMG submission 184635) | Methane-oxidizing microbial communities from mesocosms in the Gulf of Mexico - GOM9D Gulf of Mexico (SPAdes) (version 2) | ecosystem: Environmental > Aquatic > Marine > Cold seeps...
CTCCATTGACTCAATTACCAAGTGGGCAGCTGGTTGGCAACGCAAAGGTTGGAAAAAAGCTAATGGTGAAGCAATCAAAAACCCTGAACTAGTCAAAGCCTGTTATACCTTGTATCAAGAAATAAAAGCACAACTCACTATTACTCATGTTAAGGGTCACGCTAATATTGAAGGTAATGAATTATCCGATAGAATGGCGGTGCTAGCTCGTATGAAGCAAACCGCTAACTTTGTGCAATATACCGATAGCATTAACATCAAAGACATTCTGGCAATGCCATCAGGTTAGGTTTTTAACTCAGAATTTATATTGGAATGAAAATAATAAGTCGCGACTCTACATAAACTTATTTGCAGAGTAGCGAACTTATATAATTAAAGAGCTTATCCGTAACGTTTCGCTGCTTCCACAGTATTCTTCAATAAACAAGCTATCGTCATTGGGCCAACGCCGCCAGGTACAGGTGTGATACCACCACAAACATCAGCTACTGGCGCATAATCAACATCACCAACAAGCTTACCTTTGCCATCAACTTCAATGCGGTTAATACCAACATCAATCACTGTTGCTCCTGGCTTAACCCAATCCGCTTTGACAAACTCAGCTCGTCCTACGGCAGCGACTAAAATATCAGCCTGTTGACAAATTTCAGTTAGATTTTTAGTACGAGAATGGGCAATGGTCACCGTGCAGTTTTCTTGTAATAACAAAAGTGCTACTGGTTTACCGACAATATTTGATCGACCAATAACCACCGCATGTTTACCCGAAAGATCATCACCTAAATGTTTCTTAGCTAAAATAATACAACCTTGAGGAGTACAAGGTATTAATGCCCCTGCTTCTCCATTAAGTAAACGACCTGAGTTCATCGCGTGAAAACCATCAACATCTTTTTCTGGTGCAACCGCAGCAATCACAGCACTTTCTTCAATGTGCTTAGGTAAAGGTAGCTGTACTAAAATACCGTGGACAGAGTCATCATTATTTAATGTCGATAAATGTTCAAGTAATTGTGCTTGTGTCGTTGTATCAGCTAAACGAATTTCTTCTGATATCATGCCTACTTCTTTGGTTTGCTTAACCTTATTGCGTACATAAACCTGGCTTGCGGGGTCTTCACCTACCAAAATAACGACTAATTTAGGTGTGATGTTTTGTGTTTCTTTTAAAGCCGTTACTTGCAATGCAAGTTCTGCTCGCAACTCTGCTGCAGCTTGTTTTCCATCGATAATCATGTTGATTCTCTTATTTGTTATTGTTATTGGCTTAAATAAAATCTATATGTAATGCAGTTAAACAACTCTATTAAATGGGAGCAAGCTGTTTACTTCATTTATTTAGTTATTGCTGATATAGATCATTATTGAGCTTGCCATGAGCGAGTTAATAATTCTTTCTCACCCAAAAGAACTCGACCGATAAATTCATCGCCTTTATTAACTACGCCAACGCCTTTAGGTGTACCTGTCATTACAATATCGCCATCCTCAAGTTCAATAAAGCTTTCTAACTCACTTAAAATTTGCTCTGGCTTATACATCATTAATGCCACACCACCAGCTTGAATAACCTTGTTATTAATTTTTAACTCAAGCTTTAACTCTTCTTCAATGCTATCAATAGCGACAAACTCACTAAATACCGCGGCACCATTAAACGCTTTGGCTCGCTCCCACGGTAGTCCTTTCGCTTTAAGTTGGCTTTGCAAGCCACGTTTAGTTAAGTCTAACCCTAATGCCACCGCAGAAAACTTACCTTGATGATAAAGAAAACAAAGCTCAGCCTCATAATGTAAGGGCTCTTGATGAAAACTATTTAACTGGATTGAAATAGAAGAGTTAGGCTTGTTAAACACCACCATTTCATCAGGTATTTCATTACCGAGCTCAGCGATATGATCAACATAATTACGACCGATACAAATGATTTTAGACGGATAAACAGCTTGATTAGCTAATTGAATACTTTTCATTAAAGCCCTTAAAAAGAAGATAAAATCTTATCGAACAATAATAACCTATACTCAATAAAAATCATGCCTTTATTACTGGTTGCTAATAACCAGTTAAGGAAAATGTAAAAGGACAATAATGGCCCTAATTATCTTTAAGCAGAAAAGTGGCGAAAAAGTCGCAGTAAAAGCCAACAATGGTGAGAGCTTAATGCGTGCAGCGATGGATAATAATATCGAGGGCATCAAAGCGCTTTGCGGTGGTAATTGTAATTGTGCAACTTGCCATGTCGCGATAGAACCAGATTTCCAAACAAAAGTTGGAGTAATGAGTGCTGATGAACAACAATTATTAGGAAAATTGAGAAATAAGCAGCCTGCCTCCCGTCTAGCCTGTCAAATCATAGTGACAACTCAACTAGAAGGTATGCGAGTGATTGTTAAGTAACTTGATATCTGATTAAGTAAAACAGCATCAACAATTCAAAATAATGTGACATTTGTCATAGTATTTGATCCCTATCAAGTAAGGTTCATTGTTATTTGCTTCCACATTTTTTTACCCGTATTTTAGTGGCAAGTTAATCAGTCAATGAAGTTGTTATGAGCGCAGTTAATCTACAAACATCTAATGAGCCAAGTCAGTCACTTTATTATCAAGAGCAGGCCAATGAAGTGTCGCTATTTGAGTATGCCTTTCAACACCAATTACCGGTACTAATAAAAGGGCCGACGGGCTGTGGTAAAACACGCTTTATTGCCCATATGGCAGAAAAGCTCAAGAAACCTTTATATACCGTATCTTGTCATGATGATTTAACCGCCGCTGATTTAGTCGGTCGTCACCTCATTGGTCCAAATGGTACTTATTGGCAAGATGGACCATTAACCAAAGCGGTACGTGAAGGTGGTATTTGTTATTTAGATGAAGTGGTTGAAGCACGTAAAGATACTACCGTGGTATTACATCCTTTAGCGGATGACCGTCGCATCTTACCATTAGAGCGTACAGGTGAGTTAATTGAAGCCGCGCCCGGTTTTATGTTAGTGGTTTCTTATAACCCTGGTTATCAAAATTTACTTAAAGGTATGAAGCCCAGTACACGCCAGCGTTTTGTCGCTTTACGCTTTGAGTACCCAGCCAAAGAAGTGGAACAAGAGATATTAGTTCAAGAAGCAGGTGCAGATCCTCATTTAGCCTTTAAGTTAGTTGAATTAGCACAAGCATTGCGCCGTTTAGAACAAAATGATTTAGACGAAGTTGCTTCTACTCGCTTATTAATTTATGCCGCCAAAATGATGTCTAGTGGCATGAATGCGTTAGATGTTTGCCGTTGCTGTTTGGCGGAGCCGTTATCAGACGATCCTGATACGGTTAAAGCATTAATGGACGTTGCTAGAATTTATTTTGATGAATAGTCCTGAATTAGCAAATAGTTCAATATTAACAATGAATTCTGAACAAGCTATGAGTTCTACAGCAAGGAAATTACCTGGCGATCTTGCCATGTGGTTTTTTATTTTGGCGGAACTCACCGTTTTTGCGATTTTTTTTATCGGCTTTGCCGTAGCAGAACAACTCAATAGTGAAATGTTTGCTGCAGGGAAAGCACAGTTACACCCTATCGCCGGTTTAATTAATACTATTGCTTTGATCACTAGTAGCTTGTTTGTTGCCTTGTCATTGAATGCTTTGTATAAAGGTAATACGAAGCAAACAGTAAAACTGTTAATTATTGCCCAACTAGTTGCTTGCATTTATCTCGTGGTTAAAATTGGAGAATATCAGTTTCTTTTTGCTGCAGGTATAGATATTGAAACTAACAGCTTTTTCACTTTATATTTTTTGATCACCGCTTTTCATTTTATGCATGTTCTACTGGGTATGGTTATTTTAATCTTTATGACTGTAAAAGCGTCGAAAGATGGATATAACAATAACTTAGCTGGCTTTGAGTCTGGAGCAAGTTACTGGCATATGGTGGATATGTTATGGATTATTCTATTCCCGTTAATTTATGTTATTTAATCCTAAAAAAAGAAGAAGTGAATGAATTATGACTGCTGATAAAAAAGCCATACTTAGCTGGTTAGCTCTTATTTTACTCACCTTTACCTCGGTTTATCTTGACTTAATGATCAAGCACTATGAGTTTTTTATTTGCAGTGTTTTACTCATTGTATTTTTTAAAGGCCAACAAATTATTGATATTTTCATGGAGTTAAAAGAGGCTCCTAAAAAATGGCGATTATTGATGTTAAGTTATGTGATCTTGCTACCGCTGATAATTTCGCTAATTTATATTTTCTAAGACGTTATGAAGTAAGTACCCCTGTTAAATTAAGTCGAGTAGAATCAATAAAAGTGAGGGTAAAATGAGAGAACATACTTCAAAAGGCAGTCAATCTGCTATTGTCTATCAATCACTATATTTAATGAATTTATTGCTTTTACCTGGATTATCTTTTCTTTTTTTACTGTGGTTATTTATCAAAAATAAACAACATAAAGGCTGGCAGCGCATTCATCTTTATCGCGCGATGCAGTTATCATTACTGGCGGGAATATTCATTGCAGCAATACCTCTAGTTATTATTCTAATTGTTGAAAATATACAAGCTTCATTGATGGTGATGATTGTTTATGTTGTTACTCTACATGCTGCTTTTGTGCTCATCGGCATGTTAAATATAGCTAGAGCGATGGCAAAGAAACTCCCACTTTTTTGATATAGCGCAAACTAAATTCCATTTTTGTAACTAATTGCTACACAATTCTAAAAACTTGATTTCCATCAAGTTCCCTAATAGTAATCATCGCTATCATTCACAGGCTTTATTACATATTTTAATAAGGGAAATACCATGTCAGAGCGCTTTACAAAAGGCATGGCCCGGAATATTTATTATGGTGGAAGTGTCTTCTTCTTCTTAATATTTTTGGGCTTAACCTTTCACACAACTAAAGAGATGCCCAAACGGGATCATCGAGAAAACATTACAGAATCTGTAGCTAAGGGCAAAGAGCTATGGGAAGAAAACAACTGTATTGGTTGCCATACATTAATTGGTGAAGGTGCATATTTCGCTCCTGAACTTGCTAATGTTTATATTCGTCGTGGTGGCGGAGATGAAGCTGCCTTTAAAGGGTTTTTAAGAGGTTGGATGAACGCACAACCACTAAATATTCCTGGTCGTCGCCAAATGCCAAACTTTCATTTAACAGATGAAGAAATTGATAACTTAGCGGACTTTCTGAAGTGGACCTCAGAAATGGATACTAATGACTGGCCGCCAAACGATGAAGGATAATGTGATGAACACTTTAAAATTTCAATCTCAAGCCGTCGCAAAACCTTACTTCGTTTTTGCTCTGATCTTGTTTGTTGGTCAAATCTTATTCGGTTTGATCATGGGCTTACAATATGTGGTTGGTGACTTCCTAGGTGGTGCCATTCCTTTTAATGTTGCTCGTATGATTCATACTAATCTATTGATTGTTTGGCTATTATTTGGCTTTATGGGCTCTGCATATTACTTAGTGCCTGAAGAAGCTGAAACCGAACTATACAGTCCTAAATTGGCGATGGCTCTCTTTTGGATATTTGCTGCAGCCGGTGTTGCAACCATTGTAGGTTACTTACTCGTACCTTACTCAACATTAGCTCATTATACTTTTAATGATTTATGGCCGACCATGGGACGTGAGTTCCTTGAGCAACCAACTATCACTAAAATTGGTATCGTTGTCGTTGCATTAGGTTTCTTGTTTAACTTAGGTATGACTATCTTAAAAGGCCGTAAAACAGCTATCAACATGGTGTTGATGACAGGTTTAATAGGCTTAGCGGTATTCTTCTTATTCGCATTTTACAATCCAACTAACTTAGCATTAGATAAATACTTCTGGTGGTTTGTAGTTCATTTATGGGTAGAAGGCGTTTGGGAACTAATCATGGGCGCAATTTTAGCTTATGTATTAATTAAAATTACCGGTGTTGACCGTGAAGTTATCGAAAAATGGTTATATGTGATCATCGCTATGGCATTAATCACAGGTATTCTAGGTACAGGACATCACTTCTACTGGTTAACTACGCCTGAATACTGGCAGTGGATTGGCAGTGTATTTTCGGCATTAGAGCCATTACCTTTCTTTGCAATGGTACTATACGCTTTCAATATGGTTAACCGTCGTCGTCGTGAACATCCAAACAAAGCCGCTACTTTATGGGCGTTAGGTACTGCAGTAATGGCATTCTTAGGTGCTGGTGTTTGGGGTTTCTTGCACACTTTAGCTCCGGTGAACTATTACACTCACGGAACACAAATTACCGCAGCACATGGTCACATGGCATTTTACGGCGCTTACGCAATGATAGTGATGACGATCATTTCATATGCTATGCCTAAAATCCGTGGTATCGGTGAAGCAAATTGTAATCGTGCACAAGTTTGGGAAATGTGGGGTTTTTGGTTAATGACTGTTGCTATGGTCTTTATCACCCTATTCTTAACAGGTGCTGGTGTATTACAAGTATGGCTACAACGTTTACCAGAAAATGGTGAAGCATTGAGTTTCATGGCAACACAAGACAAATTAGCGATATTCTATTGGCTGCGTGAAGCTGCTGGTGTTGTATTTCTACTTGGTTTGATTGCATATTTAATGAGTTTTTTCATCACTGAAAAAACAGCAAAAGCATAACGCTTAGTCATTAAGTACTACAGAATGATACCGCTACAATAAACATATTGCAGCGGTATTTTATATCACTAAAAGCTGATTTATTAGAGTATTAGGAGAAGCACTTGGATACTGAAATGAAAGTACAAAAAACTCAAAAACGCTTATTGCAAAAAATTTCAAAGGTCACCGGCATATTAAGTACCCTTACCGCGATTATCTGCGCTATCTATTTATTTACTATTCGCGATAGTGGTGACGATGTAATTAAAGCAAGTATGGGCGCAACCGCCTTTTTCTTCTTCATGGTTGGTTTAGTATTGAATACCATGGCAGATACCGATATTCCTAATTTAAAAATTGAAGATAAATAATGTTAAGCACATCCACTTATCTAGAATGAAGGCAATAAACTATCGAAAAGTATCAATTGAAAATCCATCGTTATTTGACCCACATCACAACAATCTAACTCATTGCTTGTTAGTATCACCTCAACAATTGCTATTTAACGAAAATGATCACAAATGGAAGAATGGATTGGTGGTATTTGGCATAAATACATCACCCGAAAAGCCAGCACAGAGTTTGAACAAGCCAGAGTAAACTTCGACCAAGTAAGTAAATCTGTTGGCATGGTTTTCCGCGCTTTAGGCGGCGAAGCAATCAAACGTGTGGAAGCAGCAAGTGCTCGTGACTATATAGTTAGACGCTCTTTTCTACAAAAAATATCCGGTGAAAACCAACAAATTAGTCTCGCATGGCAAGATGAAGAAAGCTTGCGTTTACCTGAGAGCTTAGCTGTATTCCCAAATAAAGATCTCAATAGAGATTTATATATTTGGCTCGCTGTACTCGCTGCACATCATAGTGGCAACTTTACCCATTGGGCGATAGATAACCAGAAGTTAGTTGTTGATGTATTGGCTAAATACCCCTCACTTTTACCTCGTTACCAACGGCTAGCTCAGGCATTTATTACTACACGTGCAGATCACAGTAAGCGCCCTGAAGATGAGCAGCAAATGGAGTTGTCTATTATTGCTGCAATAAAAACTCCTGGGGCTGTAAAATTTTTCCCTCAAGTAAACTATGCGCCTCAGGCGGTTTACTTATGGCTTTACCCATCAGCCCATGTTAACCCCTTGTTATTACCTGACGCGCAAGCGTTAACAGAACAAGAAGATGATGAAATTAACTCTGCCAATAAAGCTAAAAAGAATAATAGCGCTCGTAAAAAAGCCGAGCGAGTTGATTCAGGTAGCGATAAAGACGGCATGATGATTTTTCGTCTTGAGAGCATGTTTTCATGGAGTGAATTTGCCAAACTTGATCGTGGGAGTGACGACAGTGATGACGACGATGATGATAATCAACGAGTCGCTGACGATCTAGATAAAATCACCCTAGCGCAACAGCAGCAAGAGCAAAAGAGTGCCCAAATAAAAATTGATTTAGATTTACCTTCAGCCTCAGAAGACGATATTCCATTGGGCGAAGGCATAAAACTACCTGAATGGAATTATAAAACTCAGCAACTTGATGCGGATAGATGTTTATTGCTGCCTATGCTGCCAAAAGATTTTTCGCCGCAAAAATTACCACTTAAACTACAAAAAATAGCTAAGGTCATTCAAGCACAGTTTGAGCAATTACGCAGTACTCGTTACTGGCTAAAAGCTCAACCGCAAGGAGAAGAGTTAGACTTAAGCGCTTGGTTGGATTTTCATGTAGAAAGTCAAATATCCCCTACTCAAGAAAAAGGGTTATATCAAAGTTTCCGAGGTAATAATCGGGATATATCAAGCTTATTATTAGCTGACTTATCCATGTCTACCGATGCTCATTTAGATAACGACAACCGTGTTATTGATGTGGTTAAAGACAGTATGTTGCTCTTTGGCGAAGCGCTTAATAGTGTCGGTGACAACTTTGCTATGTATGGTTTTTCATCTGTTCGGCGCAGTAATGTTCGTTTTACCATGCTTAAAAACTTTAAAGAAGCCTATAGCGACAACATTCGTGGCAGGATCCAGTCTATTCGCCCTGGGTTTTATACTCGTATGGGGGCAGCAATCCGCCAAGCAATTAAAGTTTTACAAGAACAAAATTCAACTCAAAAATTATTACTTATTTTAACCGATGGTAAACCCAACGACATTGATCATTATGAAGGACGTTTTGGCATTGAAGATACCCACCAAGCAATCAATGAAGCAAAGCGCCTAGGCATTAAACCGTTTTGTATTACCATAGACCAAGAAGCTGAAGATTATTTGCCTTATTTATTTGGCAGTGATGGTTTTACCGTGATATTACGCCCAGCACAGCTACCTGTACGTTTGCCGCAACTTTATCATCAATTGACGAGCCACTAATTATGTCTACAGAAAAAGTTACTTGTTTATTTTGTCAGGTAGAAAATGACAGTCAATTAGAAAACTGTACTAATTGCGGCATGGCACTGGCCAAAAATCATCCAAATAGTGCCACTGCCCGGCAAAAGTTTTTTAGAAAAGCTTTCTGGGGCATTGTCATTTTTTGCCTAGTTATGATGTACTATTTACCTCGATAATCTTCTAATATAACAAGCATATACTCATATTATGGTGTAATTAATTCATATTTTGTTACATCTAGTAGAAATTTTTTAGTAATAAATTTCATTAAGTAAAGACTACTCACTTATTCAATCTATTTGGTAACTATGCAAAGGAAATCTTATGTCTAAAGTGAATGTGCCTAAAACGAACATTTCTCAAGTGAAGAAAAGTAAATTAAAAGTATTTTGGCGAGAAAACAAATCATTGATAATATTCATCAGCTTAATGATGGTTTTTCGCAGCGCCGTAGCCGATTGGAATGATGTTCCTACTGGCTCAATGAAGCCTACCATAGTTGAAGGCGACAGAATCTTAGTAAACAAAATGGCTTATGACATTCGTTTTCCATTCAGTCATGTCTCCTTGTTCAAAATTGCGGATCCACAACGTAACGATATTATTATCTTCGATTCAGTTGTCTCTGATAAAAGATTAGTTAAGCGAGTTATCGGGGTACCTGGTGATGTTGTTTCTATGCACAATAACCAGTTAATAATTAATGGTGAAGTCGTTGACTATAAAGAATTAGCAAACAAATCCTCACATAAAATAATGACTGAATCACTTATCAGTAATAGTCATCGCATTCGACTTGCACAACAACCATCAAGACTGGCAAATTTTTCTTCAGTGAAAGTACCACAAAACCAATATTTAGTACTGGGAGATAATAGAGATAACAGTGCTGATTCACGAGTGATTGGTTTTGTACCACGTGATGAAATAGTAGGACGTTCTTCTACTGTGGTAATGTCTTTGAATTATGACAATTACTACCTACCCAGAAGCGAGCGTTTCTTAATCGATCTTTAGTTCATTTTATAAAAGTCATATGCCCTCTAGACCACAATAAAGCAACAAGTACTTCATTAAAGTGCTTGTTGTTTTTTACAACAGCTATTATCATCCATGCACCTAAAAAACAAATAAGAAAACTAAGCGTTTATTATGTCATTTAAATCAATCAAAACCGCTCTTTCTCCCGTACTACTGGCTTTGGGTGTATCTACTTTTTCAGCACAAGCCACTATTGTTGAATTTCAAACCTCTCAAGGTGATTTCAAAGTTAATTTACATGATGAAACCACGCCTAAAACCGTTGAAAACTTTTTAAAATATGTTACCGATGGGGATTATGATGACACTATATTTCATCGTGCTGTTGATAACTTTATTGTTCAAGGCGGTGGATTTGCTTTTGATGGTACTTTTCCTTTAACAGGGATTGACACAGACAATACCATTGTCAATGAGCCTGTCTATTCAAATGTTAAAGGCACTATAGCCATGGCGAAAGTTTCAGGGAATGCAAATAGTGCTACCAGCCAATGGTTTGTTAATATGAAAGACAATAGTACAACCGGCGCTCAACTTGATATACAAAATAGCGGTTTTACTGTTTTTGGCGAAGTAGTTGTTAATGATACAGAAGATGGCATGGCCACTTTAGAAAAAATATTAAATTTACCTCGCTGTTCGGGTAATGAAATCCCAGTAACGAGTAATACTTCAGCACTTTGTGATGCACCTACTGCTGAGAACTTTGTTACCATTTATAGTGTTGTCATTTATGATGCTACCAGCAAAACAGATGCAAATTTAACTTCGGTTAAAAACACTTTGATTAACCAGCCTGTTGAGCCACCTAAAAAAGACAGTGGCGGTGGCGGCTCATTAACTTGGTTTTCGCTGGCTTTATTAGGCTTATTAACTTCAGTGCGTAAAATTAAGAATTAGCGATTTGTTGCATACTAATTAAAATAAAAAGCCAGCTTTATCGCTGGCTTTTCTATTACTAAATGATGCAACTTTTTGTTAAAACTAAATTATTATGTTTTTGTTTTAGCAAACTTATAAACAAAACGATCTGTTGTGCCGCGTACACCTTTAGCAAAAACATGACTCGCTAAATTATCTTTATTATTACGCAGATAAAAAGCTTCTTCCACTAAAGTAAAACCTGCTTGCTGCATTTGATATTTAACAATATTGGGATCAATGCGATGAAAATCATTAGGTGCATTATAACCCGACCCTGCAGTACCAACGTGATCAATAATCACAAATAAGCCATCATCCTTCATCACACGCTTAACTTTAGCCAAAGCCTTTTTATGGTCAATTGCCTGCTCTCTAAATTGAGTCGTCTTACCGTCACGAATACTGTGAGTAAAAAACAAATCATGGTAGTTCAATGCGGTAAAAACTAAATCAACAGACTCTTCAGCAATATTAATGTCTTCAATTTCAACCTTATCTAAGCGTTTTACATTAGCAAGACGGTTATTTTGAGTTCTCTCTTTAATGCCCTTTTCAGCAAACTGCCAAATTACATTATCATTTTGTGCATAAACTTTGCCTTTATCACCTACCGCCATGGAAAATAACTCGGTATACCAACCTCCTCCAGCAAATAAATCAAGTACATGGTCCCCAGTAGAAATTTCAGAGAAATACATAACATCAGCTGGTTTTCTAGCTTCATCTCTTGCTGCATCCGCTTTAGTACGCTCTACATTTAACAATAGCTGCGCTAAACTGGTGTAACTTAACTCTTCAGATGGGGCGGCATGTCCATATATGCTTAAGCTAGCTAATAACGCGATCGAAACTTTCGAAAAGGCTTTCATGATATTTCCTTTATTAGATAAAATTTAAGATTACTAATTGTAGTAATAGAACTTAACACTCAACAAAAAATTTCAAACTTAGGCTTGCTGCTCAAGCCAAGTATCAATTAAAAAACGTGCAATAGACTCTTGTCTTGGAATTTGTATACCTGCTGCTTTATCCCCCCAATCATTTAAGCATCGTACTTGTTCAGCACTATACCAATTGGCTGTCGACAATTCTTGTTTATCGATAGAGATTTCTGATGAGGTAGCTTTAACAAAAAAACCTACCATTAATGAGCAAGGGAATGGCCAAGGTTGCGAAGCTATGTAATCAACTGTATCTATGTTTTCAACACTAATCCCTGCTTCTTCATATACTTCTCGCTTAACCGCCTCTTCAAGGGACTCTCCAGGATCAACAAACCCAGCAAGAGTCGACACCAAGTTATCAGGAGAATTAACATGGTTAGCGAGCAGACATACCGCAGGTCCATGCTCAGGCTGATATTCAATTAACATGATCACCACGGGATCGGTACGAGGGAAGTTTTGCTTGTTGCATTGCTCATTTATACACTGGCGCATATGTCCGGCTTCTAATAGCTCTGTTTTATTTCCACAACAGCCACAAAACTGATGCGTTTGATGCCAGTAACTTAATGACTTGGCATAAGAAAGTGTCGCTGCTTGTACCGAAGAGATAGAAGGCAAAACGGTACGAAAATCAGCTAAGACAAGCTCATTTTCAACTATTTCGTTTCGTTGCTTATTTTGTCCTTGATTTAGCAGCCCCTGAAAAAAAGCAAAATACTCCTTTTCTGGTAAGAATGAAAGATCAATAACAAAGTGAGCAGTGATTTGAGAACTTTCATCAAGCCCTAAAAATATCGGCTGCTCAGCTAATGCTAAAAGTTCATCAAGTAAGTCGAACGAACGTGTCAGTTGTATAACGTTTTGTTGTAGAACTAGGTACTTGCCTTGATAAATAGGGATAAAAATTGAATTTTCAGCCGCTAATCGTTCATTTAGCCAACGAGGTGACTTTCTTAAAGTCGAAGCTCTATTTAAGCTCATGCCGGTAAAAGCTAGCGATTTACTCATCATGACTCCTTGCTGTTAGTAATGAGCGTTGCCATTGCTGACTCCAGTCTCCTAAAGGATAAATCACCAACATCAGCTCTTGACCTATAGCTGTTAATGCATAGCCACCTACTTGTTTTTCAACTAAAGCTACCGCTCTTAACTCCTTTAAACGAGTATTAAGTAAACTAGGTGAAATACCATCACACTTAGCTTGTAGCTCTCTAAAAGTTAATATTTGCTGATTTAATTGCCAAACAATGCCTAAAGCCCAAGTACGACCAATTAGGTCAAGCAATGCCATAATTGGCTTACCAGTTTTAGAGCCTCGCACTGGAGTGCCAGGTAATGGAAGTGACATAAACAAGTCCTTCTTGCTACAAAAACTGTAGCTTACTACAAATATTGTAGCAAAGAAAGTTCATCTAATTTTATTAGCTGGAATTCGTTTGAGTATTACTTATGATTAATAACTGATCTTATTTCTTAAAGACTTAACTTGACTACGCTTACCTTTGCCATCAAGTCTACGTAGCTTTGAAGCTTTAGTTGGTCGAGTTTCTCGTCTTTTTTTCTGTATTACCATTGCGGATAAAATAATTTCTTTTAAACGCTTAAGTGCATCATCTCTGTTCATCTCTTGTGTTCTAAAAGACTGAGCTTTAAGCACAATAACACCGTCCGTGGTTATTCGACTATCAGATAACTTCAGCAGTCTTTCTTTATAAACAGCGGGTAATGATGAGCGCTTAATGTCGAATCTTAAGTGAATTGCTGTCGCGACTTTATTGACCCGTTGCCCACCATTTCCTTGAGAACGGATTGCACTCAATTCAATTTCCCATTCGGCTAAACTCACTGTATTTGATAGGATTAAATCTGCCATCTTGACTTTGCAACACCTTAAGATCAAAAACAGGAGCCGTGGCTCCCGTTACTTTCATTTATTCAAGTTTAACCTAGATTTAATTCTTGTATTCGCTCATGAGCGATTTCAGGAGTGGTTGCATTAGGTTTGGAATGCAAATTTGCTTTTAACTGCCCTTTTCGATGTTTAAGTGCAGAATCTAATTTTTTTGCCGCTACGGCAATGGTTGGGTACATCACTTCATCTGTGTTGGATGCAGATACTTTTGCTCCTTCGTAAGTGGTGCTTAACTCAACATGGTGCTTACCATGTTCTTTAGAAATAATAACATCTAATGAGATAAGAGTTGGAAAGTGGGTGGCAATTTTTGAAAACTTTTCTTCGATATGCTCTCTAATAGAACCTTTAACATCGACATGGTGACCTGAAATATTTATTTTCATAGCATTTCCTTTTATGATTGCTCTCAACTATAAGACTTGGGCTTTTTTAGTAAAAACGCAAGTCAAAAGTTAATAAAATTTGATTAAAATCAGCAAACGCTTAGTTTTCAAGCAAAATTAGTTTAATTAATTAGCTAAGAGTTATCCATTAAGCCTTTTTTCGTAGAGTTTTATTTCATGTTCAATCGAGGGCAAAGTTAATAATGATTTAAATGAGAAGCCTAAGCGCTGTAATAAAGCAATAGAAGCTAGATTGCCAGGGTTACAAATCGCTTGCAAAACGGGCAAATTTAGAACACTTAATGCGTACTCCACAACTGCTCCCAAAGATTCAAGGCCAAATCCTTGTCGACAATACTGAGATAAAAAAGCAAAGCCTACCTCTGGATATTCAACCCCGTCTCGCTTAATTAACCCACAAATTCCGATGGTGTTATTTGAATGACTTAACTGACAGCAATATAAGCTATACCCTAATGCCTTTTGCATCGCTAATGGCCCATCATTGATATAACGTAGAGCACCTTCAAGGTCTCTTACCCCTTTATCACCAATGTTCTCAATAAATGTTTTTTCATTAAGCAGCTGTAAAATCATTGGTGCGTCACTGTCATTGAGCGTACGAATAACTAAGCGTTGACTTTGACAAATTTGCATATATTAATCTCATTATTTTTAAGAAGCAAAAGGCTTTATTTAACTCGCTAATTAGAAAACTTACCTTAACATCCAAAAGTCAAAATAACTATTTTTGGCTGTTTTGACTTATCAATAATTAAGGAAAGTTTTCAAACTTTCTATGCCAACCAAAAGCATGTTTTTTTACATGCTTTGTTAGTTTCAAATTTTTTAATAAAGCCTCTCCCACAAATTCATTTTTACGCTATAATCTTTTTCTATTTTATTTAGCGCTATTTTTTTATTTAAGAGAATCATGAATGTTTGATGATATACGTCCTTATCATGACGATGAGGTCAATGCTGTCCTTAAAAAATTAATTAACGAACAAGAGCTACAGTCATCTATCGCTGGCTTCTCTTTACCTTTACTCTATAAGTTAATGCCTAGCTTGGCGCGCTCATTGGTAAAATGGTCAATTAAAAAGCGCATCAAACACTTACACACCATTGATGATATTCAAAATGAAGTTGCTAAGTATCTACAAAAGTTAATTAAGAAAAGCACTACAGGATTTACTTTCGACGGTCTAGAACATATTACTGCAGGTAAACCCTGTTTGTTTATCAGTAATCATAGAGATATCGTGCTAGATGCTGCTTTAGTTAATTATGCGCTACATAAAAGTAACATTGATACCGTCGCTGCTGCTGTTGGTGATAATTTATTGCACAAAGATTGGGTTGCGGATCTTATGCGTATCAATAAAAGCTTTATTGTTAAACGTAGTGAAAAAACAAAACGTGCTATGTTAACCGCTTCAAAACAATTATCCGCTTATATTCACCATAGTATTCAAGATAAAAAGCAACATATTTGGATAGCTCAACGGGAAGGTCGAGCCAAAGACGGTTTAGATAAAACGAATGCCGCATTAATTTCTATGCTGTTATTAAACAAAGAAAAAAAATCAGCTATAGGAGATTATTTGCAACAGTTGAATATAATTCCCGTGGCTATTTCTTATGAATTCGACCCTTGTGATAGTGATAAAGCTAAAGAACTTGCCGAAACTCAGGCTACAGGCTCTTATCAAAAACACGAAGGTGAAGATTTAAAAAGTATAACTCAAGGCATGTTAGGCCAAAAAGGTAAAGTACATTTAACTTTTTGCCCTCCTATTCAAGGTGAATTTGCCGACAGTAAAGAAGTGGCTCAAGCTATTGATCAGCAAATAATTTCCAACTATAAATTACATCCAAGTAACTTATCAGCCTATCATCAAGTTAATAATATTGAACCTGAATCTACATCATTAGATACACTTAACGAACGTATGCAGCACCTAACTCAAGAACAACAACAGTGGTTATTAACCATGTATGCTAATCCGGTTATGGCAAAGAAAGCATTGAAGAATTAAGAATAACCTCTACATTTATTGATTTATATTAATAATATTGTAAACCTTAAATTGTAAACTATACTTTCAAAATATAGTTCTTTAAGGGGTATCTACTTGTTTTCATTAGATCAAAAGCAAATGGAAAAAGTCGTTTCAGGCTTTCAAATACCAATAAAGCCTGAAGTACTAACAAATATTCAACAACTAATGTCTATCACTGAACCTGATATTGAAGAGGTCGCTGCTCTTGTCTCTAATGATATAGGTTTATCATCAGCAATCTTAAAAATCATTAATTCTCCCTTCTATGGCATGAACCGCCGTATATCAGAAATAAAACAAGCTGTAATGATGCTAGGCCTGACCACTATTAATAGTTTGGTTACCGCAATAGCTTTAAGAGGAGCCTTTGAAGGTGAGGCTGCTATTTCATTAGAGCGCTTTTGGGATGATGCGACTGATGTTGCAAACGCAATGACATTTCTTGGCCAAAAAGTGAAAAGTGAAATTCCTGTTGATATGCTTTACACCCTTGGTCTTTTTCACGACTGTGGTATTGCATTACTTGCACTCAAATACCCTGATTATAAAGATATACTCATTGAAGCCAACAACTCACAAACAAACTCTGTCGCACTTGAAGAACAACATTATCAAACAAATCATGCGGTATTGGGTTTTTATGTCGCCAGCTCTTGGAATTTACCCAAAGAGCTCTGTCAAATGATCCTTATCCATCATGATAATCAAGCAATTGTTGCAGCAAGTGACAAACAACAGCAATTAGCGTTAGCAGTATTAAAAGCAGCTGAAAACTTAACCGAAACCGCTAAACGTTACCAACAATCCAGCGACTGGCCACAAGTTAAAAAAGAAATACTGAGTATTTTAGGAATTTCTGAAGAAGATTATTCAGATTTAGAAGATGACTTTAGCGAGTTATTTGATGCCTAAATCATTTGACTGTAAAACATTATTTCTTTGCCATACATAGTATTGTGACATTGCATGCTGGGAGGTAGGCACTTATGCTTTGTCAGGAATAAAAAGCATGGCTGTTTATCCTATAGATAAAAACGCAGTTTTCACTGCGCTTTTATCAACTTAACTGAGTTCAAAAACTACTTCTGACGATAAAATGCAGACATCGCTTTATATAAAGAATACAGATCAACTTTCGAACCAACGGCATAAGGCGAATGAATAGATAAAATGGGCACACCAAAATCAATTACATCCATATTATCATTAGCCAAATCGCTACCAATAGTACCACCTGACGCTTTCCCTTTATACGTAGAGGTTTGCCATTTTATTTCATTGTTATCTAAAAAGTTACGTGTCCACGCCATATATTCTGAATTAGCATTAAAACCGCCACCATAAAGTTTTAGATTAATACCATTACCTAATCTTGGCGCATTACCTAATTCCCAAACACTTGCCCACGTAGGGTTAACACCGGGGTTAACATCAGCTGAAATAACCTTAGTATTACGTAAGACTTTACGTAAAATATAGTCGTTATAATCGCTGCCTTTTTGGTTATATAAAAGCCCACTGAGTAAGTCAACTAAGTAACTTGAACTCGCTCCAGTATTATTGATATTGCCAACTTCTTCATTATCAACCAAATAGGCTATTGACGTATATTCAGGAATTTCTTGTTCAAAAATAGCGGTAACAGCAGCAATGGAAGAGGCCTTATCATCTTGACCATAAGCAGCAATCATACTGCGGTCAAAACCAACATCTCGTGGTTTATTTGCTGGCACAAGTGCAAGCTCTGCTGAAACAAAATCATCAAGCTCAATGCTATATTTAGTTGTTAAATAATCGGCAACTAAGTCTTTCATTGATTTTTCAAAATCAGGCTTTGAAGCAATAATAATATCAAGCTCTTCTTTTTTGATCACGTCGCGACTGGTACGTTTTCTATTCCCTGAATCAACATGAGGAGCAAGGTCAGGCACTAAAAAAATAGGATCTTTATCATCAAAACCAACTGATACATTTACTACGCTGCCATCTTTTTTATCGATGCGACCAACCAAAGCAAGTGGAATATTTACCCATTGATAGGTTTTGATACCGCCGTGAACGTAAGTTTGAAACATTGCAAACTTTTGCTTTTCATACAAAGGTCTACCTTTTAATTCTAATCGAGGAGAATCAATATGAGCACCCACAATGCGTGTACCCTGCTCTAAGCTTTTTTTACCAATAACGATTAAAGAAATAGTACGGTCGCGATTAACATCATAAAAGCGGGCACCTGGTTTTAAGTTACTTGTCTCAGTTAACTTTTTAAAACCTTGTTGCTCTGCTCTTTTAATCGTCTCACTTACAAAAGTCAGCTCTGTTGGTGTTTTGTAGATATAGTCTTTATAAGTATCAGCATAGGTTTCTACAGCTTTTAGCTCTTTTGCAGATAAGCTTAACCAACTTGAAGCATGTTCTTTTTTATCCGTTGTTTTTTTATCTTGCTCTTGTGCATAACTAACGCTTGAAAAAGCTAGAGTAATAGCAATTGCTGCACTAGTTAAAGTAGATTTGATCTTCATATAAGTTTTATTCTCGCCATAAAATTCAGGATAAGCCATTCAAATGACTTATCCTGAGGGGTACATAGAAGTGCACGCAGTATAAAAGTTAATAACAATCACTGACAAGTATTAATCGATAACTTGTTAGAAACCGTCGACGGTTGTTATTCATAAAAAATTTTCTGCAACATTTTAACCTAAGAACTAAGGATCTAGTTTATTCGTTAATTTTTCCATTACCAGCTCCAAGCGTTTCATTTCTCTTAATACCGACTGACGGTTCATTTCCATGAATGACCACATTTTTAATGCCATTTGCATCATGCCACTAAATATCAAAATCACCGCCCAATGCAATTTAAACATTAACTCTCCTTCAACAAAAAAGAATTGGTAACCCGCCCAAAACATCACCACAGTAATAGCAAAAGTTACGATGCCAACCAATATCATCCAACGCCCTAATGAACCTTTAAACGCATTAGCTAACATTTTAAAAATACCCGGCTCATGAGCTAGTATTTGATCTAGTTGCTTTGACTCTTTATTTAACTCATTTTTAATTTTTTCATCAATGTTCATTTAAACATCCTCTTGTGTAAGTAATTGTTCTTTCAACCATTTACGCGCTCGGTTTAATCGTGATTTAATAGTTCCTATTGGTACATTTATCACCACGGATATTTCAGCAATCGTTAATTGTTCTAAATAAAAAAGATAAATAGCTTGGCGATCAATAGCTGGTAATAGATCAATCAGTGATAAAAGATCACTATGATCCTTTCCCTGTTCTTCACTAACGACACAATCGTAATCGTCAGTGGTAAAACTCAGTACATCATTATTGTTTTTTTTAATTAAATCTAATGTTTGCCAACGAACCAGTTGATACAGCCAACTTTTAAAAGCTCTAGGGTCTTGCAAGGTTTTGACTGATTTAACTAACTTTATCCAACTGTTTTGTACAGCATCATGGGCTATTTGTTCATTACGACAAATTTTAAAAGAAAAGCGCAATAACGAACCATGAAAATGGTGGCAAATTAGATTAAATGATTGCTCACAACCCATTTGCATATCAATAACCAACATTTCAATTTTTGCTTGTTCCATAATGTCCCTAAAAACGTTCTGAAAATGCAGAGCAGATTCTTCGATAATACACACTAGACGAATGAAAATTAAAAAAGGTTCACGATAATTTACTTTAGTCATATTATTTTACATTTCACTAGAACCGTAAAATTATCATACAATTCCACCATGGCTTAGCTTTGCGATTAATGTAAAACAACAACTTACCGCAAAATTAGGTTGTTAGTCGTTAAACGCTAGTTATACATTTACCCAGTGTGATATAACAATTGTTGATATTTTGTTAACAACACACATTTTAGCTAAATTATTTGCCTAAGCTGATTACCTACAACAATTAGCTAAACTAAAACATTAAGGAATCGAGAGAGATGACCATTAAAAAGTCTCCGGTAGCAAAAGCCCTAACTATTGCCTTACTTTCTAGCGCTGCTTTAGTCGCTTGTGAAAAAAACAATACCGCCAGTACTGAGCAAGCCCCAGCGTCAACTGTCACCACAGAAATCACTGAGGCAGCAACTAAATTAGTGCGAGCAAAAAGTGAATCACTTGAAGCTACATATGCTGAAATGCGTGCTAAACAAGTCAGTAATGTCAGCTATAACCTAAGCGTTACTATTGATAATAAAAGCGAAAATTTTTCAGGTTCAACACAATTAACCTTTGATTTAGCGAAAAACAATCAAAACGACTTAACTATTGATTTTGACGAAGGCACTGTTAATTCTTTAAAAATTAACGGAAAAGAAGCTAAGTTCAGCTATGAAAAATGGTTTATTACCATACCAGCAAGTGAATTAGCTGCCGGTGAACAAACCATAACGATTGATTACCAACGACCGTACTCAACTGACGGCTCTGGTTTCCATCGTTTTGTAGATCCTAAAAATGGTGAAGTCTATTTATACACAGATTTTGAACCATATGATGCAAACCGATTATTCCCTCATTTTGATCAACCTGACTTAAAAGCCAGTTATAAAATTGATGTAACCGCACCAGCTCATTGGCAGATCATTAGTGCAACACGTGAAACCAATATCACTGAAAATGGTGAGATAAAAGTATGGTCATTCCCTGCTTCTGCGAAGTTTTCATCTTATATATTTTCACTTCATGCAGGGAATTACGCAGTATGGGAAGATAAGTTTGAAGATATTCCATTACGTTTATTTGCTCGTCAAAGCTTAGCCGAATATGTAAATACCGAAGAGTGGTTTATTCCAACGAAGCAAAGCTTTGGTTTTTTTAATAAATATTTTGATGTTAAATACCCTTTTGGCAAGTACGACCAAATTGTTGCTCCCGACTTTAATGCTGGTGCGATGGAAAACGTCGCTGCAGTAACATTTAACGAAGGTTATATTGCCCGCGGTGAAAAATCTACCAGTGCACGCATGAGCTTAGCTAACGTTATTGCTCATGAAATGGCACATATGTGGTTTGGCGATTTAGTGACTATGCGTTGGTGGAATGGTTTATGGTTAAACGAAAGTTTCGCCACTTACATGGCTAATTTAGCTATTAGCGAGGCTAGTGATTTTGAAAATAACTGGGACGTTTTCTACTCTGGCACTAAGCAATGGGCGTACCGCACTGATGATTCAGTAAATACACACGCAATAGAATTACCGGTTGCTTCAACAGGCGAGGCAATGAGTAACTTTGACGGTATTACTTACGGTAAAGGAGCTTCAGTTTTAAAGCAGTTACCTTATTATTTAGGAGAAGAGAATTTCCGCATTGGTGTAAGTAACTACTTGAAAAAGTTCTCTTACCAAAATACTGACCTTGATGATTTTATTGGTGAACTAGGTAAAGCTGCTGGTAAAGATATGACACAGTGGACGCAAGATTGGTTATTTAATGCGGGCTTAAATACTATCAAAGTTAATTACCAATGTAGTGATGGAAAAATTAGTGAGTTTGCCATTAACCAAACGGCTCCAGAGGGTTATCCAACTTTGCGTGAACAACGTGTACAAATTGGTTTATACAATGTTAACGATGCGGGCAATGCGATGACATTATCCTCGGCTACTCCCATCATGTATAAAGGCGCGACCACAGAAATTCAAGAAGTTATTGGTAAAACCTGCCCTGATTTAGTTTATCCAAACGAAGCTGACTGGGGTTATGTAAAAGTAGATCTTGATGAAAAATCATTGGCCTCAGCTCAACAACACATTAATGCTATTGATAACACCACTATGCGTTTAATGCTATGGCAAAGCTTGTCAGACAGTGTGCGTGATGCCAACTTAGCTGCTGACCAACTTGTGCACTTTGCTATGGCAAACTTAGCGGGTGAAACCGACTACAATGTAGTACGTAAAATTGCTAGTACCTTAACTTCTGCTTTAGGTTATTTAACTGTAGCCACTCGTCTAGAACAAAAAGACTATTCTGAACTTTATAAAGAAGTTGAGGATTTATACTTAAGCTTATTAGAAAAAGCCGAAGCAGGCTCTGACTTCCAAAAGCTATGGTACGGTCGCTATGTGAGTGTAACTAAAACCAATAAACACTTGGCGAACCTGCAAAACATTTTAAATGGAGAGAAAAGTTTCGATGGCATCACTATCGATCAAGATAAACGTTGGAGCTTAGTGGCTAAAATGAACCGTTATCAATTTGGTAACTATCAAGCCATATTAACTGCAGAGAAAGAAAAGGATATTACGGATTCTGGCGTTAAAAGTGCTATTTATTCAGAAGTATTACGCCCAGAGCCAGCAGTGAAAGAAAAATGGTTTAACGTGGTGATCAATAACCCTGATAAACTTAAGCTTTCAACGCTACGCTACATTATGTGGGGGTTATTCCCGTCTGAACAGCAAGCATTAGAAGCACCTTATAAAGATAAAATATTAGCCCATATCCCTAAACTGAATGAAGGTAGCGATTTAGGGTTATTGGGTTCGTTTACGGGCTCAATGTTGCCATCTCAATGTACTTTGGCAAGTGAAGCTGAATTAGCCAAACTTATTGAAGAATATAAAGAGATGAAGCCACAAGTTTTAAAAAGTGTTAAAGCAACACACCAACAAGTTGGTCGTTGTCTAAAAGCATTAACCTTGCTGAAGTAATAACTAAAGTGAGTTAAGAAATGATAAAGGGCTTCCTTGGTGAAGCCCTTTTTTTCAGAAAAATAATGGTGATTGTTGCTCTAAATAAAAAATAAGTACCTAGTTCCATGAAGAATATGTTGTGTTCACATAGCTGTAAAAGAACTACGAATGCCAAATGTCACAAAACAAACCAAGTTATCGAGGAAAGTTCATGCAAGTTGACTGTTATTTCACCGAACAGATAAAATAGTTAAATTAGCGCTTTACCTTTAAGATTGCTTGGGTATAATTCTCCTCCGTTGCAGGGGTGTAGTTCCAATTGGTAGAACAGCGGTCTCCAAAACCGACGGTTGGGAGTTCGAATCTCTCCACCCCTGCCATCTTTTCTTTCATACCAAATTATAATTCTTTTGATAATCTAATTAAAAAATAAAATAACGCTGAATTTTTTTTCGTGATTATTTATACTGACGCTAACTTTCTATTTTGTAATTCACGCTAATCGCCTATGAGTGTCACCAGCAGACAATTTAATCATCTAAAAGCAATGGGCATACAATTGTGGCAACGAAAAACAATTGAGACTGAACTTGAAGAAAGCAATATAGAAGAAAGTACAGGTATTGTGCAAGATGAAAACGCTTTAGCAATTAACTTCAAGCAGCTTAGTAAAAGTATGCTATTTATCGATATTCTAACCTCCCTAAACTTAGATTTAGCCGATGTCGAGTCTAAAAATGAAGCTAAAAGTGATCAGCAAAATATCAAAGTTCTTGATTTAGGTTTGATCACTTGGGAATTTATTGAACATTCAGCCATAACATTTAGCAATAATACCTTAACTACTCCATCATTAACTGACATTGCACAGTCTCCAACGCTTAAAGCCACTTTATGGCAAGCTTTTTACCAAAATAACTTATAACCAAAAAAACGACTATGACTAGAATCTATCGAGCAATAAGTACTGATGATGTAAATACGTTAATGCCTATTGAACAAGCCTGTCACGTGCATCCATGGAATGAAAAAACCTTTACCAGCTGTATTGGAGGTCGCTACTTTGGTTTTTCGTTAACCGTAAGTCAAACGCTAGTTGGCTTTTACATTGGTGAATATGTCGCAGGTGAAGCAACATTAATGGATATTTGCATTGCACCTGAACAACAAGGAAATAGTTACGGCAAAGATTTACTAACACACTTTATTAGCCATGCTAAATCACTAAGTGCAACACAAGCTTTTCTAGAAGTTAGAGCAAAAAATATTTCTGCCTTAATGATGTATATTAACAGCGGCTTTAATGAAATTGGTCGACGGGAAGGATATTATCCTAGCAACAGTGGCTTTGGCTATGAAGACGCCATTGTGATGAAAAAAAGTATTTAGTCTTATCTTTCATGCATTACAAAGTTAAACACTTCTTTACCCAGCGTCACTATTTTGCTTTTATTTCTTTCATTACACTTATTTCTCTTATAATAAAGAGTAATGATGGCTAATGGAAAATTACGTAAATAGAAAACTTGCTGAAGATATAATTACCCATGCACTTAAAAATATGATGGCAGCAACTCAGTTAGATAAAATACAGTGTAGTAAACTCTTAAACATACACCTCACTGGCTGCCAATCAGTTTTGCGACCGACTCAAGAAATTATCAGCCATCAAGAAAGTGATTATATCGCAAGTTTATTTCATTGATTTGATAGTTTCTGGAAACACGTCCATTAAATAAAAGGATGTCATTATGCCATTAACTTCAATGTCTTTATCTTTTACATATTGAAAGCCAATGGATTCATAAAGTTTAATTCCTATTTCATGATTTTTTCTTACTTTAAGGAATATTCTTTCTAACCCTAAGTCTTTAAAACCTTTATCAATAGTAGCAATAGATAGTGCTCGACCAATCCCTTTTGATAGATGGCTCGCTTTAACAGCAATATAAAATTCAGCTTCAAGTGATGAAGTAAAATCAAGCATTGTAAATGCAACTAAGTCAGGTTTAAATCCAGAAAAACTAAGACAATGTGTATTACTTCCAATAGTATCAAGCCATCCGCCACTTTTAATTGAGTAATTTAACTCTAGAAAAGGTAACTTATATTCAGGCCACTGTAGTATGGATTTTTTGTCCTCATTGGTTAAATAATCAACTGTTAACATCAGAGTTAACCAATTGAATCAACAAGTTTAGACTCACTAAAAAGTTGATTAAAAAACTGTTTATATAAGTTTATTTCATCAACTTTAAATTTAACTTCACCACCAACAAATGACCTGTTTTTCAATTTCCAAAGAAAAACGGATTTATCATCAAAAATACCAAAGTCTATAGATCTTATTTCATTAGATTTAGTTCTTAAAGTTACTGATTTATCAATTGCACTTTTCATGATATACCGAACGTTTATTCCTGCATCTAGTTGATTTTTGAATGTAGCTTTTAAACCTTCAAGTTCAACGTTATCATCAACAATAAATATTTTTTTTATGTCAACATGTTCACCAAAAGATTTAGCTTTTTGAATTGCAAGCGCTGCATCAGCCCAACTTTGATCATAAATTTCATCAGAATTGATGTAATTAGTCGCATAATAAGAACGGTTAACATCCCATAATAAATCCCGCCAAACATTCGGCATATGTCTATCTTCAAAAGTTACAACGCCATATTTGAGAATATATGACATTTTTTCGTCTGAGCGGTTTTTTCCTTCACAAATAAGGGTTATTAGATTTTCATATGTTGATTTTACTTTTTGAATATCAGCTTGCTGTCTAAATGATTCAATTAAAAATATAAGGATCATTGTACATAATAAACCAACAACAACACTTAACAATGCGGACAATGATGAACCATCGTCTGAAATCTTCCATGTCAAAACTCCAACAACTATGCCAGTTGCGATTTCTATAGCTTTAAGTAAGTATTCCGTAGATAGCTTCATTTTAAAGAAAAACCCTAATGTGCTTTAAAAAAATCACGTTAAAAAACGAATGATTTTATATATGTTAATTATAATTCAATAGCTTACCAAAGAAACAGAAGGAAGTGGGAAATAAAAATGAGATATAATTTAGCAAAATAACAAATTTGAAAGCTATAGGTTTGAAGAGTTTAAATTTAAAGCTTCGACAGACCTTCATATTTAGGAGGCTGAACTAGCCGCCTTTACGATAAAATATTTATTCGCTTTGTTTTTGATATTCAAAAAAAGATCTCACCAAAACACAGATTAATGCTGCCTAAAACATCTGTTTTCGTTATAATCCTTTTCCATAAAATTAAGTATTCCACTTTCAACTATTCACACTTTTTAATTACAGGTATTTTGCATGTCGGTACAACAGCAAGAAGTCGATTTACGTCGCACTTTCGCTATTATCAGTCACCCTGATGCGGGTAAAACCACCATCACTGAAAAAGTATTACTTTTTGGTCAAGCGCTGCAAAAAGCAGGAACAGTTAAAGGTAAAAAGTCAGGTCAACATGCAAAGTCTGACTGGATGGAAATGGAGAAGGATCGTGGTATATCGATTACCACCTCAGTAATGCAATTTCCTTACAGCGGTTGCTTGGTAAATTTGCTTGATACTCCTGGTCATGAAGATTTCTCGGAAGATACCTACCGTACATTAACCGCAGTTGATTCTTGCTTAATGGTGATTGACGTCGCCAAAGGTGTTGAAGCACGTACAGTTAAACTAATGGAAGTCACCCGCTTACGTGATACGCCTATCATTACCTTTATGAATAAAATGGACCGTGATGTACGAGATCCTATGGAAGTGATGGATGAAGTTGAAGATGTATTAAAAATTAAATGTGCACCTATCACTTGGCCAATTGGTATGGGTAAGGAATTTAAAGGTGTTTATAATATTTTAACTGACGAGATATTTTTATATCAATCAGGTTTAGGTCACACCATTCAAGAAAAAAGAATTATCAAAGGTATTGATAACCCTGAATTAGAAACCGTACTTGGTAGCTATGCAGAAGATTTACGTGATGAGTTAGAATTGGTAGTTGGTGCTTCACACGAATTTAATCTTGAAGAGTTTTTAAACGGCGAACTAACCCCCGTATTTTTTGGAACTGCATTAGGTAACTTTGGTGTTGACCACATGCTTGATGGATTAACAAAATGGGCACCTAAGCCTTTGCCTCGCCAAACCAGTACTCGAGAAGTTAATGCCGAAGAAGAAAAGTTCTCTGGCTTTGTGTTTAAAATTCAAGCGAATATGGATCCTAAACATCGTGACCGCATTGCTTTTATGCGTATTTGTTCTGGAAAATATGAAAAAGGCATGAAGATGCGCCAGGTTCGCATCGGTAAAGATGTAAAAATTGCTGATGCCGTTACTTTTATGGCTGGCGATCGTTCAAATGTAGAACAAGCTTTCGCAGGCGATATCATTGGTTTACACAATCACGGTAGTATTCAAATTGGTGATACCTTTACTGCAGGTGAAGAAATGAAATTCAGTGGCATTCCAAATTTTGCCCCTGAAATGTTCCGTCGTATTCGTTTACGTGATCCATTAAAAGCGAAACAATTACAAAAAGGCCTTATTCAATTATCAGAAGAAGGTGCGGTACAAGTGTTTCGTCCATTTAACTCTAACGAAATGATTGTTGGCGCGGTAGGTGTATTACAATTTGAAGTTGTAGTACAACGTTTAAAAACGGAATATAAAGTAGACGCGATTTATGAGCCGATCAGTGTAGCTACTGCTCGCTGGTGTACTTGTGATGATGAACGTATTTTAGAGCAGTTTCAGAAGAAAGCTTACGATAACTTAGCATTGGATGGTGGTAATAATTTAACTTATATTGCGCCAACGATGGTGAATTTAAGTTTAGCGCAAGAGCGTCATCCGGACATACAGTTCCATCAAACCCGAGAACACTAAATTTGGTGTTGTAGATTGCCCTTTTTCGGCGTTGCTTATTATATTTTCTTCAGTCATTTAGTAAACTAAACTCCTGAAGAAAAATAAGAAGCGCCTTGCTAAAAGACCATCTACTTAACCAAATAATTTTATTGTTGTATTGATAAAGCTGAAAAGCTCCTTACAAAAACTGAGCAAATAATTTCTATTTAAAGAAAACAGAGATCCAAATGAATATTAAACAAATACTGTCAGAAAAAGTTAGTGCAGCCATGGTTCTTGCTGGTTTACCTGAAGGGACTAATCCAGCCGTAAGTCTCTCAAATCGTGCAAATTTTGGTGATTATCAAGCCAATGGGGTGATGGGTGCAGCTAAAAAGCTAAAAACTAATCCGCGCGAGTTAGCTACTGAAGTTGTCAAACACTTAGACCTTGCAGGTATCGCTGAAAAAGTTGAATTAGCTGGTCCTGGCTTTATTAATATTCATTTAGACAATACTTGGTTAGCTCAGCAGCTAATCAATATTGCCAGCGACAAAAAACTGGGGGTTGAACAACGCCCTTCTCCTCAAACAGTAGTTGTTGATTATTCAGCGCCGAATTTAGCCAAAGAAATGCATGTTGGGCACTTACGTTCGACCATTATTGGCGATGCTGTAGTACGCGCATTAGAATTTCGTGGCGACAAAGTTATTCGTCAAAATCATATGGGCGACTGGGGTACACAATTTGGGATGTTACTCGCACATTTAAGTGACAAACTTGCTGCGGATGAAGTGGCTGAAACAGCGCTTGCCGATTTAGAAAATTTTTATCGTGAAGCTAAAGTACGTTTTGACGATGAAGAAGGCTTTGCCGACCGAGCGCGTGATTACGTTGTGAAATTGCAAGGTGGTGATAAAGCTTGTGCAATTTTATGGCAGCAATTTATCGATATATCCATTACTCATAGTGAAGACATCTATCAAAAACTTAATGTCACATTAACCCGTAATGACATAATGGGTGAAAGTGCATATAACCCAGACCTCCCTATAGTCATTGAAGAGCTAATGGCAAAAAATATTGCTGTTGAAGATCAAGGCGCTAAAGTTGTATTCATTGAAGAAATGGCCAATAAAGATGGTGAGCCATCTGTATTCATCGTTCAAAAATCGGGCGGTGGTTATCTTTATGCTACTACCGATTTATCTGCTTGTCGTTACCGTAGTGAGCAATTAAAAGCGGATCGCATTGTTATATTTACTGATGCTCGTCAAGCATTACACTTTAAACAAGTAGAAATAGTTGCTCGTAAAGCAGAATTATTACCTGAGCACGTTGGTTATCATCATTGTCCATTTGGCATGATGATGGGTAATGATGGTAAGCCATTTAAAACACGTACCGGTGGCACCATTAAACTTGCCGAATTACTTGATGAAGCAGTTGTTCGTGCAAAAGAAGTTATCAAAGAGAAAAATCCTGATTACGATGATGAAAAACTGTTAGAAATTGCCACTAAAGTTGGTATTGGCGCAGTTAAATTCGCTGACTTATCAAAAAATCGTACCAGTGACTATATTTTTAACTGGAAAACCATGTTGAGTTTTGAAGGCGCAACCGCCCCATATTTACAATATGCTTATTCTCGCATCCAAAGTATTTTCACTAAAGCAGATGTGAATCAGGGTACATTTACTGCCAACATATCAATTATCGAACCACAAGAAAAAGCCTTAGCATTAAAGTTATTACAACTTGAAGATGTTATTGATGCTGTAGTTACTGAGTGTACACCAAACCTGTTGTGTAATTATTTATATGAATTAGCAAGTTTATACATGAGCTTTTACGAAGCCTGTCCAATCTTGAAAGACGGTATTGATGAAACAGTTAAGCAATCTCGTTTAGCTTTATGTTTACAAATATCAAATACCTTAAAGCAAGGTTTAGATATTCTAGGCATTGAAGTGATGGAACGGATGTAATGCTAGATTTTAGTTAGACTTCTAGTTAGATATAAAGAATTTAAAGGAAAAATATAGCACTGTAATGAAGATATTATTTATTGATAGCATTGATAAATCGTTAACAGAAGTCGCTGTGTTGTTTAAACAGCACGGCTGTAAAACTGCATTAACTGCTGACCCATTACAAGCGCTGAAACTGCTAAGCAAACATAAGTTTGATGTTGTTATTACCGCGGATAAACTTGAAAAAACTAGCGTTTTTAATTTACTAAAAGCCATTTCAATAAAGTTCGCTGCTGCTATCAGAATAACGATTCAAGAGAATGAAGCAATAAGTAAAAGGACTGACAATTATGCTAACAGTTCTATCAAGCAGGTTGCACATTATGTTTTTGAGCAACCTCTCGATAACAGAGCAATATTAGCCACAGTAATGGCACTTAAAGACAGCTGCAAAGCAATCAATAAAGATGTTATTGTGAAAGCCGTTGCTGCCGTTAAAACTCTGCCTAGTCCACCAAAAGTTTATCTTCAGCTCAATGCTATTTTAAAGAACTCAAGTACTGACTCTGAAAAAATTGCCGAGATCATCAGTCAAGATCCCGCTCTTGTTGCTAAAGTATTACAATTTTCCAATAATGCTTTTATGCAAAACGGCAAACCGTTAACCAATATCAGTGATGCCATCACAAAAATGGGCGTTGATACTTTAAGTTGTATTGTGATGACGGCAGAGTTATTTTCATATCAACCTGACATTCCCAATTTTTCTATTGTTGAAGAACAATTGCATAGTCTTGCTACCGCTAGGTTTGCCGCAACATTAGTGGATGTAAAGTTAAAGCAAGATGCACTACTAGCCGGCCTGTTGCACGATATTGGCAAATTAGTGTTATTTGAAGTTGATAAAGCATTGACCTTAAAATACTTCGCCAATCAAGCAAGAACGTCTGGTGGCGTAGAGTTAGAAAAGCGAATTTTTTCCACCGATCACAGCCAAGTAGGTGCGTACTTATTACATATTTGGAGTTTTCCTTATCATATTATTGATGCGGTATTACTACACCATAATGAAAGTAAATTGATGAAAAGTAAGTTTGGTATTGCACAAGCAGTTTATCTGGCTAATAGTTTATTAAAGGATCAAGAGCCCTCTCCTGAGTTTATTAAGCACTTTGCTTTAACCAATAAGTTGGACAAGTTAAAAAACAAAGCTGCAAAGTTTCAATAAGACAGAATATAAACAGCTAAGAGGATTAAGATGCATTTTACTGATAGTCATTGTCACCTTGATTTTCCTGAGTTTAGCAAATCGTTCACTCAGCTATTAATGCAATGTGAAGAACATGCCATCAAACGCATCATTATTCCTGCCGTAGAGCCAAAACAATGGTACTCCTTGCTTGAACTAACCAAAACTTATAGTAATAAACACAACCAATTATTTGCTTGTGCTGGAATACATCCATGGTATTTGCAAGGATTAAGCACAAGTCACCTAGACGATTTAGCATGTTTTATTAAAAACAATCAGCAAGATCTGCTAGCATTAGGAGAAACAGGTATTGATGGGGTGATAGCAAAAGAGCAAAATAATATCTCACAACAGCTGGAATTTTTTATCCGTCACATCGAGCTGGCAAATCAATTTAGTAAACCACTGATCATTCATCATCGACGTTCTCATCAAGATCTTATCCAAGTATTAAAACAATACAAGGTCGATCATGGCGGTATTATTCACGCCTATTCTGGCAGTTATCAGCAAGCAATCACCTATATAGAAATGGGCTTTAAATTAGGTATTGGTGGCACGATCACATATCCACGAGCAGAAAAAACGATTAAAGCCATTAGACGTTTACCCTTAAGTGCTTTAGTGCTGGAAACTGATGCACCTGCTATGCCTCTTTATGGTGAGCAAGGAATAAGTAATAGCCCATTAAACCTAATTAAAATTTTTAATCACTTATGTAGTATTCGAGCAGAAAGCCCTGAAAAAATATCCGAGATTATTGAAAGCAACATTAACGAACTATTTTTTGTCAACTCTAAACCCCTGTCGACTAAAGCGATTTAATCCACGCGTTAATAAAAAACCAACAACACCAGCTAAAATTAGCATTAAACGGAACAAATCAAAGTTTTGCTTCCCTGATAATTCCAATGCTGAAATCAGTGATTTTTTTACGATAGTTATACGCACATATCCTTTTACTTCATCATCACGAATCTCTACAACAAAAGGCACAAATTTGTCACTACGATCTGCTTTTAAGGCTGAGCGTCCAAAAAGATCATTCATACTGATTTGATTATTTGACGAAAAAATAAGCTGACCGGTTTTATCGTACAAGCTAATATCTTTCAGCCAGTCATTAGCCGTTAATTCATCAATGTAGCGCTGGATGTTTTTTTTACTGTCAGGTAGTAATACTGTAATACCACTGACTGTTTGTTTAAGGTATTGCTGAGAAATATCGTTAAAGTGTTGATTAATCGTCTGTTGATTACGTTCATTAGAGAACAGCCATAGATTCATTAAAATAATAATAATGAAAATCGCTATAGCTAATTGCATAATTTTATTATAAATCGATGATACTTTAGGGTATAAAGGCTGTTCTATTTGTGTCATAGGCACGATGAGTTTATTAAATTCATGTTAACGTTCATTTTTATACTATAGCATCATTCAAGTTAAATAATTGCTATAACTATAACTCAGATAAAAAGGCTGTATTGTGTCAATTGCTATTCAACGTTTTCCCCAAGAAGCTATTCAACAACTTAGCTTGGCTGAGTTTATTTTTCCTAAACAATCAGCGAACGCCCTGCCTTGTATTGTTACTTTTGAAAATGACAATTGGCAAGTCGCTAGCCAATTATCATTAGTGAAACTACCTAGCCATGCATCATCTATTGCAATGTTCAATCCATCAACAATTGAGCTCATTGTTTTTAGTGATATAAAACTCTCATTACTTGCTACCTTAGTAAAGAAGTGCCAATTATCTATACTTAGCCTCAATGCTATTAATCAGCGAAACAAGTTGATTAGCTATCGCTTTAATGTAAGTTGTCAGCAATTAATCAGCGCACGAGAATCATTAGCGGAGTTTGCTTTAATCCATAAAATTGAAGCGGCATTAATTGAAAAAGCCCCTAAACTAGCCACGGCTGGCGTCTTAGTAATGGATATGGATTCAACAACGATTGAAATCGAATGCATAGATGAAATAGCGACTTTGGCTGGCGTTGGTGAACAAGTAGCCGCAGTTACTGAGCAAGCAATGCTAGGTGAGCTTGATTTCGCTCAAAGCCTACATCAACGAGTAGCAACATTAAAAGATTCACCAGAAAGTATTTTGGCAGAAGTCGCTAAAAACATTCCTTTAATGAATGGCCTTGAAGAGTTGATTGCTGAATTAAAACAACATCACTGGCGCATTGCCATAGCATCAGGTGGTTTTACTTATTTCGCTGATCATTTAAAAGACTTACTCACACTAGATGCAGCGCACGCCAATGTTTTAGAAATAGTTGATGGCAAACTAACAGGAAAAGTTTTAGGCGATGTTGTAGATGCTCAAGCAAAAGCAGACTGTTTAATTAGCTTACAGCAACAATATCAGCTAGATGCTGATCAAACGGTTGCGATGGGTGATGGTGCGAATGATTTAGTTATGATGAATGCTGCAAGCCTAGGTGTCGCTTTTCATGCTAAACCACTCGTATTAAAACAAGCAGATTGTGCCATCAACTTTTCAGGGTTAGATTGCCTTATTCATTGGTTAAAATAGTAGCTTAATTAACTTTACTTAATCACCCAACAGGTTGTTTACGTTATTGCAGTAGAGATATGATGACGAATGAGTGTTTCTTGAGTAATATCAAAAAGCTGTACAACTCCGGCGACGCTCCAAATATCTTGCTCTATTTGTTTACCTCGATGAATAGCGTATGAACTAATATAACTTAATTCAGGGTTTAGATAAGCCATATCCGGCGCCCCTGTTCGAGATAATTTCACTTGTAAGCAAATAAACTTCCCTCGTTTTAATGCTTTACTGATAAACATTTTTCTTAATGTTTCAGATTGAAGTTCAGTGCCTAATTTCGTAGTCACAGCATGATCAACCATCTCGTTATCGAAATTTATCGAAATATATAACACATCGTTAATTGGCTCATCATCAGGTTGCATTTTCTTTAAAGTCGAATGCATTAAGCTGGTGGCTTGCATGTTATTTAACAAAGGATATAGGTTGTAATGTTTTTCTCTATCGCTTAATTGTTTGCAATAAGACAGAATCTTAGCGTTATCATGATTAGTAGTAATAGCTTCAATTTTATAGCGACTACCACTAGTTTGTATAACTAAAGACGGTATGGTCAAGCTTCCGCTGTAAATGTTACGTAAGGCTTTTGCCAAGCCTGGACTCAACATTGTATGCTCATCAAGCGTTAATTTATCTTTATTTTTTTGAATGAGCGCCTTAAAAAAAGCTCTCCCAATATGTTGATGCTGCTCAACATGCACACGAAAGTTAACCACTGTTTTAGCTTTATTAACTCGCATTACTTCATATGGCAACTCTTTTAAATCAAATGCTGAAGTGATTTTTTGAAGTGCTGGAAATGAAACATCAACAATATCGCCTTTTTTTAATTGTACGGTTTGTTCGAACTCAACCTTTAAACCTGATGCAGAGAAGTCTATAGAGTACCCTCGCCATTGCACCTTGTTAGCAATAGTAACTAAAGGAGTTTTATACTTAAATCGTGGCTCTTGTCTTTGGTTATTATAATTAATACCAACATTATCAACTGATTTATTCGCTGATCGTTTATGTCCAAAACGCTTTAATTTGGTAGTATTGATATTTTCAAAAGATAACTCTTGATAAAAAGCTTTGATCATATTGTCATTTATTTCATGTGCAACAACAATAGAGGATAGTTTGCTCAGTGTATGATTAACATCATCAGATAAGGGTAAATTTAAGTACTGATCTTTTTTAGTTAACGTATTCGCTAGTGTTAATGGCGAATTTGCCAACTCAGGATCTAACGTTAATAGTGATAATTGAGTGATAGCGAAGCTTGTTTTATCAGCAGCAAAAGCTAAGAATTGTGTTCTAAAATCTTCATCTTCAAGCAGCTGGATATCATCAGCACTATAAAAATAGGATTTTCCTTGGCTATTATGAATAAAGCTATAAACAATCAATGATTTAGATAACTTCTTTGCTTTCTTTAAGCGTATTAATCGCTCTTGAGTTACCAAACAATTTAGGGTTGATTGTCTATTTTCGTCTTGCCAATATTGAACAACGTTCTGATTATTATGACAGGTTAATGCATACCTAGGTTGTTCAACCCCATGTTTATCTTCAATAAAAATGGGTAACTCATTCAACTTAGGTAACAAAAACTGCTCAAAACTACGTGACTGAAGTGCCTTGATAGAATTATCTAAGTTAATTTTATAGCGACGTTTGTTACCTTGGATAAACCCTTTGAGAAAGTGCTTAAAGCCATCACGACGTTCATCAACCGTATAAACTCGACAAACACCAACCAATTGCATATCTTCAAAAGTCTGAATATTACGTATTTCATAGGTAAAATTACTGTCTGTGCCAAATTGAAAATCGTTTTCTAAGCCAACAAATTTTATGGTGACCATTTGACGAACTTTAATATTTTCGGCTTTACTAAAACGGAACTTACAACCATCAGTACTAATATCAGAGCTTGTTGCCTCAATTGAATGCTTTTCATTCAAAAATACTTGGATCGAAATAGCATAATTCATTCGCTCTTCACTACGATTAAAATAAGGCCCAAAGTTATACAATTCGGCAGGATACTGAGTTTTCTCAAATATCTTAGGCTTTGTCACTTTGCTTTCGATTGGGTTGTTTAACTGAGTTTTCTCTTTTTGATAAATAACTCGAAAATTGTTTTCAGTATTCATTGCCGCTTCATAAACACCAAAAGTATAACCGCCATATTCAGCAACTGACTCTTGAAAAACTTTAATGGCAATATCATCGAGGTAATGGATACGTTCATCTTGCTCAAATGGGCGGCACTCACCATCAACATGACCACGTAGATCAATTAAACGTGTACAAGAAGCAGCTAAACGCTTTAATTCCATTTTTAATAAAAAGCGTTCAGTTTTAGGGATTTTTTTTGTCAACAAAGTATAACGAGCTTCAAAGTCACTGTTTAAAACTTGACCTTTAAAATCATCGATGATCGTTTTATATTTTGAAAAATCAGTAGTCATGTTCGTTTTTATTCTTTCTAGTAAAAATCGCGAAATAAAATTAATAAACTTTCACTTCAAATAAATTGAATTTATTATAAATTGATTAACAACAAAATAACACTTTCAATAATAATGAAAAAAAACATTAAAAGTTGCGTATTAAGTAGATATTAACCATTTTAATAACGTATATTGCAACAAATAAAGCAATAACCATACCCTTTAAGGTAAAACATGGCTAAAAATAAAACTGCATTTGTATGTACAGACTGTGGATCTGAATATTCACGCTGGCTAGGACAATGCAACGACTGTAAAGCTTGGAATACCATATCTGAATTTAGACAAGCTAAAGCGCCTGTACGTAATGATAATCTTTCTGGTTTTGCTGGTATGGCAACAGGAAATGAACCAAAAGTTCAAACTCTTGACACTATTGACCTAGGCGACTTGCCTAGGTTTTCTGCAGGATTTGCAGAGTTTGACCGTGTACTTGGTGGCGGTATTGTTCCCGGTAGTGCTATTTTAATTGGCGGTGAACCAGGTGCTGGCAAGAGTACTTTATTATTGCAAACTATGTGTGCGCTTTCTCAGGACATGCCAGCACTTTATATTACGGGTGAAGAGTCACTACAGCAAGTAGCTATGCGAGCTAAACGTTTAGGGCTAAAAGCTGACAAACTAAAATTACTTTCAGAAACGAGTGTGGAAAACATTTGTCATATTGCTGAAAAAGAAAAGCCTAAAATTGTTGTTATTGACTCCATTCAAGTGATGCACATGAGCGACATTCAATCAGCGCCTGGCAGTGTTTCACAAGTACGTGAAAGCGCAGCGTTTTTAACGCGCTTTGCTAAGCAACATCATGTAGCAATGTTACTGGTTGGTCATGTAACCAAAGATGGCTCTTTAGCAGGACCCAAAGTATTAGAGCATTGTATTGATTGTTCCATTATGCTTGAAGGTAGTACAGATTCACGTTACCGAACTCTACGAGGAAATAAAAACCGCTTTGGTGCGGTGAATGAACTTGGCGTTTTTGCCATGACCGGCACAGGCTTAAAAGAAGTGAAAAACCCGTCTGCTATCTTTTTGTCACGAACAGAAGAGCAAACAGCTGGTAGTGTCGTTATGGTTTTATGGGAAGGTACACGACCATTACTCGTTGAAATTCAAGCGTTAGTTGATCACTCAGCCTTAGGTAATCCTAGGCGTGTTGCTGTAGGCGCGGATCAAAATCGTTTATCTATGTTATTAGCAATTTTGCATCGTCATGGCGGTTTACAAATGAATGATCAAGATGTTTTTGTTAATGTAGTTGGCGGAGTAAAAGTCACTGAAACCAGTATTGATTTGGCATTGATATTAGCGCTGGTTTCAAGTTTTAGAGATAACGCTTTACCGCAAGATTTAGTAGTATTTGGAGAGGTTGGCCTATCCGGTGAAATACGCCCGGTTCCTAGTGGGCAAGAGCGGATAAATGAAGCAGCTAAACATGGCTTCAAACGCGCTATTGTACCTTTTAATAATATGCCAAAGCATAAAATTGACGGCATGGAAGTGATAGGCGTTAAAAAATTAAGTGAAGCTCTGGACGTTATTTAGGTTTAAATCAGAATCGAAACCAAGTAATAAAAACGGTAGCATATGCGTTACCGTAATTACTTGGGTTTCATGGCACTAACTTTATAGCGCTAGCTTGAATTACTCAGGTTCATAATCTAAGTTAGCCGATAACCAACGCTCAACTTGCGGTAAAGTCATCTCTTTACGTGCGGCATAATCTATCACTTGATCTTTTGCCACTTTCGCCACAGCAAAGTATTTTGATTCTGGGTGAGCAAAATACCAACCACTAACCGCAGCCCCCGGCCACATAGCAAAGCTTGACGTAAGCTCCATACCAATATTTTCTTCAACATTTAGTAATTCCCACAACAAACCTTTTTCGGTATGCTCAGGGCACGCAGGATAACCCGGAGCGGGTCTAATACCTTGGTACTTTTCACGAATTAAATCTTCGTTTTCCAGTGATTCTTCAGGAGCATAACCCCAGTATTCTTTACGAATTTTTTCATGCAAGTATTCAGCACTCGCTTCTGCCAAGCGATCAGCAACAGCCTTTATAAGAATACTATTGTAATCATCATGCTGAGCATTATATTCTTTAACTAAATCATCACAACCAAACCCTGCCGACACTGCAAATGCGCCAACATAATCTTTTATTCCTGACGCTTCATCTGCCACATAGTCAGCTAAACAACGGTTAAACTGTCCTGCAGGCTTTTTACTTTGTTGGCGTAATTGATATAATCTCATTAATTGCTGCTCACGGTTATCATCTTCGAAAACAATTAAATCATCTTGTTGACGATGCGCGGGGAATAATCCAAATACCGCTTTTGCTTTCAGCTTTTTATTATTGATCACATCGTCAAGCATAGCGTTAGCATCATTGAATAATTTAGTTGCTTCAACTCCGACAACTTCATGACGTAAGATCAATGGATATTTCCCTGATAACTGCCAAGTCATGAAAAATGGCGTCCAATCGATGTATTTTCGCACCACATTCAGATCAAGTTCTTCAAGTACGGTTACGCCTAATTTATTCGGCATTTTTGGTGTATAGTTTTCAAAGCTGATCGGCGTGGCATTTTCTCGCGCATTTTCTAATGAAATTAAGCTTGAACGTGGGCCTTTTTTATAATGACGTTCGCGTACACGATCATATTCGTCATTTTGTCGTTCAATAAAAGCAGCTCGTTTATCATTATCATCAGACAACAGTGTACTGACTACCGAAACTGAGCGCGAAGCATTAGAAACATAAACTACAGGATGCTGATATTGTTGCTCTATTTTAACCGCGGTATGTGCTTTTGAAGTCGTCGCGCCACCAATAAGTAACGGCAAGTTAAAATCAAGACGTTTCATTTCTTTGGCAACATGTACCATTTCATCAAGAGAGGGAGTGATCAGCCCGGACAAACCAATAACATCAACATTTTCTTCTTTTGCTACACGTAGAATATCGTCACAAGAAACCATTACGCCTAAATCGATGATGTCGTAGTTATTACACTGTAAAACCACCCCAACAATGTTTTTACCAATATCATGTACATCACCTTTTACCGTGGCGAGTAAAATTTTACCATTGGATTTAATCTCAGTTTTCTCGGCTTCTATAAACGGGTTTAAATGCGCAACTGCTTGTTTCATTACCCGAGCTGACTTTACTACTTGCGGTAAAAACATTTCGCCTGCGCCAAATAAATCACCGACGGTATTCATACCATCCATCAATGGTCCTTCGATTACATCAAGCGGACGGGCAGCTTCAAGGCGCGCGGCTTCGGTATCTTCAACAATAAATTCGTTAATACCTTTTACTAATGAATGTTCTAATCGTTCTTTTATAGGTAACTCACGCCAGCTCAAATCTGCTTTATTATTTTTACTTCCGGCTTGGCCTCGATAAGCTTCAGCGACATCAAGTAAACGCTCGGTCGCACCGTCATCGCTATTTTGAATCACATCTTCAACGGCAAGACGTAAATCGTCAGGAATACTGGAATAAATAGCGAGTTGTCCCGCATTAACGATGCCCATATCCATACCATTTTTGATTGCATGATATAAAAATACCGCATGTATGGCTTCACGAACCGGATTATTACCACGAAACGAGAAAGAAACGTTTGATACGCCGCCAGAGATCATTGCATGAGGTAGATTTTGTTTAATATCTGCAACCGCTTCAATAAAATCAACCGCGTAGTTATTGTGCTCTTCAATCCCCGTAGCAACAGCAAAAATATTAGGGTCGAAAATAATATCTTCTGCAGGAAAACCAATTTCATCGACTAAAATACCGTATGCACGTTTACAAATTTCGTATTTACGTATGCGCGTATCGGCTTGACCTACTTCGTCAAACGCCATAACAATAACGGCTGCGCCATATCGTCGTAGTAACTCCGCTTGTTTACGGAAGTTTTCTTCCCCTTCCTTTAAACTGATCGAGTTAACAATACCCTTACCTTGAATACATTTTAGGCCTTCTTCTAAAATGTCCCATTTAGAAGAGTCGATCATGATAGGTACTTTAGCGATATCAGGCTCACCAGCAATTAAGTTCAAAAAGCGCACCATTGCCGCCTTTGAATCAAGCATGCCTTCATCCATGTTGATGTCTATAATTTGTGCGCCGTTTTCTACTTGTTGTAAGGCAACTGCGATCGCTTGATCGTAATTCTCTTCAGTGATCAAACGCTTAAAAATAGCAGAGCCAGTAACGTTAGTGCGTTCACCGACATTAACAAATAATGAGTCACCTTCTATCGTTAATGCTTCAAGTCCTGATAATCGACAAGCAGTTTTACGGGACTTTATTTCACGAGGCTGTATTGTAGCAACTGCATCAGCCATGCCTTTTATATGCTCTGGCGTAGTACCACAACAGCCACCAATAATATTTAAGAATCCGGAATTCGCCCATTCTTTAACATGAACATCCATATCTTCAACGCTGAAATCATATTCACCAAAAGCATTAGGTAACCCTGCATTTGGGTGAGCTGAAACGGCAACATCTGATATCAGGCTTAACTCTGCAACATATTGCCTTAACTCTACTGGCCCTAGCGCGCAATTCAAACCAAAAGAAATCGGTTTAGCGTGACGAAGTGAATTGTAGAAAGCTTCCGTCGTTTGCCCTGATAAGGTACGCCCTGAAGCATCGGTAATAGTACCTGATATCATTACCGGTAAACGTAACTGTAATTCATCAAAAACGGTTTCTACCGCAAAAATTGCCGCCTTAGCATTCAAGGTATCAAATATAGTTTCGATAAGAATAATGTCTGAACCTCCCTCAATCAGGGCTTTGGTAGATTCAATATATGCATCTTTTAGTTGATCAAAAGTAACGTTACGAAAAGCGGGATCGTTTACGTCAGGAGAAATTGAACAGGTTCTATTTGTTGGTCCTAATACACCAGCAACAAAACGTGGCTTATCTGGATTTTTCGCCGTAAATTCATCAGCGGCAGCACGCGCAATTTTAGCAGCTTCAAGATTTATTTCAGCACTGTACGACTCCATATCGTAATCAGCCATCGCAATAGTGGTTGCGTTAAAAGTATTGGTTTCAAGAATGTCAGCACCTGCCTCAAGATATTCATTATGAATAGCCCTAATAACCTCAGGTTGAGTCAGCACTAACATATCGTTATTGCCTTTTACATCAAGATGCCAATCAGCAAAGCGCTCACCACGGTAATCTTGCTCTTCAAATTTATAGGCTTGGATCATGGTACCCATAGCACCATCTAAAATAAGAATACGCTGCTGTAATTGTTGCTCTAATAAGCTATACGATGATGATTTATTCATGCTACTTCTCTAATTTACTTTTAACTAAATATTTATCAAACAAAAATATATGATTCTTCAAGTACTAATTTAACTCTAAATTATATGGGCAAGTTTAAAGAAAGAAGTACGGAGTTGACGTTAGCCAATTAGTACTTTAAACGCCTAAAATTTCATACAACGGCAAGTTAGTTACAGCTTAAATTTGGGTATCTGGATGAATCGCCTGAATATTATTTGCATCCAGCTTGTATGGTGTAATTTGATATACATAATAATTCAACCAGTTTGTAAACAATAAGCTGCCATGACTACGCCATGAACTATGCGGAGCCTTGGTCGTATCATCATTAATATAGTAGTTTTCTGGCTTTGCTGCTTGTTGATCAACTTTAAGATCACGCTGGAACTCTTCATCTAACGTAGTGGCGTCATATTCTGGATGACCAGTTAAATATACCTGTTGTTTATTTTTACTCGCAACGACATAAACACCAGCTTGTGTTGACTCTGCAATAATTTTCAAATCAGGTACCGATAAATAATCTAATTTATCGATATAACCATAACGTGAATGTGGCACATTAAAGAATTCTTCAAAACCACGAGTTAGCAGTTCTTTAGGGTCAACCGGACTGTGCTGAAAAACACCTGATAATTTTTTATTCCGCAAATGACGACTTAATCCATAATGATGATAAAGCGCGGCATGGGCTGCCCAACATGAAAACATTGTTGAGGTAACATTTTTCTCTGCCCAATCAAATACTTCACAAATTTTATCCCAGAAAGTAACTTTCTCGTAATCCATTAACGCAAGCGGCGCTCCTGTGACGATCAGTCCATCATATTGTGTGTCTTTAATATCATCAAACATACGGTAAAAGTTATCCAAATGTTCTTTCGGAGTATGCTTAGATTCATTGGCGTGAATACGGACAAAATCGACATTAATTTGTAATGGTGTATTTGAAAGCATGCGCAAAATTTGTACTTCAGTTTCAATTTTATTGGGCATTAAATTAAGAATAGCCACTTTCATCGGACGAATCTCTTGATTTGCCGCTCGATGTTCAGACATCACAAAAATATTCTCTTCACCTAAAATAGATAAAGCAGGTAATTGATCTGGAATTTTAATGGGCATAACTTTTAACCTAACCACCAATTATTGACAGAAACATACAAAATAAGAATAGCATCGAATTTTACCTATATCTTTAGCTATGTCAACATCTAAACGTATAGATGGCTAAATCAAAATTTAAATAATAAAAAACCATCTAGAGCAGATGGTTTTATAAGAAAAGTTTTCGCAGTAATAACTATTTGAGATGATTAGAAATATGCACTACTCTGCGATTGCTTCTTCTTTTTCTGGTGCAACATTTTTAGCTAGCAGCATATCTCGTAACTTAGTATCAACATCTTTTGCCATATCAGGATGCTCTGCTAGGTATTTTGCCGCATTGGCTTTACCTTGACCGATACGTTCACCATTACAGCTATACCATGCACCTGCTTTTTCAACAAAGCCATGTTTAACACCTAAATCAATTAACTCACCTAGGTTGTTAATTCCTTCGCCATAAAGAATTTGGAATTCAGCCTGCTTAAATGGCGGTGCAATCTTGTTTTTAACTACTTTAACACGGGTTTCATTACCAACAATTTCATCACCATTTTTCACTGCACCAATACGGCGAATGTCTAGGCGTACAGAGGCATAAAACTTTAATGCATTACCACCTGTAGTTGTTTCAGGTGAGCCAAACATAACCCCGATTTTCATACGTATTTGGTTAATGAAAATCATCATTGTATTCGACTTTTTCAAATTACCAGTTAATTTACGCATCGCCTGAGACAACATTCTTGCTTGTAGACCCATATGAGAATCTCCCATATCACCTTCAATTTCAGCTTTTGGGGTAAGTGCTGCAACCGAATCTACTACGATAACATCTACCGCTGCAGAGCGTGTCAGCATGTCACATATCTCAAGTGCCTGTTCGCCAGTATCTGGTTGAGAAACTAATAGTTCATTGATGTTAACACCGAGTTTTTCGGCATAAATTGGGTCAAGTGCATGCTCTGCATCAACAAATGCACAAACTTTACCATTACGCTGTGCTTCAGCAATCACTTCTAGAGTTAAAGTTGTTTTACCACTTGATTCTGGACCATAAATTTCAACAACACGACCAAGTGGTAAACCACCAGCACCTAAAGCAATATCTAGACCTAAAGATCCGGTAGAGATAGTTTCAACATCCATGGTGTTATTATCACCAAGTTTCATAATTGAACCTTTACCAAATTGACGTTCTATTTGACTTAACGCTGCGGATAATGCTTTTTCTTTATCGTCTTTCATCTTATGCTCCGTGGATCTTTTATCGAATTTCGTTTTGATGAGAGAAGTATACTGTATAGTCGTACAGTATCAAGCTTTATTGCATTTTTTTTTTACCCTCTAAAAATTACAACTGAGGTATACTTTTAATCTATTGATAATAAAGAAGTTAAACAGCCTGAATAACTTTTTAAAATTCTAGGTTAAAAAGTTACTATTTCATAAAACCAAATCCACACAGTACTTTTTAATAATACTGTTCAGTATGAATTTTCAATCAAATGATAAACTATTTGCAAATTATTTGAGCGCAATGATAGATAAAAAAATAAGATCTATGCTACCTGCTTATGGCATAATCTATCCTACTAAATAATAACAATTGATACGAAGAGTTACCGCAATTCAATGACAACAGCCATAAAAGATCTTTCCTCACATACCCCAATGATGCGTCAGTATTTAACCATTAAAGCTGAATTTCCAAATATTTTGATCTTCTACCGTATGGGAGATTTTTATGAACTATTTTTTGATGATGCTCAGAAAGCATCTGACTTGTTAGATATATCACTCACCGCGAGAGGAAAAACCGGCGGAAATGCTATTCCAATGGCTGGAGTACCTTACCATGCGGTAGAGCCCTACTTGGCCAAATTGGTTAAACTGGGCGAGTCAGTTGCTATTTGTGAACAAATAGGAGATCCAGCAACAAGTAAAGGGCCTGTTGAACGTAAAGTAGTTCGGGTTATAACGCCAGGCACAGTCAGTGATGAAGCATTATTAACAGACAGACAAGATAACTTACTTGTTGCTATTGCTGATTTTGATTCAAGCTTTGGTCTTGCCTATTTAGACATTACCAGTGGGAGATTTGTTATCACTGAGCCAAATACTAAAGAACAGTTGCAAGCTGAGTTACAACGATTGTCACCTGCAGAACTACTATATCCTGAATCATTATCTGATCTGTCTGTTATTGAAGGAATAAAGGGGTTGAGGCGTCGACCTATCTGGGAATTCGATTTAGACACTGCAAAAGCAATTTTAAATGAACAATTTGGTACTAAAGACTTAACAGGTTTTGGTGTAGAACAATACAGTAAAGGCTTAGCTGTAGCAGGTTGTTTATTTCAATATGCAAAAGAATGCCAACGCAGTGCTTTACCTCACATTCGCGCCATTATTGCAGAATCTTCACAGTCAGGTGTTATTTTAGATGCCGCTACCCGACGAAATTTAGAGCTAACGCAGAACCTTCAGGGTGGACAAGAAAATACTCTTGCTGCTATTTTAGATAAAACGGCAACACCAATGGGCTCGCGTTTATTAAAACGTTGGTTGCATTTTCCATTAAGAGATATTGAGCAACTTAATCACCGTCAAAACGTTATTGAAGAAGTATTAACAACAGAGCTTTATGTTGATATTCATAACAGCTTAAAACAACTAGGTGATATTGAGCGTATTGTTGCTCGTATCGCGCTAAGATCAGCGAGACCAAGAGATTTCGCTCGTTTACGTAATGCACTACAACAACTGCCTGAATTACAAACACTACTAGAAAATTGTCAGCAAACTCACCTAAAAGTACTTGCCCAGCAAAGCTCTCCTATTGCTAGTGTTCAACAGTTATTAGAAAAAGCTGTTGTTGATAACCCTCCGGTGCTTATTCGAGACGGTGGTGTTATTGCAAAAGGATACAACAGCGAGTTAGATATTCTTAGAGATCTTAGTGATGGTGCAACAGATTTCCTTAAGCAACTTGAAGAACGTGAGAAGTCTCGTACTGGTATTGCTTCGCTAAAAGTTGGCTATAACCGAGTGCATGGTTTTTTTATTGAAATAAGTCGAAGTGCAGCGAGTGAAGTACCTGATGATTATATACGTCGTCAAACATTAAAGAATAATGAACGATTTATCACCAATGAATTAAAGCAGCACGAAGAGAAAGTACTCACCTCACAAAGTAAATTTTTAGCGTTAGAGAAAAAGTTATACGAAGAGTTATTTGAGTTAATTTCTCCTGAATTAGCTGCACTTCAATTGCTAGCACAATCAACTGCTGAGCTCGATGTGATCACTGCATTTGCCGAAAGAGCAGACACACTGAATTATGTTAAACCGCAATTAATGTCCAGTAGTGGTATTAATATTGATGCTGGTCGTCATGCTGTTGTTGAACAAATGACAACAGAGCCATTTATTGCCAACCCTGTCGTTTTAAATAATCAACGAAAAATGTTGATTGTCACTGGGCCAAATATGGGCGGTAAGTCAACTTACATGCGACAAACTGCCTTGATAGTTTTGCTTGCTCATATTGGCTGTTACGTACCGGCGGGAGCAGCACAAATAGGTTTAGTTGACCGAATTTTCACCCGTATTGGTGCATCTGACGATTTAGCCAGTGGTCGTTCAACGTTCATGGTTGAAATGACAGAAACTGCTAATATCTTGCATAATGCTACTGAAAAAAGCTTAGTATTACTTGATGAAATAGGCAGAGGGACAAGTACTTACGATGGTTTATCCCTGGCATGGGCTTGCGCAGAAATGTTAGCATTAAAAACCAAAGCATTTACGTTATTTGCCACGCATTATTTTGAACTAACATTATTAGCAGATCAAATAGAAAGCTTGGCCAATGTACATTTAGATGCAGTAGAGCATGATGAAAATATTATTTTTATGCATGCAATTCAAGAAGGTGCAGCAAGCAAAAGTTTTGGTTTGCAGGTTGCTCAACTTGCCGGTGTACCACGAGGTGTCATTCAACGGGCAAAACAGCGCTTGGCTGAATTAGAGTCTCAACAAGCACCTTCGATTATAAATACAGAGCAAACACCATTTGAACAATTATCTTTTATTGATGAGACAAACCCAGTAATTGACTCGTTATCAAGTATTGATGTCAATGATTTGTCGCCAAGACAAGCTTTGGACTTTTTATTTGAACTAAAGAGTAAAATATAGCATTGAAATATTCCTCCTAAGTAATAATGGAAAAGCCAGCAGTTAGCTGGCTTTTTCTCTCCAATATTTAATTAAATACTATGCTTGAAACAATGCTTCAATAGATAAATCTTGTTGACTTAATATATCTCGTAAACGTTTTAAAGCTTCAACTTGAATTTGACGCACTCGCTCACGAGTTAAACCAATTTCAACACCTACATCTTCTAACGTGGCAGCTTCATAACCTAACAAACCAAATCGGCGTGCTAATACTTCTCTTTGTTTTGAGTTCAGTTCATTTAACCAATGTACAATATTGTTTTTAATATCATCGCTTTGTAAATGACCTTCAGGGCCAGTGCCCTTTTCATCAGGTATAACATCTAATAAAACTTTATCAGACTCTGCTCCGAAAGGGGTGTCGACAGAGGTAATACGTTCATTAAGACGAAGCATTTTACTCACATCTTTAACGGGAACATCAAGTGCTTCGGCAATATCCTCAGCGGTAGGCTCATGATCTAATTTCTGTACTAGTTCACGTGCTTTGCGTAAGTAAATATTAAGTTCTTTAACAACATGAATAGGAAGGCGAATGGTACGAGTTTGATTCATAATGGCACGTTCAATTGTTTGACGTATCCACCATGTTGCATAAGTAGAAAATCGAAAACCACGCTCAGGGTCAAATTTTTCAACCGCACGGATCAATCCTAAATTACCTTCTTCTATAAGGTCTAGTAAGGGTAAGCCTCGGTTATTATATCGACGAGCAATTTTGACAACTAAACGTAAATTACTTTCAATCATACGTTTGCGTGAGGGTTCATCACCTTTTAAAGCAAGGCGAGAAAAGTAAACTTCTTCTTCTGCACTAAGTAGTGGGGAAAAACCAATTTCACCTAAATACAGCTGAGTTGCATCGAGGTTTGACGGTGCATCTTCTTTAGTTTTAGTTTTCGTTTTAGTTTTCGCATCCGTTGCGACTTTACTTGCAGTTACTGCTGTACATTTTTTTTCTTTTTCTATGCCCATGCCATATCTCCCATCAATTAGCAAAGCTGATTTTATCGATTAAATATTCACGTTAACTCCAATGTTTAAAAAAATTATAATTATCTTCTCGGCAAGTATTTTAATGGGTTTACTGATTTTCCGCGAAAGCGAACTTCAAAATGAAGCATGACTCTATCCGCGTCGGTATCACCCATTTTTGCAATAACTTGTCCGGCTTTTACAGCTTGCTGTTCCTTGACCAATATGTGATTGTTATGAGCATATGCACTTAAGTAATCATCATTATGTTTTACAATAACGAGTTGTCCATATCCTTGTAACACATCACCAGCATATACCACCCTGCCATCAGCTGCTGCTTTCACCGAACTATTACGGCTACCTGCGATGTTTATTCCTTTATTGCCTTGTTTTCTAGTAGAAAATTTAGCTAGTATCTTTCCACTTGCTGGCCATCTCCACCGCTTAATTTTTTGGGAAAATGAACCTTTTTTGTAAGCTGGCTTATTGCTTGTTTTTTGCCCTCTTACAATTTTACCATACTCCTGCTTTTTATTTGATGCAACAGGTTTTTTCACCACCTTTTGACCTACTTTCTGTGTGGTTTTACTAGAGCTTATATTTTCCCTCGGTTTCGTTGATTTTTTAGACAAAAATATTTTTTGTCCTGGAAAAATTTGATAAGGGGCTGAGATATTATTTAGAGTTGCAATTGTTCTCACATCAATGTCTGCTCGCCAAGCAATAGAATATAGAGTTTCACCTTTTTTAACTAAATATTCACTATTAGTGATCTTGTTTTTAACCCGATACTTCAAAGGTATTTGTGTTTTTACATCAACAACAGGTGCGGGAGCTTGTTTGGACGAACAGCCCAAAAGAAAAGTAAAAAATAAGAGAATAACTATTCGAGCAAACATTTCATTCATAAAGTGTAAACCATCAGTGGTTTTACCTTAGCAAAAAATATGCAACAACGATAACCGTAACAACAATCCAGCCAAGTACATCTATCCATTGCTTAATTTTATGCTCCATTTTCTCCCCGCCCCAATATATAACTCCAGCAACTAAGAAAAAACGTAAGCCTCTACTCACTGCTGATACTAATATAAAAGGTAAAAAAGCCATGGTTAAAAAACCAGCACTCACCGTGAATATTTTATAAGGGATAGGTGAAAAGCCAGCAATAAATACCACCCAAATGCCCCAATCATTAAACCAATTAACGGCTTGGTCAAAAACCTCTTGCTTGCCCCAATCAGTAATAAAGGGTTGTATCCAAGGTTCAAACATATAATACCCCAATACATACCCCACAATACCACCAATAACGGATGAAACCGTTGTTATCGTCGCATACGACCATGCTTTATGCGGCTTAGCTAATACCATTGGAGCAAGTAGCACATCTGGAGGAATAGGGAAAAATACGGACTCAGCAAAGGTTAATAATGCTAAAATTCTAGGTGCAAATTTATGCTCAGCCCACTTTAATGTCCATTGATATAAGGGTGAAAATATTTTCACACGACAGCTCCAGGCACTAAAGGTACAAAGCGCACCGCTTCGACTTGTTTCTCATCAAAAGAGTCGCCTCGACGGGTGATGATTTTTAGGATTTGAGTTTGTTCACCAACAGGAATTATTAACCGACCACCATCAGTTAATTGATCAAGTAAAGCCTGCGGTACAGAACTTGGTGCAGCAGTAACAATTATCGCTTCAAAAGGTGCTTTACTTTTCCATCCTTGCCAACCATCACCATGTTTCATTGAAATATTGTGCAGATCAATAGATTGCAATCGACGCTTAGCTTGCCATTGTAAAGACTTGATTCGTTCAACAGAAAAAACTTTTGCAGTTAGCTGAGCAAGAATTGAGGTTTGATAACCAGAGCCGGTGCCTATTTCTAAGATGCTATCAGGACGGCCATCAGCAAGTAATAACTCTGACATTTTTGCCACAATATAAGGTTGTGAAATAGTTTGCCCTTGACCAATGGGTAAAGCAGTATTGTCGTATGCCTTGTGTGCCAAAATTTCTGGCACAAAAATATGACGAGGGCTTTGTGCAATAGCTTGTAATACTTGTGGGTTAACAATACCTTCAGCATGTAATTTTTGGGCTAATAACTCGCTACTTCTGTTCGATTTTCTATTAGTGCTACGCTCTGCTTTAACATTCATACTGCAATTCTCATAAATTAAAGTCACTTACCCATTCGCTCATCGATGCTAAACTTTTGTGAGCGGTCATATCTACCGTTAATGGTGTAATCGAGGCATATCCCTCGTTCACAGCATTAAAGTCAGTACCTTCACCTGCATCTAATTCTTTTCCTAAAGAGCCATACCAAAATATATCTCGTTGCCATGGGTCTTGAGTACACTTCATTGTTTCAGCTTTATGTCTATGACCTAATCGCGTTACTTTAACACCTTTTAATTGCTCAATGGCAATATCGGGGACATTAATATTAATGATTTGATCTGCTGGTAATGGATGTTGCTTCAAGCGCTGTATAAATTTTGCTGCCACAATAGCAGCAGTTTGATAATATTGCTCATTATGCCCAACCAAAGAAACTGCCACGGCTGGCATACCCATATGCCTTCCTTCAGTTGCTGCTGCAACAGTCCCAGAATAGAGTGTATCATCTCCAAGATTTGCACCATTGTTTATACCTGCAACAACTAAATCAGGTAAAGGACTCATCAGTTGACTTATGCCTAAATGTACTGAATCTGTTGGTGTACCATTAACAGAAACGAAACCATTATCGAGTGTTTGAGCTCTAAGTGGATTGAGTAAGGTTAAAGAATTACTGGCACCACTACAGTTTCTATCCGGTGCTACAACCATCACTTGCGCAAACTTGCTTAATTCTTGATAAAGTATTTTGATGCCAAGCGCATGAACACCATCATCGTTACTTAATAAAATTCTCATGATACTTTACTCTTCCTACAACACATTTAACTTACCACTTTTTGAGATGGGTCATTTGGTGTAAAATCACGTTGAGTCAAATCACGATAATCAACCAATTCTCTTAATACCGTCGTAGCAAAACACCCAGCAGGTAAATTAAAACTGAGTGTCACACAGTTTTGATCTTTATTAGAGTCAATACAGGTGTCACTTATAGTTAAGCGTATTTTTCTGCGCTCTTGTTTTAAGCCAAATTTAATTAAACCTTGGCAAAAGTCAGGGTAACTTTCTCTTAACTGTAATTCATGTTCAAGCGTTATCCCTTTAGTCATTATTGAGCCTGCCCCCCATAACGCTGCGGTAATATCAATATCCTTATCAACAAGTCTCTGCTCAATTACCTGATCAACTTCTTCAAGTAAAAATACTGATTGTGTACCCGACAACATCATAACGTCGCCACAGATTAGTTGTTCAAAATGATTCGTAGATAACCGCTGATGAATTTGTTGGTTAAAGAGAAAAGAACGAGCTGCAGACAAGTAAAGCCCGCGCTTTTTCTTGTCCTTTACTTTTTTCCCAGCAAATAATTCTTTTGCTCGCGTAAGGTTACCACCTTCAATACCAAAACGCTGTTCGCCAAAGTAATTAGGTACACCAAATTCACTTACAGCATGCCAGCGACGGATTAATTCATTGATATCTGTGACATTACGCAATGTTATCTCAAAGCGATTACCACTTAATGCACCAATGCGAAGCTTCTTATTATGTCGTGCATATTCCAGTATTTCGACACCTTCAATCACAAGATCTGACAAATCAAAAACTTGCTTACCTGGTAAGTGCACGGCGAACCACTGCTCTGTTACTGCAAAACGATCTTTCAATCCTGCATAACTGACTAATTGCTCTTTCACTGAAAAATATTGAGCAAGGTAACGAACAATAGCGGTAGTATTTAAGCCTATTTTTTTTATTTTAATGAATAAGTGTTCACCTTCACCACAAGGCGAAAAGGGAAGAACTTCAAAAACTTTAAAGTCAGCTGTTGTGCTGCGTAAATCAGCTGTTCCAGTTGGTTTACCATATAGATAAGCTAATGAATCCATTAATTATTCACCGTAGCTGGAGATAACAGTACAACCACATGAACAGCCACACCTTCTTTGCGACCAACATAACCTAGTTGTTCTGTTGTAGTCGCTTTAACATTAATTTGATCAATATCGCATTGTAAATCTTGTGATAAACATTCACGCATCGCAATTAAGTGAGGTGCTATTTTAGGTGATTGAGCAACAATTGTAATATCAGCATTACCCAATTGATAACCTTTTTCAATCATTAAACCAACGACATGACGTAATAAAATTCGACTAGAAATATTTTCATATTGACCGTCAGAATCAGGAAAATGATTACCAATGTCTGCTAAACATAATGCGCCAAGGATTGCATCACACAAAGCATGAATAGCAACATCACCATCAGAGTGGGCAATAAAACCTTTTGAATAAGGTATTTTAATACCAGCTAATACAATGGGTCCTTCACCGCCAAATTTGTGCACATCAAAACCATGTCCAATTCGCATTAATTTTCCTACTTATAATTGTTATTAATATTTATTAACTTTTGTTTTTGTAAAATAAACTCTGCATAAGCTAAATCATCGGGACGTGTGATTTTAATGTTTTCACTACTGCCTTCCACAATCAGACTTTGCTCACCAGTAAATTCAACCGCTGATGACTCATCAGTTATTACTGCATTTTCTTGTTGAGCTTGTTCAATCGCATTAAACAACTGTGTTGTTAGAAACATTTGCGGTGTTAATGCATGCCAGAGCTGTTCACGCTCAACCGTTTTATCAATATACTTTCCTTGCGAACGCTTCATGGTATCTCGAACAGGTGTTGCTAAAATGCCGCCGACTCCAGTAGTTAAGCAAGAGTGAATTAAGCTATCAATATCATGGTGAGTTACACAAGGCCTTGCTGCATCATGAACTAAAACCCAAGGATGATGAGCCGTGTTAATTGCTTTTAAACCAGACAATACAGAATCAACTCGCTCAGCTCCGCCAATAACAGTGGAGACTTTTTCATGATGAATTAATTGAGTATCATTAAAATATTCATCATCAGCGCCTAAAGCAATAATCACATGTTCAATTAGATGATGTGAAACTAAACGTAGTACCGTATGTTCAAGTAGCGTTAATTCTCCTATTTTTAAATACTGTTTAGGGCAATTTGCTTGCATACGTTTTCCAACGCCAGCGGCAGGCACAACAACAATTAAACGGGGGACTGTCTTACGAAGTTTTTCCATTACCCTTTACTTGCTTTACTTGTTTTCGTGCGGTTTATTGAATGGGATTTTTTTTTATTCGGGATTAAACGAAAAAAGGTTTCACCGTATTTTATCATACCCAATTCATTTCTAGCTCTTTCTTCCACCGCTTCTATACCTGACTTAAGGTCATAAGTATCAGCATAAAGTAGTTTGTTTCTTTGGCGAAGTTTGTCATTGTCTATTTGCTGACGAACAACTTCATCTTCTAACGCTAGGTAATCAGGCACACTATTTTTACCAAACCAAAGTCGGTATTGTAATAACACAACAAAAATCAACAAAAGTGCAGTAATTAAGCGCATAAAAATCTAAAAATAAATCCTGAAAAAGTAACAAAACACACGATAGAAGCATTAACGTAACAAGTCATTATAAATAGGTGTTAGCTGGTGTAAATACTCTGGGCGTATTTATGTGAATTAAATGCAAGATTGATATAACTATCTCCGTATCAACAAACACTGAATAGAGCTTTTGTTGACAATTAAATCGTATATGGCTGCTTAAAGTTACGCCAATTAATCGCACAGGAAAGTAATAATTCTCTTAAAGAAGGGATAACAGGATTTGCTCTGTGTTCATTTAACCAGCAATGTCCAGAACACGCGGCTGTCATCACTCGTTTATTAGGTTTTAATAATCGAGATGTAGCTTGTTTATCAGGATTGTCAGGATTGTCAGTCAAGTAAAACCAACCATGAGCATTAGTGCGAAAGCGTTTATTTTTATCATCAACTCTATCAATTGAGTCAAGCACAATGTTTGTATGATTGACAATAGGTATTACTAAGCCATGACTTAGCGATGCAGCGAGATACCAATGATTTACAGCGTTGACATCCTGATCACTCAAAGGCATATGTGTCGATTGCTTTGCAGACCAACTGGCATTTTGTATATCAAGCGTTAATGGTGTTTTTGTTTGAAGCATCAAATGCGCAGTACGCTTGATATAATATGGCAAACTTCTCAATCGACCTTGAATCAATTGAGCTGACGATGACTCTTGTGAAGCAAGCAAAGATATTTCTCGCTCATATAAGGCAGTACAAAGTTCAGCAAAATCATTTGATTGCTGTTCTTCTTGCCATAATGAAGTTTGTTCAGTCATCAGATTATTGATTACTTTTTAATTACTTACTGCCTAAATCCCATACTATAAGCATACTGTATTGTTTGAGAAATTGCCTTAATAATATTACCCCTTACAAACATCTTCAATTTTACAGGTGATCACCCAAACATTTTGATAACCTACCCTTAGCAACTGTTCAGCAGCAAAAGTAGCTCGAACTCCTGAAGCACAATGAATAAAAATTGCTTGCTCTGCATTAGGGTACAATTCAAGCATTTTCATTTCTAATATCCCACGAGGAATATTAATTGCGCTATCTGCAGATTGTTTCTGATACTCAGCAGGCTCACGAACATCAATCATAATGCCATTAATTTCAGCGCACTTTATTGCAGCTTCTTTTGCGGTTAGTGTATTTAACGACTTTTTTAGTTCTGCAATTATTTCAGGAATTTTTTTTAACATAAGGCTCTTCTTTGGCTAAAAATTTATTATAACTAGTTCTTTAAATATATTTTTTAAGATTGTCATCATTAAACACCACTGGGTAAATGCTAACTGCATTAAATAAACGCTGATAAAATTTGTAAACCATAACCAATTAGTAGAAAAAGTTACCACTAGATAAAGCGAGATTAAACTCATGCTACCCGCTACCAAACGAAGTACTCCATTAATTGTCAGAATACTTACTTTATTTAAATTTCAAACATACATTAGGCATCACTACATTAGCAAAACACAATATACATTTCAATATATTTAATTATTGCCTGACCTAGCAGTTGTTATACGAGCTGTACTTACTAATCCCCCTATCTTCTGTACATAAAAAAACCACTCATTTGAGTGGTTTTTATTGTTTATAGCTTAATTTATAATTTGAATTTTCATTCTAGTTCAAGGCGATAGCGCGGAGCTGACGATAGTCAGTGAGCACTTTCAACACAGAAATAGGGTGGAAAGCTATTATGAATAAACTATTGGCCTTTAACTTCTGATAGACCATTAAATATAGCTTTATCACCTAAGTATTCTTCAATACGTAATAATTGATTGTATTTAGAAACACGGTCTGAACGACAAAGTGAACCTGTTTTGATTTGACCAGCTGCTGTACCTACGGCTAAATCTGCAATAGTTGCATCTTCAGTTTCGCCTGAGCGGTGTGAAATAACTGCTGTAAAACCTGCGTCCTTCGCCATTTTTATAGCCGCAAGTGTTTCAGTTAAAGAACCGATTTGGTTAAATTTAATTAAAATTGAGTTACCAATACCTTGTTCAATACCGCGAGTTAAGATTTTAGTGTTGGTGACAAATAAATCATCACCAACAATTTGTACTTTATCGCCAAGTAAGTCAGTTTGATATTTGAAACCATCCCAATCTGACTCGTCTAAGCCATCTTCAATTGAAACAATTGGGTATTGTTCACATAACGTTGCTAAGAAATCAGAAAATTCATTAGCTGTGAACTGCTTACCTTCACCGGTAAGATCGTAAATACCCTTATCGCTGTTGTAAAATTCAGAAGCAGCACAATCAAGTGCTAAAGTTACGTCTTTACCTAATGAATAACCAGCTGCGGCAACGGCTACTTTGATTACAGCCAATGCATCAGCATTAGATTCTAAGTTAGGAGCGAAGCCACCTTCATCACCCACTGCAGTACTCATTCCTTTTGAGGATAATACTTTTTTCAAGGCGTGGAATATTTCAGCACCCATACGTAATGCTTCACTAAAGCTTTTAGCGCCAACAGGCTGAACCATAAACTCTTGAATATCAACGTTATTGTCAGCATGCTCACCACCATTGATAATATTCATCATAGGTAATGGTAGAGAATATTGACCTGAAGTGCCGTTTAAATCAGCAATATGTTCAAATAGTTGTACTTTCTTTTCCATCGCAGCAGCTTTTGCGTTAGCTAATGAAACGGCAAGAATAGCATTAGCACCGAATTTCTCTTTGTTTTCAGTACCATCTAAGTCGATCATCACTTGGTCAATATTCGCTTGCTCTAAAGCGCTTTTACCAATAAGTGCGCTTTGAATATCGTTATTAATTGCAGCAACGGCTTTCAACACACCTTTACCTAAATAACGAGTCTTATCGCCGTCACGTAACTCTAATGCTTCACGTGAACCTGTTGATGCGCCTGATGGTGCTGCAGCACGTCCCCAAGCACCTGACTCTAAATATACGTCAGCTTCTACGGTTGGATTGCCACGAGAGTCCATAATTTCACGAGCGATAATTTTACTGATATTCGACATTATTAATTTCCTTAAAAATTTAATTCTAAAAATACTTAAAATAAAAAGCCGCAACTTGTGTTACGGCTTTTTAAAAGTTGTTTGTTTAACTTGATTGCTGTTTTTGATGCTCGAATGAGGCAGCAACAAAGCTTTCAAATAGTGGGTGTCCATCTCGTGGAGTTGAATTAAACTCAGGATGGAACTGCCCAGCAATAAACCATGGATGATCCGGTAGTTCAATCATCTCAACTAATGTTTTATCCGTAGATAACCCCGAGAACACTAATCCTGCTTTGCTTAATTGTTCGCGGTAGTTATTATTTACCTCATAACGATGACGGTGTCTCTCATAAATTGTTTCACTACCATATACGTCACACGCCTTGGTACCTTTTATAAGGTGGCACAATTGAGATCCTAAACGCATAGTTCCACCTAAATCTGAATTTTTATTACGGTATTCAACTTGGCCTTCTTCGTCTAACCATTCATTGATCAAACCAACAACAGCATGAGGAGATTCAGGGTTGAATTCACTACTATGCGCATCGGTTAAACCAGCAACATTTCGAGCAAAATCAATTAAAGCTACTTGCATACCTAAACAAATTCCTAAGTAAGGTACTTTGTTTTCGCGGGCAAATTGCGCCGTTAAAATTTTACCTTCAACACCACGTTCACCAAATCCTCCAGGAACAAGAATAGCGTCTAAGCCTTTTAATATGTCAACACCTTTAACTTCAACATCTTGTGAATCAACGTATTGAATTTTTACTTTTACTTGGTTTTTAATACCCGCATGTTTTAATGCTTCGTTTACTGATTTATAAGCATCAGGTAATTCAATATATTTACCAACCATACCAATAGTTACTTCACCAGCAGGGTTAGCTTCCTGATAAAGTACTTGTTCCCATTCACTTAAATCAGCTTCTGGTGCATCGAAACCAAATCGATTGGCTACTAATTCATCTGTGCCTTGAGCTTTCAATAACGCAGGTACTTTATAAATACTATCAACATCAGGCATTGAAATTACAGCTTTAGCTTCTACATTGGTAAAGAGTGAAATTTTCGCACGCTCATTGGCAGGGATAGTACGATCACTACGGCAAATCAAAATATCAGGAAATATACCAATCGAGCGTAATTCTTTTACTGAATGTTGAGTGGGCTTAGTTTTAATTTCGCCAGCAGCGGCGATGTAAGGTACAAGCGTTAAATGCATGAACATTGCACGTTCACGGCCAAGCTCCACACCTAACTGACGAATAGCTTCCAAGAATGGTTGTGATTCAATATCACCTACCGTGCCACCAATTTCAACCATGGCAACATCGTAACCCTCGGCACCTTCAATCACTCGACGTTTAATGTCGTTAGTAATATGAGGGATAACTTGAATAGTTGCGCCTAAAAATTCACCTTTACGCTCGCGCGCAAGAATATCTTGATATATTCGGCCGGTAGTAAAGTTATTGCGCTTGGTCATTTTGGTACGAATAAAACGTTCGTAATGGCCTAAATCTAGATCTGTTTCTGCGCCATCTTCGGTAACAAAAACTTCACCATGTTGAATCGGGCTCATTGTGCCAGGGTCAACGTTAATGTATGGGTCAAGTTTTAGCATGGTTACTTTCAAGCCGCGAGCTTCAAGAATTGCTGCTAGCGAAGCCGCGGCAATACCTTTACCAAGAGACGATACAACGCCGCCAGTTACAAAAATATATCTAGTTGTCATGTGATACCAAAAGTCAGAGTGAGCAGGAATTTTGTTTTTTGCTGTTTTTCACTTCAGCTGTTTGCTAGTTTTACTTATGATTAATAAGGTAAGTTTAGTCATGTTAATGAAAAACGCACCAACCTAGCAGGACGGGAAAGCATTATACTCAAAATGAGGTTAAACGACAATATGATCAAGGCTGCAATTGTTTATTTTTTGCAATTAATTAATTATTCACAAAGATTGAAGTTTGTATTCCAATAAAAAAAAGTTACCATATTATGCTTCTGCTTATTGAAAACAATTAGATACCTATGACTTCAACTCGCTTAACTTCTGTACTCAGCGCTATTGATCAAATAAATAGCGAAGATCCAAACAAAACCATGATTGATGAATGCTCACAACCGAAAGAGTTAATTTATGGCCAGTACATGACGACTTGCCTTGAACAATATTTCCCACAATCAAATGAGTTATTACAAATTGCAGTACGCGCTCAACATATTAAACGCTGGCAGTTAAAACGAAGTGAATTTGCCACAGGTAAAGCGGGCTATTATCAATGGCGTATTGAACAAGGAAAGTTTCATGCTCAATTAACTAAGAGCATTATGCTTGAACAAGGTTACGATGAACATGAAGCCGAACAAACGGCTTGTATTTTAAGAAAGGAAAAGCTGAAAACTAATAGTGATACACAAACCTTAGAAGATGTTGCTTGTTTAGTGTTTTTGCAATATTACTTTGATGAATTTTCTGCTAAATATATAGAGCAAAACAATGAAGAAAAAATCATCAGAATTGTTAAGCTCACTTGGGGGAAAATGTCTGAGCAAGGTCACAAAATAGCACTATCGTTAACGTTACCAGATCATTTGGCTACTATTGTTGCTAAAGCGTTAGCATAAGTTTTAACGTAAGTTTCATCTGGCAATGGGTTATTCCGCTATTTTGACTGTTTCAGGTTCGGCAAGTGGTAAACGTAAAACAAAAATAAATGGACAAGTAACTAAAGCAATAACTAACGCGCGTAGATAATTGTTATCAAGCATATAACAAGACCAAGCAACACTCAGTATCATGGTGGTTAAAGACATAATTTTTGCGCGTTTAGGTATCGAACGAGATTCTTGCCAGTGATAAATCAACGGCCCAAATGCTTTGTTAGCTAATAACTTTTGATGTAAGCGTGGAGACGACTTAGCAAAACAACCTGCCGCAACGAGTAAAAACGGTGTCGTAGGTAATATCGGTAATGCCGCACCTAAAATGGCTAAACCAACAAAAAATATTCCAATAGCTTTTAGCAACATGTTATTCCTTACAAAAAAATCCTTCGCTATTTTATAATGATAGTCGAAGATGAAACCACTATCAGATCAAATTGTAATAATTTTTATTAATAGATTAAATTTATTCATAAAGGTTTATCAAAAAAGAGTCAGAATAGATAATGAAATGAGCTGAAAGCGGTTTAACTATTTGATGGTTAATATACACTGGCTTATAGATATTTATACACAAAAATAAATTACAAATAACAAGGTTTAAAATGAAACAGTTATTAATCGAAGACAATACCGGTACAGCTCTTATTATCCTTGCCACTGAACAATTTGATACTTGGTTAACACAACAAAGTACACAAACAAAAAATTGGCTTAGCCAAACAAGTTTTACCGGTGAAGGGTTATCATTAATTCCAAATAGCCAAGGTGAACTAGCACAAGCCCTTTTTGTAGTTAATAACCCAGAACATTACTTTTCCTGTGGCGATTTAATCAAACAATTACCATCTGGACAGTATTTATTGCAAACAGATGACCATTATCAAGAGGCAATCTGTTTTGCATGGTTAGCGGGTAGCTATCAATTTGATCGCTATAAAAACAGTGATAAAATTTTTCCTACTCTAGCTATTAATAATCAAAACATCGTTGATAGAGCGATAAAATACGCACAAGCAACAGCCTTAACTCGTGATCTAGTTAATACGCCAGCAGCAGATATGATGCCAGAAAATCTAGGGCAAACAGCGCTTGAGCTAGCTGATACATTTGGCGGTGAGGTAACACAAATCATTGGTGATGATTTACTGACAGAAAACTACCCAACTATTCATGCAGTAGGTCGTGCAAGTATACACTCACCTCGGTTAATTGATTTAACTTGGGGTGATAATAATCACCCTAAAGTGACGCTTGTGGGTAAAGGTGTTTGTTTTGATAGTGGTGGTTTAGATCTCAAACCTGCTGCGGGCATGCGTAACATGAAAAAAGATATGGGGGGATCAGCTCATGTGTTGGGTTTAGCTCAACTGATCATGTCAAATAATCTACCAATTAACTTACGCGTACTGATTCCTGCAGTAGAAAATGCAGTATCGAGTAATGCATTGCGACCCGGTGATGTGGTTACCACTCGCCAAGGTATTACTGTTGAAATAGATAATACTGATGCTGAAGGTCGTTTAGTATTGTGTGATGCTTTAACAGAAGCTGAAAACGATTCTCCTGACCTACTAATTGACTTTGCCACTTTAACTGGCGCAATGCGTGTTGCTTTAGGCACAGAATTACCGGGTTTTTTCTCAACCAGTGATGATGTTGCTGCCGGTATAACGTTAGCAGGCAGTAAAAATAGCGATCCGGTTTGGCGTATGCCAATCTATCGTCCATATCGCGACTTACTCAAAAGCCAAATCGCCGATATGACTAACTGTGCAACCGTACCGTTTGGTGGTGCTATTACTGCCGCATTATATTTACAAGAGTTTGTTAGCGACAAAACTGACTGGGTACATTTTGATGTGATGGCATTTAACATTCGTCACTTACCAGGTCGTCCATTAGGTGGAGAGGCCTTTGGTATTCGCGCGGTATTTGATTACCTAGACAGTCGTTATAGTTAAGCAGACTATCGTCTTTAATTTAAATAAAAAAGGGAGTTGTTAATCATTAACAACTCCCTTTTTTAATAGCGCTAATATAGCCCTCTCAGCACTTAACTGACTTGTTCCACACTTGTAAGTGTTTGCTCAATCACTTTCTTTTCATCAAGATGTTTTATCACTTTACCGTAAATAATCAAAGACACCGCTGAAACAGCCGCAATTACAGCAAAGTAATACCATATATAATGAGCATTAGCCGAGGCTACTTGCCAAGCTTCAAGTGTGTCGAATTTTCGCGGATCTGGACAATAAGCATCGAGCAAATAACCTGATAAACCAAAACCTAATAACGAGCTGATAAAGGAATGTAAATGAGAGAAACCTAAATAAAGCCCCTCTTCCCCTTTGGGCGCTTGCAAAGAGAAGTACTCAAGAAAACGCGGAGAAATAAAGGATTCAGCCAACCCCATAAAAACAATCCCAACAATCATCATAAAAGCAATCGGGTGAACTTGCATAAAACCTAAATCAATTTGGCCATCAAGCATATTACCCATCGCCATCGCTATTGCAGCAATGGGCATAATGAACATGCCGATAATCATAGAAAATAAAGCGCTACGTTTTCTCATCATCGAAGTCACAAAAGCAACGGTTAATACCACAACCAAAGGATTGACGTTAGCATACCAAGAAGGTGAAGCGCCCTCACCTGCCATACGTAATACATATTTTGGCATGGTGGCATACAGTTGATGTTGCACCATCCAAAAACCGGTAATAATCAAAATTAGCGCGACTAAACGACCATTGCCTAATACTTTAAGTAATGACGTCCAAACTTCCCTCATCGATTTAGCTTGATGGTTATGAGCGGTATTTTTGAAAAAGAATAAAATACTAAAAAATGCAACTAAGGTCATCGCCGCCGCAAAATAATTTAGGTTGATAAGGCCTAAATCTCCCATCGACTCACGCAATGGTTTCACAATAGTTTTTCCTGAAAACGAACCAATGTTTACCATCATATAAAAGATGGAAAAACCTTTAGCGCGTGTATCAGCGGTAGTAGATTTTGCTACTGTTCCTGTAATAACAGCTTTAATAAAAGAGCCGCCTACCATGATAACCACCATAATTGGCACAATAGCCCAGCGAATATCATCTTGTAGTAGCCCTGTAAAAACGACCGTTCTACCGTATTCAACCAATCCTTGATTTTCAAGTAATGCTGGAAACAGTGCCAATGAAGCATAACCAATGGTTAATAAAGCAAAAGCTAATAATAAAGCACTTTTGAAACCCATTTTATCTGCAATGGCACCAGTAAAAGTGGGTAAAAAATATAGCCCTGCTGAAAATGTCCCAGCAATCATCGCGGCTTGAATATCATCAAAACCTAAGATTCGTGATAAATACAAAGTAATGACAATAAAGACGCCATAATAAGCCGCTCGTTCGAGTAACTCGACCCCATTGGCAACCCAAAAATCTTTAGGAAACCCTTTAAACATTCCTGTTCTTTCAGGAGAAGAAGACGTTGTAGTCATAAAGTTTTTTCTCTTTTTTAATTATAATGATTTTTAATTCTGCTAAATTTTAATCAGTTTATTTATTGCAGTGTTACGTTATTACACCAACAAGTGAACAACAATAATTACTGGCTCTTTTATCTGCCGTTTTTATCTCATTTTTATATCTATTCTATGATTTATCGATAACTTACATTGATTATACTAGTCAGATCCCCGTAGAATCATTGAAGGTCTGTTGACCTTTCAATCTCATTTATTTACCACAGGAATAATAAGCAATGAAACGGCACTTAAGCTTAATAAAAAATGCTTTATCTCTCGTTATAGGGTTATCAATCAGTTCTACTGCTTTTAGCGCTAATGTAAGCACAAATAACAGCGCAGAAAATGTATTAACCGCTGAAGATATTGCAACGCTTCAACAAGTCAGTCAGGTACAAGTCAGTCCAAATGGTGATCATGTTGCCTTTACCCGTTCAGTGCCTCGTGAATTATATGTTGAAAAAGATGGCACGAACTGGGTAGAACTTTTCCTTGTTGATGACAAAGGCATAGAACGTCCTTTTATTACCGGAAAAGTGAATGTGAAAAGCATTCAATGGTCAAACGACAACAGCAAAATATACTTCTTAAGTAAATTAAATAAAGAAAAGTATACTGCGCTTTATCAAATACCAGCTACTGGTGGTCAAGCACAAAAAGTATTAGCACTCAAAAGTGCAAGTATCTCAAGTTATGCCTTAAGTAGTGATAATAAAAGCATTGCTTTATTAGCAAAAAAAGCCAAAGACAAATCTATTAAAAAACTTGCTGATTTAGGCTTTAAAGCAGAAATTTACGAAGAAGATTTACATAACCAATACCTTTATGTGGTGGATTTAGTTACGTCAGACAAGGCACTAACACCTGAGCCGTGGAATATTAAAAACTACGCTTCAAGCGTACAATTTTCTCCAAAAGGTGATGCATTATTAGTTAAAACTCAACCGTCTGCATTAATTGACGACAAGTACATGAAGTCTCAATGGCACCTTGTTGATAGTAAAAGTCAAGAAGTTACCATGTCGTTTGCCACTGAAGGAAAGTTAGGCGCTGCCGAGTTTTCACATGATGGAAAATATATCGCTATTCTAGGCGCACAAGATAAACATGATCCCGCAACAGGGCGTTTATTTTTAGCCAATAGCAAAACAGGCAAAATTACCGATTGGTTACCTGAGCATCAAGGACATGTCAGTGACATTGAATGGATGAACAATAAAAACAGTCTTTATTTCACCTCTAACATTGGTACTCAATCAATTGTAGGTAAAATTAAAGTAGGCAAAACAAATTATAAAACTATCGTTAAAGCCGGTAAATTTATTGCAGCTAATTTGAGTATTTCAAACTCAGATAAAACCATTGCTTTAAGAGCAAATACTGCGCAACATCCAAATGAAGTGATGATATTACGTGGCTCCAAGCATAAAGTCAGTCGTCTTACTCACTCTAACAACTGGTTAGCGGATAAAACGCTAGGTAAACAAGAAACCATCAGTTTAAAAGCTCGTGATGGTGTTGCTCTTGATGGTGTACTTATTTATCCAGTTAACTATAAAAAAGGCCAACGTTACCCTCTTATTTTATCTGTTCATGGTGGCCCAGAAAGTCACGATAAAGATGGTTGGTTAACCGCATATTCTCGTCCTGGTCAAATGGCAGCTGCACAAGGTTATATGGTGTTTTATCCAAATTACCGTGGTAGTACAGGTAAAGGTGTTGCGTATTCTAAGCTAGGGCAAAATGATTACGCAGGAAAAGAGTTTGACGATTTAATCGACTTTAAAGACCACTTAGTTGGCTTAGGTTTAGTTGATAATAAGAAAGTCGGTATTACTGGTGGTTCATATGGCGGTTATGCTTCTGCATGGGCGGCAACTAAACAAACTGAACATTTTGCTGCAAGTGTGATGTTTGTTGGTATTTCAAACCAGTTATCAAAATTTGGTACTACGGATATCTCTAATGAAATGCACTTAGTACATGCCCGTTCATATCCTTGGGATAAATGGCAATGGTATTTAGAGCGTAGCCCTATTTACTGGGCCGGGCAATCAAAAACCCCTTTACTCATTATGCATGGCAAAAATGATCCTCGTGTTCACCCTTCTCAATCAATGGAGCTTTACCGTTACATGAAAGTGCAAGGTAAAGTTGTTCGTTTAGTTTACTATCCAGGTGAAGGTCATGGTAATCGACGTATAGCTGCTAAATACGATTACAGTTTACGTTTAATGCGTTGGATGGACCATTATTTGAAAAATGATAATACTGCGATGCCAGCACATCAATTACCGCATAACGAAAATTTGAAAGCTATTAGTAAAAAGAATAAAAAAGCTGACTAGTAGCCAGCTTAGTTAAATTATTTAAGACGCCTATACCAAATAAAACAATGATGGGGTATTACATAAGGCGTCTTTTTATTTTCAACCACTTCCTAATAACAACTCAGTATTGCGAATATAAGTAAGGATATAAAACCGTGTCTTCAATGACTGCAAACACCTATCGCACCGAAACAGATTTACTTGGTTCAATGCAAATAAAACACCACCTTTACTATGGCATTCAAACCCAAAGAGCTCTTGATAATTTCCAGCTTTCTAGCCATTCTCTTAACGATTATCCTGAACTTATTCATGCCTTAGCTTATGTAAAGTCAGCATGTGCAGTTGCGAATAACCAACAACACAAGTTAGATGAAGAAAAAACTCAAGCCATAGTAAAAGCCTGCCAACAAGTTATAAATAGTCAATTTGAAGAGCAGTTAAAGAAAAACTTCCCTATAGACATGATCCAAGGTGGAGCAGGTACTTCTAGCAATATGAATATTAATGAAGTTATCGCTAATATCAGCTTAGAAAGCCTTGGCTTTGAGAAAGGGCAATATCAATTTTTACACCCTAATTCGCACGTAAATATGTCGCAATCTACCAATGATGTTTATCCAACATCGGTCAGGCTTGCCATTTTACTCAAACAACAAACACTGTTAACCACAGTGAGTCAGTTAGTTGAAGCATTTAGCGATAAAGCTAACGAATTTAAAGATATCATAAAATTAGCTCGCACCCAGTTGCAAGATGCAGTACCAATGACCTTAGGGCAAGAATTTAATGGTTTTGCTTCTACCTTAAAGGAAGATGGTAAGTTAATTTCTACTTTGGGCAAACTATTAACCGAAATAAACCTTGGTGGAACTGCCGTTGGTACGGGGATAAATACTCAGCAAGGGTATGGGCAACTTGCGGTAAATGAACTAAAAGCATTAACCGATATTGATTTTGAGTTAGCTGATGACTTAGTAGAAGCCAGCTCTGATATGGGCGCATTTGTTATTTATTCAGCATCACTAAAGCGCTTAGCATTGAAACTATCTAAAATAGCCAATGACCTGCGACTACTCAGCATGGGACCTAGAGCTGGATTAAGCGAAATTAGCTTACCTGCCAGACAACCTGGTAGTTCAATTATGCCTGGTAAAGTCAACCCTGTGATACCAGAGGCAGTTAGCCAATGCGCTTATCAGGTGGCAGGTAATGATGTGGCTATTTCAATGGCGGCAGAAGCGGGTCAATTGCAACTAAATGCTATGGAGCCACTTATTGCGTTAAATATACTCAGCTCAATGAATTTACTAATGAACGCCTGTACTATGTTTAAAACATTATGTATCGAGGGTATTAGCGCCAATGAAAATCGCTGCAAAGATTTACTCGATAATAGCTTAGGGCTTGTCACCGCTCTTAACCCTTATTTAGGCTACGAGTTATCCACTCAAGTGGCTAAAGAAGCGTTAGCAAGTGGTCGTTCAGTTATTGATATTGTTAAACAACAAAACTTATTAGACGAAACACAGTTGAAGAATATTTTGTCCGCGCAAAGCATGACTCAACCGAGTTAATCGATAGTTAACAATGCAATAACAGAAACAAAATATTGAGCCGTCTACTTACCTTGATATAGAAATTTAATGGAAAAAACAATATGAAATGTTTAGCAATAATAGCCCTCTCATTTATTTTATCAACAACTTGCTTCGCAGATACTCATGGAGATAGAGAAGTATTACTTAATAATAAAGATGTAGAAGTTGTTCGACTAATCTACCCCGCAGGAACTGAATCAGGGGTTCATACCCATAAACACCCAAACAGAGTTGTATATTTTGTAAAGGGTGGCACATTAGAGCTTATTCCAAAAAACAGCAAACAATCATCAAAAATCATCAAGGTAGTAGACGGGCAAACACTTTTTCTGCCTGCGACCACTCACAACGTAAGAAACATAGGGAAAACTAAAGTAGTTATCGTGGAAACTGAAATAAAAAATAAGCCTAGCACTGGAGAAGTTAAAAACAAATGATGTCATCAGTCAGCTAAAACAAACCTAACCTTAGAAACTTTATAACGACACTAGCCTTTCGCCTATTTATTAAAATATGAAACAATCACTTGTAGAAAAATCTGTGGCTAAACAAGCATGTTACCTTAAATAAAACAGGCGAATGATCTCTAGGTTTTCATGTACGAATACGATATATTTATTAAATAAAATTTCCAATAATAATAATAATAAATATTTGGATAATATTACCCCTATGAATCAAGTTTACCGCCCATAATGAAAGCCGATACCCCTTTTAAATTAGAACAATGCATTATAAAGCCACGAGAATATTCTATTGAATGTTCAGCTGGAAATAATAAAATAATGCAGCCAAAGTTTATTGAGGTATTAGCTTACTTGGCGAGTCAATATCCACGTTTAGTTGATCGACAAGAGTTAATTGAAAATATTTGGGATGGTAATCATTATGTTGGCGAAAAAGCACTCACCAATGCGATTTGGAATTTACGCAACGAATTTAAGCAAACCGATAATGATTATATCGAAACCATCCGTAAAAAGGGTTATCGCTTGTTGGTTGAGCCTGAGTACTTAGCGGATGAAACTGCACAGTCTTTAGTTGAAACTTCATCCGGTAATAAAAAGCGTTCTCGAAATAAATGGTTAGCTTTTAGCTTATTTTGCTTCTTAAGTTTTTTTATCCTTTACCAATTTATCCCTTTTGAAAGTGAAAGTATTGATTCTGTTAATCTTAAAAATATTATCGCTGATCCTGGCCGTGAGGTTTACCCTGTAGTATCACCAGATCAACAATTATTAGTTTATTCATGGCGCAGAATAGGGAAGCAGCCTAATTTATATCTCAAAAACTTTACAAATTTATCTATCCCACCAAAGCAATTAACCTTTAGTGAAGATTATGAAGGCCGTGTTGTTTGGCATCCTAATGGTGAACATATCTATTTTCAACGTAAGCATTGGAACTATGCTCGTTGCGATATTATGCAATTAAACATCAATACTAATGAGCAAAAAAATGTTGGTTCTTGTATCGGTGAAATCGACTTTTCATTAGCAATTTCACCTGATGGAAAATCACTCGCTTATATTGATATTGATGAAAAAACTTCAGAACAAATTGTACATCTACTTAACCTTAACAATGGTGAAACAAGCCGTGCCTATCAATGTGATAAAGCTTGTAGTTATAAAGATTCAGACGTTGAATTTTCACCTGACGGTAAATATTTAGCCATTACCCGCACTTTAGATGAAGGGCTAAATGAAGAGATTTTTTTATTAAATCGTTTAACAAAAAACTTGAAGACATTAACCGCAATAGCAGGCAGTGTTAAAGGGCTTAACTGGCATCCCAAAAGTGATCGTCTTGTTTTTAGTACACAAATATCTGATCAGCGTGATGGCTACCTTATTTCTATTGATGATAAAAAGATCACCCAACTTAAAATCCCAGGTTTTAGCTACCCTAACTTTATTCCGCAAAGCAATGATATAATTTTCCACCATTGGCAAGTATTATCCAGCTTGTCATCAATCTCCTTACAAGACAGTGTTGCAGCATCCCCATTTCCGTATATTCAGTCAGGTTACTCCTATCAAAGTCCACACTATTCTTCTGTAAACAAGAAAATGGTTTTTATCTCAAACGAGTCTGGTTTCGATGAATTATGGACATCAGATATTGATGGGACAAATAGAAAAAAATTAACGTCACTAGAGCGGCATTTAACCTTTCCTAGGTGGTCACACAATGGTGAGTACATCGCATTTTTAGGCCCTAAAAAGCAAGGTAATGCATTGTATGTTTTAACTATAAAATCTAACATAGTGAAAAAGCTTGATAACAGCTTTGAACAATATTTTCGGCCTTCTTGGTTACAAGATAACAGCGGTTTGATCGTCCCAGTAAGAAACGAACAGCAAACGGCTTTATATGCATTCCCTATTACTCGAAAAGCCCCTTATCTACTGCTAAATCGAGCGGTAACATATGCAGAACAAACAACAGATGGAAAAATTTGGTTTAGCCCTGACAGAAACAAAGGCTTATGGCGTTTTAATCCTCAACAGCAAGATAATCAAGTAGAACAAGTATTAAATAAAGACTTATTTAGAGTCAGTTATAACTGGGAGCTAACCGAAAAAGGCATTTATTTTCAACATGATTATGCTCAACATCACCAAATAAACTTTTTTGATCTGGTAACAGAAAGAATTACGCCTGTCGTTAAACTGCCTAAGGGAACACTTCAACGAGTATCGTCAATTACATTGATTCCTAGTAATAACAAGCTAGTGTTTACTCAGTTAGAGTTTCCAAAAGTTGATACAAAACGACTCAGTCACCCTTTACTTCAGTAATATCAACTTAAAATTTATGTGGTAGTTATTAATGTAAATCTAACCGTTCGCCCGATAAGGTGCCACGCCATTTCTTTTTACCATCTATCAATAATATTTCGCCATACTCACCATTTTTAATACTTGAATCGATCGCAATCACTCGTCCTTGATGGCGGGTTTCCAATCGCTTTTGAGAGGTATGTCCTACCACTAAATAATCAATATCAAAATGATTAAGCAATAAATCAATTTCAGCGGAATTTGCGCCAGAATCTTTGCCCTTTCGGCTTTTAAAATAGCCACGGTACCAAATAGGACCATTGCTTTTATGTAAATATTTACCCCAACCTTCCCTAGCTTGTGCTAGCTCTGCTTTTACCAAGTTTTGTTTGAATACTTGATTAATATCACTTAACGAACGCTTTTCTTTAGCCAGTGAAGGATGGAATCCTCCATGGGCAAACAGCATATTATTTACTTTCACTAACACCGCTTTACTTCTTAACCAATCCCCCAGTATCGTACCTTGCGCATATAATTGTTCAAAGGGTTGCTTGAATAGTCGAGCCGTTTCAACATATTTAGGGTGTAAATAACGCAAGTCACCATTAAGTACCATCACTTCATGGTTACCTAATAATAAATGTAACTTACCGCCAGCTTGCTCCGCTTGTTGTTCAAGCTCATATAAAAACCACAAAATTTCAGTTACCTTATCACCGCGATCAAATACATCACCAGTAATTACAAAATGACCGTTGCCAAAAGCCCATTGTTTTTTATCGTTAATAACATGGTTATTGGTAAGCAGTTTAACCATCAAATCATATTGGCCATGAAAGTCACTGGCTGCAGCCACCTTAAAATCACCTTGAAAAATCAAATCATCAGCTAAAAATTTATTCCGATCGATTGTTGTTTTCAGCTGACACTGTTCAAAGTTAAATGGTAATTGCTTCGTGCTGATTTTCACCTTTTGTACCGTGCTTTCGCACAACCAATTCACTGCTAATTCATCTTCGCTGCTTATTGATATATATGGACCATCAGTAACAGTTAATGTGTTTGTATTTTTTTCCGCAAAAGCATAATTAGCGCTGAAAGAAATTAAAAAAGCTAAGGATAATCGGATTATTTCTTTATTTATCATATAAATAGCCGTTTAAATTAAAAATTAGTTACATAAACATCAAGTTGTATACAAGGAATCAAAGAAGATATTGCACATCCTTGTGCAATATTAGGGAGTAATACTTTTATCGCGCTTAACAAGAAAAAACTCCCTATTATTTACTTTACCGTTAAAGCTTAGAATGAATAATCATAACCAATATAGAAGGTACGGCCCGTCAAACTATAACCTCTGCTCGTGCGATAAAAAGGACTTGAAGTATAATCACCATTACGAACATCATAATACGGAGGCATCTCGTCAGTTAAGTTTTTAACTCCGAATTTTACCTTGCCATATTCTTTCAAGTTGTAATAAGCAGACCAATTTAAACGAGCATAAGCATCTAACTTATCAGTTCTATACTCTTCAATTTCTTCGCCTTCAGTCGTCGTAAATTCAAATAAATCTTCACCTATAGCTGTGCCTGTGTAGTAGTAACTTAGTGTGGTGCTAAATTTCCCCATTGACCAAGTAAGTGACGAGTTGCTTTTCCATGTTGGGTAGTAATAAATCTTGGTATAATCCATTACTTCTTCACCAGCTTTATCTTGTACAAGCTTCTCTTTTAAGTATGATGCTCCAAGCTTAAATTTAAATCGTCCGTACTTTTCAGTTTCATATTTGTAAGAAAACTCTACATCAACGCCCTGTGATTTTTCAAAAGCTGAGTTAAATGGTGCTTTTTTCAAACAATCTAAATTTTTAAAGCCAGAGTCATCTTCACCTAATATAAAACCAGGTCCAGGTAATTGCTCACAACTGCTAAATTGCTCTGTATAATTATAACTTTCTTTATAATTATTTGGACCGTCATAAATATCGCTTGTCGCAATAGAGCGTACCGCACCATTAAGTTCAATTGACCACAAATCAAGTGTCATATCAAAATTATCACTAAGATTCGCCACCAAACCTATAGAATAAGATTCTCCTTTTTCCTCTTTTAATGTTTTACTACCTGAATTAATAGAGCGGTAAGAGTCTTCAATTATAGTGCCATCAGGAAGCGTATATTCTGTATCACCAAATCCAATCGTAGTACCAGCATAAACTCTATGCATATCCGGAGCACGGAAACTTTTATTCCAGCTACCACGAATTAAAACTTCTTCTGTTGGGTGATACATGATCCCTATTTGAGGACTAAATGCGCCTCCTACTTCAGTTTCATCATCGTAATAATCATAACGACCAGCTAATGATAATTCTAAACTCTTAACACCTTTTACGTCTTTTAATAAAGGAACTAAAACTTCAGTAGCACCTGCATAACGTTCACGGCTACCTTCTCCGCCTGTTCCACCCATACCAAGGAACCCCCCTGACTGGGTTACTTCATCAAGTTGATCATGATAACTTTCTTTTGCCCATTCAGCTGTAGCAGCAAATGATACAGTACCTGCAGGTAGCTCCATCAAATCACCACTTAAAACACTGGTTAACTGATGTATCCGTGAAGTTGAACGCTTCGTATTAACACCATAAACTGAAGCAACTTGCTCTTCAGTCATACGATTCAACGGGTACCATTTAGAAGTATCTGCGTCATTAGGATCAAAGGTTATCACACTCAATAAACCATCTTTACTCAATTGACTTTGAGAATCACGATTATAGCGAGCGTAGCCCGTTGACCATGATACATCTAATTCATAATCACCAATCGTGCCATTAATACCGGCAGCAAATGAATATTTTTCATTGGTTGAAGTGTACAAACGACTTTCATCAAGATTTGATAATTCGTCATAACGTCTTCTTAATTGGAATTTATAATAGCTCTCATCAGGTTTTTCATATGAATAAGCCCCACCAGTTTTAGGTTGATAAAAATAAGAGGTATTACCTTTTTTATCTTTATACTTTTCGCTGTCTTTATATGACGCATTCACCATACCATATAGATTCCAATCATCATTTATCTCGTACTCTGTATTCATGATAAGATTGATGCGGTCATAAGAAGAAGCTAAACCACGGCCATTATATTTGTCATAGCGACACTTATAACTACTGCCCGTGTTATACCATACTGCCAAGTCGCCTAAAATATTGTTACATTGCTCTTCAGTCGCAGGGTATTTATCACCATAAGCGCCGCTATAATCTTTAATATAAGCCCCCCAAGATGATGGGAATGCTCCACCCCAATCCCAATCATCAGCCCATGAATAGCCATGATAACTATCGGTTTGAACTCCTTCCGTATCATAAATACGATTTAAACCTTTAGCAAAATACTCTTTACGTTGTGATTGTAATAACTCTTCACCCTCTTGATATTCAAGAATAAATAGCGTGCTAGATTTATCTGTTTCTATACCTTGTGTATAAGTTAATTTAGAAACATCACGTCCGCCATGTTGAGGGTTTTCGAATTTAGCAGAAATTCTCGAACCTTCGTAACGATCCTTCATGATGATATTAACAACACCACCAATAGCATCAGATCCATATATTGCAGACGCGCCACCAGTTAAAATTTCTACTCGTTCAACAGCTGAAGTTGGAATATCAGAAACATCTACAAAGTTATCCGCGCCACCAGCAGCAGTTGGGAATGCAGCTTGACGACGACCATTAATTAGTACCAAAGTACGGTTGGCGCCCATACCTCGAAGGTTTACCGAACTTGCACCTGTAGTGTAGCCAGAAGCTTCATCACCATTAAATGAAGAGCCTGCATTGGCTATTGATGATTCAAGTACATCGGCAATTGAAGTTAAACCACTTGCTTCAATTTCTACAGAGGTGATCACAGTTAAAGGTGCAACACCTTCAAAATCAGCCCTTTTAATTTTAGAACCAGTAACAGAGATACGTTCGACTTCTTCAGTCTCTTGTTCTTCTGCCCCAGCATATACTGAAGTACTTACAAGACTAGTAAATATTGCAGCATGAATTGCACAAGTGATAAGTTTCTTTTGCATCACATTCCCCTAAATTTTATGTTTTAGTTAGTTTTTATAATAATCATTTTACTGATAACGGTATTGAGGTTTGACAGATCAAAAACACAATATAAGTAAAACTGCAGACCCAGACTTTTGTATAATTATATGTCTATGCATTTTTTAAATAATTGTCAGGACATGTACAATCTGTAGCAGCTCGTTTATATCTCTATTTAACATCTATTTAAATTTTACCCTTGCATATCAACAACTAAAGAAATATTGAATTTGCACTCAATTATGAGTTCCATAATTACTTTAATAAAAACATATGGAAACTTTAATCAATTGGTGTGTCTAGCATTGTATAAATGAATTTAAGTCGATATGATTTATTATTGACAAAACTAATTCTTCCTAACGAATTAAATTAAGGTTTTATGAAGTTCGATCAATCATTTAAAATAGGGTGTTGCCAAATAATCCCCATTGAATATGCAATTCAATTTGATGGTCAGGACAAACAATCACTACAACCTAAATTCATCGAAGTGCTTTGCTACTTAGCCCAAGAATACCCAAGAGTGATCCCTCGAGATGAGCTCATTGAAAATATTTGGGCAGGTAATAGTTATGTTGGTGAAAAAGCTTTAACCAATGCAGTTTGGCATTTACGTCAAAGTTTTAACAATGCCAATACTGATGAGGAATTTATCGAAACCATTCGCAAAGTTGGTTATCGTTTGATGGTTGAGCCAAAAATTTTAAAAACAGAAGAAAAAATTTATTTCCCTAAGTTTTCATCTTCAAGTAAAACACAAGAAGCAATACCTCCTTTATCACAATGGAAAAAATGGCTGCCTTACTTTTTGTTCTGTACAGTTGCATTATTATTTGTCGGGCAATTACTTTTATCTAATCAACTGAGCTCAGCCATAAAAATAACACAAATAACCAAAGAACCGGGAAGTGAGTTGTTTCCCTCTCCATCCCCAGATGGAAGATATGTCGTATATATGTGGTCAACACCTGGTAAAGCATCTAACTTATATATGCATGATAACCATCAGCCTGAATTACCTGCACGACAACTGACCTTCAACAGCGACTCTAAAAGTAAATCTATCTGGAGTAATGATGGACAGAATTTATTTTACGTCCGAAAAAATAGAAGTCAAAAATATTGCGAAGTCATCAAATTAAAAGTTAAAAGTAATCAAGTTGAAAAGATTGCGGATTGTGCTCTAAATGGCGGCTATTATTATATTGATATATCACCCAATGATGAACTTCTCGCATATCGTGGTTTTAATGAACCTGCCGATGACAACGGTATTTATTTTATTTCTTTAAAAGAGAAAAACGCCAAACCTTATCGTTTCTCCTGTGCTAATAATTGTGGCTATGAAGACCGAGATTTTGCTTTTTCTCCTGATGGCGTTTCCATAGCTGTTACTCGACGTATAAATCGTTTCAATGAAAATATATATTTAGTAAATTTAGAAACAAAAGAAACTGAACAACTTACGAAAGATGAAGAAGACATTGTAGGTCTAACTTGGCATCCAAGTGGAAAAAAAATATTATTTGGCACACAAAGGGCTGACGATCGCAATGGCTTCGAGTTGGATGTTGAAAGTAAAACTATAACACCATTACAAATAAAAGGATTTAGTTACCCTGCTTATGCAAAAGAAAATAGTACACTGTATTTTCAACAACGTAATGAAAAGTATCATATCAGCAGTTTAAAACTGAACCAGACAATTGCAACAAGTCCATTTCCAGTTATTCAGTCTGATTTTAATCACCATTACCCAGACTATTCTCCTATTGCCAAGCGGCTAGTTTATGTTTCGAACGAATCTGGCTACTATGAACTTTGGTCTTCTGACAATCAGGGACATGATCGTACGCAACTCACTAATTTAAAACAAACCATTCGTTATCCTCGTTGGTCTCATGACGGTAATAAAATTGCTTTCTTAGCCCCTACAGAAAATGAAACAACTGATAAAATATATATATTAGACGTAAAGTCGAAAAGCTTATCTATTTTATCCAGCCCATTTACTGAACATAATCGTCCAACGTGGAGTTTTGATGATAGTGCTATTATTTCAGCGGTTTATGGGACTGAATATACAGATCTACATCAAATATCAATTAAAGACGGTAATACGAAGCGTATTTCATTTGATGGTGGCCGATACGGTATCATGATTTCTCCAACCGTGATGTTATATACCCGAATTGAAAAAGGGCTTTGGCAGAAAGATATTAATTCACAAACGTCACCAATTAATAAAATTAATGGAAAGTCATTTAGCTCTACCTACTCATGGACTTACTATGAGAATGGTATTTATTTTAGACAAAACTATAAAACTCATCAAAAAATTAATTTTTATAATTTTGATAAACAACAAGATTTCCCATTAGCTCGTTTAGCTCCAAAATCATTTGAATCATACGGCATGATTACCTTTGTACCGGAATTAGATAAGTTAATTTTCGCAGCATCTCAATTCCCTCAAGCTGATATAAAGTCACTCTCCCGCTCTAAAGAAAAGTAAAACTAACCGAGAAATAGCGTTAAAATTCAATATCAATTTAATCTCTATTTCTCGGTTTAACCTCGTTTATTACTTCTGTGTGTTTTCACGCTTTAAGATGGTTGTTAGTCTGCTTGATATACTAAATAACTTGGATGTTACACAATGAAAACAATAGTACTCATATTTATTATCTTCCTGAATCAGACGTGTTATGCCGAAAAATTACCTTTGGAAGCTTTTGCTAAACAAGCTCAATTTAAAAGTATTAAATTATCGTCTGATGGTAAACACTTCGCAGCGACTGTGCCTTTAGTTGATAGAACGAATCTTGTCATTATTGACAAAAAAAATATGCAAGTAAAAAGTTCATTCACTTTTGGGAAAAATGAGCATATTGGAAAATTTTATTGGGCAACCAATCAGCGTTTTGTTTATAGCAAGAGCTATAAAACACCAAGTAGAGAAATCAAATGGACAAAAGGTGAATTATTCGCAGCGAATATTGATGGCAGCAATAGAATTCAGTTGATTGGTAAAACAGCAACTAAAAGCCGAAATCCGAATAAAAAGCCGCTAAATGCTTCAGCGAAGATAGAACATTTATTACCTAATGACCCAAATAATATTGTGATCAGTGTCAAAAAAGTTGGTAATGATTACGACGACCCATTCAAATTATTCAAAATCAATATAAATACCAAAGCAAGAACATTAATAACCAAGTCGCCCCTTGGCAATATGAAAATTACCGTCAATGACCAAGGAGAGCCACTTTTCGCAAAAGGAAAAAACAGAAAGGGGGAAACGAAGAGATATATCTATAAGGAAACGGTTTGGCAAGAGTTGGCTGAATCAAGTGAGTTAGAAGGCTACTCCCTTCTGCCACAAAGTAATGACCCAACAAAGGCATATGTTAAAAAGTCTTTAAAAGGAAAAACTAGCAGTCTTTTTCAATACGACCTAGAAACAAAAAAACTTAAATTACTTTTTAATCATCCGATTGTTGATATAGATGAATATGTTAAAGAGCCAGGAACCAATAATATTATTGCCGTAAAAACTATGCTTAATGGTGTTAAGTACCACTACTTAGATAAAAATAGTCAATTCGCTAAAACTCACCAACAACTCAGTGCCACATTTCCTAAAAGTGATGTGAAAATCTATGCAAATTCATTAAAAGATAAAGAGTATATTGTTAAAGTCAGGAGCGATAAAAACCCAGGAACTTATTACTTGTTTAACAAAGAAAAACAGTCTGTTAACTACCTGTTAAGCTCAAAAAAATGGATTAACCCAAATAAAATGATGCCAAGAAAGTTAATATCTTTTAAAGCACGAGACAATCAAACGGTTTATGGTTATTTAACCCTGCCCAAACATAAAAACACATCCCACTCTCTAATCGTTGATGTTCATGGTGGGCCATATGGAAAGCAAGATGGTTGGCATTTTAATAGTGATGCGCAAATGTGGGCAAATAATGGTTATGCTGTTTTGCAAATAAACTTCAGAGGCTCTGGCGGATACGGTAAAGCATATGAAAAATCTGCTTATCAAAAACGAAGTACACTTATTCAGCATGATATTATCGATGGTACCCGTTGGGCACAAGCACTTGATAATATCAGTGATAATAAGGTTTGTATTATTGGAGGTAGTTTTGGTGGCTACTCGGCATTAATGGCCCCTCTAATTGAGCCTGATCTATATAAATGTGCTATTCCTCGTTATGGTCCATATGATTTAGTTTACCAAATGACCCATGCAGACTATATGAGTAAAGATTCTGTATCTGTTGGTGCAATGGAAAAATATGGGGATAATGAAAATATTTGGAAAAAAGAGTCCCCTCTTTCTTATATAGATAAATTAAAAACGCCTTTAATGATAGTTACTGGTGGTAAAGATAAGCGTGTTCCTCCCCAAAGTGCTTACAACTTAAAAGCAGCATTAGATGAAAGAAATATTAAATATGAATGGCTGTATAAAGCCAAAGAAGGTCATGGATTTGTTAATGAAGAAAATAAAGTAGAACTTTATCAAAAGAGCTTAGCTTTTGTGAAAAAGCACTTACAGTAATAAAAATCTTGCTCCTATAATTCTATGGATAAAAAACGCCAGTGAAAGCTTCACTGGCGTTTTTACTTATCAGTTTAATTTCTCTATTTTTTTACTTTTTCAATAACTCTAATAAAGCATACACAGTTGCTTCTACACCACTTTTAATCGCAGGCTCTGGTGCTATTTTAAATAATGGCGAATGATGACTCGCTACCGCCTTACCGCCACTTGCTTCTTGGTCAAAATCTTTTTGTAGCGTACCGCCAATTTTAAAATAAACACTAGGAATTTTTGGCTTTAGGGTAAAGAAAGGAAAATCTTCTGCTCCCATACCACTTGGTGGTTTACTCACTACCGCTTTATTACCCATTTTATTTTGCCAAACTTGCTTTAAACGACGGGCAAGTGCTTTATCATTTACCGTTGGTGGAATGGACATTTCAGAAATAATAACTTCAGGTAGTTTATCCTCAGGTAATCCAGCAACTCTACCCATATTTACTGCAATTCGTTTAATTCCATCAAGTAATTTTTTCTTGGTAGCTTCATTGGTATTTCTTACCGTTAATTGTAGGTGAGCTTTATCAGAAATAATATTATGCTTTGTACCTGAATGAAACGAGCCAACCGTCACTACACCTGGCTCTCGTGGTGATAATTCTCTAGCGACTAATGACTGCAAAGCAACTACTATTTGACTGGCAATATAAACCGGATCTTTACCTCGATGTGGTGATGCTCCATGTGCACCTACTCCATGAACAATAATATCAACTGAATCAACACCAGCATAAGGTGAGCCTTCGAGTACATTGACAATACCTGCTTTACCAGAGGCTTCTACATGAAAAGCTAATGCATAATCTGGTGTGCCAAAACGTTGCCAAAGATTATCTTTCATCATACCAGCAGCACCAGGCCCCACTTCTTCCGCAGGTTGACCGATAAGCATTAAGGTACCCGACCACTTATCTTTCATTGCCGCCATTTGACGGGCTGTACCTACTAAGCTGGTAATGTGTACGTCATGACCACAAGCATGCATCACTGAAACTTCTTTGCCAGTAATAGGGCTTATTTGTTTAACGGTCGAGGCATAAGGTAAACCTGATTTTTCTTCAACTGGTAAAGCATCCATATCAGCACGCATCATCACTAGCGGCCCCTCGCCATTCTTTAACATGGCCACAATACCAGTGCCACCGACTTTTGTGGTGACTTCATAACCTAATGCAGTTAATTCTTGAGCAAGCCGAGCAGAAGTGTTGTGTTCAATATTACTCAGCTCAGGGTTTTTATGAAAATAGACAAACAGCTCTGACAAATTTTTATCATAGTCTTGAGCAATCGACTGTTTAAGCGAGTCACTAGCACTTACTTGCATTGTCATAGTTGAAATTAAAAGCGCTAAAAGCGATAGCTTTTTCATAGAATTACCTTTATTTTTTTAGATATTATTTTTGTTTTTTTACTCTAACACAATAGTGCTTTATATGAACTCTCCGTTAGTATCAAAAAAAATTTAATCAACATTCAAACTTTTTTCTCTTCGTTCTCGACTTTATAGGTATCACCAATATTAACGTTGCTAACGAAAGAGAGCCTAAAATGAAAAATTTCAAAAAATACCGTGCTACATTAATTGCAGCCTGCTTATTTAGTAGCATTACTATCGCAGCAACTGCTAATCAAAGCACCACAACAACCTCTGGTTATACCATATCATTATTGAAAGATTGTCAGTTAATTACACAATATCCAATGACAGATCAACAAGTAACAGCCTATTTAGCACTGAAAAAAGCTGAAAAGAAAATGCATGGATTAGAAAGTCCCATCAAAGCGATCGAACAGGATATTAAGCAATACTCGAATCAAATAGAACAACTGACTAAGCAAGCTATTCAAGAAACAGGGACAAGTTTGCATATAAATAAAAGCTACTTAAAACAACAAAATATAGTGGTTAATAAACTTAATAAGTTAATGGCAATTCACCAAGCTGATTTCGACGCTTTAGAGCTGCAAGGGAGAATGATAGAAGAAGTGGCTGATAGCTTTAGTGAAGCGATTGAAGTGGGAATTCAAGATATAGATTACGATCATATCCGTGTTAACGATCCCAACAAAGCCACAAGAAAATGGCACTGCTATAGTAGTACGAATTAACTAACACTTTTATATTTATCTATTATCAGAGAGTGTATATGAAACTCTCTGATAATAGATTAATTGGATCAAGCTGATTCAGTTGCCATTAACGCTCGGTATTCCAACTAAAGAAGTATGCACCTAATGATAGGAACACTGTCGACATTACCAATAAAACTGTTACGTGATAACTGATATCAACTAAGGTTGCACCTTCGGTAATAATCATTCTAGCCCCAGCCACTAAATGAGTTAAGGGTAAAATATCTGCAGCAATCTTTAAACTATCAGGCGCACCTTCAAGACTAAACCATACACCTGAAAGCATCATCATTGGCCAAGAAGTTAGGTTAAGTAAACCACCAATAAGCTCTTCACTTTTACTACGGCTCGCCACTAATAAACCTAAAGTGATCAAGCTAAAAGCACCTAATAAACCAATAATGAAAAGATCAAAATAACTACCTAACATATAAAAGTCGAAAAAGAAGTTACAACCAATATAAACCACCGATGACATAAACATCACAATAAAGACACGAGAGAGCAGTTGAGCGCTAACAAATTCAAATGCAGACAATGGTGTTGCTTTTAAACGTTTTAATACCGCATTTTTACGATAACGCACAATGACGTAACCAACACCAAATAAGCAGCTGAACATCATATTCATGCCTAATATTCCAGGCAGCACCCAATCAACATAACGGATTTTTTTTCCTTGAGCTTGTTGCTGACTAAAGTCGTGATGTTGTGCCAGAAAAATTTTCTCAACTAAATAACTCTTTGATGAGTCTTGGTTGACCCAATAGGTTTTCTTTGAAAAATTTACAATTAAGTCGATGCTGTGTTGAGATAACTTGGTTTTAGCTAACTCAAGTTTTGAGTAATTAATAAACTCAATATATCTCGTTTCAAGAAAAGCCGACTTGGCTTGAGTAGACTCAGTTTTGTTTAGTTCAGATCCAATCGATTGCTCTTGAGCTAAATGAACTTGCACTGAATCAACAACGCCAACTTTATATGCTGCTCGACCATCACCAGAGAAAATAAAAGATAAACCAATCAATAATAATATTGGAAAAGCTAAGTTCCACCCAAGTGAAGACTTGTCACGAAAAAATTCAATATTACGAGCTTTAACCACGGCTAGAAAACGCGTTAAATTCATTTATTCTCTCCAATTTCTGCTCCTAAAGCATGACCTGTTAGTTTTAAAAACAAATCATCAAGATTAGCTGACTTAACGTGTAAACCATCAAGCGATACCTGTTGTTCAATTAAAAGGAGCAACGTTGATTCTACTTGATTAGTTGTTATTTCAACTCGCTCACCAACCACCTGCCAATGCTTTTCAAGTACTAATTCATTCGGTACTTGTGCAAGAGGTAAATAAATAAAAATATCAGTGAAATATTTTTTTAATAATTGATGAGGGCTGCCTTGCTCAATTATTTTACCTTTATCCATGATCACGACTTCATCACAAAGCTGCTCCGCTTCGTCCATATAATGCGTAGTTAAAATGACGGTTTTACCCTTTTTCTTCACATTTTGGATCAGTTGCCAGAAATTTCGCCTCGCTTGGGGATCTAACCCCGTGGTAGGCTCATCAAGAAAAATAATGTCTGGGTCATTGATCATTGCTAATGCTAATAATAAACGCTGACGTTGCCCGCCCGACAATAATCGATTATCACGATCAAGAAAATCCGACAAGTCGCATAATTCAATTAATTCTTTATGGGTTAATGTATGTTGATAAAATGAAGTAAATAAGTCTAAGGTTTCTTTAACGGTTAAAAAATCTTGCAACGCTGTATGTTGAAACTGAATACCAATTTGTTGCGAAATATCACTACTCGCCATTTGACCATAATATTTAACGTGACCAGAAGTGGCTGAGATAATACCTTCCATTATTTCAATAGTCGTAGTTTTTCCTGCACCATTCGGCCCAAGTAAACCAAAGCAATGCCCCTGCTTAATAGAAAAATTTATCTGATCAACAGCTGTGATGCCTTTATAAACTTTAGTTAAATTTTCTACTTCAATAACTGATGTATTCAAACAATACTCCTTCTGAAAATAATGACTCGTTTACGACCAACCACAAACGATAATAATTATCATTTGCATTTGATGGTTTTATATTCTATCTTTATATGAAAGTAAAACTAAGGAACAAAATAATGAATAATCAAAGCTTAATTGACAATAACACCATGGCACAAGTTGAATTACCAGAAAAATTGCTTGCGCAGTTAATCTCCAGTGGAGTATTACATGGCAGTGAGTGTAAATGCCTAAATAGCACAGCTAAAAACATTATTTGGCAAACGTTACTAAATAACAGTTTAACTATGGAATATTAAACCATGTTA
>Ga0209395_1000245_pt1 | contig 81887 bp, 61 predicted proteins | sample GOMGulsemesocosm_3_FD_184635 | JGI IMG/M metagenome (GOLD analysis project Ga0209395, IMG submission 184635) | Methane-oxidizing microbial communities from mesocosms in the Gulf of Mexico - GOM9D Gulf of Mexico (SPAdes) (version 2) | ecosystem: Environmental > Aquatic > Marine > Cold seeps...
GTCGTAGGTTAATCCTTCTCCTAAAATTTTTGAATTGTGAGCTTTCATGGTACAATCAATATATAAATTAATTGCAGGCAAATTTACAACTATTAATTGAAATACTGATGTTAATTAATTGTTATCTCTTTTTATTTGAATCGTTGGAATGATAGAATGTGAGAATGATAGAATGATAGAATGATAGAATGATAGAATGATAGAATGATAGAATGTGGGAGTGTGGGAATGTTGGAATGTTACGTTTTAGTCTTGGCTCTAGATTCTAGGCTCTTGTCTCTTATTTCTAAGACTACAAGCATGTGATCTGACATCAACAAACATTTAGCCTAGCATAATCGATTTGTATATCAATTAATATATTGCGTAGCAATCACAACATCGTCAATCCACACATGCCTTGTTCCTCCCTCCTTTTGATAATCGACCCAGCCAATGTCTAGGCTTTCAAAAGCAGGAAAAATCCATTGATTTTGTGTACCATTTTTCACGCAGCCTTCTCCAGAACCTGTTACTTTTAGTTGGTGAACTTCTTTGCTATCAATCCAAAGTTGCATGGTATTCTCAGGGCCGTTAAAATACCATTGCACTTTAAACCATCGTTTTTCTGGAATTTTAAATCCCGAATGCTGCCAACAATCGCTTTCTACCCCTTTGGTGTCGTAGTTAGCCATTAACTGCTGGTGGTGCTGCCCACCATACCGAACAGATGCCAAATACTGTTTATGGACCGTACCCGAACTTTGTATCATGGTCCAATGTACACCGTTTGGCGGTGCCTTATCTACAAACATCTGTAGACTTCCATAATAGGCATTGTTCGGTATTGGAAATATCTTTGATAGTGATAAAAATGCACGATTTAAAAATCCTTCACCACTTTTAAAATACGCAGATTTATTTCCCGAAAAAGAGTTGGAGTTATCAATTACCACAGTTCCATTACCAGAAACCACCCAAGGACTTTGAGGTGCTTTTGTAAGAACTCCCAATTCAAAATTATCCTCAAACACTATGGTTTTCTTTGCTGTACAACTTAAAAAAAAGACGGAACAACAGGCTGTAAAAAAAAATAGGTTCGATTTTATGTACATCGCTATATCACTGTTGTGTTCATTTCTTTAAACGCCATTATTTTCAAACACATTCTAGTACTATGATAGGGAGATTTCCACATGCCAATTTTATCATCTCGGTATTTGGTGGTATCCGCTGCTAATCTTGCAAACCATTCTCCATATTCCAAATCTATAAAGTGTTCTTTTACAAAAACCCAAATCCTATTAAACGAAGCTAGATAGCGATCCTCTTTTGTAAAACGATAGGCATAAAGGACGCCTACAAGCCCTTCAATCTGCGCCCACCAATGCAAATCGGTATCTAACTGGTCTGTCTGAGTACATTTTCCATAGATTACCGCTCCATTTTTATCGATTGCCTCTTCTAAAAAAACATCCACCATCTGTAGTAAATTCTCTTTCGTTTTGTACATAAGCACTGCATCACCAAGTGCTTTTGCTGCATCAACTAACATCCAAGGAACCTCTACATTATAGCCATAAAACACCGTTTCACTCAAAGATTCCCCAGTAATATCCAATGCTGTTTCACAGTGGTTTTTTGTATTTATAAAATGATCTAGGATTAGGTTCACTAAAAACCGCAACTGCTTTTCTACATGATCAGTTGCATGCAATTTTAACAAAGCAGTATAGGCTTCTAACAAATGCAAATGAGTTCCTAAACTTTTAGCTCCTTTTATGTTTGTTCCAAGATTCCTTTTATCTGTATAAAGTACGTCTACATACCGTCTGTTTTCTTGATCGAAAGCGAACTCTTCTATATGCTCAAACAAGGATATAGCCCAACTTTTAACGACTTCTTTTTTTGAAAAATTATGATATTCACATAATGCTAAGAGCGCATAGGCTTGCCCAACACTATTTTTATGGATCTTTTCTGGTTTTGCATTGTACCCAAGCTCCCAGTACAAACTTCCATCTGAGCTATCTTTAAAGAACAATGCCAAATAATGATAGGCTCTATGACAAATAGCGGAATATTGTTGTGTCTCTAACTGATTTGAAACTGCCGAAAACGACCATAAAATACGCGTGTTTAAAATCAATCCTTTAGGCGCTTTTTCAATCCGTTCATTCTTAAAATTGATGTTGCCGATAAAGCCTGCATTGTCATCATCTAATGTATGGGATTCCCAATAGTCTAGATTTTTTTTTAATTCAATATCAAACCCCTTAAAAAGAGTATCCTTCTGGCTAGCAACAATCATTAATTTAGTTGTTTTCTTCTATCCTCTAACTCCATTTCTATGGCTTTCATTTTTTTAGTTCCCAAGGGGTAGAAAAATAATGCAACGATTGCTACCAAAACAAAAGCAGCGGGAATGATACTCATATTCAATTTAATCCCTTCTAGCATTTCAGCAGTTTTAACGAGTATTTTCCCATCATAATGGTAGATATTTAAGACCATTAATGTAATTGCTCCAGCAACACCTCCTCCAAATTTCATAGCAAAGGTTCCTGCAGAGAAAATAAGGCCCGTAGCTCTTCTTCCATTTTTATACTCAGAATAATCTGCAGCATCCCCTAACATAGCAAAGAAAAGAATGGGCATAATTCCAGCACCAAATTCAGAGATAACCCCTAATGTAAAGATAGACCCTATCTGATTTGCATCTAGCCAATACATGGCAGCTGCGGTCACTGCTGAAAAAACAATACTTATACTAAACAATCGTACCTTTCCAAGCATTTTGGTTAAATAGGGGGCAAATACGGTAGAAATCATGGATACCACCAATAAAGAAAGTAAGTACAAGCCTGCCAATCCATTTTTACCACCCCACTTAGACAAACTTCCAAAGAAGTTTTGCTCATCATTTACATAATGAGAAAAATAATACATAGCAGAACTTTGCTTGATAATATTATACGTCACAAATACAAAACCAATAAATAACAATAATAACCATGGTTTATTTGATACAAGGTCTTTATAATCTTCTTTTACAGTCAATGTTTTAGCACTTGTAACAGGCACTCTTTCTCTGGTCGTAAAAAAGGTAATAATTGAAAAAGCAGCAAGTATAATTGCCAACACATACATGGTGTATTGATAGCCAATATTTTGATCTCCATTTCCTAAGAAATCAACCAGAGAGATCACCCCAATAGTGGCAATAATCCCTCCCAAATACGCACCAAAAAACCGAAAAGATGATAAGGTTGTTCGCTCTTCAACACTAGATGTCATTACCCCCATTAATGCAGAATACGGAACATTATTTGCCGTGTATGCCAAAGTGTAAAAAATGGAGGTTGCATAGGCCCAAATCAATTTCCCTGACAAGTTCAAATCGGGCGTGGTAAATTGCAATACCAAGGCAACACCAAAAGGCAATGCCGTCCAGATTAACCAAGGTCTAAATTTCCCCCATTTGGTGTTAGTCCTGTCCGCTATGGTTCCCATAATCAAATCTGTAATTCCATCCCCCAATCGAATTACCAATAATAAGGTTGCCACAGCGGCAGTTCCTAAGCCAAAAACATCTGTGTAAAAAATGGGCAAAAAGGGACCGATAGTTCTCCATGCAATATTTGCAGCGGTATCACCTAATGCATAACCAATTTTTTCTTTGAGCGATAGTTTGTTCTTTTGAGCCATTATATGTGTATTAGTCTATTTTTATTTATATCTTTTTTACCCTATGATTCTTACTTCACTTTCAAAAATAACCTTATAATATTTAGAAATAGTAAAATCAAAATTTTGCTTTTTTTAAATCAATATTGAAATCATGTTTACCACAAAAAAACCAACGAGAGCCAAAATCGTTGTCATCATTGTCCAACTTTTAAAGGTTTGTTTTTCTGTTAGGTTTAAATATTTTCCTACCAACCAAAAACCACTATCATTTACATGAGATAGTATCGAAGCACCTGAGGCTATGGCAATAACCAATAGTGCTTTATCAATTTCACTAATTGAACCTACAATTAGTAAAGGAGCTGTAATACCAGCTGCCGTAATCATGGCAACCGTTGCAGATCCTTGTAAAACTCTAACAATTGCAGCAATAAAAAAACCAAAAAACAACATACTTATTCCTGAATCTGCAAAATAATTTGCCAGCATTTCTCCTGTTCCTGTATTTATTAATGTTTGCTTAAACACGCCTCCTGCTCCGGTTAGCAATATAATGATTCCTGCAGGTGCCATTGCCTTTGTTGTGATACTAAGCATTTTTTCTTTTGAAACCCCTCTCTTAATTCCCAATACATACCAAGCCAAAAGATTGGCTATAATTAAGGCTACAAATGGATTTCCAATCATTGCAATCCAAGTTTTGCTGCTTTTAGAAATAAACTGTTCTGAAATCATTGGGCTATTTATTACAGTATTACAAACGATTAAGAGAATCGGAATCCCAATAATTGTTAGAATCAAACCTACGGCAGGATATTGTATAACTTCTTCCGTTCTTTTTTCTAACACTGGGGCATCAATATGTATTCTTTTAGCAATGTATTTTGCAAAAAGAGGCCCACTTATAATCGCTGTAGGAACCCCTGTTATGAATCCAAATAAAATTACCCAACCTAAATTTGCTTTTAAAATATCTGCAACAGCAACTGGACCGGGTGTAGGTGGAATAAATGAGTGTGTAATGGCCAACCCTGCTAATAAAGGAATGGCATACAATAACAATGATTTTTTCGTTTTTCGTTGCAGCGAATATATAATGGGTATCAATATTATAAATGCCACATCAAAGAACACTGGAATTGCCACAAAAAAACCTGTAACCATTAAGGCCCAAGACGCTCTTTTTTCTCCAAACTTGTGTAGTAAATAATTTGCCAATGCTTCTGCTCCTCCTGAATGTTCTAAAATGGCTCCAAACATGGCTCCCAGACCAACAACTAAAGCGACAAAACCTAGGGTATCTCCCATTCCTTGTTGCATGGTTGAAATAATTTCATTCGGAGGCATTCCTGAAATAACACCTACCGTTATACTCGCAATTAATAAGGAAATAAATGCCTGTATTTTAAACCTTAGGATTAAAACTAATAGAACAAAAATCCCTAAAAACACTGCTAAGAGTAAATTATAATCCAACATCGTTATGACCAATTAAAATGAAATGATTCTTCACTTGTGCTATCAACTTTTTGAAACCCATGAGCACCAAAATAATCTCGTTGCGCCTGAATCAAATTTGCAGTTGATTTCGCAGTTGTCATGGCCAACCAATAATTATAGGATTCATAAAAACAAGGCACTTGAACTCTCTGTACCAAGGCATATTCTATTATTTTTTGAACAGACAATTCTTGTTTCTCCAATGCTGCTATTACTTCTGAATCTTCAAATAAGTTTGTAATCATTTTAAGCTTCGCTACATATCGAACAATCTTTGCCGATTTTATGATGCATCCATTTGTCCAGACTCTACAAATCTCTGAAAGGTTCAGCTCCCAATTATACTTGTTAGAAGCCTGATGTAATAGTTGCAACCCTTGTTGTAAATTTAAGGTTCGTGCGAAATCATATGCTTCTTTTAAAGCCTCAATATCAACGGGTTTACATGCTCTATTTTTATTCTTTACCCGAGTTGAAAGCAGCGTTCGTTGTTCTTTAAACGAAGACGTGTAGCGCGCAAAAACCGCGGCTGTTTTAATACTTGTTGGAATCCCTAATTCTAAGGCAATCGCACTAGACCAAGACCCAGTTCCTTTGTTTCCAGCCCTATCAAGAATGGTATCTAATACATAGGTCTGTTGTTCTTTTGTTTTTAAAATTTTAGCTGTTATTCCCAATAAATAACTCGACAATATTCCACGATCCCATTCTTCAAAAATTGCAGCAATTTCTTCGTTGCTTAGAGTTACAGACAATAGCCCATACATTTCTGCTAATAACTGCATGTCTGCATATTCCATACCATTGTGCACCATTTTTACAAAATGTCCTGCACCTTCGGGCCCTATATAACTACAACATGGTTTTCCATTGACGTCCTTCGCAGCGATTGCTTCTAACACCTCTGAAATTTCATTGTAATTTTCTTTTGTCCCTCCCGGCATTAAAGAAGGACCTTTTCGTGCGCCTTCTTCACCTCCAGAAATTCCCAATCCAAAAAAATGGATCCCTTGCTTTTTTACAAATTCCAATCTTCTGAATGTATCCTTAAAATGCGAATTCCCTCCATCTATAATGCTATCATTTTCAGATAACAAGGGGAGTAATTGGTTGATAACGGCATCAACAACTTCTCCGGCTTTTACCATAATTAAGATTTTTCTTGGTTGTGATAAGGAAGCAACGAATTCAGGTAATTTTGTAAATCCTACTACATTTTTAGCCGTATTCTCAGCTATAAAATCAGAAATAACGTTTTCTTCATTTTCACCTGTACGATTATATACTGACAAAGAAAACGTGTGATCTAGTATATTTAATGCCAAACTTTTGCCCATTACTCCAAGCCCTATAATTCCAAATGCCTTTTTATTCATTATCTATATGCCTTAAGAGTTCATCAACTATATATTCAGGACTTTTATCAATACCAATTTTAGTACCATATTTAGGTGCTTCTAGGCACTCAAATTGAGATTGCAACAAGTGCGTATTCATAAAATGTCCTTTTCTATGTTCCAACCGCTTTTTGATCAACTTTAAATTTCCTTCGAGAAACACCCATTGTATGTTCACCCCCACAGTCAAGGATGCTCTATATTTTTCTTTCAATGCCGAACATGCCAATATCGCTCCCTTCTTTTTTTGCCATTCTTTTAAATTTATATTCAAGGTTTTTAACCATGGTTTTCTATCAGCATCATCCAAGGCTACTCCATTGGTCATTTTTTCTACATTTTGTTCTGGATGAAAATCATCTGCATCAAAAAAAGGGATGTTTATTTTTTTTGAAAGTAACCCTGCTATTGTAGTCTTTCCACAGCCACTAACGCCCATAATTACATATAGGTTATTCATAGGTAAAACTAGATTTCAATCCTTTAGCAGCATGTGGTCCAACCCAAATATTAAATTCCCCTGGCTCTACACCATAAGTTAAATCACTATTGTAATATTTTAAATCTTCTACAGCGATATTAAATTCGATTATTTTCTCTTCTCCAGGTGCTATCATAATCCTTTGAAACCCTTTTAACTCTTTAACAGGCCTAGTAATAGAGCCCACAAGATCTTGTACATACAGCTGTACTACTTCCTCGCCTGATCGATTCCCTATATTTTTTACAGTAACACTGATCGTTAATTCTTTCTCATTTGTCAGCGTTTTTGAAGCTAGTTTTAGACCTGAATATTCGAATTTCGTATATCCCAAACCATATCCAAAAGGAAAATGAGGCGTATAACCAGCGTCCAAATAATGGGAGGTATTTCCTAATGAACTTTGCCAAGCGCCAATTGGAATGCTATCAATGTGTACAAATTCTGATGGTTTTGCCGGTCTTCCTGTATTTTTATGATTGTAAAACAAGGGCAATTGCCCTGCTGTTTTCACCCACGTAACCGGAAGTCTCCCTCCTGGTTCGTTGATACCATATATAATATCATGCAAGGCCGATCCTCCCATGGTTCCAGGATGCCAAGCCATCACAACTGCATCAACATCATTAATAATAGTTGCTAAACTAATTGGCCTACCTGCCATAATTACAAGGACTATTGGCTTTCCTGTTTTGGCAAGTTCTTTTATTAATTGTTCTTGTGCTCCAGGTAACCTGATATCTGCCCTACTATGTGCTTCTCCAGAGAGAATTGCTTCTTCACCACCAAAAAATAGAATCACATCCGATTTTTTTGCAATAGAAATTGCCTGTTTAATTTTTTTGCTAGACTTATCTCTGCTATACTGTAAACCTTCTTCAAAAGAAAATGTTTTTCCAGCATTTTTAAATGCCATTACGGGTGTAATAGTGTGATTTTTATCTCCATCAAAAGTCCAAGTTCCTAATTGCTCTCTTGGTTTGTCTGCTAATGGTCCAATGATAGCAACCTTTATTTTTGAACTTAAAGGCAATATGTTATTCTCATTTTTAAGGAGTACTGTACTTTTAATAGCCGCTTCTTTTGCCAATGCTAAATGTTTAGGTGCATATACATCTTCCAAATGTTGTTTTAATCGAAATGGTTTGTCAAACAAATTCATGCGAAATTTTACTCTTAAAATATTAGCCACTAAAAAGTCCAATTGCTTGACTGTTACCTTGCCTTCTTTGAGTAGTTCTTTGATATGGTTTTGATAAGAAGTACTAGTCATTTCCATATCTAACCCAGCATTTAGCGCTATTTCGGCTGCCTGTTTTTCGTCTTTTGCAAAACCATGTGGGATCATTTCTGTTATCGAATTCCAATCACTCACTACAAAACCACCAAAACCCAATTGGTCTCTAAGTATGGCTGTCAATAATTTTTTATCCCCAGAAGCAGGTATTCCATTCATCTCATTAAAGGCTGTCATTACCGTTTGAGCACCTGCATCAATGGCCGATTTAAATGGTGGTAGATACACATTTTGCAACTGTGCGGAGTTGATAATGGCTGTATTATAATCTCTACCTCCAATAGCTGCACCATAGCCAATAAAATGCTTTGCGCAAGCAATCATACTTGTAGAATCGGACAAACTATCTCCTTGAAATCCTTTTACATAGGCCTTCGCTAATTTCGACGCCAAAAAAGGGTCTTCTCCTGGTGATTCTGCAATCCTCCCCCATCTGCTATCTCTAGCAATATCTAACATCGGCGCAAAAGTCCAACGAATCCCATATGAAGATGCCTCAATGGCTGCTACTCGCGAAGAATTTTCAGCGAGTTTTATATCCCAAGAAGCAGCCATTCCAAGTGGAATTGGAAATATGGTTTTAAACCCATGAATCACATCTCTAGAAAATAGTAATGGAATTCCGTGTGGACTTTCATCGATTGCAATTTTCTGAAGCTCATCTACATAATCTACATTCATTACATTTAAAAAAGCACCTATTTCGCCATTTCTTACTGCTTGTTTCAGTGTTTCGGGTAATTTCCCTTTAACACGACTTGAGGTACCTCTTAAATTGAGCTGACCAATTTTTTCTTCCAAGCTCATTTCAGTCATTAATCGGTTTACCTTTTTAGCAATTTCATCTGTCGTTTTTTCTTTGGTATTACAAGAACAAACGATCAAACTCACGAAAAAAATTAGGGTGTATATTTTACGCATATCTATTTTTTAAAATTAAATTTTACCTCTTTCGGAATTCCCTGCTTGAAAAAGGTGCTTTTTACGCCTTTTACACCTGGGTTGACTTTAAAAATAGAACCCGCCAATGTATATCTTTTCCGTTCCTCTGCATTCATATCAATACTTGCTGATGTGATATATAATGTCTCTAAATTTTCGCCTCCAAAAGCACATGAGGTAATATTATGAGCAGGCACAATAATTTTTGAAATTAATTTACCTGTTCTAGGATTGTATTGAGCCACCGCATTACCATTCCACATACCCACCCAAAGGTTGTCATTTTCGTCAATGGTCATTCCATCTGGAAATCCATCTTCAGCATGTACCCTGACAGCAATTCTTTCATTGGAAACTGTACTGCTTTCTACATCAAAATCATAGGCTTTTATCATTCCTGTTGGGGTATCTATATAATACATGGTTTTGCTATCTTTTGTCCAAACAATTCCGTTTGAAATAGTGATGTTATCTAACATTTCAGTCGATGTACCGTTCGAAGAAATCTTATACAATTTAGCATTTGGTTTGTCTTGTTTTAAATGCATTGATCCTACCCATAAATTTCCATTAGGGTCACATTTCCCATCGTTAAACCGATTGGCAACAATTTTTGATTCGACATCAGAAAGTACATCTAATTGCGCTGTGGTCATATCAAGTGTATAAATTCCGTCAGACAATGCCACCACAGCCACTCCCGCTGTTTCTGAAGGCACTACAGTACCAATTTTACGTGGCATCTGGATGGTTTTATTCTTCTTTGTGCTTGGATTGTAAACATGTACTTTTTTTTGCTCAATATCAATCCAATACAACTCTTTTGTTTTATAATTCCAAAAAGCACCTTCTCCTAATTTAGAAGGGATTTGGTACGCTAATTCGGCAACAAGGCTGTTGTCTTTAGTAGAAGTACACGCAACCATAGATAACACGGTAAAAAGCAGTAAAATTTTATGTTTGTTTTTCATTTTAAGAAAAGTATAAGAATGTGCTGACAACGAGTATGCAAATAAGAATACCAACTAATTTGGTATACTTCCAAGGGGTAATTTCTACTAGTTGTGAGAACTTTTGTAAATAGGCGGTTTTTCTTGGATATAACTTCCCTAAAACCAACATAATACTCACATTCAACACAAATAGGATCGCCATTACATGTAAAAAGTGCGGGTAATTTTCGGGTCCAAAAACATAGGGTTTTAAAATAAACTGACTAATACTATATAAAAGAACACCAGAAATAATGGCTACTTTTGCAGCGATGGCAGGCACCCTTTTTGTGAGGTAACCAACCAGAATAATTGTTAGAATTGGAATGCTATAACAACCATTTACTTCTTGTAAGTATCCAAAAAGTCCATCAGGTGCATTTGCGATAAAAGGTGCAACAAACATGGCCAATATAGCAAGTACTACTCCAAAAATTTTCCCAGCTTTTACGATTTGTTTTTCTGTGGCTTCTTTGTTCACATATTCTTTATATATATCTATACCAAACAAGGTAACAGAACTATTTAGTGCACTATTAAAAGAACTCAAAATAGCACCAAACAAAACAGCGGCAAAGAAACCTACCAGTGATAAAGGCAATACTCTTGTCACTAATTTTGGATAGGCTTCATCTGCATTTACCAACGAATCTCCAAAAAGATGAAATGCGATGATTCCGGGTAATACGACAATAATAGGACCTAATACTTTAAAAAAGGAGCCTAATAACAATCCTTTTTGTCCTTCTTTTAAGTTTTTTGCGCCTAATGCTCTTTGAATAATTGCCTGGTTGGTTCCCCAATAAAATAGTTGCACCAACATCATCCCTGTGAAAATAGTTGCAAATGGAACAGATGCTTCACTAGATCCTATGGCATTTAGTTTTTCGGGATGTGCGCTTGTTAACATAGAAATCCCTTCGGTAAAGCTTCCGTCACCAATCTCTATCAAACCAAATACGGGAATTAAAACTCCTCCTACAAGCAAGCCAACTGCATTTATGGTATCTGAAACAGCCACCGCTTTTAAGCCACCAAAAATGGCATAAATGGATCCAATTGTACCAATTGAAAAAACACAAATCCATAAGCCTGTTTCTTTAGAAACTCCAAGCAATTCTGGAATATCAAACATGGTACTTAATGCCAAAGAACCTGAATATAATACGATGGGTAAAAAGACCACCACATATCCTGTTAAAAACAATCCAGAAGTAATTGCTTTTGTTGTTTTATCATACCGCCTTTCTAAAAAGGTGGGTATAGTTGTTATGCCTCCTTTTAAATATCTTGGTAATAAAAAGACTGCCGTAATAACCATTGCTATTGCCGCTAACGTCTCCCAGGCCATTACTAATATCCCTTCAGAATAAGCTTGTCCATTTAAACCTACTAATTGCTCTGTAGATAAATTTGTCAATAACAATGAACCTGCTATCACAACCGCGGTTAGGCTTCTTCCACCCAAAAAATAACCATCTGAAGAATTTTCGTTTGTCTTTCGTGTGGCAACATATGCAATCACAGCAACCAAGGCCGTAAAGCCTAAAAATGAGAATATAGCTAACATAAATTAGTTGTTTATTTTTATAAATTGGAGATAATCATTGTTCTTAACAGTTATAATATATTGTCGGTTGCCAACAGTAATTTCTGCCATGTCTTTTACATCTCCTGGAGTGAAAAATCCACTTTTGGAACTTTCTATAGGAATAAATTCCCCTGTACCGGTGCCTTTTAAAAACAGGCCGTAACTGGCATCATTGCGGGGAGTTTCGACTTCAGAATTATGAAGATTTCCCGCTATTATGATATCTAAGTTTCGGTCTTTATCGTAATCAGCTACCAATATTTGATTGATGCTAGAGATTTGTGCTTCTATAGGTAGTTGATGAATACTAAAGGAATCATTTTTATTTTCTAAATAGATACTAGCAAATGATTGTATTTGATAATGTAAGGCATTCTCTAAATTCTTTTTACCATATACATCTACTAATGTTGCATTGGAAAATTGATCGTAATTTTTAAATTTATTTTTTAACCCCGGAATTTGTTGGGCCGAACATTGCCTACCTCGAACGGGGTATTGTTTGCCTTCATTATAGTAGCTTAATACAATATCTTCTTTGTTATTCTTATCAAAATCATTGACATAAATATCAAAAGTTTCTTCTTTTGTCGCTTTGTATTTATAATTGAGTCCATTGTTTCCAATGATGTAATCAAGATCGCCATCATTGTCAAAATCTCCTTCTTTAATGCTCCACCACCAACCAGTAGTATTGATATTATTTCCCAATTTATGAGAAACATCTGTAAATACACCATTATTGTTTTGATACATTTTAATAGACATCCATTCTCCAACAATAATTATGTCTTGCCAATTATCATTATTAAAATCTGTTACAATTGCACTCGTAGCCATACCCAACTTCTTAAAAAAAGGTGCTACAGCACTACTTGTGTTTTTAAAAGAAATACGTCCGTCTTGAGAATCGTTTTTCAAGATATATGAAGATGCTGCCATCGGGTATTTACCGGGCACTTGTCTTCCTAGTACTAAAAGATCTTGTTTCCCATCATTGTTATAATCTATTTTATACGCCTTAGATCCGCTAGAATACATCGTTGGTAATGCGTTTTTAGTTTTCTTAAAGTTCCCCTTACCATCATTTTCATACAATCTATCTTGAAGTAATGATGAGTTTTCTGCATACTCATAGCCTCCACTTACCACATATAAATCTTGATCACCATCTGCATCAGCATCAAAAAAGAGCGCGCCTATATCTTCCGACAATTGATCTTTATGTATGCTAGGAATTTCCTTTTTCACAAATGAATTTCCGGCTTGCATATACACACTTGCAGTATTCCCAAAAGCCCCTCCTACAAAATAATCTTGACGACCATCATTGTTTATGTCTGCTACAGCAATCGCTGGTCCTAACATTGACATTTTATGAGGCAGAAGCACTTGCGTGTCAAAATCGTTTTTGTCATTTTCGATATGTTTGTGTTTCGGGAAATTGGGCACATTAGAAGAAAAAAGTGTTGCCGTATTTTTTTCTTTTATTTTTTTCTGGAGGTTTCCCTCTGAATAAGATACCGTCAATATTTGGTTGACATTTGTAGGTTTAATTTTGCGTGTGTTTCCATTTGACCATAGTACTTTTAACGAGTCAATTTTTGTAGCTGCTCCAAGTCCAAAGTGTAATTCTGGAGCTACAGAAGACTGAAACCCTCTTGTAAGGGTAAGTTCTTGCATTTGAGTTTGGTCTTTGATGTATACATATACCCGAGTTCCTAATCCAAACTTATTTTTAGAAGTCCCGTTAAATCTTAGTGTAATAAAATTCGAGTTTTCAACGCCATTATTTTTAAATACACTTGCTTCAGCATCAATATTATTTGTGATAATTTCTAAATTTCCATCATTATTTAGGTCAGCGTATGCTACACCATTTGAAAACCCTTTGTCTTCTAAGCCCCATTTTTTATTTACACGTTCAAACGTTAGACCTCCTTTATTCTTAAACATAAAGTTGTCTATTTTCTCGGATGGAATCATTTTCGTTTTTTCTAAAAAGGAGTAATTATCAAACTCTTTTTTACCTATTTTTTTAAAAAAATCTTTGTTATTTACTTCTCTTCTTGTACCATTGGTTATATACAAATCTTTGAATCCATCATTATCAAAATCAGCAAATACAGGTCCCCAACTCCAATCTGTTGAAGAAGTCCCCGATAAACGTGAAATATTTGAAAATAATGGAACACCGTTTTCTTGATGTCCAGAATTTAACTGCAAACAATTGTGCATGTATTGGTAGTGAAATCCATAGAAAACAGTTTCAAAGAACAACCTTGGATTCATACTGGCCATATTTGCTTTTTGACGACGGTTGTTATTGGATTCCATATCTACTTGAAAAATGTCCAACAATCCATCATTGTTAAAGTCGGCAATATCAATGCCCATTCCATAAAAAGAGGTTTGAGAAGTTGCTTCTTTTACTACTTCTTTAAAGCTTCCGTCTTTATTGTTTAAATAGAAGAAATCGGGAATGCTATAATCATTTGAAACGTACAAATCTTTCCAACCATCATTGTTTACATCAGCAACAGTTATCCCCAAAGAAAAGCTATAGTTTTTCACGCCTGCTTCTTTAGAAACATCAGTAAAAAAAGGGCCATCGTTTCTATACAGCTTGTCCGATTCAATTGAATTTACACGTTGCATCCTGTTTTTATACACCATATTAGAGGTAGATGGATGCGCAATGGGATAGTTGGCCACATATAAATCTAAATCGCCATCATTGTCATAATCAAAAAAAGTTGCTTGAACAGAATTTCCAATATCGTCAATTCCATATTCTTTTGCTTTTTCAGAAAAAGTATTGTCTTTATTATTGACAAATAATTGATTGTTTTTTACACCATCCATTCCTGCCACAGAACAGTAAATATCTAAAAAACCATCATTGTTGATGTCTACCATGGTTACACCGGTATACCATCTTTTGTCACCAGAAATGTTTGAAGATTTTGTAATGTCTTCAAATTGCAATGCTCCTTTATTTAGATATAATTTGTTTTCTACTTGATTTCCTGTAAAAAACACATCTATAAGTCCATCGTTATTAATATCACCCACAGCCACACCACCTCCCATATAAATTGAGGTGTATTTAAAATAATTAAGCGAGTCTGTTTCTGTGAGCTGATTGTTAAAATGAATTCCTGTATCTATCGAATTTGTTTTTGTAAAAACAGGTGGCATTTTTGCATCCTTATTTTGGTTAGAAATACATCCAACACCAAAAACTACTGCGATATAAAAAAGCCACTTATTTTTCATAAAAAATGATTTGTGATACATTTAAAAATTAGTAAAGCAGTACAACGAATCATACTGCTTTACCTCAAACTCAATTTACTCAATATTACACACAATTCTATTATTAGTATCCTGGGTTTTGATCAGCAACCGTAAGTTCTGAATTTTTATCAATTTCAGTAATTGGAATAGGAAATAGGTCATTTTTAGATGAATACCCTGTTCCTGCTAATTCAGTAGAAGCTCTACCCCAACGTACTAAATCCCAAAAACGTTGCCCTTCATGAGCCAATTCTAAGAATTTTTCATTTACAATTGCATCAAACAAATCAGTACCTGATAAGGATGCATTTACTGCTGTTAAACCTGCTCTTACTCTTACTTTATCTAATTGAGTTCTCGCCAAACCATCATTGCCTGCTTTGTGATATGCTTCAGCTGCCAATAACAACATTTCGGCATAACGGAATACTCTAAAATTAGTCGTATAATTTAACTCACGTACACCACCAGTACTTGTATCTTCAGACCTGGTTGAGTACTTTACTCTAATCGCTCCTTCATAATCCCAAACAACTCCACCTGGTGCAGCAGATTGATCTACACCACCACCAGCAGTTATTAAATCTGCTTCTGACATTAATGTTGCATTCTTTCTATCAATATCACCAGAAGCTATAAAAGCATTTGTTAATTTACTAGTTGGCAAATTGAATCCCCAACCATTTAATAAACCAATCGCAGCAACATCAAAGATGCCATCTCCTCTTGGTCCCATTAACTGGATATGTAAGTTACTTTCATTACGTCCACCCCAAGCAACATTTCCCCAATCTCTGGCAGTTGTTGAAACGTATCCCAATTCAAATAAAGACTCTACTCCAAATTCACTTCCTACACTCCATACATCCGCAGAAGTTGCTTCTAAGTCATGTGAAGGATTGGATATTACTGATTCGAAAAATGGAATTGCAGCCGTATATTTCTCTTGAAAAACCAATACTTTTCCCATTAACGCTTGTGCAGTTCCAACTGTAACTCTAAAGTTTTCTGTAGCACCAGTTTGGGGTAAGTTTGAAATCGCTACTGTCAAATCATCCTCAATTTGAGCATAAATAGCTGCTCTTGATGATTTCATTAAACCAAAATCTTCTGTAGTTTTTGGAACCGTTAAACGCAATGGCACATCTCCAAACATGGTTGTTAATTCAAAATAACACCAAGCTCTTAAAAATTTTGCTTCTGCAATAGCACTATCTTTATTTGCTAAAGAAGATCCTTCAATGTTTGTAATTACTAAATTAGACAGTGCAATGGTTCTATAAAAAAGATCCCAAACACTGGCAATAGATGCATTTGAAGTAGAAACACTCACATAATCATCAATATCTTGTAATTGAGATTGATCTCCAGCGTTTCCTCCAGCACAATTTGCATCATCACCTGGTAATAATTTTACAAAAAAGGCACTGTGCCAATCTCTACTATAATTGTACTGCATTAAATCGTAAATACCAATGATTGCCGATTCTACATTTTCTTCTTTTTGGAAGAACGTTTCTAAGTCCTGAACGTCAGGTCTTGGGTTTGTTGTAAAATCTTCACTACAGGCATATATGCCTAAGAGAGAGATTACAATAAGAGATAAAAATATTTTTTTCATAATATATTAATGTTTTTTATTAAAAATCTATAGACAGTCCAAAAACAGTTTTTGCAGCAGTTGGGTAAAACCCTCTATCTACTCCAATCGAATTAAAGCCAAAGTTACCTACTTCAGGATCCAATCCTTTATATCCTGTAAATGTGAAATAATCATCTAATGATACATAAAGACGTAAATTACCTACATTCATCTTTTTTGCGATATTAGTTGGTAAAGTATATCCAAATTGAATTTGCTTAATCCTCATAAAAGAACCACTTTCTACCATTAAATCGGTATCATAAGATGAAATAACATTTGCTGCACCAGGGAAGCTTGCATTATCGCCAGCAGACTTCCATCTCTCTGTATAAAAATGCAATGGTTTATTTGTTATCGGTCGTGATGGTTGATGGTAGGTTGACATAATGTCATTTCCTATAGATCCTTGAAATTGCAAATTAAAATCAAAAGCTTTATATCTTAAGTTAATGTTCCCTCCAAATAACACATCAGGATGCGGAGAACCAATCATGGTTTTATCACTACTGTCAATTGTATTATCTCCATTGGTATCTACAAAATTAATTTCACCTGTTGCTGGATTGATACCTGCTGTTTTATACCCATAAAAATACCAAGAAGGCAATCCTTGAGACAACCTAGTAACCCCATCTGAATTTTGTGGTGCACCAGCACCTGTTAAAGAAGTTCCTTCTGGAACATATAAAATTTCTGTCACTGTGTTTTTCAAAGTAGATAGGTTTGCATTAATAGCATAACTTAAACCACTTTCAGTTTCATCTTTATATCCGATTTCAAATTCAAAACCAGTATTTTCAATTGTACCTGCATTAAATTCATTTGAGACAAACCCTGCAGAACCTGGTGTAATCAATGCTCCGTTAGAAACAATTGCATCTCTAGTTGTTTTCTTAAAATAATCAAAAGAGAAATTTAGTTTATTATTATAGGCTCTTAAGTCTACTCCTAAATCTATTTGTTCTGATGTTTCCCAGACTAAATTAGGGTTGGCATATCCAGTAATTTGAGCGCCAATATTTCCTAAATAATCAATAGGTAATCCTCCTATATTTTGAACAATAAAAGTTTTATCAGAGTTTCCGTTTAAGTTACTTCTACTTCCATTTTGACCCCAACTTGCTCTAAATTTCAAATAATTAATTTTTGCAATATCTTTCCAGTTATCTTCTTTTGATAGTACCCAACCAGCAGAAAAAGAAGGAAATACCCCTGTTTTATTTGCCGTTGGAAATTTATCCGATGTATCTTGACGTAAAGAAGCTTCAAATAAATACTTATCTGAAAAGTCATAAGACAACCTCGCAAACATAGAAACCATATTATCAGGTCTCGGAATAATGGTATTAATTTGTTGATTGAATTCAGGTAAATCAAAATCAAATCCTGAAAAGCTATTAATAGCAGCAGATCCACTTCTAGAAATCAAGGTTTTCCCTCTAGTATTCTCAGCTGAATATCCTGCTAATAATGTAAAATTATGTTCATTAAAAGATTTCTTGTAGGTTGCAAAGTTTTCCCACAGCCATTTTTTAGATTCGAATATAGTTTGTGATCCTGTATAACTTGTGTTTGCCGCTTCAGAAGAAACATAATATGGATTAACCATATTTCTAGTATTCCAATGCCCCTTTTCAAAACCGAACCTCGAAGTAAAGGTAAATCCATCAATAATATTAAATTTCAAATAAGCAGACAGTAAATTTTGTCTGGCATTTACCGCCGTGTTATTAATTCCATTTGCATAAGCTACTGGGTTTATAACCTCCCCTGTAGAATAACTCGGGTATCCATATACATTGCCATTGGCATCTCTTAATAAAGGAACATTATTTGCTGTTCCTCTATCAATTACCGACTGTGGCACTTGTCCTTCTTGATATGTGACAGGTGTTAATGGGTCTATAATTAACATATTTTGAATTACTCCTCTAGTATCACTATTTTCTTGGATTCCATTTTTAGTTGAACCTGAATAGGTAGCATTCACTCCAACCTCTAACCATTTTGTGATTTCAGTTTTTAAATTCATTCTAAACGAAACACGTCTAAATGAAGAATTATCATCTCCAACAACTCCATTTTGTTTCAAATGAGATAAAGAAGTATAATACGATGTTTTTTCTGTAGCTCCAGATAGGTTCAGATCATACCTCATCATAGATGCGGGAGAGAACGTTTCTTTAATCCAATCTGTATTGAATCCATTATCTACAACCCCAGCCTGCCCAGCTTCAGTCATATACGTTACAAATTGAGAGGCATCCATTAAATTCATTTTAGAATTCACAAATTGCAATCCAAACTGAGAGTTGAATCCAATTTTCATCTCCCCAACACTTCCTTTTTTAGTGGTAATGATTACCACACCATTGGCTCCTTCTGTTCCATAAATAGCAGCAGAGGCAGCGTCTTTTAAAATTTCCATATTTGCAATATCCGAAGGAGCTATACTTGATATAGAAGAAGTTTTCATTCCATCTACAATATATAAAGGGTTCGAATTTCCACTAGATCCTGCACCACGAATACGAATTTTTGCACCTGAGCCAGGAGATCCAGATGAAGAAGAAACAGTCACCCCTGACGTTCTTCCTTGTAGAATTTGTTCCACACGTTGATTTGAAGAACTCTTAATTTGCTTGCTATCAATGCTTGAAATCGCTCCTGTAACCAAACTTTTCCTCTTAGCTCCGTACCCAACAACCACAACTTCATCTAAACTGTTTGTGTCTTCTTGTAAAATTACATCCAGCACAACTCTTCCTTCAACTCCTATTTCCAATGTTTTATAACCAACATAGCTAAAAACAATAATGTCTGTAGGTTTTACATTTGTTAAAACATATGAACCATCTAACCTAGTAGTAGTTCCATTTGTTGTTCCTTTCACTATAATATTTACTCCAGGTAGTTCTCCAGAACCATCAGAAACAATTCCCTTAAGGTTTTGACCATAGGAAAAACTACACAGCAAAAAAGCAGTAATAAACAACAACTTTTGCAAAAAACTATTTTTCATATTTGATAATTAATTTAAGATATTTTTTCAAAAGATTTATAAAAGGTAGGTAAAATTGTGAAATTTATAAAATGTATACCTCCACTATTTATTTGTCTTTTGATCAAATTGATTTATTTGCTACAAATCTAGATACATTATTAACATAATATTAATAGTTTTTTATCATTTATTAATATATTTTTTATATTATTGATTAAAAATCACACATTTATGAACACAAATATACATAGAGAGATCACACAACTATCTCCTTCAGACAGCTTTCTATCTTATTACCGCGTCAAAGATAATTTTGATTTCCCAATTCATTTCCATCCAGAATATGAATTAAATTTAATCTATAAAGGAGCTGGCGCTAGGCGAATAATCGGTGATCACATGGAAACAATCAACAACTACGAATTGGTATTGGTTGGCCCAAATTTACCTCACTGTTGGGAATTACATGAATGCACCAGCAAAGAAATACATGAAGTAACCATTCATATACACAATGATCTGCTTGACGAGAAACTGCTCTCAAGAAGAGTATTTAAATCCATAAAAGACCTACTCAACAACTCTATTCACGGAGTTCTTTTTTCTGAAAAAGCCACAAAAGACGTGATGCAACGCCTTATGGACCTACCTAAACGCTCAGGCATAGATTACTTCCTTGAGTTTATCTCCATACTACACGACTTATCCATCTCTAGAAATCAACAAGCACTATCAACCTCCTTCTCAAGCACAAATAATTTCGAAAACAGCGATAAAATCAAAAAAGTATATGAACATGTACAGGAAAATTTTCATCGAAAAATCTCGCTAGACGAAATCTCAGAACTCATAAACATGAGCCCAGTTACCTTTAATCGATTTATCAAAAAAAGAACTGGAAAAACATTTGTCTCCTATATTAACAACACAAGAGTAAGTCACGCGACAAGACTCCTTATAGAAACCGACTTAAGTATCGGTGAGATCGGTTATAAATGCGGCTTTAACAACATTGCAAATTTCAACAGAATGTTTAAAAAGATTAAAAAATGCACACCGAGCGAATTCAAACATGAATTTAATGGAATACAAAAAGTATTGTAATACTATTTTGTCATAAAAACACATATTAACCACAAAAACACAGCACAATTACAAAAAAATACTATGATTTGATGATTTCGGCATACCATTTAGTTATACTTTATTTTACTTTTACCTTTTGAAAATTTACAATTAAGGAACACTCTAAATCAGAAAAAATGAAACATCTAAAATACATAATTACCGTTTGTCTAATTATTGTTCTTTACGGATGTTTTGGCAAAAGGAATAATAGTATGATGGAAATCAAAGAACAAATACTTGCAAAAAAAGTAGACTCTCTTTTAAAACTAATGACCATTGAAGAGAAAGTGGGTCAAATGAATCAATACAATGGTTTTTGGGACGTAACAGGCCCTATCCCTGAAGAAGGGAATGCCGAGCTTAAATACGAACATTTAAAAAATGGTCTTGTTGGATCTATGTTAAATGTACGTGGCGCTGAAGAAGTTCGTAAAGTGCAAAAAATAGCTGTAGAAGAATCAAGACTAGGGATCCCATTAATTATAGGCTTTGACGTTATCCATGGGTACAAAACATTGAGTCCAATACCACTTGCAGAAGCTGCAAGTTGGGATTTAGAGGCTCTTGAAAAATCTGCAAGAACCGCTGCTATTGAGGCCTCTGCTTCAGGGATAAACTGGACATTTGCACCCATGGTGGATATTTCTAGAGACCCACGTTGGGGAAGAGTTATGGAAGGTGCTGGAGAAGATCCTTTTTTAGGAAGTGCAATTGCTGTTGCTAGAATACAAGGTTTTCAAGGAGATGATTTATCTGCTCCCAACACCATTGCTGCATGTGCAAAACATTTTGCAGCCTATGGATTTTCTGAAGCTGGTAAAGAATACAATACTGTAGATATTGGAACTTCTACCCTTCACAACATTGTATTTCCTCCGTTTAAAGCAGCTGTAGATGCAGATGTAAAAACATTTATGAATTCATTCAACGAATTAAACGGTGTTCCTGCAACTGGAAACTCATATTTACAAAGAGATATTTTAAAAGGAAAATGGGATTTCAATGGTTTTGTAGTTTCAGACTGGGCTTCAATAGCTGAAATGATACATTGGGGGCATGCTAAAGACAAAAAATCTGCAGCAACACTTGCTGTCAATGCTGGTTCTGACATGGACATGGAAAGCTATATTTACATCAATGAATTGGTAGACTTAATCAAGAAAGGTACTGTAAAAGAGTCTACAATTGATGATGCCGTTAAGCGAATTTTACGCGTAAAATTTGAATTAGGACTCTTTGACGATCCATACAAATATTGCGATGTTGAAAACGAAAAAAATGCCATTGGTAATCCGACACACAGAGAAGCTGTATTGGATATGGCTAAAAAATCTATCGTTCTTTTAAAAAATGACACACAATTACTGCCCTTAAAAAAAGAAGGTCAAAAAATTGCGTTAGTCGGAGCGTTGGCTGCCGATAACAACAGTCCTCTTGGGAGTTGGCGTATTGCATCGGATAATAACAGTGCCGTTTCTGTCTTAGACGGAATGAAAAAATACACTGGCAATACGTTAGTCTATAAAAAAGGAACCGAAGTAAGTATTGGTACTACTGAATTTATCAAGCATGTCAATATAAACACTACCGACAAAAGCGAATTTCAAGATGCTATTAATACCGCAAAAAAATCAGATGTAGTAGTAATGGTTCTAGGTGAACATGGTTTTCAAAGTGGAGAGGGAAGAAGTAGAACTGAATTAGACCTCCCTGGCTTACAACAAGAGCTACTGGAAGAAATCTACAAAGTAAACAAAAACATTGTTCTTGTTTTAAACAATGGTAGGCCTTTAGCAATTGAATGGGCAGCAGAAAATATACCAACAATTGTTGAAGCTTGGCACCTTGGAACTGAAACAGGTAATGCCGTTGCTCAAGTGCTTTATGGCGATTACAATCCAAGTGGAAAACTACCTATGACTTTTCCTAGAAATGTTGGTCAAATTCCGATTTACTATAACTACAAAAACACAGGAAGACCTACAGATAAGGATAACAATGTATTTTGGTCACACTATTTAGATGTTGAAAAAACACCTCTTTACCCATTTGGACATGGTTTAAGTTATACCCAATTTAAATACAGCAACTTTACCCTAAAAGACAGTCTTGTATCCGTAAACGACACGCTTAAAATATCTATTGATGTAACCAATACCGGAAAGTATGATGGTAAAGAAGTTGTACAATTATACATTAGAGATCTTGTAGGAAGTGTTACCAGGCCTGTAAGAGAATTAAAAGGCTTTGAACTTGTCAACTTGAAGATAGGAGAAACAAAAACCGTTAATTTTAGTCTACAAAAAGAAACCCTTGGCTATTACAATAATAATGGAGACTTTGTGATTGAGCCAGGTGATTATAAAGTTTTTATTGGAGGGAGCTCTGTAACCAAATTAGAAAAAAAATTCACATTAACAAATTAAGTACCCCGTTGATTTTTACATGAGAAAAGACACTTAAATAGGTGTCTTTTTTTTGTGTAATAAAGCACAGTAATTTAATAGAATTAAAATTTAATGAGAACTAAGAAGATACTTTTGACGATTTTAACCCCCAAAGGATTATCATAGTAGAAACCACAAAGGTTAACGTCATAAACAACCCCGAAATCATAATAATATATTTCATCCAAAGAATGCCTGTCCACATAAAATAAATCCCTCCAAAAGTACACAAGATAGACACAAAAGGCTCTATCATTAAAATTGTTTTCAGCTTCTTGTTAATTCCTGTTGTAGCCACCAAACCACCTAAAAGAAAAAAGATTACAGACAAAGACAATATATGATTGTGCACCATAGTCATTACTTCTCCTCTACTTTTTTTAAATTTCATTACCGTTGCATTCTCGTCACTCTCATTTCCTAAATAACGTTCCTCTATACCTTGTGGATTTGAATTACTAGTATCATTCACAAAACGAATTCCGGCATAAAAACCAATACTTAAGCATATTATAAATGCAAAAATTAAGCCTTTTACTTCTTTTGGAAATTGAGATATAATGCCGTGAATTTTCATTAAAAAATGTGGTGTTGTTGTAGAATATTAAGGTCAGATAAAAACTGATTGATTGCTTGCGTCATTGATAATGCAGAAATGGTTGCACCAGAAATAGCCATAATATCTCTTCGATATTTTAATTGGTCTTTAGCAGATTTTCCGATAAACTGCTTTAACCAACGTCTACTTCCGATTTCTGCACCATAATCTTCTCTATACACCAATACTTTAGACTTTTTAATAATTAATTCTTTGTCTAAAATAATCAAAAAATCAAACTCGTCTGTTTTACTAGGTGCCTTACCAATGTAGACATAGCCAATAACGCCCGTAGCCTCGACAATTTGAAACAAATTAGCTGCATAGATCCTTTTACCTAACTGAATATTAACAGCTTCAGGAACCGTAATTTCTACAAGTTTTAGCTCCTTTTTCTCATAGGTTTTTACCAATTCTTTTTGAACTTTTTTCAAGATGCGCTTAGGCAGCTGAAAAGCAGACAACTGGGCTGTGGTTAAAAATACAATCAGAAAAGTAATGCTTTTAAATTTCATTTGTCAAAAATAAGGCGAATGTTTGATATATATAAAAGCTAGGACAAAGTTTTTACACACTGTCCTAGCCAAAAATTAACAACTTATGTATTTCTTAGAACCAGATTCCAAATCCTAAGTTTAATTGTTTTACTGTTTCAGAACCTGCAACTGCAGTATTCTTAAATTGGTAATCAGCTTTAAATGCTGCACCTGGAGCAACTTTATATGTCAAACCAAACGTTAATTCGTTTCTGTCATATTTTAAGTTTTTATTTATTCCTTGGGCAACAGAAGCGTGAGTATTAAAATCTTCATAGCGAACAAATCCTACTAATTGTTGCTCTTTATCTTGAGATAATAAGTTATACGCTCCTTCTACATACCATCCTTGTAATTTAGATCCTAATTCGTTTCCTGTAGATACGTTGTAATAGGTATTGTATTCTTTACTATCCGTAATGCTAGCAGTAATAAACTGTCCACGAGCAGTAAAACGTTTGTATGCATAACGAGCATCAAAACCAATCATTGCAACACCAACATCTGCACCATCAATATCTTGTACTTCAACTTCAGACTGAGTTCTTCCAAAATAACCAGACAAACCTAAACGCAATCCTGGTAATCCGTAGTAATCTAACTTCCCTGCAAAATTTACACTGTTCATTGTAGATTCAGCTCCTTTTTGTCTTCCGTTTCTTAACCCATTAGATCCTCCTAATAATTTACCTCCGTTTTGAGATTTAAATCCATTAAACATATACACTTGGTAACGTAAAGATGCCTCATTGTATTTACCCGAAAGTCCTAAACCTATCTCTCTCCATGTTGATGGTACGATAGATTTATCCATACTTGGTCTTTCCACTCCATTAAAGGTTGTTGGCTCATGGTATTCATTTACAATTCCCATTGGCACTAACATTAAACCTGCTCTTACATTAAGGTTGTCATTTATAGAATACTGTAAGAAAGCTTGTTCTATATACACTTCTTTAACATGTTCAAATTCTACTTCTGTAATAAACTGTGTTCTGTCATTAAATTTATATCCTAATAACATTACCATTCTATGCACATCTAACTTTGCATTCTTTCCTGTTGCTCTGTTATAATGAGTTTCTGCATAACCACCAATTGTTAAACCTTTTTGATTTAAGTTAGATGATAAAATTCTTTGAGCAGCATTTACCTGTTTTTGTGGGTTTGTATTAATACTGTCTTGTTGTACTTGCGCTGTTAGTCCGATTGATAAGCTTACTAAAGCAAAGAATACGATTCTTTTCATTTTTATTTAGATTGATTTAAAATAACTATTTAATTATGCCGCAAAAGTACGGACACAAATAAAACTAGCAAAGCTTATTTGGATTTATTTTAAATAAAAATAAGGAAAACAACCTAAGTTACTGAAAAACTATTATTTAGCATTTAACGTTTTTAAATAAACGATCACAGCCTTGCGAATATCAGCAGCAATTTCTATTGGTTTTGGGTTGTATACAGATAGAACTCCTTTGTTTTTTTCTGATAAAAAAGGGATGTCAAATCCTTTTAAAAGGTAATCTGAAAAAGCAACAGTATATGTTTTAGATGGATCTATTTCTTTAGCATTCACTACCCACTTTCCAGCAACTTTTTCGGCATTGTACCGCTGTAAATACGCTCCTGTACCAGAGGCATTTACTCCATAATCAAGTACTTCTTTCAATAAACTTCCTTTAATTTTGACTTTTAGGATAGCACCACCATAGGGCAATACTCTAAAAATATCAACTGCCGTAATTGCGCCCGATAGTTGATCATCAATTCTAATTGAACCACCATTAACCAATGCGCAATCAACTACATCATCATAGGTCAAAGACATAGATCTAGCAATGATTTTCCCTAAATTGGTTTGTGTACTTCTAATGGGGGTGTCTCTACCATCTAATGGTGTTTTTGCAGTGTAAATAACCTCATCTGGGTTTTTAATGATCTCTTTGATTTTAGTTTTTAAAATATCTTGCCATTTATCAACGATCGCTCCTACTCTTTTATCTGCAACAATAGTTGCGTTAATTTCTTTTAATTCTGATTGCACAGCTGCTCTTTTCGTTTTCTTATCAAAAGAAATTCTATGGATATAGGCCGTTTTTGCATTTGCATCAGCTTTAGCTACAAAAGAATCTCCAACCGGAACTAACATGTTCGTATGCTCATGTCCACCCATGATTAACGGAATATTAGGCAACATTTTTAGTATTTCTTTATCTTGAGCAACTTTAACATGAGTCAATCCAATTACTACATCAACCTTGTCTTTTAATTGATTATAATCATGTACTGCTTCCTTAAAAACATCTTGGTACTTTACAAAACTTTGTGGATTTGAAGGAATACAAACACTTATAAATCCTACAGAAATGGTTGTTCCATCTGCATCAGTAAACTCTTTGATATAGGTGTCGTTGATTGTCTGTTGTTGGTTGTTCACCTCTTTAGAAAAAGGAGCATAAGCTCCGTCTTTACGCTCTAATACATTCCCTGAAATCCATTCAAACGAACTTTCATTCATTCGTTTTTGTAGCGCTTCGCTTTTTAAATCAAACTCATGATTTCCTAAAGCGACCAAGCCAAAGTTCATGGCATTCATCACTTCAATCATTTGCTTACCACTAATTCGCTCTCCTTGGTATTTGATCGTTCCTAATAAAGATGGATTCAAAAAATCTCCCGCCATTACCAACATGGTGTTTGGATTTTCTTTTAACAATTCTTGATGCACTGTTTCTACTCTTGCCATTCCTCCAAATTTCCCATTTTGAATGGAAGCAATTTCGTAAACATCGTTTACTTGTAAAAAAGTGAAGTCAATTTTTCCATCGTCTTTAGAGCAAGAAAGTAGGATTGAGATTGATAGAAGGTACAGAATTGATTTGATAGATTTCATAGTATTTTTTTTTATAAGCAGCTAAAATAAATTTAGCTTGACGTAGGTTTCAATTTAATGATTAAAAACATCCATTGCCACATTATACGCACTTTCAAAACTCATAGGTCTGATGTTTGTATCTGCCTTTTCAGCTGTAAAATACGACAGTAATTTTTCTGTTGGCATATTTCCAGTGAGCTCATCTTTTGCCATTGGGCATCCTCCATACCCCATCATAGCTCCATCAAAACGATGACAGCCAGCTTTGTATGCAGCATCTACTTTTTCTTTCCAAGAAGTTGGGGTTGTATGTAAGTGTGCACCAAATTCAATCTCTGGATATTTCGGAATCAAATTAGAAAACAGATAGTCAATTACTTTTGGTGTAGAACTTCCAATAGTATCTGAAAGCGATAAAATTTTTACCCCCATATTTGATAATTTTTCTGTCCACTCACCTACAATATCCACATTCCAAGGATCACCATATGGGTTTCCAAACCCCATAGATAAATAGGCAACTACCTCCTTATTTGACCTTGCTGCAATCGCTAAAATCTCTTGTAAGGCTGCTATAGATTCATTGATGGTTTTATGCGTGTTACGCATTTGAAAATTTTCTGAAATAGAAAAAGGATAGCCTAAATAATCGATTTCTTCGAACTGAGCAGCATCATTAGCACCACGTACATTGGCTATAATTGCGAGTAATTTACTTTGTGTAGAAGACAAATCGAGCTTAGAAAGTACAGCTGCGGTATCTCTCATTTGTGGAATTGCCTTTGGCGATACAAAACTCCCAAAGTCTATGGTATCAAAACCAACACGTAATAATGCGTTGATATAGTTTGCCTTATCTTCTGTTGAGATAAAATGCGTTTTAATTCCCTGCATTGCATCTCGCGGACATTCAATAATTTTAACCTTCTTACTCATGAAAACCAAAGATAACCAAAGCATTGGATTTGTAAAATTTATTTGGTTGGATTATTGAGATTTAAAAATTAACTTCGTAAAATCAAGAATTAGGCATTTAAATGACCTACCGGTAACAGCCTACTTTAAACCAAAAAACTACTTCAGAATGAAAAAAGAAGCCATACAAATTAACGGATACACACACCTGTCTTATACACATGAAACCTTCCCAGAAAACGAAATGCTTCAAAGAAGTACTTCTTATTATAATTGGTTAGATAAAAGACGCTCTGTAAGAGAGTTCTCTGATAAAGATGTTCCAAAAGAAGTAATTGAAAACTTAATTTTAGCCGCTTCTACTGCTCCTTCTGGTGCTCATAAACAACCGTGGACATTTTGTGCGATTTCTAATCAAAAATTAAAATCAAAAATTAGAGAAGCCGCAGAAGTTGAAGAAAAACTTGGCTATGATACTAGAATGAGTGCACGTTGGAAAAAAGATTTGGAACCTTTAGGCACTGATATGATTAAGCCTTTTATTGAAGAAGCTCCATGGATCGTAATTGCGTTTAAAAAAGTATATGAGTTTGATGAAGATGGCGCAAAACACAATAATTATTATGTCAATGAATCTGTTGGAATTGCATGTGGTATGTTGATTTCTGCTATACAAAATGCAGGCCTAGTAACATTAACACACACCCCAAGTCCGATGAACTTTTTAGCAAAAGTCTTAGATAGACCTTCAAATGAACGTGCCTTTATCTTATTCCCAATCGGATATCCAAAAGACCATGTATTTGTACCTAATATTAAACGAAAAGGTATTGATGAGGTTGCTTGCTTTTTTGAGTAGTTAAGTTCGTTATTACGTGTACTTTTTTTGGTTTGTATCTAAGTTTCTTTTTAAATAAATTTGTGAACGCTTGATGTAATAAATTGATTATATTTCCGCAATTACAGAAAAGGCATCGCACATTTAATTGCGAAAAATCATACACAAATACCTTATCGACAAGCATGAATACTATGGAACGTTTTTTTCCTAATCAAAGATACACCAGTAAAGGCGAGCCTGAATTAGGCGTAGGTGTTTTAACCGAAATCAGTAAAGGAAAGGTTCAGCTATTCTTTTCTTCATCTAATGAAACACGTTTGTATGCGCTTGAAAGTGCTCCATTACAGAGAGTTATTTTTAAATTGGGAGACACAATAATGGATGTAAAAGGGCAACCTTTATTTATAAAACGTATTGAATTAGAAAATAACCTATACATCTATTATGAAGAAAATAAAAAGATATCTGAAGCAGAACTTGGCAATGTATCGGTAAATCACGGTGTAGATGATAAGCTTTTTATGGGTGACGTAGATTCTCCTCTAGCCTTTACTTTACGGAGAGAAACATTACAACACGAATATAAAAGAAGATTGTCTCCTGTACATGGATTTGTTGGTGGAAGAATAGATCTTATTCCTCATCAAATCTACATAGCGAACGAAGTAAGTTCAAGATATGCTCCTCGTGTTTTACTATCAGATCAAGTTGGTCTTGGAAAAACAATTGAAGCTTGTTTAATCCTTCATCGTTTATTATTAAGCGGACGAATTTCGAGAGTGCTGATTTTGGTTCCTGAATCATTATTACACCAGTGGTTTGTTGAAGTTTTACGTCGATTTAATATGTGGTTTAATATTTTTGATGAACAACGCTGTGCTTCACTAGATAACAGTGCTCCAGATGGTAATCCCTTTTTAGACAATCAACTTATCATTTGTAGTATTGAGTTTTTAGCAGGTTCTGCAAAGCGAACTAAGCAAGCGTTAAATGCTAACTGGGACATGCTTGTTGTAGATGAAGCACATAATCTGGAATGGTCTCCTAACAAAGCAAGTCAAGAGTATCGTACTGTAGAAAAATTGAGTAAAGTTGCAAAAGGATTATTGCTTCTTACAGCTACTCCAGAACAATTAGGTGTCGAAAGTCATTTTGCAAGACTCCGACTACTTGATCCAAATAGATATGCAAACTACGATGCTTTTATAAATGAATCTTCTGATCATAAAAACATTGCCAATATTGTTGAAAAATTACATCTAGGAAAAGATCTGAATGCTAAGGATGTAAGTGCATTAGAAACTCTTTTCCCTAAAGAGAACATACAATCAATATCTAAAAGAAAAAGCGTTGCTAAAGACAACCTTATAGAGAACCTACTTGACCAACATGGTCCAGGTAGAGTATTGTTTCGAAATACCAGATCTGCAATGCGTGGATTCCCAAAGCGAAAAGCACATATTACTCCTATAAAAACAACGAAAGATAAAGAACTATGGATTGAGCGTTTAAATAATGAGTTTTCTTATGAAACAGAGACAAACGAAACAACACGTAAACAACAATTTTGGTTTGCCAAAGATCCACGTGTTGAGTGGTTGTTAACAACAATAAAAGAAATCCATCCAGAAAAAGTACTGTTAATCTGTAAAAACAAAGAAAAAGTACTGGCATTAGAAGACGCTTTGATTAAGCGTGCTAATTTAAAAGTTGGCGTATTTCATGAAGGGCTTACCATAGTACAACGAGATAGAAATGCAGCATGGTTCTCTGAATTAGACGGTGCCCAAATACTTCTTTGCTCTGAAATAGGAAGCGAAGGACGAAATTTTCAATTTGCGCATCATCTTGTTTTATTTGATTTGCCGCTACATCCTGAATTATTGGAGCAACGAATAGGGCGCTTAGATAGAATTGGTCAAAAAGAAGAGATACAGATTCATGTTCCTTACCTTATCAATAGTCCACAACATGTACTTACAAAATGGTTTCATGAAGGATTGAATGCTTTTGAGAGCAATCTTGAAGGTGGAAATAAAATTTATAACTTATTTAGTAGTCAATTACTTAAACTTTTAAAACCGCACGCAAACACAGATAATAGTTCTGAATTGAAAGTATTGGTACACGAAACTTCCATTTTTCAAAATAGACTTCAAAAAGACCTAGCGGATGGTCGTGACAGATTACTGGAAATGAACTCCTTTCGTCCAAAGGCAGCAGCAAAACTGGTAAAACAAATTCAAGCAGTAGACAAAGACAAAAGCCTTGAAAAGTACCTCACAAAAGTCTTTGGCTTTTTTAATATTGAAATGGAAGATCTTCCCTCTCGAAGTTATTTTTTAAAACCTATTTCAGTAATTTCTGAAACATTCCCTTCTATACCTGAAGAAGGTGTACCTGTTACATTTGACAGAAAACATGCACTTAGCAGAGAAGAAATAAGTTTTCTTAGTTGGGATCATCCGATGACAACCGATGCAATAGATTTGATATTAAGTTCAGGAACTGGTAGTGCTAGCTATGGAGTTTTAAAAGCAACAAAAAGTCCAGGTCTTCTACTCGAAGTCCTTTTTATTATTGAAACATCAGCAGTACAAAACATATATGTAGATCGTTTTCTTCCAAAGACACCTTTAAGAATTATAGTAGATCATACTGGTAATGAAGTGACAGATAACTATCCTATTGAAACCTTCGATACTAAATTGATTACTGGTCAAATAGATTCTTTACTTGATAATGAAATGCTCGTCGAAACGCTCTTGCCTAATATGATAAAAACAGCTACAGAAATTGCTAAAAAACAGCGTGTAAAAGAAATAGCAAACGGACTAAATCGAATGAACACAACACTGAATCATGAGATAGATCGATTAAAAATATTGCAAGAGAAAAACAATAATATAAGGCCCGAAGAAATTCAAATAGCACTTAAAGAACAATCCGAACTAACAGCATTAATAAAAAATGCACACGTACGAATGGATGCTATTCAGCTTATTAGAAAAGAGTAAATTGTAAGCTACTAAGAATAAAATAGGATCTATATTAAATAGATAAAACAGAAGAAAAATAAAACCTAGAGAGTCAAATTTAACAAGGTATAACACTTCTAGATGTTTGTAACACTAGTTGTTTTAGAAATATGAATCAACTTACAACAAAATAAAAACTGCAATCCCAACAAACACCACAATTTGTGTCCATTTTAAATAAAGACCAACATTTTTATGACTCTTGATATAGGTTGAAATTGCTCCTGCCAAGATTGCTATGGCAGAAAAAACCAACAGTGAAATAAACATAAATAAGAATCCCAATACATAAAACTGAATTACGGTACTTAAAGAATCACTAAATAAAAACCCAGGGAAGAATGCCAAAAAGAAAATTGACACTTTGGGGTTTAACACATTCATTATAAAACCTTGCTTAAATAATTGCGTTGTTGTTTTCTTTTCTACATTGTCTTCTGTAAATGCAATAGCAGCATCAGATTTGAAGACTTTATAAGCCAAGAACAGTAGATAGGCAGCACCAAATAATTTTATTCCAAAAAACAACGATTCACTTTCTTTGATAATTGCTGAAACTCCAAAAGCTAATAATGAAGTGTGTACAATACAACCCGAAATTAAACCGAAAACGGTTGCCAGTCCATACTTTTTACCGTTTACAATACTTTGGGTTAATACATAGATATTATCAGGTCCAGGAGAAAGCGCTAAAGCTAGGGTTGCTATGGCAAAAGAAATTAGGGTTTCTAACATTTAAATAAAAATATTCATTTTTTTTTCATTCCTGCGAAATCAGGAATCTATAGTAAATCCAGTTTGGTTTCCTGCTTTCGCAGGAATGACAATTTATTCTAAAATCACGATTGTTTTAAAATTGCCTTGTTTATTTTTTTTATCAAACTTGGACCTTCATAAATAAATCCCGTGAAAATCTGAACCAAATCTGCACCGGCTTCTAATTTTTCTAATGCATCTTCAGCAGAATGTATGCCTCCTACTCCAATAATCGGAAATGACTTGTTAGAATGGTCTGCTAAATATTGAATCACTTTGGTACTTTGTGCTTTAATTGGCTGACCACTAACACCTCCATTGCCTATTTCTTGCAAACGCTCATTAGAAGCTTTTAAATTGTTTCTAGTTGTAGAAGTATTTGATGCTATAACACCATCGATCTTTGTTTCTGCAACTAATTCAATAATTTCATCTAACTGATCATTATTTAAATCTGGTGCTATTTTTAATAAGATTGGCTTTTGTGATGCTTCTTTGGTATTCAATTCTTGAACAGTAGAAATCAATTCAATCAAATAGTCTTTATCATTTAATTTTGCATGACTTCCTACATTTGGACAACTTACATTCAATACAAAGTAATCTACATATTGATGCAGTGCTTTAAACACCTCGCAATAATCTTGGGTATAGTTTTCTGGAGTGGTTGCTGTGTTTTTCCCTAAGTTCCCTCCAATTATAACCTGCCCTTTGTTCTTTTTTAAGTTTTCAATAGCAGGTGCAATTCCGTCGTTATTAAACCCCATTCGATTAATAATTCCTTGATCATCCTTTAAACGAAATAAACGTTGTTTAGGGTTACCTATTTGTCCTTTTGGAGTTACGGTTCCAATTTCTATAAATCCAAATCCAAAGTTTGCAAGTTCATTATAGATGACTGCATTTTTATCAAATCCTGCAGCCAAACCAACTGGATTTTTAAAGGTGATTCCGAATACAGTTCTTTCTAAGCGTTTGTCGTTTACCTGAAACATACTTCTAATGATTCCTGGAATAAACGGAATTTTGTGTATAAACTTTACGACAGAGAATGTAAAGTAGTGTACTTTCTCTGGGTCAAAAAGAAATAAAATTGGTCGTATTAGTATTTTGTACATATTCTTATTCTATAAAAAAAGCTCCCAAAAGGAGCTTCATATTTATCTTAAAACAGCTTCTAAGTTTTTCTCAAAAGTTGCTTGTAATTTTTGCATAATTTTATCAATCTGTTTGTCTTCAAGTGTTTTGTTCGCATCTTGCAAAACAAAACTCACTGCATACGATTTTTTACCTTCTGGTAATTTATCCCCTTGATATACATCAAACAAATCAACTTCTTTTAACAAGTTTTTCTCTGACTGATTTGCCAAATTATACACCTCTTTAAAAGTTACTTTATGATCAATCAACAAAGCCAAATCTCTTTTTACTGAAGGATATTTCGGTAGGATTGAAACTTTAATGTTCTTTTTACCACATACTTTCAATACATTTTCCCAATTGAAATCTGCAAACAATACCTCTTGCTTGATTCCGAATTCTTTTAAAATAACTGGCTTTACAACACCAAAGTCCACTAATTTTATTTTCCCTAAACTCAATGTAATCCCTTCGGTAAATACATCAGATTTGGTTGGTGTGGTTTTTATGTTTGAAATTCCAACTCTTTCTAATAAAGAAGAGATAATTCCCTTTAGGAAAAAGAAATCAGAATTATGCGCAGTTGTTTTCCAACTCTCTTTCGTTCTTTTTCCAGTTACAAACAATGTTAGGTGTTTGTCTTCTTGATATTTTTCGTTGTATTTATGGTAGGTTTTACCAAATTCATACAACTTTAATGCATTGTTTTTCCTGTTGATATTATAGGCTACAGACTCTAATCCGCTAAACAATAACGACTGGCGCATCACTTTTAAATCACTACTTAAAGGATTTAGTATTTCTACATTGTTTTCTGTATTTAAGTTTTCTGTGAGACCAACATACGCTGCTTTGGTTAAAGAGTTCGCCATGGTTTCATTAAATCCTAAAGAAGTTAATTGGTTGGCAACAACATTTTCAATCTTAGTATCTGTATTAGAATCAAAAGAAATAGAGGTATTTAACTTATGAGAAAACTCAATATTGTTATATCCATATACTCTTAAAATTTCTTCAATAATATCTGCCTCTCTCTGTACATCTACTCTGTAAGAAGGAATTGTTAATCCTAAACCTCCTTCAGTTTCACTGTTAATTTTTATCTCTAATGATGCTAAAATTTTCTTGATGGTTTCTTTCGGGATTTCTTGTCCAATTACACGGTATGCATTTTCATAAGAAAAGAACACTTGAAAATCGTCTACCTTTTCTGGGTAAAAATCCATGATATCAGAAGCGAGGGTTCCACCGCCATATTCTTCGATTAACAACGCTGCTCTTTTCAACGCATACTTTGTTAAGTTGATATCAATTCCTCTTTCAAAACGAAAAGAAGCATCTGTATTTAATGCATGCCTTTTTGCAGATTTACGAGTTGAAATAGGGTTAAAATAAGCACTTTCTAGAAAAATACTCGTCGTATTTTCTGTAACTCCTGAATTGATTCCTCCAAAAACACCTGCAATACACATCGGGTTCGATTCTGCATCACAAATCATAATATCATCTGCAGATAAAGTTCTTTCAACCTCATCTAAGGTTGTAAACTTTGTTCCTTCTGCTAGTGTTTTGACCACTACTTTGTTTCCTTTAATTTTTGATGCGTCAAAGGCATGCAATGGCTGTCCTAATTCGTGCAATACATAGTTTGTAATATCAACTATATTGTTTTTAGGTGCAATTCCAATTGCTTTTAAACGATTCTGAATCCATTCTGGGGAATCTTTTACTTCTATATCTGTAATGGAAATTCCAGAGTATCTTGGAGCCAAATCTTTATTATCAACTTCAATATCAATCTTAAGCTTTCGCTCATCGACATGAAAATCACTTACAGATGGCGAAATTAATTCTAAGTTGATGTCTTGTTGCATCAAACCTGCACGTAAATCACGGGCTACGCCAAAATGACTCATTGCATCTGCTCTATTTGGTGTCAGTCCAATTTCAAAAACTTCGTCTTTTTCGATGTTAAAAACTTCTGAAGCTGGAGTTCCAGGTTGTAAAGAAGCATTCAATACCATAATACCATCATGACCTTTTCCCAACCCTAATTCGTCTTCCGCACAAATCATTCCGTGGCTTGCTTCTCCTCTTATTTTTCCTTTTTTAATTTTGAAACTTTCTCCTTTTTCATCATACAAAACAGTACCAATGGTGGCTACGGGAACTTTCTGTCCAGCAGCTACATTTGGAGCTCCACAAACAATCTGTACTGGTTCTCCAGAACCAAGGTTTACAGTTGTTACTTTTAATCGATCTGCATTTGGGTGCTGTATACACGTCAATACTTCTCCAACAATAATTCCTTGTAAGCTTCCTTTTATAGATTCTTTGGTTTCAATTCCTTCTACTTCTAATCCAAGATCGGTTAATAATTCACCTGCTTTTACAGCGTCCCAATCTATTTGTAAAAATTGTTTTAACCAATTGTATGATATCTTCATGATTCTTTTGTCAAATTTCAGATGCAAATTTAAGCATTTTATCTGTATTTTTTTAATTAAAAATCATCAGAAAATCCATTGATTATAAATTAAAATGATTCCTAAAATCACATCAAGAAAACTGTACAATTTGGGTTTAATTATTTTATAAATCTGACGTTTTCTTTTTTCACAAGAAATCAGTGCTGCTATAATATTTTCATTAAAAACAGACAAAACACTAACAAAACCAGCACTATGTTATTTTCCTTCTCACGGAAAACCGTGAGAAAAAAAACCCCATAAATGGTGAGTGTATACATTATTATTTCTTCTTAAATTATATCGGCATTTTTTTATGGTAATCTCACCTAATCAAATGTTTAACTATTATTAACTAAACTATAACCAAATGAAAAAACTACTACTCTTTTTTTTACTGATATTTTCGATATCGGTCTTTTCACAAATCCCATCCTATTATAATGATGTCAACCTAAACCAAACGGGTACTGCATTAAAAAGTGCGTTGGCTACAAAAATTGTTAGCACACATACTACTTATATCTCGTACACACCCGGTGTTTGGGACGCTTTAAAACAAACTGATATAGATCCAACGGACAACACCAAGGTTGTATTAATATACGGTTGGAATGATAGCGATGCTGACATAACAAACGACAGAACACGTGACAAAGATTTGCATGGAAGTGGCTCTGGTGTTTGGAACCGAGAACATGTCTATGCAAAATCGCTTGGAAACCCAAATTTAGGAACCTCTGGTGTGGGTGCAGATGCTCATAATTTAAGACCTGCTGATGCCCAAAGAAATTCTTCAAGAAGTAATCGAAAATTCGGTACTGGAAGTGGAAACTCTGGGGCTACGGCCACAGGGGATTGGTACCCTGGAGATGAGTGGAAAGGTGATGTTGCGCGTATCTTAATGTACATGTATTTGCATTATGGAAATCAAACATTGCCTTCTGGTGTTGTTGTGGGTACTGTAAATTCGACGGATGCAGACATGATTAATTTATTATTGCAATGGAATGCAGAAGATCCAGTATCTATTTTAGAAAAACAACGAAACCCTGTCTTAGAAATAGTTCAAGGAAATAGAAATCCTTTTATTGACAACCCCGCTTTTGCAACGCAAATCTGGGGAGGCCCACAAGCTGAAGATTTATTTAATAGTGGCTCTGGTGATACGACAGCTCCAACAATACCAACTAGCTTGCTTGCTTCAAACACCACACAAACTTCGGTTGATTTGACTTGGACAGCTTCTACAGATAATGTGGCAGTTACTGGATATGAAGTATACAACGGTGCTACTTTTGTTAGCACTACAACAAATACAAACTATACCGTTACCAGCTTGTCATCTGGTACTCCTTATACCTTTACTGTAAAAGCAAAAGATGCTGCTTCAAACCTTTCATCAGCCAGTGCTGGTGTAAATATAACAACCTCTGGAACTGGAGGTGGCAATGGAACGACCACCGATTTGTTATTTTCAGAATACATTGAAGGCTCTTCTAATAACAAAGCCTTGGAAATAGCCAATTTTACTGGAGTCACAGTAGATTTATCTAGCTATAAAATAAAGAAACAAACAAATGGTGCAGGCTCTTGGTCTGGTGGATTGACGTTAACTGGACAACTAACCAATGGAACTGTATTTGTTGTTGCGAATAGCAATGCAACATCTACAATTACCAGTGTTGCCAATTTATTAACAAGTAGTTCTGAGGTAACTTTTAATGGAAATGATGCGGTTGGATTGTTTAAAAATGATGTGCTGATCGATATTCTTGGAACCTTTAACGGAGGAACAGCTAACTACGCACAAAATGTAACCTTACAAAGAAAAACTTCTGTAACCAGTCCGAATACTACCTACACAACTAATGAGTGGGATTCTTTAGCAACGGATACTTTTAGCGGTTTAGGAAGTCATTCTGTAGATGGAGGTGGTTCAGATACCACTGCCCCAACTGCACCAACAAACTTAACTTCTTCTACTATTACAGAAACTTCTGTTGATTTAACTTGGACAGCTTCTACAGATGATACTGCAGTTACTGGCTATGATATTTACAATGGTGCTACTGTTGTTGGAACGGTTGCAACAACCTCGTATCAAGTGACTGGCTTAACGGCATCAACTTCATATCTGTTTTCCGTAAAGGCAAAAGACGCAGCTGCAAATATATCTGCTTCAAGCAACACCGTAAATGCAACAACTTTAACACCCCCGGACACAACGGCACCAACAGCTCCAACAAATTTAGTAGCTTCAAATACTACAGAAACTTCAATAGATTTAAACTGGACAGCTGCAACTGATAATGTTGCGGTTACTGGGTATGATGTATATAATGGTGCTGCTATTATTGCATCTGTTGCAACAACCTCGTATCAAGTAACGGGTTTAACAGCTGCTACTTCATATACCTTTTCGGTGAAAGCGAAAGATGCTGCAGGAAATATTTCATCGGCAAGTAATACAGTAAATGCAACAACCACAACTAGTGGCGGCAATGGAACAACCACAGAATTACTTTTTTCTGAATATATTGAAGGTTCTTCATATAATAAGGCCCTAGAAATTGCCAATTTTACTGGAGTTACTGTTGATTTGTCAATGTATAAAATTAAGAAACAAACCAATGGTGCTGGTTCTTGGTCTGGCGGATTATCCTTAACTGGACAACTCTCAAATGGCGCAGTATATGTGGTAGCCAATAGTAGTGCCACAGCAACTATTACAAGTGTTGCAGATATTACAACTGGTAATGCAGAAGTTACTTTTAACGGAAATGACGCCGTTGGATTGTTTAAAAATGATGTTTTAATTGATATCATAGGAACATTTGATGGTGGTTCTTCTAACTTTGCACAAAATGTAACGCTGCAAAGAAAATCATCTGTATCTAGTCCCAATACAGCCTATACAACTAGCGAATGGGATTCATTCGCTTCAGATACGTTTAGCGGTCTAGGAAATCATACTGTTGATGGAGGATCAACTCCAGATACTACTGCTCCAACAGCTCCAACCAATTTAAACGCCTCTAATATTACAGAAACTTTTGTCGATTTAAGTTGGACTGCCTCTACAGATGATACTGCTGTAACTGGATATGATGTGTATAATGGTGCTTCAGTTATTGCTACTGTAACTGCTACCAATTATCAAGTTACAGGATTAACTGCAGCTACTTCATATACCTTTTCTATTAAAGCAACAGACGCTGCTGCAAATGTTTCTGAATCAAGTACTACTGTTAATGCAACAACTTTAACTCCACCAGACATCACAGCTCCAACTACTCCAACAAGTTTAGCAGATTCAAATACAACTCAAACTTCTGTCGATTTAACCTGGACAGCTGCTACTGATAATGTTGGGGTTACTGAATATGATGTGTACAATGGAGCTTCCGTAATTGCAACGGTTGCAACTACTAACTATCAAGTTACCGGCTTAACAGAAGCAACTACATATACCTTTTCTGTAAAAGCCAAAGATGCAGCTGGAAATGTTTCTACTGCTAGTAATACTGTAAATGTTACAACTTCTTCTGGAGGAACTACATCGACTATTATCTCACAATCATATTTTGAATCTGGCTGGGATAACTGGACAGATGGTGGTGGTGATTGTTATCGCTATTCTGGCTCTAGATCTTATGAAGGGAATACTTCTATTCGTATTAGAGACAACTCTGGTACGGCATCTGCTATGACTTCTGAATCCTATGATATTTCTGCTTATGACACTGTTGAAGTTGAATTCCATTTTTATTCATACAGCATGGAAAGTGGTGAAGATTTTTGGCTTCGTTATTATGATGGAAACTCTTGGGCGACCATTCAAACTTATAGCAGAGGAACAGATTTTGAAAATAATGGCTTCTACTCTGCTGTAGTAATTTTAGATAAAAACAGCTCTACCTTTTCTAACAACGCTCAATTTAGATTTCAAAATGATGCCTCTGCAAATGCAGATCACATCTATATTGACCAAGTTACCATTACTGGAAAAACTGGAACTTTATTAGCAAAAGGGCCTTCAAAAAATTCTGTTACATTTTTAAAAGCGATGATTAGCAATGAACCACATGCATTAGAAGAGTTTACAATCTATCCTAATCCCGTTTCAAATTCAATTATCAACATTAAAATTAACAGTGCAGCCAATGCAATTTATCAAATTACCAATACTATCGGACAAGTAGTTTTAAAAGGAAAACTAACCACCAATCAAATTAAAATTGAGGAGTTAAAAAAAGGAATCTATTTCCTTGAAATAACAACATCAGAAGAAAAAATGGTGAAAAAATTCATTAAGAATTAACACCTATTTTTGATTTAGAAAAAAGCCTCACATATTTGTGGGGCTTTTTAGTTGTAATTATTTGTTGTTACTTCGAACTCAGATATACACAATTTACCATATGCGTCATTTATTCATTTTCATTATACCTCTAATCTTCTTTTCTTGTCAGAAAAGAATTCCTAAAAAATTAGAATTAGGAATGTATAAAGCAACATTAACTGTTCAAGACAATCAAGCATTGCCGTTTCTATTTAAAGTGGTGCATGATTCTTTAATTGAGATTTACAATGCAGAAGAACTAATTACCATTGATGAGATTCGCTATCAAAACGATTCAGTAATTATTCAAACTCCCGTTTTTGAAGGCTATATCAAAGCTAAAATCACAAATAACGGATTAGTAGGCCATTTTGTAAAAGAAAGCTATGATAGAATTGTTCCTTTTAAAGCAATAAAAAGCACAACACGATTCGAAAGCACATCAAAAGCGAATCATATGATTACGGGGAATTGGGAAACTGTTTTTAGTAACAATGCAAAAACTGACCGCTATATTGCAAAAGGTATTTTTAATCAAAAAGGAAACATCGTAACAGGAACCTTTAGAACAACTACTGGAGATTATAGATATTTAGAAGGAATTGTTGATGGAGATTCTTTAAAGCTCTCTACTTTTGATGGTGCCCATGCATTTTTGTTTGTAGCAAAAATCACAGATTCTACAATGGTTGGAGAATTTTACTCTGGCAATCATTGGAAAGAACCATTTAGCGCAACATTGAATACTCATTACGAATTACCCAGTGCAGAAAATTTGACCTTCTTAAAAGAGGGTTTTGAAAAGCTAGCCTTTTCTTTTCCTGATAAAAATGGAACTGTTATTTCATTATCTGATGATCGATTTAAAAACAACGTAACCATTGTACAAATTATGGGAACTTGGTGTCCGAATTGTTTAGACGAAAGCAAATTCTTATCTACCTATTACACCCAACATAAAAATAAAGGCTTAGAAGTTGTTGCCCTAGCCTTTGAAGTTGCAAAAACCAAAGAAAAAGCTATTAAAGGAATTGATAGATTACAGAAACGTATTGGAAATGAATACCCAATACTATTGGCCCAAATTGGTTCTGAGGATAAAAAATTAGCGCATCAAAAATTACCGATGTTAAATCACATTATTTCATTCCCTACTACCTTATTTATTGATAAAAAAGGAAGGGTTCGGAAAATTCACACTGGTTTTAATGGACCAGCAACAGGGCAAAAATATATTGATTTCAAAAACGAATTCGATACATTTGTTTCACTATTACTACTAGAATAACCCCAACAATGGCTGAATTATTTAAAAATATTTACAACGAAAAATTCATAAACGAGTTTAGTTCAATACTCTCCAAAACCGTTAGTGATTTTGACATACCCTCTTTTACAAAAGCCATTTTTAATAGCAATTGGAAACAGCTAGAATTGAAAGCGCGAATGCGACATATTACCCATGCGTTAAATGCACACTTAGAAGGAGGCTTTAAAATTCAAGTGGATATACTACTTAATTCTATTACCGAAATGCAAGGTATTGGAAGAAGAGAAACGAGTATTGAATTCATGTTTTTACCTGACTTTATTGAGGTGTATGGCATTGATCATTATGCAATTTCTACTAAGGCTTTTGAAAAAGTTACTCAATTTACAAGTTGTGAGTTTGCAGTGCGTCCCTTTATTTTGAAATACCCAACAGCTATGATTTCTCAAATGAATGCATGGTCAAAACATTCACATGCATCCGTTCGAAGACTTGCTACAGAAGGCTGTAGACCTAGATTGCCTTGGGCAATGGCCTTGCCATTTTTAAAGAAAGATCCTACGCCTATCTTACCCATTTTAGAGCATTTAAAAAACGATTCTTCTGAATCTGTAAGAAGAAGTGTTGCTAATAATTTAAATGATATTTCAAAGGACAATCCTGAAATTGTTCTTGCATTGGCTATTAAATGGAAAGGAACATCTAAAGAAATAGATTGGCTGGTGAAACATGGATGCAGAACTTTATTAAAACAAGGAGGTACAGAAGTAATGCAATTATTTGGATTTGGAGCTGTTGATAAAATTGCAATTCAGTATTTTAACATACATACTCCAAAAGTTAAAATAGGTGATTCAGTAATCTTTAGTTTTCAGCTAAAAAACAATGCCAATACGGCATTAAAATTGCGTTTGGAATATGGGTTGTACTATCAAAAAGCCAATACATCTTTAGCGAAGAAAGTATTTAAGATTAGCGAAAAAATGTATTCAGAAAATTCGGTCACAACCATTACTAGAAAACAATCATTTAAAATAATCACCACGCGCAAATTCCATTTGGGAAAACACCAAGTATCCATTATCATTAATGGTCAAGAGTTTCCTGCTTTAGATTTTGAATTGGTCGATTAATCTTCTAAATCAATCTCGCTTTCAGGAATTTCGCGTTCGTCTTTACGGATTTTACGCGTTCCTGCATACATATCATAACGTACTAATCTACAATCTAAATCTCCATTTTTAAGTGGAATTCGTTTGGACGTTCTTAATCCAACATGCTTTAACGCTTCTAAATCAGAAGTAATAAACCATACCTTAGAATCTGGATACCCGTGTTTCAAGGTATCTCCAATTTTCTTGTAAAATTCTTCCGTATCAATATTTAAACGCTCTCCATATGGCGGGTTAAACAAAATAGTTGTGTTCCCAAACACTTCCTTTTTAGAGTTGAAAAAGTTGACATGGTGAATCCCAATAAAATCATCTAAATTGGCATTTTCTACATTGTCTTGTGCTTTTCTAACTGCAGAAGGCGCTTTATCAAATCCCATAATTTTATAATGAGAACTTCTTATTTTCTTTAACAATACATCTTGTATTAGGAAATATAAGTCTTCATCATAATCCTTCCAATTTTCAAAAGCAAAATGTTTACGGTTTATGTTTGCCGGAATGTTATTTGCAATCATTGCAGCTTCAATCAAAATAGTACCAGAACCACACATTGGATCAATAAAATTTTCTTCTCCAGTATATCCAGAAAGCAGTACCAAACCTGCTGCTAATACTTCATTAATAGGTGCAATATTGGTAGCAGATCTATACCCCCTTTTATGTAAAGAATCTCCAGAGCTATCTAAAGAAACCGTACACCATTCTTTCTGAATATGTACGTGGATTTTTAAATCTGGGTATTTTAAATCTACATTGGGTCTTCTACTGTATTTATGTCTAAAGTAATCTGCAACTGCATCTTTAGATTTTAAAGTGATGTAATGTGAATTTGTTGTAAAGTGTTTCGAATTTACAACGGCACCAATAGAAAACGTTCCGTCTACATCTAAATAATTTTCCCATTTAATTTTCTGTAAACTATCATACAAATCTTCTTCGTCATAGACTTTAAAAGATTTGATTGGTTTTAAAATTCGGATAGCAGTTCTTAAAGCAATGTTGGCTTTATACATAAAGCCTGCATCTCCTTTAAACGAAACATTTCTAATTCCGACAACGACATCTTGTGCTCCTAAATTCTTTAATTCAGTTGCCAAAACCTCCTCTAAACCAAACATGGTGGTGGCCACCATTTTAAAATCTTTTCTGCTTTCCATTTTGCAAAAATACGTTTTAATTTAGGATTCTTCTTTTGCTGAGAATGATTTTTTTAATCTTTTAAAAATAGGTGAAATTATACTGTAAGAATTCTGTATTTTTGTGAACTATTATATTATGGCTACAAAAAAAGATTGGTTTGTTTCTTGGTTCGATACTTCATATTATCATATTCTTTATAAGGATAGAGATGATACGGATGCACAAGTATTTATGCAAAATATTACTTCTTTTTTAAAGTTACCGCATCAAACACATATTTTAGATTTGGCTTGTGGAAAAGGAAGGCATTCTGTTTTCTTAAACTCATTAGGCTATAAAGTAACAGGTGTGGATTTATCTGAGAATAATATTTCAGCTGCGAATTCAAAAGCGAATGATCGTTTGAATTTTAAGGTACATGATATGCGCGACTCGTATGCAGAAAAGTATGATGCCATATTTAACTTATTTACAAGCTTTGGTTATTTTGAAGATGATGCCATTGATATTAACGTCTTAAAAAACATAAAAAAAGGTTTGCATCAAAACGGAATCGCAGTGATTGATTTCTTGAATGTAGCGATTGTTGCTGATGGGTTGATCTCTTATGAATTAAAAACTGTGGATCAAATAGATTTTCACATTCATAAAAAAATTGAAGACGGATTTATCATCAAAGAGATTTCCTTTGAAGATAAAGGACAAAAACATTCCTATGTGGAACGAGTAAAATATATAGACCTTCAAAAATTTACAGCATATTTTGAGAAATCTGGTTTAAAAATAGAACATGTTTTCGGGGATTACGACTTGTCTTCTTATACCGAGAATAGCTCTAAACGTTTAATATTTGTAGTATCGTAATGACATATATATATTTAATATTATCAGTATTAATTGGGTCTTTAGTTGTTGTTCTATTTAAGCCAGGGACTAAAATAACGCGTTTGCTTTTATCTTTTAGTGGGGCGTATTTATTATCTGTTACCATTTTACATTTATTACCCGAAGTGTACGAACATGCAAATAGCAACACCACTCGAATTGGAATTTTCATTTTAGCAGGTGTCTTAATTCAATCTGTGTTAGAGTCTTTTTCGAAAGGAGCAGAACATGGACATATTCATATCCATTCAAACGAATCAAAGTTCCCGCTGTTGCTCTTTATTAGTTTGTGTATTCATGCTTTTTCTGAAGGGATTCCTATTCATCATGATGATGACAACTTATTATGGGCCATTGTAGTACATAAAATTCCAATTGCCATTGTATTGACAACCTTCTTAGTACATTCTAAATTTACCAAAAGCACCGTATTTATTTTTTTAGGCGTATTTGCACTTATGAGTCCATTAGGAGTCTTTGTTACTGATAAGACAGAGTTCTTTTCCAAATACAATACAGAAATATCTGCTTTAATTATTGGGGTATTCTTACACATCTCTACCATCATTCTTTTTGAGAGTTCTGAGAACCATAAATTCAACCTTCAGAAGTTTATTGCCATTGTCTTAGGTATTTTGGTTACCATCTTTACGGTGTCATAATTATACCTATATTTAGGTAGTGAAATATCCCTATCTGTAGGGATGTTTTTATGTATCGATATGTTTGATGTTTGTACTATATTAACCAAAGAAAAAAAACGATTATGAAGCATTTTAAAAAAAACAAATTATTGATTTCAATACTTGTCTTTAGCCTAATTATTTTTACTTTTTTTACAGGAACCATTACTAATTGTGCTTCGAATGGAGAAGTATATACAAGCTATTTTAGTTTTAATATAGATCATAAAGATGATTATCAAGCTTTATACTTTAGTCAATCAAAAGGCATCTTTTACGGAGTGTATGGAAAAATTGATTTGGATACTTTAACTATGAAACACAAAGGAATGCATTTAAAAGTTATTAATTATCAGAGAATACTCCCTTTTACTCAAGAGATAGGGTTTCATTCTGAGCCATTATCAGCCTCATTGTTATATCAAGATGTAGACACGCTAAAGTTTAATCTAATATTAGATAAATTTTGGAGTTCTAAAAAGGAGGCATATATAAAATTTACAGATTCAATAGATGTTCAACGTTTAAAATATTTTAAAATTAAACGTTATTTTTCTGACAAAGACATTGGTGAAAAGAGAAAAAATCCTTGCTATGAAAAATATGGTCAAAACGCTATTGGGTTAAACTGTATTGAATCCGATTTACAAGTTGTTCATTAAAAAAACCTTTAAAATATTGAGGAAAATTATATTATTAATAATTTTAGTTTCTCATCAGTTATTTTGTCAAGTAAATTCTGATGAGAAAATTTTATTAAATAAATCACTAACAGCAATTGGAAATATTGATTTTCATTTTGCATCTGAAATCATACCCAATAGAGATGACAAACCTCTTTATATAAATCTTAATTTGTATAGAGAAATGATTGAAACCTCAGGTCAAAGTTTATCCAAAGAGTATTTTTTAACAAAAATAGACAGCAGCTCCATCTATAAAGAAAATAATGTTCTCAATTATCTTATTAGAGGGTATAGTGAACTTTATTATAATCTGAACAATCCGAATTCTTTTCAATATTTCTTTAACGCTTATAAAATATCTAAACAACTCAATAATCCCTATTTAACAATCGAAAGTATACAGGCCATTCTTAATCTTTATTGTGACGGTATTCTTCAAAATAACAACAGGTATCAAACCTATTTAGAAGAGTTCCAAGCAAACTCAAACACATCATCAAATAAAATACAAAGTGTTATTTTTGAAATGCAATTATTAGGTCTTACAAAACTATTTGGTTCAAAAGAGATCTTAAATAAATTAAACGAAAAAAGATCAGAATTAATCTATTTGGTTAAAAGTAGTGCTAATATAAACTTAAATCATGTAGCAAATTATAGAATAGCAAACCAATATTTGCTTACTAAAAACTATAAAAAAGCGTCTCACATGTATAAAAATATTTTAAAAGTAAAAAATCACCCCAATTATTTTAAAAAGCATAAATTTAACTCTTTAATAAAACTATCATATTTAGCTTTTTTACAAAATCAAAAAGATTCTACTTTCCATTATTTAAATGAAGCAAAAAAATATAAGAATACTATAAATTCTTTGAAATCTGATTTGGCAATAGCCTCCTACGAACATACCTATTTTGAAGGCTTAAAAAATTACGATTCTGCATTTTTCAAATTAAAAAAAGCCAATTTACTTCAATATAAGCTAAGTTTTCTAAAAAGTAATGAACTAATTACCCAGTCAGAAATTTTCAATAAAACAGAAGAGACAAAAGCTGAATTAGTACTGGAAGAGCGCAAGAAGAAAAACATTTTACTTGGGGCGATACTAACTATTGGTTTGGGTGGCATAATCGGTTTTTTAGCCTTAAAAAATTCTCGAAAAAAGCAACTCTTAGCAGAGCAACAAAAAGAGCTAGAAACTCAAAAAAATCTTACACTCTTAAAAGAACAGGAGCTTATTACCATTAACGCAATGGTAGATGGACAAGAAAAAGAGCGTACCCGTATTGCAGAAGATTTACATGATAATTTAGGGTCTGTTTTGGCTACCTTAAAACTACATTTTGAAAATTTAAAATTCAATAAGGACAAAAAGAAATTAGACCAAGAAGCCTTATTCAATAAAACAGAAAACCTGATTGATGAAGCTTATTTAAAAGTTAGAAGGATTGCACACGCAAAAAATGCGGGTGTTATTGCGAGTCAAGGACTACTTTCATCTATACAAATGATGGCAGAAAAGATTAGTTCTGCAGATACTATTTCTATAGAAGTTGTGCATTATGGCTTAGAAAAACGCTTAGAAAATAGTTTAGAAATAGACGTTTTTAGAATTATTCAAGAGTTGATTACCAATACGATGAAACATGCCAATGCACCCAATGCAACCATTAACCTTTCGCAGTATGACAATACTTTAACTATTATTGTTGAAGACAATGGTATTGGATTTGACATTGAGAAAGTAGATCTCACAAAAAGCATGGGTTTGCATGCTATTCAGACAAGAATTGCCCATTTAAAAGGAACCTTAGATATTGATTCAACCCTTAATAAAGGCACGTCAATCATTTTAAATATTCCGATAGCATAATAACCCCTATCTATAGGCAGTTTTATAATCAATAGATATGCTATCTTTAGTTTTAATTAAAACCCCATTGTTATGATTACAATTGCCATGGCAGAAGACCATCAGATGTTGATTGATGGCATCACCTCTTTTTTTGAATACGATGAAGACATCAATATCATTGGCACTGTAAATAATGGTGAAGATTTGGTGAAGCTTGTTTTTTTAAAGCAGCCTAAATTGGTAATTACTGACATTCGAATGCCTCGAATGGATGGTATTGTGGCTACGAAAAAGATTAAAGAAAAATTCCCACATATACAAGTATTGGCCATGACCATGTTTGATCAACCAGAGGCCATCAAGCAAATGTTAGATGCAGGAGCTACCGGTTATATATTAAAGAACTCAGGAATTAAAATGCTATCGAAAGCAATACACATTGTTGCAAACGGAGAAACTTTTTTTGATCCCAATGTGGCTTTTAATTTTATGAACGATTATATCGATGCCAATGTAACCATCGGTCGTACAGAGAAAACCATTTTATCAAATAGAGAAAAAGAAATTTTGCATTTAATTGCCAATGGTAAAACTTCAAAAGATATTGCTGCCGAATTATTCATTGCAAAAACGACGGTTGATACCCATCGTAAAAACATGATTCGGAAGCTTAACCTTGCAACAGGTACCGAATTGGTAAAGTATGCAATTGATAAAAAATACCAATTCTAATTCCCTTATTTATAAGGAGCGTTTAAGTTTTTTTAAAAAAAATTTGAGAGTGAGAACGACAAGGTCCACACATTAAAAAACACATATCAAACAGAATACGCACATTAAATTAGTGCTCAAAGAGCCACTATTAAACAACTAATTAGCAACCTCGTTAATAAACTTAATTCTCATAAGTCTAAGCTCTTCTTCGTCATAATCCCCGTCAAACTCATCTAAAGCTTCCTGAATCTTATCGGTTTCTGCTTCCATAAAGTAATCGAAAATTTCTTCTTGCTGCTCTTCATCTAATACATCATCTAAAGAATAATTGATGTTTAGTTTGGTCCCTGAAAAGATGATCGCTTCCATCTCTTTAATTAATTCTTCCATGACCAATCCTTTAGATTGCGCAATGTCCATTAAAGGTAATTTTCTATCCGTATTTTGGATGATGTATAACTTTAAGCCAGAGTTAACTCCTGTACTTTTAACCACCAAGTCATCAGGTCTTAATATATCATTTTCCTTAACGTACGCATCTATTAGTGTAATAAAACCCTTACCATACTTCCGTGCCTTTCCTTCTCCAACACCATGTACATTAGATAAATCTTCTAAGGTAATTGGGTATTTTAATGCCATATCATCTAATGATGGATCTTGAAAAACAGCAAATGGAGGCACTCCCAATTTCTTAGCAATGCTTTTACGAAGGTCTTTTAATAAAGCCATCAGTTTATCATCAACACCACCAGCATTACCTCTTGCATTGGTAATTATAGAAGAATCATTTTCTTCGTCATACTGATGATCTTCTGTCATCATAAATGAGGTCGCATTGTCAATATATTGCAATCCTAATGGTGTTAGTTTGATGACGCCGTATTGCTCAATTTCTTTTCTTAAAAACCCAGCAACTAATACTTGCCTCAATAGCGCCATCCAATACATGTCACTTTTCTCTTTACCAATACCAAAAAAAGGTCTACTTGGCGTTTTATGAGAATTTAACATGGCGTTTTCTTTCCCAACAATGGTACTTACGATGTCTTTAGATTTGTATTTCTCTTTTGTATCTCTAACAATAGATAATAGCTTAACCACTTCTGCTTTGGCCTCGTGTTTCTTCTTTGGGTTTTTAGTATTGTCATCTAGCTCAGCTCCTAACCCATTTATTTCATCAAACTCTTCGCCAAAATAATGCAGTAGGTACTTACGCCTGTTCATTGATGTTTCTGCATACCCAACTACTTCTTGCAGCAATGCATGGCCAATTTCTTGCTCTGCGACAGGCTTACTAGCCATAAATTTCTCTAACTTCTCAATATCTTTATATGCATAAAAAGCCAGGCAATATCCTTCTCCTCCATCTCGTCCTGCTCTACCAGTTTCTTGATAATAGCTTTCTAAACTTTTTGGAATATCATGATGAATTACAAAACGAACATCGGGTTTGTCAATCCCCATTCCAAATGCAATTGTTGCAACAACTACATCACAATCTTCCATCAAAAACATATCTTGATGTCTAACCCTGGTTTTTGCATCTAGCCCTGCATGATATGGTACTGCTTTGATTCCGTTTACCTGTAAAACCTGAGCTATTTCTGAAACCTTTTTTCTACTCAAACAGTAAATAATTCCAGATTTTCCAATTCGTTGTTTTACAAAACGGATGATATCTTTATCAACATCTTTTGTTTTAGGTCTAACTTCATAAAACAAGTTTTCTCTGTTAAATGATGCCTTGAAAGTTTTTGCATTAGAAATTCCTAATGTTTTTAAAATATCTTCTTGAACTTTTTCTGTTGCGGTGGCTGTTAACCCTATCACAGGAACATTATCTATTTCTTTAATAATGGTTCTTAAGTTTCTGTATTCTGGTCTAAAATCATGCCCCCATTCAGAAATACAATGCGCCTCATCAATAGCCACAAAAGAAATTTTTTGAACTCTTAAAAAAGTAACATACTCTTCCTTTATTAAGGATTCTGGTGCAACATATAATAATTTTGTAATTCCACTCTCAATATCACTTTTAACCTGAGCAACATCGGTTTTATTTAAAGAAGAGTTTAAGACATGTGCAATCCCTCTATGTTCAGAAATACCTCTAATGGCATCCACCTGGTTTTTCATTAGCGCAATTAACGGAGAAACAACAATAGCCGTTCCTTCATTCATTAATGCTGGTAACTGATAGCATAACGACTTCCCTCCCCCTGTTGGCATAATTACAAACGTGTCTTGTTTGTTCAGAATACTTTTAATAACCTCTTCTTGCAACCCTTTGAATTTATTAAATCCAAAAAACTTCTTTAAAGGGCCATGTAAATCAATTTCTTCATTCATGATTATCAATCAATCAACTATTTTATTATTGTTAACTTAAAAACCAAATTTTTGGTTTGGGTCTATCATTATTTGTAGTAGATTTGTAACACCATTTAGAAAGTGTTATCTACAATAAATTAAAGATATAACTTTTTTTTATACTACTAAAATTATAAAACCTTGAAAGATTTTAACACCATAATTTCAACTGCTAAAGAAACCATTTTATTAGAGAGTAGCGCTATTGCTAATTTAGCAAATTTAATTGATGAAAATTTCGAAAATTCAGTTAAATATATTTTAAACTCTAAAGGACGTATTGTTGTTACAGGAATTGGAAAGAGTGCCAATATTGCTACAAAAATTGTTGCAACCTTTAATTCTACTGGTACTCCAGCTATATTTATGCATGCCGCTGATGCGATTCATGGAGATTTAGGAACCATACAAAATGATGATGTAGTAATTTGTATTTCTAAAAGCGGTAACACTCCAGAAATCAAAGTTTTAGTTCCATTAATTCAAAATTACGGAAATAAAATCATCGCAATTACAGGAAATACAGACTCATATTTAGGTACCAATGCAGACTTTACTTTAAATACTTTTGTAGAAAAAGAAGCCTGTCCAAATAACCTTGCTCCAACAACAAGTACAACGGCTCAATTGGTTATGGGTGATGCCCTAGCAGTATGTTTATTAAAATTAAAAGGATTTAGCAGTCATGATTTTGCAAAATACCACCCCGGTGGTGCTTTAGGGAAACGTTTATATTTACGCGTTTCTGACTTAATCGCAACTAATGAATCACCGCAAGTTAAAAGAAACAGTAGTATTTCTGAAGTGATCATTGAAATAAGCGAAAAACGATTAGGTGTAACTTCTGTAATGGATAACGAAGTAATTGTTGGAATAATTACTGATGGTGATATTAGAAGAATGCTAAGTAAAACTAGTGATATTGCTTCTTTAACGGCAAATGATATTATGTCTACAGAGCCTAAGACAATTTCTGATGAAGCGATGGCAATTGATGCTTTAGAAGCGATGGAAAAAAATGATATTACTCAAATACTAGTTACAAATTCTGATAGTCAATACTTAGGAGTAGTACATTTACATGATTTAATCAAAGAAGGAATTTTTTAAGCATGAGTGAACAACCAAAAGAAATGTCATTCTTAGGGCATTTAGAAGAGTTACGTTGGCATTTAGTAAGAAGTACAGCCGTTATTTTTACAATAGCAATTGTTTTATTTGTCTTTAGAGAAACCATTTACAATAATTTCATAATTGCGCATACACATTCAGACTTTGTTACCTACGAATTCTTTTGTTCAGTATTTAGTAGCATCGGAATGGAAAGCAGTTTTTGTAATGTTCAAATTCCAAGCAAACTCCAAGCACTATCATTAACACAACAATTAATGAGCTCACTTTGGGTTTCATTAATTTTAGGTTTCATATTGGCTTTCCCTTATTTATTATGGGAAATGTGGCGATTTATTTCTCCTGGATTACGCAAAAAAGAAAAAAATAAATCTAAAGGATTTCTTTTTATAGCTTCACTCCTTTTTTTTGTTGGGATCGCTTTTAGTTATTATGTAATTATGCCCATGTCTGTTTCTTTTTTCTATGGGTTCCAGATTTCAGAAAACATCGTAAACAACTTTACTCTAGACTCTTATATTAGTCTATTTACGAATACAATGCTTGGTATTTCTTTGGTTTTTGAATTACCTGTAGTGATTTATTTTTTAACAAAACTTGGCCTAGTTACTCCTTCATTTCTAAAAAAATATAGAAAACATGCATTGGTGTTAGTGTTAATTTTATCAGCAATTATAACACCGCCAGATGTAGCAAGTCAAGTAATTGTTTCTATACCCATATTAATTTTATACGAAATCAGTATTCATATTTCTAGATTTGTATTAAAAAAGCAAGAGAAAAATGCCAAATAAAGTTCAAGAATTTAATACCTATCGTCAAAAGATGAACGATAAACTCTTAAGTAATGATAACAAAGTTATTAAGAGGATATTTAATTTAGATACTAACGCGTTTAAAGAAGGTCATTTGCCTGTAAAAACGAAAGAGCTCTTAGGATTAGTAGCATCTGCTGTTTTACGCTGCGATGATTGTATTCAGTATCATTTAGAAACGGCCTATACAAATGGCGTTTCAAAAGAAGAAATGATGGAAACAATGTCAATTGCAACTTTAGTTGGTGGTACTATTGTTATTCCACATTTGCGTAAAGCATATGAATATTGGGAAACATTAGAACAAAATGATTTATAGTTAAATTAAGAGTTCACTAATTCTCATTTATTATATTTGACATATGATTTTAAGAGCAGATAATATTCAAAAAATTTATGGTAGCCGAAAGGTTGTACAAGGAATTTCTTTAGAAGTTTCTCAAGGAGAGATTGTAGGGTTATTAGGCCCTAATGGCGCTGGTAAAACAACCTCATTTTATATGATTGTAGGTATGATTAAACCTAATGGCGGTAACATTTATATAGACAATCAAGACATTACACAAGACCCGATGTACAAACGTGCTAAAAAAGGAATTGGATACCTAGCACAGGAAGCTTCTGTTTTTCGAAAATTATCTGTAGAAGAGAATATTATGTCTGTTTTGGAATTTACCGATAGAACTAAAAAAGAAAGAAAAGAAAAATTAGAGTCTTTAATAGAAGAATTCAATTTGGGACATGTTCGTAAAAATAAAGGGGAATTACTATCTGGAGGTGAACGTAGAAGAACTGAAATTGCGCGTTGTTTAGCTTCAGATCCAAAATTTATTTTATTGGATGAACCTTTTGCCGGAGTTGACCCTATTGCTGTAGAAGATATACAGAATATTGTAGCACAACTTAAAAACAGAAATATAGGTATTTTAATTACCGATCATGACGTACAAGCTACACTCGCTATTACCGATAAAACTTTCCTAATGTACAATGGTAGTATTCTTAAGGAAGGAACTCCAGAAGAATTAGCCGCTGATGAAACTGTTCGAAAAGTATATTTAGGAAAAGACTTTGAATTGAAAAAGAGAAAGTTTTAGGCTTTCTTTGAACTTAAATTACTTCCAATAGATAAAGCTACGTACAAGATTATTATTGTTGGAATAGCTATTACTTCTAGCGTTAATAAAACCACTACAGACAGCACTAAAAACACATATTTTAATACGTTTTCTTTAACTCCAAATGTTTTAAACTTTAATGAGAATAACGGGATCTCTGCATTCATTAAATAACTCAATACCACCGTTACTCCAATTAAGAAATAATTGTTTTGTACCAATTCAATAAAAAACAGATTGTCAGAATACGCTGGAATTAAAGGCAATGCAATTACAAACAAACTCATTGCCGGAGTTGGTAAGCCTATAAAAGAATCTGATTGACGGGTGTCAATATTAAATTTCCCTAAGCGATAACAGGCAGCGAGTGTTAGAATTAATCCTAATCCAGCTAATAAATCATACATAACAAATTCTGCTGCTTGATTTTTAGAAACCATATCTCCTAAAAAAGTTTTATTATTTTCAATCATTAATTTGTACATAATAATCCCAGGAACGACTCCGCTTGTAACCATATCTGCCAACGAGTCTAATTGTTTCCCCAATTCTCCAGAAACCTTTAATATTCTTGCAGCAAACCCATCAAAAAAATCAAAAACAATTCCTAAAACGACTAAAGAAGCAGCTGTTAGATAGTCAGAATTGACTGCAGCAATGGTGGCCATTGTACCACATAGTAAATTTCCTAAGGTCAATAAATTGGGAATGTGCCTTTTAATATTCATAAGAGTTGGTTTCAACAGCGAAAATAAGAAAATCCAGTTGCTCCTTTTCACTTTCTTTTAATTTTTATCATATTTGTATTTATAATTGCTGAAAAAATCGAAAAATGCCACTACTAACATCTGACTTCTCCCCATCTCTTCCATTTAGGAATGGACATTTTAATACGATGTATCGTCCATTATTTATGAAAGAGACCTGTAACTATATACGCAAACGTATTTTTACTTGGGATGATGATTTTATCGATTTAGATTTTTCTAAAGTAAATTCGAATACTTTGGCAATATTAATTCATGGCTTAGAAGGCAGTTCTGAATCGAAATATATGATCTCTACTACGAATGAATTGAATAGTATTGGAATTGATACTGTTGCTTTTAATTTACGAGGATGTAGTGGAGAAGATAATTTATTACTAGGTACTTATCATAGCGGGAAAACTGAAGATGTACATTTTGTAGTGAATCATATACTAGAGAATTATGCATATGAAAACATTTTACTTATTGGTTTTAGCTTGGGAGGGAATTTAACCTTGAAATATATGGGAGAATATGCTGATACTATTTCTCCAAAGATAAAAGGCGCAATTGCAACTTCGGTACCTATTGACATTGCCAGTTCTGAAAAACAAATGAATAAAATCCAAAACAAATTATACATAGAGCAGTTTTTGAAAACCATTCGGTTAAAAGTATTAGAAAAGTCTTATAAATTTCCTGATTTTAAACTCGACAAAGTGCTATTATTCAAGGCCAAGCGATTTAAACATTTAGAACATTTATATACTGTTCCTGTTTTTGGATTTGATAGCCCAGAAGACTACTGGAAAAAAGCAAGTTCTAAACCGTATTTATCCAAAATAAACAAACCAACATTGCTCATCAATGCAGAAGATGATTCCTTTTTACCAAAAGAATGTTTTCCTATTGAAGAAGCTCACAATTCCGAATTATTTTTTCTGGAAATAACAAAATATGGTGGTCATGTTGGGTTCATTTCCACATTTAAACAACATGAAAGCAAGTGGCTAGAAAAAAGAATAAGCAGGTTTATAAAAGAAAATATACTTAAAAACTCTTCACTGTAATTTGGTATTTGTCAAAAAAAGAATATTTAGAAAAACGCGTTAAGCAATGAATACAATAATGACTTTTTCTTAAAAATAAAAATTTAAATATACCTGAACTCTTTTTTATTTTGTGTGCTTTAGAATTGCAATTTGGACATTTACACATAACAACATCTATTTTTTCTAAAAATAACTTTTAAACATACAAAATACAATAGGTAAATATACCTGATTATTATTGCTGCAATAACTCAATAAAACATCAGTTATTATAATAGGATTTTAGATATTTGTAAATAGCAATTATATATTTTGAAAAAACTTTTTTTAGTACTCATCATTTTCGTTTCTACGCAAATATATGCACAAACTTTCCGTAACTATTCAAATGAATTTTTGAATATTGGCGTAGATGCTGCATCGCTGGGAATGAGCAAATCTGTTGTTGCCACTAGTAGTGGTGTAAACTCTATGTATTGGAATCCCGCAGGCTTAGTCAATTTAGAAGATTATGAAGGATCATTAATGCATGCATCCTATTTTGCAGGAATCGCAAGTTACAATTTTGCCGCTATAGCATTGCCTATTGATAATGAAAGTGCAATAGGTATTTCCATTATCCGCTTTGGAGTTGACAACATTCTGAATACTACAGAATTAATTGACAACCAAGGAAATATTAACTTTAATAATATTAGCCTTTTTTCAGCTGCTGATTATGCTTTTAATATAGCTTATGCTCGAAATTTAATTCACAAAGACATTCATTTTGGTATAAACGCCAAAGTAATTAGAAGAATTGTTGGAGGTTTTGCTTCTTCTTGGGGCTTTGGCTTTGATGCCGGAATACAATTTGAAAGGAAAAATTGGAAGTTTGGGCTGATGGTAAGGGACATAACAACTACGTACAATACATGGAATTTTGACGAAACAGCGTTTGATAAAATTAAAAATTCAATTCCTGGACAAAATCAAGAATTGCCTGAAGTATCTGAAATCACAAAACCAAAAGTACAGTTCGGTATTGCTAGAAAATTTAGAGTCGCAAGGGATTTTCATTTACTAACAGAAATTGATTTAAACATTCGCTTTGCACAAACGAATGATATAATTTCTACCCAATTTGGTAGTATTGACCCTACATTTGGATTTGAATTGGACTATACTAACTTGATCTATTTAAGAGGTGGATTTGGAAACATTCAAAATACAACTCAATTTAACGGGAGTAAAAACCTCTCTTTTCAACCTAATCTTGGCGTTGGTTTTAAATACAATGGTATTGAAATTGATTATGCATTAACAAATATTGGGAGCGTTGGCAATGCCTTATATTCTAATATTTTTTCAATTAAAATTGATTATAAATTTTTCAGAAATTAAGGTATGTTAAAAAAAACACTTTCTATTATAGTATTGATTTTCACATTAAATAATGGATATTCTCAATACAAACAATTAAGTGCAAACGCAGAAATAAGTATCATCACTACGGGTCCAGGAAAGGTATTGTATGAAAGTTTTGGGCATAGTACAATACGAATTAAAGGCACCAATTTTGATACTGCATATAATTATGGAATGTTTGATTTCAAAGCTCCAAACTTCTTACTAAATTTCACAAAGGGGAAATTACTTTACAAATTAGAAAGCTATCCTTTTCATTATTTTGTTAGAAGCTATCAAGCAGATGGCCGATGGATAAAAGAGCAAGTTTTAAATCTGAATCAAAAAGAAAAACAACAATTTTACGAGTATTTAGAAAATAATGCAAAACCAGAAAACGCTACCTATTTATACGATCCTTTTTTCAATAATTGCGCCACTATTCTACGAGAAATAACCGAAACTATATTACAAGAAAAAGTAATTTTTAAAACTAATCATATTCAAGAAAAGAAATCCTTCAGGACATTAATGAATGATGAAATTCCGTGGAATACCTGGGGAAGTTTTGGAATTAATTTAGCACTGGGAAGTAAATTAGACAAAATTGCAACGGAAAAAGAGCATATGTACTTACCTGATTTTGTTTATAGTGGTTTTAAAAACGCCATAGTTACTATAGATCATAAACAAGAAAACCTAATAAAAACAGACCGTTACATTTTGGAGTTTGATGAACTAAAGGTTAAAACACCTAACACAAATCCATTGTTTATTTTCTCTATAATTTTACTTATTGGCATACATATTACCTACAGCGATATAAAACGAAAGAAAAGAACAAAATGGTTGGATTTTTTTATATTCTTTTCTACTGGATTGATTGGTTTACTTATCGTATTCCTATGGTTTTTCACAGATCATTCTACAACTCCTATCAACTTTAACTTTTTATGGGCTTTTGCTCCAAACGTATTTGTTGCATTTCTTATGCTAAAAGAAACACCTAAAAATTGGATTCGGAATTATGTAATTGGCCTAATCCTTCTTTTATGTATTATTCCATTAATTTGGGTAAGTAAAATTCAACAACTACCACTAGCTAGTTTACCATTTATTATCTTGTTACTAATAAGATTTGGCAGCTTAATAAAGTTTTTATTGCCCTTTAAAGAATAAGATCGTAGAGATTGTTTTTATCAGTATTTTAAAATCTAAAAAAGAATTTCTTTCTTTTATATAATACAAGTCGTATCGTAGTTTGGTTTCTTGTTCTTCAATGGTATTCGCGTACGGGTAATTTACTTGTGCCCACCCCGTTAATCCCGGCCGTATAACGTGTCTTATGCCATAAAAGGGAATTTTATTTTCCAAATCATGAACAAATTCTGGTCTTTCCGGTCTCGGACCAATCATGCTCATTTCTCCCTTTAAAATATTAATAAACTGAGGGAATTCATCCAAACGCGTATTTCTTAAAAACTTTCCAAAAGAAGTGATTCTTTTGTCATTTTTTTGTGCCCAAACAGCTCCATCTTTTTCAGCATTTTTAATCATAGATCGCAACTTAAAAATCTTAAAATTCTTTCCTTTATACCCTACTCTTTCTTGAATGTAAAATATCGGACCTCTATTTCCAATTAAGTTCGCTATAAAAATTAACGGAAGAATTACTACAAAAAACGATATGCCCACAATTGATATTATTACATCAAACATTCTTTGACTAAAATGATAAAAGCGATTGTCATTATTTTTACTCAAATTTATTTGTTTATAAAAATTAAAATCCAAATACTCTTTGGGAACTCTATTTGTTACTTCTTCATAGTAGGTTTCAAAACTCTTAATATTAATTCCTTCTTCAAAAAGTAATATCAGTTGCTTATTTAAATTCTTTATTGTTTCACTAGAAAAACCCGAGGTTGAAATGACAATTTCAGAAGCAAGATTAGATCGAACAAGTTCTAATAGGTCTACAGAATTTGCAGCATTAAAGTTACTTAACCCGACAATCTCAGCGTTCGAAACATAGCTTGCAATATTATGAAAATTCTTTAGTTGTATTAATTCAATTAATTTTTCAGCTCTTGAAGAGTGTCCTATGACGACGATTGTTTTAAAATATTTTGGAGAAAACAGAATCCAAATATATAGAAATCTCCAAGCTATAACTGGCAATGCCATTAAAAGGAAAAAGTAAATAATTTGCAATCTATTTACAGGTAAAGATGGCGTTATATATGGAGAAAACACATAAATTACTGTAGTTATAGAGGCGGTTATAAAAACACTCCTAACAACTAAGAACCTATTGTTAGATACCTTTAAACTATACAACTGAAATATTTCCCCAAATAATAAAAAGTACAACAATAGCACAACAAACCACACATATACCAAGTTATTAGAAATGGGTAAATAATTAAAATTCGAATAAATTGATGCTAAAGAAATACTGAATATCATTACTACTACATCTAGCGTACGTAGCAACAATTTTCTTTCAGAAATATCTATATGTAAAGACTTTTTACTCATAATAATTTATTGGGGACACTATCAATGAAGTAATTTACTAAATCAAAAGTAAGAAGATTTTATGAATTTTTAACAATTAGAAAAATTATTCAAACAATTTTATATACTCATCGCTTAAATAACTAAAATTATGAAACTCTTTAACGTAATCATATCCCTTTACACCTAAGTGCTTTCTTTTTACGTCTTCTAGATTATACAAATATAATATTCCTTTATAAATAGACTGTGCTGACTCGGGCTTGACCACGATACCACAGCCAGACAATTCAACTGGGTCTTTAATTTTATTTGAAGAAGAAATTACAGGCTTTTTAGCCAACATATAATCGAAAAATTTATTAGAAGAAACGCCATAATCAAATAATGGGGTATTACTCCTTCCTACAAAACAAACATCAAAAAATGATAACATATGCTGTACTTTATTCTTATTTATTTTCGAAATAAATGTGACATTAGAATTATGAATAACTTTTTTTTGGAGTTCTTCTTTTAAATAACCATCACCTACTAACACAAAGTGGATTGAACTATTATCTTTTAATAAAATAGAAGCATTAATTAAGTGCTCCAAAGCATTCGCCATTCCCATTGTGCCAGTGTAGCCAATAATAAATTTATTTTTTGGAATTTGATTTATGATCATTTCATGGAGTTTTTCATCCACTAATAACTCTTTATCTATTCCATTTGGAATCCACTTAAACTTAGAATTATTTTTCGAAATAGGGTTAATATAAATATGTGCATTGGGCAGTAAAGAAATTATTGCATCAGCTTTTCGATAGCCAAAACTCTCAATCCAACGCATAATAATAATCATTGGATGCCACTTAGAATATCCGTTTAAATACATTGGAGTTAATGGCCATAAATCTCTAATCTCAAAAAACAACTTCTTTGCTTTAAACTTCTTCTTCAAATACCATCCAGAAAGGATTGGAAATATAGGCATTGAAGATACTAAAATATAGGATGGTTTTCCTAACTCTTTTGATGATAAACTTAAAATTTTAATTGCAAAAACAATCATACTCCAAAGCTTATATATACTTCCACCATCATAATTCGGAATTTTCACCCAACAAAAAGTAATTCCCTTTTCTACCTCCTCTAGCGTAAATTTCTTATTCTCTATAGTTGGTTGATTATGAAACAAATGATTATAAGAACCCGAAACAATTTTAACATTATATCCTTTTTTCACCCAAAACTTACTAAAATAATAATGACGTTCACCCCAACCAGAATCTGGCTTTCCTGCGGTCATATTTAATACCCAAATATTTTTATTACTCATTATTTAATTTTAGAAATTACAAATTTTATTTTACCATTATTATTTTTTTCTAACTCTTTTTTATAATTAAATTTAGTCGTTTCAATTTCTCCTACTAAAGCAATTAATCTATTCTCAATAACCTTTTCATTTGTAGCTGTAAAATTTCCGTCCACAACTAAGTTAATAGTGAAACTTAGTAAAGTCTCTTGAATTAACTGGGCTAACACCAATCCTTTAACATCAATAAACAAACTATGAAACCTAACGTTTTTAACACCTTCTTTAGTGACAACCACATCTTCTATTCTTCCTGAAATTTCATCAATTTTTAGCATTTTTTTCAGTGATTTCACTGATTGGTCTTCAGAAATTTTCACATAATCTCCTATTCTATATCTAATCAACGGTTGATCATAATTAAGTAAGCCTGTAGAAATAACTTCACCAACTTCGCCATTACTAACATCCAAATTATTTATATCCACAACTTCAAGAACCCCTGTGTCTGGACTAAATAATAGATCCCCAAATTCATCTTCTGAGATAAGTCCACAAGCTTCTACCCCACTATAAGCATCATAAACTTTACAACTAAATGCTTCTTCTATTAAATGCCTCATTTCTTGGGTTAATTTTTCACTAGAAACAAGTACCGCCTTTAAAACAGGCGGATCTAGTTTTTTTTCAATAATTAACTGTGATAAAAAATAAATACTGTTAGCGTATCCTACTAAATAATCAATTTCATAAATATTCATTCCATCAACATAATTGTCTACATTTTTGTAGTTTATATGATAAGCTGAAAAATAAAGTTGGTTCTCTGCTCTATTAAATCTATAAAAAGGAGCTTTAGAAAACTGGTTCTTTAAAATTTTTCTTCCACCAATCATGCCTCGACTTAAGTTACAGTTAACTTTTGCCCAGTTTCTAACTCTAACTTCATAGGCTGCATTCCATTTTTGATGTGTTTTTTTTGATAAATAAACAGCTATTGGTGTTCCAGAACTACCACTACTAAAGTAAAAACTCCCTTTTTCTTTTTTTGAAGATAAAAGAGTTGTTTTACCATATTTTCTGTAATCTTCCTTTTCCAAGAATGGTAGTTTTTTTAGGTCTGATAATTGAAAATTTATAAAATCTTCTCTTTTAAAACCATGTTTTCGATATTTTTCCGTATAATATGGTACAGTATCAAAAGCATGAAGTAATAGTTTTCTGAGTTCTTTAGTTTGGTAGACTTTCCATTGTTTTTCAGTAAAAAAATTTCTTTCTTTCCATTTAATAATATCTCCTTTATAAACTTCACCAAATCTTCTCCGTTTCCAATAATATCCATAAATGGTTATTAGTAAATTTTGAAAAAAAACTGGTAGTTTATAATATAAATTAAGCATCATTATTCTAAAATTTCAATCCATGTGATTCTTACTACATTCCAACCAAATTGTTCCACTTTTTTTCTAGCATTTTTTGCTAAGGATTCATGTTGTCCATTTAATACACTTTCAATTGCAGTCACCATTTGATGAACATTTCCTTTATCAACTATGAGTCCATCTATTTCATGATCAACTAAAAACGGCATTCCTCCTGCATTAGTTGACACAATTGGTAAACCCAGAGCCATTGCCTCAATAACGCTTACAGGTGTATTATCTACATTTGTTGTATTTATAAAAACATCAAAATTCTTAGATTTTTCATGCCATTTCTCTTTAGATAAGACACCTGTAAACTCAATATGTTCAGTTATATCTAATTTATTTACTAACTCTTTTACTTCTTTTAATGTGCCCCCTTTATCTGGACCAACCATACATAGAATTGCATTTGGACGTATTTTTCTTAACTCAAAAAGAACTTCTATTGCCATTTTAGGATTATAGATGTCAGCAAATGCTCTAACATAAAACAATTTTGGTTTAATCTCTCTTCTTTCTTTATAACTATATCTATCTATTGATATAATATTTGGGATTATTTTTGTTTTGAATCCTTGTTTTTCAAATTCATATTTTAAATACCCTGATGGAGCAACATTACAATGTGAATGATTGAAAATTAGCATCGATGATTTTGGGTTGTTCACCAAACGATATGGTAAATTACCTCCCCTTAATATTGGAATGTATTTTAAATTTAAAAGCCTACACAATTGTGATATTATTAAAGCATAATAAAAATTTGTTGTGCTAAAGGTATCTATTAGAACAAAGGATACCCTATTTTTATTCTTAAATACGGACAAACACATATCTAACAATCTAATTATTTTATTTACTTTATCTGATGATTTATAAACTACATAATTTTCCTTTTCTAATAAATTACACAGTAGTTGCATACTAGTTGCATAATTCGTTTTTTTAAAAAGATTGTTCCCTATATATAAGAGGTTTTTATTCTTCATTATTCGTTATGATTATTAAACTTAAAGCATATATAAACCCAGGGAAAGCAATCCGCATCGCTGAATGGTTTATGGTTAAAAACCACAAGGCATAAAAAGAAATTATAAATGCTCTTTGATAATTGTCACTGGTATAAAAATTGAATAGTGGAATTATCAACAATCCAATTAATAGTATTAAGCCAATCAAACCATGTTCTTCAATTAATCTCCCAGCCTCATTATGTGAAGTTGCTGCAATATTCTCGTTACTAAGTTGTCTTTTATATTTACCATTTCCAACACCTATACCAAGAGGTTCTGATAAAAAGTTTTTAAATTGAATATTTATAATGTCTATTCTTCCAGAAGTTATATCTTCTTTTTGTACTCCTCTTGCATTTTTTCCTGCATATCTGTTGTCTAACATTCCTCCTGTAATGTTCGATGTATAAATCCATATAGAAAGAAAAAAAATAAAGCTAGTTATTAAATATTTAAGAACCATTTTTAGTGTCCCATTTTGAGATAGAATATAAAAGAATGAAAATAAGCCGATTGCAATTCCCGCTGCTATAATTCCTCCTCTTGAAAAAGTCAATAGTCCTCTATAAATAAAGTATATTAAAAAAAGGGCGTCTAAAATTTTAAAACCTGATAACTTTTCTCTTTTCACCATAAAAATAGTGATAATAAAAACCCCAAGACCGATAGCTGTGGCAACTTGGTTAGGGCCAAATCCTCCTGATGTTTCAAAACTGGCAACTCCTCCAAAAACGATTTCTTTTATATCTCGAGTTCTAAAATATAAAAATGTTACCATCGAAAATAAAGGCAACAACATTAAAAATAATACGTTTAAAATATTCTTTTTAGAAATAGGTCTTTTATAACAATAAAACGCAGTTACCCCTAAAACTATTGGGCCACTTAAATTAAAAGAAATTGCATTACGGATAGACTCCCCTTCAGGAACTTGAGTAAAAACAACACCTAAAAACAAGAGCAACAAATAAAACACAAACTGCAAGGAAAACTTCTGCTTAAAAGAGCCTAAAATGACACCCAAAAATAAAAATAAAATGACACCATATTTCCCTGTTTCATATAAGAAAAAACCTTTTACCATCCTTGTAAACACTTCTGTTCCGATCAAGTAGGAGGAAAACATCAAAGCTTCTTCATTTTTATTTTTTGATACAATTATTAATACTATTGAAACCGAAATAATTACAATTCCATAGATTTTTGGAAACCAGGATAGAGTCGCCAAAAAGCCTATTACAATATGAATGGCAATGAAGAGTAATTTATTATTTAAGAGTTTTTCTAGCAAAGTATCTCGTGATATAATTCAGTAATCTTATTTAAAAAAATCTCTTTAGAAAAATTTTCTTTTATTTCTTTTTCTAAATTTTCTCCAAATATTTTTCTTCTTTCATCACTAATAATAAGGTTTGTTAATGCTTTTGATAATTGCATTGGATTTTCTTTCTCAACTATAAATCCCGATGCTTTATTATTAACAATTGTTGCACATTCTCCTACATCAGTAATTACAACTGGTAGCTTAGCTAGTCCATATTCTAATAATGAAATAGGTAGTCCTTCAGATTTGGAAGAAAGTACTCCAATACTTGCCTGGGATAAAATATTCTTAACATCACTACGAACACCATATTGAAAAACACTCTCCTTTAAGTTTTCATTAGCTATGAACTTCTTAATATCTTGTGAATAGTCATCAATATAAGCTTTTCCTATTAAATGCAAGGACCAGTCATTGTGTTTTTCTTGAGCATTTTTAAATGCTTTTAGAAGGTTTATATGATCTTTTTGCTCTCTATAACCAGCTAAATGAACAATTCTCTTTCCTGGAATCCCATTCAATTTAGTGACTTTTTTATCATTAGTAAAAACAGGGAAATTCTTAAAAAAAACAACCTTTTTAGTTCGTAGTTCTTCTTTTGCCCATCTCACTAAATTAGAATTAACAGCAACTATTGCTGATATAAAAAAAGAAAATATTTTTAATGGTATTTTTTTTCTTTCATTTAAAAAATTGCTATTTCCAAAATGATCGTGCCATACAATTTTAACTTTTGGGTTTAAAATTTTTACACAAACAGCTATAAAAATTGAAGTTGAATGTGCATGAATAATTTTTATAGAATGCTTCTTAATATAGTGGTATAGTTTTAAAATGGCTTTGATGTCAAATGTATTTCTTCTATTTAAAAAAACATAACCGACACCAGGATTAAGTGTATTTCTCAATACGCCTTCTGTTCTTGTAACACAAATATGTGATTCGATTTTTTGTTCGAAAAGGCCATTTGCAATATTTACTGCTAATACCTCTGCTCCGCCAACACTCAGTTGATCTATAATTTGTATGATGTTTAATTTATCCAATTATATTAGTTTTTGAATTTCTTTTTCAAATTTTTCTAAGGTGTATTCTTGAGACCATTTTCTAGCCTTTATTATTTCTTCTATATATACATTTTTATTACAAATATACTGTTCAATTACTTCAACTACTTCCTCTTTAGAATTTCCATTTAAAAGCCCGCCTCTATCTCCATTATTTAACATAAATGGAACACACGAGACTTTTGTTGATATAGCTAAACAGGACCAAAACATAGCTTCTGCAACAACTTTAGGCCAGCCCTCTGATTTAGAAATGAACACTAAAAAATGGCTTTCTATAAATGCTTTTTTTATGTTTATTTTTGGTTGATTTCCATGAAGGGAAATGTGATTGCTCAACTTATTTTCAACAATATACTGCTTAATCATAGAAAATTCCACGCCATCTCCATACATATTTAATTGAACATCATATCCTTTCTGCAATAGCTGTTCTGCTGACTTCACTGCTAACAAAGGTTGTTTCCCTAAACTAAAGGTCCCGACAAACAACAAATTAATGCTATCATTTAATGTTTTATAACCAATTTCTTCAATTTCGTTTTTTGAATATGAAGCTGTAAAAAATGGAATGATATTTTTTGATTGATTATCCCATTTCCCATAAACTAATACTTTGCAATTTCTCGTTAAAAAAGTGTTCGAAATAATCCGTTTTTGAATTTTATAACTCAATGGTTGCCTACTATTTGGATCCCAATTCCCAGCATATTTAACAGTTTTATTTTTGCTAGGGAATAGAACTTGAACGAAGCATCCTAACAAACCAATATTTCCTGGACAACGCAAATGTACATGATCTACTTGTTTCATCACTTTATACAATTTTAAACAAATATTAGGAATAACAAGTAATGACTTTAATATCCCTTTTAAAGATGTAATATCAAAACTCGGAATCTTAATTATTTTTATGTTAGGATGAATATAGGCAGTTTCAATACTACTTATCTCATCTCTAGAAGTTGGTGAAATTATAATAATTTCATCTACATACTTAGCCCATAAGTTCATTTCACGTACATACGGTTCATAAGCAAATATTTGTTTATCTTTTATTTTATGAAGCGAGTGCGTTATTATTCCAAATTTCATCTTGGCACTTTTGGTTTGTTCAAAATTAAACTTAAGATTCCATAAATCCTACCTAAAGTTTCTGTAAAAGATGCTCTTTTTTTATTTGTGGTAAAAACATTTGAAAACTTAATTACTATTAAAACAAATGCTATTGCATTCCATTTAAAACGCGCTTTAAAAGAAGGGGAAATATATTTAACACGCCATACATACCAGCCATTTCTTATGACCATTTTTCCATATTTAAATGAATTTGGTCTTCCCGATACGTTATGATAATGATTTAAATGTAAATTTGTATTTATCACGTTCTTCCCATACTTTAAGGCCCTTAAGCTATAATCCGCATCTTCATACAATCCATATCCTTCAAAATAGTTAGAAAATTTTAAGTTATCAAAAACAATTCGCTTAAAAGAAAATGACATACCTATTAACAAATCAACATCATAAATTTCACCCGTTTGTGGATAGCCACAAGTTCTTACATTTGAAAAACTAGGTAAAACCCCTGGTAATTTATCTGATTGCAAACCTAGTATATTTCGTAGAACATTCCTTTGTCCTTCTTTATAAACAAAATCATCAAGCAAATAATATTTCTTTAAGTTATATTTTTTTCCTTTTTCTATCGGCTGCCATTTATATTCATTTAAAGCAACTCCGCCTACACCTGTTACATCATCGTTATTTACAAATGTGTTTATCAAAACATCAAAGTAATTTTGTGTTAATTCTGTATCATCATCTAAAAAACAAACGATCTCTACGTCATCAGATACTTTTGAAATTCCCAAATTACGTTGTTTCGTTAATCCTCTGTTTTTTTCATCTACTTTAAAATACTTAAGGTTTTTAAAATGATTTCTTTCAAATACTTCAAACGTATTATTGTTTAAAGAACCGTCAACAATAATTATTTCATTGGGGTATAACAGTTGTTTTTTCACTGAATTCAGTAATACCAGAATCGCATCTGGTCGCATGTATGTACAAACTATTAAGCTAAATTTCATTTCCAATTATTTTTTTGTAAAAAGTATAATTTTCTTGATATGCTTTTTCTTGATTAAAATTTTCTTCGATTCTTTTTCTTGCATTTTGGGCCATATTAAATGCAACATCTGGGTAATTTATTAAATTGATTATTTTCTCTGCAAACTCATTACTTTTCATTGGATTACACACATAACCAGTATCCCCATCAATCATTAATTCACTTGACCAACCAATATTCGAAGTAACCATTTTTTTTTCCATTGACATTGCTTCGAGCCATGTCATAGGAAATGCTTCTGCAAAACTGGGCAATACGACAATGTCTGTTTTCATTATATATTCTTTTACTATATTATAGGGAACGGAATCAATATATTCCACCTGTTTTTTTGATTTCTCTGATAAAAATTCTTTAAACAATATTAATGTAGATTTTTTTTTTATAAAATCTTTAACATCTCTACCTAACATTATTAATTTTACTGAACCATCTTTTTCTATAATTTTATTGAATATTTTAGCCAATTCAAGCACACCTTTTTTTCGAATTATAGTTCCAAAATATAAAATAGTTTTCTCTTTTACGTTGTTGTGATTTGGTTTAAAATCATTTACATCTATTGCATTATAGATTGTTTCAATTTTATTTTTTAAATGAAACAATTCTATTGTTTTGTCAGCTACAAAATTACTAACTCCAACAATCGCATTTGCAGATTTTAACGCTTTCTTCTCAAAAAAATAATTTTTCCATTTTTGTTTTCTGTTTTCCAAATAACAAAAAAATGTATCAGACCCATGCAAACGTATTACAAGTGGTGCTTTAAACTTCATAAAAGCAGTTATCCCTGTCCATTCTGGTGCTTCTATAACATCTATTTTTTGATTAGTGATAATTTTATTTATATACCTTTCAATGTGTTTTCTATTAAACCACCAAGTTCCTATTTTAGTTTTATTCTGCTTAATAGAGTAAATAGCAATTTCACCATCAATTAAGTACTCATCTTTTTGCGAGTAGACAAAAATGGAAACCTTATGTCCTTTATTTGATAACGAGGTTGCCAAATTTTTGACGAATGAACCAATGCCTCCAACAGCACCTCCAATTCTTTGGTTTGGGTATTCTGATGTTAAAAAAGCTATATGCATGTTAATTAATGATTTCTTTAATTTCTTTAACAATATTACTTGAAGCATTTTCCTGGGGTGAACAAGCTATTTTATTGAACCAGTTCTTCGTTTCTGATAATGAAAATTCTTTTTTTAAAACTTTTATAATAATTCTTTTATAATCTTCAATTTCATGTACCCATAAAACAGCATTTTTAGATGGCATTGATTTAAAATGGATAAATTTATAAATTTTCTGGATATCCCATTTGTTCAAATCCCCTTTTTCAGTGTTATAATTAATATATGCGCAAGGAACATTGTGAGACATAGCATCAAAAACCATAGAAGAGCCGATGTTTAAAATTAATTTTGAATACTTCATCGTATTCACTAATAATTGCATGTCTTCTTTTTGGGGCATAACACTATTCCAACTATTACCATAATTACTCCAGATTGGATCTATGCATTTAATAATTTCATCATATTTTTCGATGATTTCCATATGCCTATTAGAAAAATCCACAGGGCATTTTCGATAAATAACACCCAAATTATAGCCTTGATTATTCATCTGAATTATAGATTTTGCTAAATCTTCTAGATAATACTCATCATAAGGTGAAGTAGTAATATCATCCCCTGAAAAACAGATATATTCTTTTCCTAAATCTAAATCATATTTTTTAAAAAACTCCTTTTTAGTATCAAATAAACTCTGATCAAAATGAGGTTCAAATTGAGGGGTACCTGTTATTTTAATTTGATTTTCATCCAAATATGGGTAATAAGTTTCTAATTCATTTTTCATGTAATCACTCCAAACAAAATAATAATCTGTAGCTACCACCAAAGTTGCTTTCGGTAAATTATCCCAAGAAAAAATAAAACAACTGGTAATAATATTTAAATCTTTTGCTGCCAAAACTGGAGCTATTGCAAATGATGTTCGTTGATTTGTACAAAACACAAAAGAGGGATCAATTTTTTTTAACTCTTCAATTGAATACCTGTATGACAAAGTTTTTCTTTCAACATTATCAATCATTTTTTGAATTTTTCTTACACCGTTTTCTGATTTATAAAAAAAAACAAAAAAGTACATTAACATATTTTTAATCAATACCTTTAATGTGGTATTTTTTTTTGGAAATAAATATGATAAATATGTTTTGTCATTAAACTTCTTACTACTAAGTTTAAGCTCTATAATATTTTTTGATGCTTTTAAGATATCAGTAAAAAGATGTATTCTCCCCCCTTTAAAACCAATTTCATTAATCCCTAATTTTTCTTTTAACTTAAAGGGTGTATTGTTCCAGAAAACAACATCGTATTCCCTCTTCATATTCTCATAAAAGCGAGTAAAAGCAAAATTTCTTAAGCCAACACCATCTGGTAATAATATTAATACTTTCTTTTTCATCTTTTAATTTAAATTTAAACTAAAGCTTAGCCATTGCCAGATATGAAAACTTGATTGATTATCTCCATTTAAATAATTTTGCCACTCTTTTTTTAATTTCTCTATATCAAACCAATAAGAAAATTTCGAGTTTTCAATGTTCTCTATCCTATCGGTAACAAATTTCTCTAAGTCCTTTCCTAACCATTCTCTCTGTGGTGTTTGTAAAGGTCTTTTAGGCGCGTAAGTAATTGAGTCACTTAAATATTTTGAAACAATATCTCTCAACATTTTTTTTTGAACACCTTCATTAATTTTGTATTCTATTGGCTGAGCAAAAGCGAACTCAACTAATCTATAATCTAAAAAAGGCTCTCTTAATTCTGTGCTATACGTCATAGATAACCGATCATTAAAGCGTAAAGTTCGAGGTATTTTTGTGTAGAACAAATCTCTGTATTGCTTATTTAACAATTCATCTTTAAAGGGTTTAACATATTCTGGTTTAACGACATAATTAAGTAACTCTTTTGTCAATACATTTTTTCTAAAAGGGGATTTCAGAACTCCTTGAATAGTATTTTGATTATTTGATGTTAAATAATAATCATAACCAGCCCATTGCTCATCCATTCCCTGTCCATCTAACAGAACTAAAACTCCTTCTTTTCTGGCTTTTTCGAATATTTTAGAATAAGCCAAAGTCGGTACCCCTCCATATGGTTCGTCTTGATGAAATGATGTTTTTATCGATAAATCAGGTACTTCTTCGGCCTCTAACAACACCTTTTGCAATGGATTATTCGTTAATGAAATCATTTCTTCTACCCAAGGAAGTTCATCATAGAGTTTGTCATTTGTATAAAAAGTAAAAGCTTTTATATTTTTTGAGTTTTCTTGTTGATTTACAAAGGCTAAAAGTGCAGAACTATCTAGACCTCCACTAATATTAAAACCTATTGGTACATCAGCTCTAAAACGTAATTTAATACTGTCTTTTAACAATTCAGTATATATCTCTTTGACTTCTAGATAAGTCAATTTTTGGTTGAAATATTTTTTTACTTCTTCTTCAAAAAAGTACCACTTCTCAATTTGCAATTTTTTTCTTTGATATGTTAAAAAATTACTTGCCGGAAGTTGGTCTATATTTTCCCAGAAAGTTTCATTTGGCAAACCATAACTTCCATAAACAAAATAATTTGCCCAAACTTTTTTATTTGGCTCTTTTTTAATTCCGGCTGCAAATAATGCTTTTATCTCTGAAGCAAAATATAATACCCCATTCTCTATAGTATAATAAAATGGTTTTACCCCAAAACGATCCCTTGCTGCAAATAAAATACTTTCATTTTTATCCCAAATTGCAAAAGAAAACATTCCATTAAATTGTTTCAAACATTCCTTTCCCCATTTTTGATAAGCTATCAATAAGACTTCAGTATCAGAATTAGTTTTAAATGAATATTCTTTTTGCAATTCAGATTTAATTTCTAAATAATTATATATTTCTCCGTTAAAAACAAGTACAAAGTTATCATCTTCAAAAGGTTGATTTGCATCCACTGATAAGTCAATTATAGACAATCTATTATGTCCTAATTGAATAAAATTATCATTCCATATTGAAGTATTATCTGGTCCTCTGTGTTTTTGAACCTTTAACATTTCATCTATCCTACCAACATTCTCATGCCCAACTATTCCAGCAATTCCACACATAATTAATTATATTTAATAATCATTTCTTCTGCCCGTCTCCAATCATCCATCGTATCAATATTTACATGATGTTTTTGTGATGACTCAATATATGATATCTTTTGGCCAAATAAAGATTTTTGTTCTTTTAAAACAGCAGTTTTGGTTATATAAATACATCCATCTCTATGGTACGATTTAGGCAATTCTTGCCTTCTAGAGATGATGTCTTTTTCTCCAGTCGCTATTTTTAATTCACCTATTTTATTCACTTCAAAAACCCAATGCGGATTAAATTCATGGGGAACTTCCAATACAGAAATTAAAGAATCTGAATCCTGTTTTATAAATTTTTCAATTGCTTTATCCAAAAAATCGACAGTCCTAAACGGGCTAGTTACTTGTAACAAACACACTGCATCAAACGACTCTCCTTGTTTATCAAAAAATTCCAATGCATGCAATATAACAGGTAAAGTCGGTGAAGCATCTTGAGCCAAATTATTTGGGCGTATAAAAGGTACTTCTATTCCTAAATCCTTCGCTACCTTAATTATTTTATCGTCATCAGAACTTAATATAACCTTTGACAAGCCATTACATTGTAAAGCAACATCTGTCGTATATTGTAATAATGGCTTCCCATTTAATAATTTGACGTTTTTATTTGGAACTCCCTTAGATCCTCCTCTTGCTGGTATTATGCCTAAAATTCTCAAAATATCTATATTTTTATTATAGGTTTATCGTTAATTAACGATTTTTCATTGTTTAAAAACTCTTCGACAACGCCGGTTTGAATATTTGAATATATTACTCTTAACAAATCGGGTGTCACATCTTGTACTTTACATAGTATACCTTCAATTGCTATTTGTTTTACTGGTTTATTTTTTTTTGCTAAAAATGAGTTAATTGCTTTTGGAAATTCAATACCTGATTTTAAAATGACTTTATTTCCTATATCATGAATATCATCATTTAAATCAATTTTGGGTCTATATTGATGTATAATATCCCCTGCATCAACTTTTTCTGTAGCAATATGTATTGTAGCACCAATACATTCAATTTGTTTATAATAAAAGGGAAATAAGTTGGTTGCAGATCCTTTATAATACGGAGACAACCCTAAGTGAAGATTGATTATTTTTCTTTGATATTTTTTTAGTAAGCGCCCTTTTATTATTGAAGTTCCAAACAAAATAATTAAATCTGGATTTATTGAGTTTATACAATCAAATACAAATTCATTATTAATCTCTTTATGTGGAATGTTTAGATGACAAATCTCTGAAGAAAACTCGTTGTAATCACCAAAATATTTCATTTCACTTTTACTCCTTTTATCGAAATGTTCTCTCACAAGAGTTGCATCAGCTAAATTTAATTTTGTTGTATCTTCTATTGCAACAGATTTCTTCTCTGATATAATTAACTGAACATGAAAATTTTCTACCAATTTTGATACTACATATTTATGCCTTAAACCATTACTTGTGAGTATTACCAATTTCATTTATACCAATTGCTTTTTTTAGAATCTATAAAGAGTCCTTTATTCATAAACATATCGTTCTTTCCTTGTGGCAAATCATTACAATCGAACCTAGATAACATTAAAGGTACTTTCATATGTACATTAACTGCTCGCTCCATAGAAAAACCTAATTTAAAATTATTATCTCTTCCTATTTCCATCACTTTCTTACAAGCTTCATAAGATCCATAAGGATAACTGATTGAATAGGCTTCTTTATTAAATTTATTTTTAAAAAAAGATTGTGTTTTTATAAACTCTCTTTCAATCTCTTTTTCGGGGTATATTCCTAAAGGAATATGGCTATGAGAATGTGAACCTAAAGCATCTTCATCAGATAAAACATTTAGTTGTGCTTTAGAGAAATACAACTCCTTATTCACTTGTTTTTCATTCCTAATAGCATCAAATAGAGGGTTTATAATTTCTTCTTGTTCATTTCTATTCAATTTAAAATTCAATAAATATTTTAAATGCGCAGCCACCGCTGCATCGTAATTATAATTTAAAATTGCTAGTCTCTTTTCTTCTTCATTTAATCGATTAGAAAAGTTTTTTTCTATAAATCTTACAATTTCTTCTGACGAAATTTCAGATCGAATTATATGAGTTTTATGAACTAAAGACACTTTCTTCTCTTGATAGTTTGTGGTGTTAATAAAGAAAACAAAAGGAATGCCTAATTTATTCAATATCGGTTTTGCTAGATTAAACTGTTCAGATAAACCGTCATCAAAAGTTATCAATATATAATTCTTATCAAATGGTTTATCTATAAAGTCTAGTAATTCAGCTTGAGAAATAAATCTCCCTAATTTTGAAAGGGCAATTAATTGTTTTTCAAATTGTTTTGGAGTTAATCCAAATATACTAGGATATTTGTAATTAAATTCCTCTCTAATATAATGATAGTTCGATACAACTAACATATTAATACATAATAGTTTTATGAAAGCTTAATTTTTGTTGTGCCAAAATTTCTGCAATTCTACCTCCTGATTTTCCATTACCATAAATTGATTCTTGGCAAATACTTTTATTTGAAATTCTTTCTAAAACAGCTTCTTTTATTAAATCTCTATCATAAGCGACATCTATAACGTTAGAACCTCTTTGTCTTCTATTTTGTCTTGAACCAATGTTTACTGTTGGTACAGCTAAATAAGAGCATTCTCTAATTCCTACACTAGAATTCCCAATCAAACATTTACTATTCACTAGCAACCTTAAAAAATCATTCGGTTCCATATTTTTAAAGAAATGAATGTTCTTGGGTTTAATTGATTCTCTAAAGCTTCTAATTCCATTAGAAGTTCCATCTGAACCAGCATCTACATTTGGCCAAAACCAAAACGTTGGAATATTTAATTCGTGCACCGCTTGTAATGTTTTTAAAACATCTTCTTTTGCTGAATTATATTCTGTAGTAACAGGATGTTGCATTACAACCAGATAGCCTTGCTTCCAATCAATTATTTCTCCAACACCTCCGTATTTCTCTATTGGATTAAAGTCTAAATTTGGAGATTGCAATATCTCATCTGCTAAATCAATTGATGGACAACCGGTATTAAAAACAGTACTTGGATCTTCACCCATTTTGATTACTCTTTCTTTAGCATCTTCGGACGCTACTAAATGTAAATCAGCCAGTTTTGTATTTGCATGTCTAACTTTTTCATCTATATTTCCTGTCACTTCTCCTCCTTGAATATGAATTAATGGAATATTTTGATAAGATGAAGCAATAGATGTAGCAATGGTTTCAAATCGATCAGCAATGGTTATTACAGCATCTGGCTCTAATTTATAAAATACATTTGCCAATTCCATAACGCCTAATCCTGTTGTTTTAGCCATTGAGGTAGGATTTTCTCCTTCTAAAACCATAAAGACTTTTTCTTTAATTTCAAATCCGTCATTTTCTATAAAATCGACAGCATTTCCATATCTCCCTAAAAGAGCAGAACCAGCAATTACCAACTGTAGTTCAAGAAATGGATGATTTTTAATCGCCGTTAAAGCAGTTTTTATTCTACTATAAGAGGGACGAGCAGTAACAACAACACATATTTTCCTTTTCATATTAACTCTCTATATCTTTATAATTCAAAAAATCCCATTGATTTAAATCCTTCATGATTACTTTTCCTATAATTTTCTCATACTCACTTGCTAAAATACCATAACCTTTCGGCTTTTTCGTTTCCAAATCTGCAAAAGTTATAATATGTCCTTTGCGCACATTTTTATTAATTGCTAAGGATTTTTCGAAAATACTTTTCAACTCCGTAAACGCTGAATTATCACTCTTATTTATTGGATGCTCCATAGCTTCCTGTATATTACTAATTGCTTTAACCAATCGTTTTGTTTCTTTCATTGTTAAAGATGATTTTACATCAGGGCCAAACAATTCTTTATCAAAAACAACATGAAACTCTAAAATTTCTGCACCTAAAGCAGCAGCAGCAATACAAGCTTCAATTGATGATGAATGGTCTGAGAAACCAACTGTAACATTATATCTTTCTTTTAATTCTTTAATTACATTTACCCCATATTGCCTCGGTTTGGTTGGATAAGAAGTCGTGCATTGTAAAATAGAATAATTAACTTTTCTATCCTTTAAAAATTGAATCGTTGCATCTAATTCATCAAAAGAACTCATTCCAGAAGAAATAATTACGGGCTTTCCTGTTTGAGCTATCTTCTCCAATAGTAAAAAATTATTTACTTCTCCAGATCCGACTTTATATCTTTTAACTCCAACTTCTTCTAACAAATCAACAGCTGCATTACTAAATGGTGAGCTCATAAACTCTAATCCCACTTCATCACAATGCTTTTTTAATTCTTTCCATTGGTTTATTGTAAATTCCATTCGTTTCCAATAATCCATTCTAGTTTCATCTTGTTTAGAAAATTGCACTCGAAATGGTTCATGTATACTACTTTCAGCCTTTGCAATATGTGTTTGAAATTTAATCGCATGGCAACCTGTTTTGGCAACGGCATCAATATAAGCTAGTGCCATTCCTAAACTACCATCATGAGCTTGTCCTATTTCTGCGATAATTAACATTTTATAAAGTATTTATTTTTTTATTAAACTCTTCAGACGATATGTAATTCTTTAATTGAAAAGCATTTGGTAAATTTAATTTTTCACTCTTCCAATCACGCCATAATAATTCTAACTTCTCTAAAATTTGTTTTTCATCATTTACTCTAGCTTGATATGGATAATTCTCACCTAAAATTCTTATTGTTTCAGATATTTTTGGTGTTAATGCTAAGATAGGTTTTTCTAAAAAAATCAAATCAGCTAATTTCCCAGGCATAAATGGGCTAAAATCTGCATTTGCTTCTACTATAATAGACACATTTGCTTGAGACGTTAACTCCAAACTTTTTTTATAACTAGCCCTATCTAAAATAACATTAATATTTTTCAATAATTGATGCTTACTAATAATCTCTAAATTATCTTTAGCAACATTACCAAGTACATTTAATATTGCGAATTCTTTTTTTTCTTTATCACTATTTATAAACCTTACAAAAGCATTAAACAAAGCATCTACTTTTCTTGGCCCAAGCAAAGTACCAGCGTGTAATAAATTAAACCTTCCTTCAGGTAAACTAATTTTATCATCTATACTTTTCGTAGGCAGCTTTGTTAAGGCTAATCCTACATGAGGAAGAATTATACTTTTATTATTTGAAAATCCATAAGTAGACTGCATTAAATCTTTTAAATACAGAGAAGGAAAAGAAACATAGTTTGCTTTATAAATCATTCTTTTTGTAAAAAACTCCTGCCTTTTTAACAAGTGTGTTCTTTTCTTTTGATATGGTTTTGGATATACACTAAAAGGATATGGATCATGAAAATTAGCCAGCCAAGTAATTTTAGTTTTCACTTTTAACATTGCATAATTTGGGTGAAATTCAGCACCAGAACCTAGTGTAACTATTAAATCAATCTTATTAGTACTTAAAACTTTATTAATTGAGTTTTTCCATCTTTTTATCTCATGATTAGTTTTATTATGGATTCCTACAATATTTGTTAATAAACCTCTTAATTTTGGAACTCCATCTATAATTTTATTACCCTTATATACTTTTTTTTCAATCTCTATAAATTTAACAGCATCTAACCATGTAATATTATATTCAAAAACTTTATGATACAGGCAAATAATCTCATTTCTTTTATTCTCTGATAAGGCTTTTAAAAAAGTTGAAGAAACAATACCAGAAGATGTTTCATTAATCCTTAAAGATTCTGCTATTACAAGTATTTTCATAGTAAAGATATTATATCTTTAATTTTTCGAGAAGCGTTACCGTCACCGTAAGGATTATCATTTGAAATCATTTTATTATATTCTTCTTTGTTATCTAATAACTTAATTGCTTCAGTTAAAATTGTTTTTTTAGTAGTTCCAACAAGTTTTACTGCATTTACTTCTACTGCTTCTTGCCTTTCAGTTACTTCTCTTGTTACTAAAACAGGTATTTTTAATGAAGGGGCTTCTTCTTGCACTCCTCCACTATCAGTAATTATCAAATATGATTTATTCATTAGCCAAATAAAGATCTCGTAATCTAAAGGATTAACTAATAAGATATTGTCTATATTCTTTAAAATTTTTGTTACTGGTTCTTGAACTTTTGGGTTTAAATGAACTGGATAAATAATTTGTATGTCATCTCTTTTAGACAACTCTAAAAGTGCTTCACAAATAGATTCAAACTTTTCTCCAAAATTTTCTCTTCTATGGCCAGTCATTAAAATTATTCTCTTTTTTTTATCAAGCTTTTTATCTAATTCTAAAATTTCTAATCGTTCTATATTTATATGTTTAATCCCTAGTAATAAAGCATCTATAACAGTATTCCCAGTCACATAAACATTTGATGAATCTATTTTTTCATTATAAATTAAATTATCAGCTGCTTGCCGTGTAGGCGCAAAATGATAGTCAGCAATTCTACCTGTAATTTGTCTATTGATCTCTTCGGGGAATGGAGCATTTTTATTGTAAGTCCTTAAACCCGCTTCAATATGAGCAACTTTAATATGTTTATGGAACGATGCTAACGCAACCATAGAACTTGTTGTTGTATCTCCATGAACTAACACTAATTCTGGTTTAAAATCATCTAAAACAACATCAATTTTAGACAAAATTCTACTGCTTAGTTGATTTAAAGTTTGGTTTGATTGCATTAAATTTAAATCGTAATCTGGAGTTATTTTGAAAAAAAACAAAACTTGATCTAACATTTCTCTATGTTGAGCAGTTACGCAAACAGCAATTTTAAAAGAACTATTTTTCTTAAGTTCTAAAATTAAAGGAGCCATTTTAATAGCTTCTGGTCTTGTACCGAAGCAAATTAGAATTTTATCCATTAAAATTAATTTTTAAAGATTCTACTAATTCATCAATAGCCTTAGAGTTTTTGATTATATCTATTGATATATTGTTTTCTAATTTTTCTAAATATTTTTCATCCATTATAATTTTTTCCATTTTATCCGTATTTAAAGGGTAATCAAAGTAAACGGAAGAATTCTTAAGCATCAAATGGATATTTTTTAGTTTAATTTCTATTCCTAAACAAACAGTTGGAACACCCAATATACTTGCAATAATTGCACCATGTGCTCTTTGAGTAATTACTAATGAAGATTTTTTTAACTGCTCGAGAAAAAAGAAGTAATTATTTTCATCATAAACTAGAATTTCAAAATTTGATTCTCTTTCAATAATTTTTTTACATTTTATATCGGCTTCTAAATTAAAAAGCATGAATTTTATTTTCTTGCCATTTTTGTTTAATCGTTTTGCTAATTCCAACTCAGCTTTTAATTCGTTATTTGAGTATTTCCAACCTCGAACTATAAATAATATTAAATCTTTATCTTTTTTTACCTCGACGGGTATAGGTAACCAATATTTTTGGCCAAAAACTAAATCTGAATATAAATAAGTGTTCTTATTATTTCTTTTACAAAAATTATAACTTTTTACATCTCTTACACATATTAATTTAAAACTTGATAAATATCTCATTTGATTAAAATATTTCTTAGATGTTTTTGAATAGGGACCAACACCGATACCTATTGCTATTTTTTCTGTATTTTGCTTTTTATTTTTTTTAATATAATTTCTTATTTTATTAACATTATCACCATGAAATAGGTTAATGGTTTTATTTAAAATAAAACTTTTTAAGTCCCCTTTTACAAAATCAAAATACAATCCTCCACCACCATAAACAATTAAATCTAGATCATTATTTTCTATCTTGATTTCCTCAATATCAATTGCATTAGGTAATAAGTTAAACACATATTTTTTTTTTGAAAAAATAAATATTTTAGCATCTATAAAAACTTCATTTAATAAATTATATGCAGCAATCATTAAAAGATCATCACCAAAATTCCCATACCCATAATAGCCTTTTAAATGTATTTTCATTTCTTTAAATATTTAATAATTTTAAAAAATAGTGATATGATATAAAAACTAATTTTAAAGTTTCTTTTTTTACTATAATTATACTTTATTTGTTTCTCTTTTATTAATTTTGTCTTTACTATTTTCTCTGGCAAAGTATTACCTAAATGGTATACAAATGTTTTTAAAGTTGAAAATCTATAATAGCCCAATTTATCTAATGGTCGATCAATAATTTCATTTTCATAACCATTTTTAAAGACATAACTTGGATAAGAATTTGTTATTAAATATAAGGACTCTGTTTTATATGTTGCAATAAAGTGGGAAGCTCCAATACAAAATTTCTTTTCATTTTTTTTCAAATAAAATTGACTTAAGTAATAGTTGTTCTTTTTGAAAAAATTAATATTTCCAATACTTTTTCCAAAAAGATTTAAATCTTCATCATTAATTATTTTTTTTTTATATATCCTAAACCAATTCTTAACAAAAAGTGACTTATTATTGTAAAAAGCTAAATGTGGCATTGGAATTGGGCTTACAACACCAGCCTTATTAAATTCATTATGAATATTAATTACAGCATTTTCCCAACCTGAAAAATAGAATACGTCAGCATCTGCAATTGTTATTAAAGGTTCATATACTGCTTTTGATTCTGATAAGATGGCAAATACCTTTCCGTAATTTTTCTGATATATAATATGTTTATCAATTTTATTATTATTTAATAATTCATCTATATATAAAGTAACTTCTTTTTTACAATTATTGTTTATTATGGTAATATTTGTTTCCTCATCATCTATAGTAGATAACAAAGAACTAATTGATCTTTTAAAAACTTCAAATAAGTTCTTAAAATAATCTTCATTAGAATCTGGAATATAAACAGGGATAATCACCCTATGCTGTTTATAGGTTATTTTTAATTCTTTTTTTTTTTCTGGATTACTCCCAACTCTCA
>Ga0209395_1000246_pt1 | contig 81700 bp, 85 predicted proteins | sample GOMGulsemesocosm_3_FD_184635 | JGI IMG/M metagenome (GOLD analysis project Ga0209395, IMG submission 184635) | Methane-oxidizing microbial communities from mesocosms in the Gulf of Mexico - GOM9D Gulf of Mexico (SPAdes) (version 2) | ecosystem: Environmental > Aquatic > Marine > Cold seeps...
GCGTTATATTCATCCAAGGTAGTACAGTGTGAACCTGATAGAATTAAAAAATTTCAAGAAGTTTGAAGAGATCAATGTTGATCTCAATGAAGAAGGACTAACACTAGCATCTGGAGTAAATAACTCTGGGAAAACTAGTCTTTTACACGCTTTAGCAGTATGGGAATATGCCAAAATCCTATTGGCAAACTATCGTGGTTCAAAATCTCTTCTAGAAGATTACAATGTAGAAAAGAAAGGACTAGGTATTGCTACGGAATCCTTTTCTCCAATCAGCATTCCTTCATTGAAATACCTATGGAAAGATCAAAAGACAAACGGCTCATACCAACTTAAAATCAAGGTAGGGTGGAAAGGTTCAGAAAACAGAAATCTTTTTTTAGAGATAGCCTACACCCTTAATGGTAACAACTTTGCAATAAAGAAGTCTGAATCAAACCTTTCTGCGTCTGATGTGATTCCGACGATAGCGTATCTTCCGCCTTTTGGTGGGATGAATGAAAATGAAAGCTGGCTATCAGTTGCTGACAGAAGAAAGCTTATCGGAAAAGGTCAAGCAGGTTCTGTTATACGAAACTTATTGTTAGATTTACATAAAGCGCATGAGATCGATATTGAAAAACATAAAATAGAACTCTTTCCAGACAAACAGAGGCTAAGTCAATCTGATCAAAATATCCTTAAAGAATTTAATACTGAATGGCGACAACTAAAAGAAATATTATCGGACGTTTTTCACGTAAACCTTTATGTTCATGATTTCGATAGTCAGTTCCATAACTTCATAAGTGTTGATGTTTTAGATTTGGTCAAAAATTCTGAAACTCAAGATAAAGAAAGAAATATATCTAGCAAAAGAGATTTGATGGTTGAAGGTAGCGGTTTCCTTCAGTGGTTAAGTGTCTTTGCTCTAGCCCTAGATAAAAACAACGATATTCTTCTTCTAGATGAACCTGATGCCCACTTACACTCTTCTTTACAGTCCTTACTTTTAGAGAAACTCGAAAAGATATGCGAAAAGAACAATAAACAAGTTCTAATGGTTAGCCATAGCTCTGAGCTGATAAAGCTTATTAATTACCAGAAAGTCTTACATGTTGAGAATTCAAAAGCAGCGTATCTAAAAAACAATGAAGAAAAAGTTTTGGTCTTGGAAGGGCTAGGTAGTAAATATTTCCCTCTTCTAGATTCTATGATTGAGCACAAGAAAATACTGCTTGTAGAAAACTCAAGTGACACACGTATTCTTAAGTCTCTATGTGAAAAATCAGGAAAAACATGGCCTGACAACCTTGTCGAATGGGTTACAAACAAAAAGCATAAAGAACGGAAAACTCTTATCATTGAACTCAATCAGAAAATAACTCAAGAAACTGGCAGTCCTATAGCAGCTTATAGTCTTAGAGATTTAGATGACAGTAATTACAACACGACTAATATTCAGCTATTTGACAATGGGAAAAATGAGCAAAGAGATGACTCTGGTGAACATGTAATCATGAAGTATAGAACCTTAAGACGCAGGGAGATTGAGAATTACTTAATAATACCTGATGCAATAAGCCGTTACATATGCAGTAATTGTCGAAATCCAGAAATCTCTAAAGACATTGATTCAGTAAGAAATTATTTAACGGAAGAACATGGCTTAGTGGTACCTGCATCATTTAAACTTTCAGAAAGAACCAGTAGTACGGAAGGTCTTTTTAACAAAGATGTAAAACCAGTTTTTACGGGAATAAACTCTCATTTCAGAGTTAGATTTGATAGAGAAGAATATATTAACTCCATAAATACTGATGAAGTATGTGATGATCTGGTTACTATTATTGATGAAATAATTGACATGTGTGCAACGGATTAATATAACAAGTCAATCCAGCCGCCTACGGCGGCCGCTGATTGAGGCGTTATGAGTCACCAATCTTCAACTAAGGAACCTACATGCCAAGAAGGCTTACAGCAACAAAGGATGGTACCCACCAAGCTCTTAAGAACACTTCATTCGAAAGCTTGGTTGTTAGCTGGCTAATGCAGGATGGGTGGCAGGTATTCACGCCCATCCTGGATAATGGCCACCAAACAGACATTCTCATATCTGATGGACCGAATTATCATCGAATTCAAGTAAAGACCGTTGAAGCCGCAAGCGAGGAGCATGAAATGGATAATCGCTGGAAAGACAGCCATGTGGACGTCGTTGTTGTCTTTGCTAGAAATGGTAATTGGGGATATGTAATGCCTGCATTTACTCAAAGCAAGCGAAAGCTAAACTGCGAGGGCCACTGTAAATTCGACCAGAGCAAGAATTCGTTTTTAAAGGCTTTTCACAAGCTATGAAAACTCATAACAAAACCAGTCAGCAGGACCTACGGCGCTGTCGCGCCTCGGCCTCTGCTGGTGGCGTTAAGGCCATAGCCTAGATTTCACCAAACAAGGAAATTTAGATGCAAGTTGATAACTTTACCGGCTGTAAACTTGCTTACATAATTAACGAGAAACTACTTGTTTATAAACGCGATGATATACCAGACATTCCTTTCCCCGGGTTATGGGATTTTCCCGGTGGAGGTAGAGAAGGAGACGAAACCGCGGAAGAGTGCATTTTAAGAGAGCTAGAGGAGGAATTCGCCATTTCATTTCCAGAGTCTCGATTTACATATAAACAGACAGTACCCAATCACAGCAACGACGGCAATTCGGTTTTTTTTGTTGCCGACGGTAGGCAGTCTGAAATTGACGCCATTTCTTTCGGAGACGAAGGCCAATATTGGAAGTTTATGACAATTGATGAGTATATGGCGCATCCCAAAGGTATTCCCGCACTGAAGTCCCGGCTTTCAGGCTATCTTGTAGGGCGGGTATGAGGGCATTCTTGAAAATTGAAGTATCGCGTAGTATGGGATGCTAACAGGTCAAGGCCTTTGCAGGGTACCGCCGACCACTGCTTTTTACGTTATACGGTGTGCGAGTTCACATGAAATAATTGCCAGTATCGAAGAAGTCCAATCCATCCGTCGAAGACGTGGGCCGTCAAATATTGATGCTACATAGTGAAAAACCTGGCAATCTAATCGTTGGAATTTCAGGTCGAAGCGAGTCGGGTAAATTCACCACTATGGAACATATTTCACGATTTCGCCAAAAACGGTATTCCGATCCTTGCGCTTATTATCGATAATTTTGTTTTCCCCACAGACCAGAGAAACCGTCATTCGAATGCTGCCAAATCTCGGTACAGTGACACCTATGATTTTAATACGCTTATCAATCAAGTTGTCCGTACCCTGCGCGAGAATAATGATATCAACGGAGAATACCTACAAATCGATAGAAAGCGTGATCAACAAGTTTTTCGGAGGATCGAATTTAACGGGCCGGGTGTGATATTAGTAGAGGGCATACAGTTGTTCCGACGTGCATTTATCAATATGATTGACTTCAAAATATGGATGGAGCTTGGTTTTGAGGAAGGTCTTAGGAGAGCGGTTTCGCGGCGCAACCATCTTGGTGTGGTTAAGAGCTCTGAGCAGATTGAGCAAATGTATATTAATCGTTCCAGTCCCGGCTATGAGCGCTATGTGAAAATGGATAGCCCAAGTAATCTTTGCGATGTCATTATCGATAGTACACGCCCAATTTCATAATATTGATAGGGAACCAGTAATGAGCTGTCGGACGGCGTACTAAGGCGCGGCCAGATTTAACTTTATTATCTATGGAGACGTCGTGTTAACCGGTATAAGTCACATCACAGTTGCTGTAAGTGACCTGGAGAAATCTTTCGCATTCTATGTATCGGTGCTGGGAATGAAGCCCGAAGTAAAATGGGAAAAGGGCGCCTATTTGAGCATCGGAGAGTTATGGCTATGTTTATCTAAAGAAGCAGCCCGGCCTAGCGAAGACTATAGCCATATTGCATTCAGCATTCCCAGTTGTTATTTTGCCGTTTTTTCATCAAAGGTATTATCTACAGGTGTCAACTCATGGAAAGAAAATACGAGTGAGGGTCGCTCGCTTTACATTTTAGATCCCGACGGACACAAACTAGAGATTCATGTTGGCAGTCTTGAATCTAGGCTGAAAGAATTGAAATCTAAACCCTATAAAGGCGTAAAGTGGTACTAAATATAACAATCAAAGGCAGCCGGGCGCTAAATGTAAAATATGAAATCACCTAATAGAGAAACTGTTGAGAAATTATCCGACCTCCCCAATATAGGGAAGGCTATTTCGGCTGATCTAGAGCTGGTAAAAATTATTGACCCTAAACAATTGATCGGAAACGATGCTTTTCAACTCCATGCCGATTTGTGTGTTGCGCTTGGGTTTAGGCAAGATTACTGTGTGATTGATGTGCTGCTATCAGCTATAGCTTACATGGAGGGAGGTGAGGCGCAGCCATGGTGGAATTTTACGCATGAAAGAAAACAAAGGATGAATACAGCATGATCCAAAAAATAATTATTGTATTAATACTAATGAGTTCTATCTTCGTTAATGCCCAAGATATTGACTCTTCAAGAATGCTTGGTCTTCGTACAGTAGCCTATGAAGTGAAAAACCTAGAGGCTGCAATAACTTGGTACGCCAAAGTGTTTGATATAAAACCCTACGTAAATACCCCTAACTATGTAGGTTTTAACATTCGTGGCTTCGAGCTTGGGCTTATGCCCATTCATCCGTCATCCACCAAAGGTAATAACGTCTTATCATATTGGGGCGTTACCGATATAGACTCAGAATATAAACGTATTACCAGCTTAGGTGCTACACCCAACACACCCATTATGGATGTAGGTGGTGGCATTAGGCTGGGCACGGTAAAAGATCCTTTTGGTAATGTGTTAGGCTTAATTTACAATCCAATATTTACGCTTGACCCATAATGTAAACAAGGCCGATTAACGTCGGTCGCTACCCGCCTTGGATAGGCATGCCGCTGATTTTTATTTGCATGGCTTCGCTATTATCACACAAAAAAATACTACAGTAAGCCTGCAGCTGATGACGGGCGTAGTGTTTACTTAGATCGGGGATATTGAATGTACTACTTTCTATGGTTATGCTTGGGTGTAGTGCTTGCTATGCCTCTGCTGGTTTTAGCCGAAAGAGTTAAGTTAAACATTATGACCCACCTAATGGGTCTCAGTCTTGTTATTGCAGCGATTATCTACATTGGCTTTGCTCTAGTTTGGGGTGATACCCTTTGGTTGTTGATAGAATTTTTCGGTGTAGGGGCTTATGGGGTCTTCTACTTGTTGGCGGTACGTTTCTCGGCTATTTGGATTTCAGTGGGGTGGTTGGCGCATCCGATGTGGGATGTCGTATTGCACCTAAACGGACCGGGCTCGCACGTTGCGCCAGAGTGGTATGCAGTGGCGTGTTTGTCCTTCGACATAGTGGTTGCAGCCTATATTTTTAGACGGTTACGGAATGAGGCGGAATACGCATAACAAGTATCGGGCTGACCGCTGGCGCGTCAGTTCATCTAGGCATTATAAATAGGAGGCTGGAGATGGAAACAGTTAAAAAACTACTTTTACAAACTATATTCCTTCTAATGGCTTTCATTGGCTCTATGCCATCAATAGCACGAGCAAGTTCGCTGCCAGAAGGGCTTGTTTATATTAAGGACGTGATACCTGAGATAGCAATCGAACTACGGTATTACACCGAAGACAATTTTGTTGGTGAACGCATTGATGGTTATCTAAAACCCAAAGGGATACTGTCTAAACAAGCTGCTTTGGCTTTGAAAAAAGTCCAAATAGATTTGAAAGCCTTCGGGCTCGGCTTGAAAGTGTATGATGCATATCGCCCGCAAAGTGCGGTAGAACATTTTGTCCGTTGGGCAAAGGATTTAAAGAACATCGAGAAGAAAGAAAAATATTATCCAGATGTTCAGAAAAAAGATCTATTTACGGAGGGTTATATTGCTGCAAAGTCAAGTCACACCCGTGGAAGCACAGTAGATGTTACAATTATCACATTGAACTCAAAAAAAGAACTTGATATGGGGTCAGGTTTCGACTTTTTCAGCCCTAAATCTTGGCCAAGCAATCCAGACATAGTACCAGGTCAAAGGGCGCATAGATTGTTACTTCAGGCATCGATGGGCAAGCATGGTTTTAAACCATACGAGCAAGAATGGTGGCATTTTACACTTGGCAATGAACCATTTCCCGAAAAATATTATAATTTTCCAATCCAATAGCTATCACACATCAGATTATTCCGGGAAGTTTTGAGCACACGGCTAGTTATCTTGTTGACGAACAGATACCGAAGCTCGGTCTTGCCTTGACGGTGCAATGCGTTAATATGATGCTGACACGGTGATTGAACGTTTTTTACTGTGCTTTTTTCAAGGGATGATTTCTCTAGTGCCGCACTCGGATTTGAGTGCGCAGAGGGCTTGTTGCGGATAGATTAGAGTTTATGGATTAGCCTAGCAGAGGCTTCGGTCAACAAGACGCAGCTGTCGGCATCACTTGTGGCGCTTGTTTTTCGTAAATCGAGGCGTGATGGGTCCCCCCATAATAATGAAGAAATAATAAGGAAATAGTGATGAAAATGATGAATTGTAAGCAGTTAGGCGGTGCTTGTGACAAAGAATTCCACGCCGATACGTTTGAGGAAATGGCGGAAATGAGCAAGCAGCATGGAATGGACATGCATCAGGCGCAAGACCCTGCACATCTAGAGGCAATGCAAAAGATGGGTGAGCTTATGAAAACACCCGATGATATGAATAAGTGGTTTGAATCAAAGCAAAGTGAATTTGACGATCTACCAAGCAGCTAATTTTTGCCATACTATCGGCAACCACATAACAGACGCAGCTGTAATCATACAGGGCGTGCAACGATCAGCTGCGCGTGAACAATGCAATGCGTGGATTTTCCACGTGGCTGCCTATTGACCAGGCGTTGCGTGAATTCACTGTCGTGTTTTTTCAAGTTCGGTTAATTGTAAGGAATTATAAAATGAGAGCAATTGGCAACTTACTGTGGTTTATTCTCGGCGGGGTTGTTATGGGGCTGGCATGGTGGTTATTCGGACTGTTGGCATGCATCAGCATTATTGGTATTCCTTGGGGTAAAGCGTGTTTTGTATTGGGAAAGTTTTCATTTTTTCCCTTTGGAAAAGAGGCTATCGCTAGAGATGAGCTAGTACAAGAAAACGATATCGGCACCGGCGGTCTTGGAGTGTTAGGTAATATTGTTTGGTTTATTTTGGCGGGTTTTTGGCTTGCGTTAGGTCATGTGCTATCGGCGGTTGCCTGTTTTTTGACAATTATTGGAATACCCTTTGCGTTGCAACATCTGAAACTTGCGGGGATTTCAATTGCTCCAATAGGAAAAACGATAGTCACTAAAGAGATGGCTTCGGCTGTCAGAAATACTAATGCTGAAGCGGCAGTTGACGATCTCAGAAACAAAAGATAAGCATCGTTTGTATATTGATCGGCACAAATACTGGCCGGCAATTGAAATGGCCATTGTCACCAATAAACCCTTTATTTACTGCCAGGAATCAAAATTGAAGAAATTAGTTATTGAAAATCGGGAATGGATAGATTTTTTTGCTGTGTCTTTTCTGGTGTTTTTTGCCGCGCTACCTTCCCTATTGTTTGCAGGCAATGGCGTTTTACCTGAAGTATGGCTGAGAGAAGATGGTATTTACGAATCCGTTGCGGTGATTGCATGTATTGTTACGGCGTTGGCATTGTTTCGGTTCGGAATAAAACACTGTAAGTCTAATAAGTTGCTGCTGTTCTGGGTTATGTCATTTTCTTTGTCATTGTTTTTTTTGGGTGGTGAGGAGATGAGTTGGGGTCAGCGACTCATTGGCTTCGACATACCAGAAAACATGGCAAATCTGAATTATCAAAATGAGTTCAATTTGCATAATTCAACGCTAATCCAATCTTACAACAATATGCTGTCGATATACCTAACTAAACTGCTGGTGTTGTATCTGGTGATTTTCCCTATATTTGTACATGCATTTCCTACTGCGGATAAAATTTTTACCTATATAAAGATCCCAACGCCCATTTTATCTATTGCGCTAACAGCGTTGGTCGCACAACTGATAAGCACCCAGACTTTTAGATTTATATATGGGTCCACTGAAGGCGCTGATAGTCTATCTGTTGGGGAGGCATTCGAGAGTATTCTGGAGTTGTGTCTTTGCTGGGTCGCATGGAACTACATGTATCTAGTCGCAAGAAATAGTACAAAATAGATACATTGGAGTGTAAGAATTTTTCGCGCTTTCACCGTCTATAATCTTATCAATATTATGGATTTAACAACTGCTGCTAAGATCACGTCGGCTGCAGTTCAGTTGGGGGGGAATAGTTCATTTTCAACGAGAACTTACACATTGCAGGGCGCAAACTGCTAGGATAGGGCCCCGTTGACCGTCGCGCCGTCGCACTCTAGTGGCTGGGCGAGCAGTAATCATCGCTAAAAAGGCCTAATAAAAAATGATAGCTTATAGGAATTTGCCACTGTTGCTGGTGGTAATGTTGTTGTCCTGTACCGAACAGTCCGCCCCTAAAACTCCAATTTCAGAGCAACAGGCTCAGCCAGTGGTCGAGGCCCCTCAGGTCAGTGCAGGAGGCGAACAGCTGGCCGGACGCTGGTCGTCACAGCATCCCGGCCAGGCGCAGTTTTTTGGTATCCCCTTTGCCGCGGCCCCTTTGGGTGAAAGGCGTTTTAGCCCTCCCGATGCACATCCACCCCGGCCGGGTCTACAGCAGGCTAGTAACTTTGGCCCTGCTTGTATCCAGGATCAAGGTAACCCCGGCTGGTACCGTATGGTCGCCGCGGGAGTAGGCGCTGTCGATACGGTTATTCCCGAGCTGAACAACACCTCCGAGGACTGCTTAAGCCTCAACATTTGGACTGAGAACCTGGGTGGTAAGCAACGGTTACCGGTACTCGTGTGGATACACGGTGGTAGCAACCGCAACGGCTTTTCTCACGAGCCCAACTATTGGGGCCACAATGTCGCCGCCCAGGGGGTGGTTTTTGTGTCTATTAATTACCGTGTTGCGGCGCTGGGTTTTATGGCACATACCGCACTTAGTGCCGAGTCGAGCCGGGGAGTCTCCGGTAACTACGGTTTGTTAGATCAGCTAGCTGCGCTGCGCTGGGTGCGAGACAACATAGCAGCCTTTGGTGGTGATCCCGACGCGGTGACTATCAGTGGTGAGTCTTCAGGGGCGGGTAACAGTGCAAACTTAATAGCCACACCGTTGGCCCGCGGCTTGTTCCGCGCTGCTATCTTGCAAAGTGGGACTATGCGAATGGCGCAGCGACCACAGTTAGCGGCCGCTGAGCAACAAGGACAGCTGCTGGCGACGGCCCTGGGCGTCGATCCCAGCGGCGACGTAGTCGGCCAATTGCGGGCGTTACCGGCGCAGCAGATCAATGACACAGCGCGAGCGGTGATTTCGGCTTATAACAATGTGCTAGAGGACGGCTGGGTTCTACCCAGCAGCGCCCGGGCACTGGTCGAGTCGGGGTCACACAACCCGGTCAAGCTACTTATCGGCACTAATGCCCAGGAGTGGTTGATGTACTACCCTGCGGATTCCGGCGAAGCCGAGTATAGCGCGGCACTGATTGAATATGGTGGCAGCCGGGTGGCGCCATTGCGCAAGCTGTTAGATCGCACCGGCCTTGGCCCTAGGGAGAAGCGCGATTTACTGGAGAGCGGTTACGGCTTTCACTGCCCTGCCCTGAAGTTGGCCACGGCGGTCGACGGCCACGGCGGCAACGTTTTTCTCTATAGCTTTTCTCGGGTCCGCCCCGGCGCGCAGGCGCTTATGGCCTACCACGGTGCGGAAATACCCTATGCTTTTGACACCGCCGATAGCTGGCTGCCGGGGGACGCCATCGATGCAGAATTGACCGCGTCAATGCTGGGCTACTGGACTAACTTTGTTAAAACAGGAGATCCCAATGGCGCCGGCCTTAGCCCCTGGCCGCGCTTTGATCCACGGACTTTGTCCTATCTGGAGCTCGGCGATCGCCCCCGCGCGGGTACTGGCCTGCGCCGTGAATTTTGCCGCGAAATGGACATCGTGTGGGACGAGAAGCTGGCGGCATTGGCGCCGGCTGGCCGCACCTCGCAATTAATCAATAAAAATAACAACGGAGAGTGACATGACTGGCGCTACTATTGAAACTGCCATGGTCGACAAGACGGTCTTTAGCATTGCCTGTTGTGTGGTGCTGGCGGTTTGTCTGCCGCTGATTTTTTTCCCGGAGGCCGCGGGTGTCGCGACCAAGGCGATGTACAATTGGATCGCTGAATATCTGGGTTTGGCCTATCAGTGGGCGGTCATCGCCATGGTAGGTTTCCTCGCGTGGGTGGCCTTTGGCCGCTTTGGTACTATTCGCCTCGGTGGCGATCAGGAGCGCCCGGAGTTTTCGACTTTTAGTTGGATAGCGATGATCTTCGCCGCTGGTATCGGCGCCGGGTTAATGTACTGGGCTGGTATCGAGTGGGGCTATTATTACCAGAGTCCGCCCTTTCGGGTAGAACCCCGCTCACTGGAGGCGATCGAATGGGCAGGCGCCTATGGACTGTTCCATTGGGGTGTTACCGCCTGGGTCATATTCGCCCTACCTGCCGTCGCCATTGCCTACCCTTACTACAATCTCAACGTACCCTATCTGCGGCTGTCTACCTCTTGTCATGCGCTGCTGGGTGGCCGGGGCGAAAATTCTTGGCAGGGGCGGTTGCTGGACCTGGTGTTTATGCTGGGTTTGATTGGTGGTTCTGCCACTTCATTGGGTCTGGCGACACCCATGATCTCGGCGTTTATCGCCAGTCTGCTGGATATCGAGGTATCTATGAACCTAGATGTCGCGGTGGTGGTGATCTGCGTAGTGATATTTGGCGGCTCTGCCTATTTGGGTTTGGACAAAGGCATTAAGCGGCTCAGCAATATCAATATTGTGGTTGCATTATTATTGCTGGCATTTGTACTACTGGCGGGTCCGACGCTGTTTATTCTGCGGGTGGGCGCCGACAGTATTGGGGTTATGGTGAGTGGTTTGGTACGCATGCTGACCTGGAGCGATCCTATCGGGCGCACCAATTTTGTCGAGGATTGGACTATTTTCTACTGGGCTTGGTGGATTGCTTATGGTCCCTTTACCGGCTTGTTTGTAGCACGAATATCACGGGGCAGAACACTGAAAGAGTTAATTTTGTCGATGGTGGCCTACGGCAGTATGGGCTGCTGGATTTTCTTTATAATAATGGGTAACTACTCGTTATTTTTGGAGCTGGAGGGAGTGCTAGCGGTTACCGAGTATTTGGACGAAGACAAGGGGCCAGCAGCGATAGCTGCTATTGTTGCCACCCTGCCCTTTGCTAAGCTGCTGTTGGCGGGCTTTACCTTTGTCGCGGTGATATCTGTTGCCACCACCTATGACTCGGCCTCCTATACCCTCGCCTCTGCCGCTACCGGTGAGCTGCGGGCGGGACAGAATCCGGCGCGCTGGCACCGCTTGTTCTGGGCGGTGATGCTGGGCATGTTGCCAATAGCGCTGTTGACAGTGGGCGGTTTAAAGGTGGTGCAGTCCGCGGTACTGGTCGCATCTTTGCCGGTGTTAGTGGTGGTGATTTTGATGATGTTTTCACTGTACCAATCACTGCGTCAAAACGATCAAGCCTAACAGCTGCTAACTGTGTAGCCGCCGTTAGGCGGCTAAGTTGGAGGCCATCAAATCGAGATCGGCAGCAGATTCGATTACTGCGTCTATAGCATCAACCGCTTTTTCCCGGTCCAGTTGCAGGCGTTCAAATAGCTGATCGGGGATGTTTTCCAGTGGCGCATCGCCAATACCGTGTTTGCGCAGCAGCCGCATCGCGACAAACATTAGGTTGGCATAGGCGCTGTCTTCGGCAGCGTAGCTGGACTCGTTTTGGTAGCGGATAGCCGAACAGATTTCCTCGGGCATATTCCACATACGCATTAACCAGCTACCCATTTGTTCCCGGGTCACTCCCAGTAAGTGATTTTCTATCTGCCCGTGATAGGAGTGCGGATTCGCTTCCTGGTAGCGGCAAATGCTGGAAAAATGCGGTGGAAAAACTTCGGACAAAATAAGATAACCAAAGTTGTGCAGCAGTCCTGACAAATAGGCCAGGCCCATGGTGGGTCGATGCTTGGGCGGGATTGCCCGCACCAGAGCCTCCACCGCGGCGGCGGCGTAGACCGACTGTTTCCAATAGGGCGAGAAGCCTTTAACGCCGTCGGTGGGCATTTTTAATGTCTCTCCTAGGGCCAGGCCCAGGGATAAATTCAGCACCAAGTCAAAGCCCAATACTCGCACGATGGCATCGTGTAACGAGTTGATTTTTCCCGGCGCGGCGTAATAGGGGGAGGCCGCCCAACTGACCACCTGGGCCGCCAAGGGTGGGTCGTTCTCGACGATGTCGGTTAAGTCCTGAATGTCTGCGTCAGGATCTACCCGCAATTTGATAATGCGCTGAGCGGTCTCAGGCAGCGGTGGAAATTCAAGAGTATCCTCTAGCCGCTGTTTAATTCGCAGTTCGGTAAAGTTGCTAACGGCGGTGATAATTTTTTGCTCGTCCTCTGCGCGGTCATTGCCGGACACCGCTGGGCGTTGCTGGTCTACGGTTATGGCACCGACTAGTGCATCTTCGATAAGTGCCTTAAAGGATTGGCCATCGACGTGCACTAACTGCTGCTCAGTGCCGCTGTCTAGATGTAGCTCCTGTTCCTGCAGCAGTTGTTCGTCGACGATAAGGTCGAAACCAAAAGCGCCAGGTACCGATGGCAATTGTTGCAGTAGCAGTTTGTCGCACAGAGTTTGAATATCTTCGGCGGAAGTCGCGGTGAGTTGTCGGCCACTCAATTTACATAGCGCGTCCACGTTTAGTAGCCCCGCCGCACTGTAGATAACCTGTACTTTGCCGCCCTTGTCTTGCAGCAACATGGCCCTAGCTGATACCTGCGCTGTGGCAGTATCCACAAGGTGATAATTAGTATTGGAACTACTGAGAGCCTGCTCGACGGCGGCGGCTATAGTCATGATCTTTGAACCCTTTTTATTCTGGTTAGTACTGCAGTGATATTTTAGTAGTTATCACCGAGAATGTCTTTGTTTTAGTGTTTTCACTGAATGTGTGATTGCGGTAATAATTTTTACCGAGAGTATTGTGGGCAAATTAGACTTGGCCGTACTGCTCTCCCAGCGGCAGCCAGCGCTTGATTAGCGGCTCGACACACTGGGGATAGTCGCTGAATATGAGTTCTGCAGTACTCTTTACCTGTTCCAACAAGTAACCGTGTCGCTCTAGGCTGGCCACGCGCATCTGCAATAGGCCGGTTTGGCGGGTGCCCAACAATTCACCGGGACCTCTCAATTCGAGATCTTTTTGTGCGATAACAAAACCGTCGCTGCTCTCGCGTAGGGTGCGCAAACGGTTTTTACCCTGTACTCCCAACGGCGACTGATACATCAGTACACAGTGGCTGGCAGTACTGCCCCGGCCGACTCGGCCGCGCAGCTGATGCAACTGGGCCAAACCCAGGCGTTCGGCATTTTCGATGATCATCAAACTGGCGTTAGCGACGTCGACACCCACTTCGATCACTGTGGTGGCGACCAACAAATCCAATTGGTGGTTCTTAAAAGCCTGCATAATGGCGACCTTCTCATCGCTTTTCATGCGCCCGTGAATAAGTCCGATACGCAGTGCAGGCAGTGCCTGTTGCAAGGTCTGGGCGGTGTCCTCGGCGGCCTGTGCATTGAGTGTTTCCGACTCCTCGATCAGGGTGCATACCCAATAGGCCTGACGGCCCTGGGCACAGGCGCTGCGCACCCGCTCGATTATTTGTGTCCGGCGGCTGTTGTCGATCACCACGGTGTTGATGGGGGTGCGTCCAGGTGGTAATTCGTCAATGACAGAGCTATCCAGATCGGCATAGGCGCTCATTGCGAGGGTGCGGGGAATCGGCGTGGCGGTCATGATTAATTGGTGCGGCTGGCCCATTTCCACGCTGGCTTTTTCCCGCAACGCCAGTCGCTGATGCACGCCAAAGCGGTGTTGTTCGTCGATAATAGCCAGCCCCAGCTTGGCAAAGTGCACCTGCTCTTGGAACAATGCGTGGGTGCCTACTACCATGGAGGCGTCGCCGCTGGCGATGGCCGTAAGCTGCTGCTCTCGCTTTTTGCCCTTGACCTTGCCACTGAGCCAAGCCAGTTCGATATCGAGTGGCTGCAGCCACTGACTAAAATTGTTGAAATGTTGCTCGGCAAGGATTTCAGTAGGGGCCATGATGGCGACCTGATAACCGTTGGCAATTGCCTGTAGCGCCGCCATTGCCGCGACGACGGTCTTGCCGGAACCGACGTCGCCCTGTACCAGTCGCATCATCGGTGTGCTCAGGCACATGTCCGACTCAATTTGGGCGCCGACCCGCTGCTGTGCCTTGGTTAAGGAAAACCCAAGACGCTTTAAAAAGCGCGCCGACTGGTCTCGGTCTGGGGTCATCGCCGGGGCCGCCAGTAGCTGTGACTGCTGGCGCAGGCGCAACATGCTAAGGCTGTGGGCCAACAGTTCTTCGAAGGCAAGGCGCTGCTGCAGGGGGTGTTCGCCCCGTAGTAATAAGTGCAGCGGGGCCTCGGCGGGGGGCCGGTGTAAATAGAGCAAGGTCTGTTCCAGGGAGCTGTGACCTTCGCCATCGGTTAGCGTTTGCGGTAACAATTCGGGCGATAGTAGCTCCTGCAGCGTGCCGGGAGTTATCAGCGCCAGCGCCTGTTCACTCAACTTGCGCCAAGCGCCCTGGCTGAGGCCTTCACTACTGGGATAAATGGGTGTCAGCGACAGTTCAGTGGGGGGCGGGGCTTTGGCATCGATCGAATGGTATTCCGGGTGGTACAGTTCTAGTCCACTGGCACCGCGGCGGGCCTCGCCAAAACAGCGCAACCGGGTGCCCGGAGCCAGTTGCTGTTTTTGGGTTGCGGTAAAATGGAAAAAACGTAGGGTAATCGTACCGCTGCCGTCCTGTAATCGGCACACCAGGCTACGGCGCTTGCCGAAGGCGATGTCGGCGACCTTGACGGTGCCTTCGATTACCGCGTCGCCGCCGGCTTGCAAGGCGCCGATCGCGGTGACACGGGTGCGGTCCTGGTAGCGCATAGGCAGATGGAAAAGCAGGTCCTGAATATTCACAATACCCAGGCCCGCCAGCTTTTCTCCCAGCTTGGGGCCAACGCCCTTCAGCGCACTGACAGAGATTTGATCGAGGGTTTGCTTGATCGCTGCTTCCTTATCGCGGTCGAATACCAATGTGGTGATCGACATTGTGCAAAATTGGACGCGGCTTCGCAACTGGCCGAGGGTCTATTGTTCGAGATGGCCCAGACGAATGGCTTGGCTCAACACGTCGATAGCCTGGGGTCTGGGGAAACTCGCGCGCCAGGCTAGGGCGATAGTGCGATGGGCAGTGCCAACACTGAGAGGACGAGTGACCAGCGTGTCACCGCTGAGTGCTGAGTACTGCGCCGCGGAGGCGGGTAATACGGTGATACCCAGCCCAGAGGCGACCATATATTTTAACGTTTCTAAGGAGCTGCCTTCGACGACCGACTGCAGTGGGTCGGCGGAGCGCTCAAGTCCCGGACAGATTTCCAGTATCTGATCTCTGAAACAGTGTCCATCGCCCAATAATAAAACATGTTCGCGCTCCAGCTGGCGCGGGCCGATAGTCTCCTGCAGCGCCAATGGGTGCTGTTTGTTGAGTAGCACTACAAAGGACTCTTGGTATAGATCTTGGCACACGACATCGGGCTCCTCGAAGGGCCTGGCAATAACAATAGCATCGAGCTCGCCGCCGCGCAGTCGCTCGCGCAGCACCGAGGTATAGTTTTCCTCGATATAAAGTGGCATGGCCGGGGCCAGCTTATTGAGACGTGGCACAAACTTCGGAAACAGGTAGGGGCCAACAGTAAAAATAGCGCCAATCGAGAGGGTACTTGTCAGCGGGTTTTTCCCCTGCTGTGCCAGCTCTTTGATCGCCTTGGCCTGTTCCAAAACCCGTTGTGCCTGGACGACAATATCTCGCCCCAGAGGGGTCGTTCTAATTTTGCCGCGGCTGCGTTCAAACACGGTTACCGCTAATTCTTGTTCCAGTTTCTTAATGGCGATACTTAGAGTTGGCTGGCTGACAAAACATTGGCTAGCGGCATTGCCAAAATGCCCGGTTTGATGCAGTGCGACAATATAGCGCAACTGAGTTAGCGTCACAGGAGGTTCCCCTAGGCTAGGGACAAAATGACTTCGATTTCTACTGCCGCTTGTTTTGGCAGCGCCGCTACTTGCACGCAGGCTCTGGCGGGATAGGGCTCGGTGAAATACTGGCTCATCACCGTGTTGACCTCGACAAAATCATCCAGATTGGTAAGGGAAATATTCACCTTAACCGCATCGTCCAGACAGCCACCGGCGGCTACGGCTACGGCACTGAGATTGTCAAACACCTGCTTGGCCTGGGCGCCAGTGCCACCGGTTACCAGTGTCATGGTGTGTGGGTCTAAGGGGATCTGTCCCGACAGGTAAACCGTGTTACCGATTTTTACCGCTTGGGAATAGGGCCCAATGGCCTGGGGTGCTAGTTCGGTGCTGATAATTTCTCTGTTGCTCACAGTGTATTCCTATGTTTGACAGTATTAGTAACTATTACTAACCGCTGTAATTAGCCATCTTCAGCGCGTTAGTGTTTGGCCCGAGTCACTTTGAGTACCGCCTTAATACTGCGAATATGTTTCATTATCCGGGCCAGGTGTACTCGGGAATGCACGCCGACCACCACACTCACCGAATCGATACTGGGGCCCTCGTCCTCGACCCCTATCTTTTCGATGTTGGCGTCTAAGCTGTTAATTTTGGTGGCCAAGACTGAGATAATACCGCGGCTTTTTTCTAGTTCAATAATTAATTCTACCGAGAATTCACCATCGACATCCTCGTGCCAGCGCAGCGGTACCGAGCGCTCCGGATTATTACGCAAATCAATACTGTTGTGGCAGCGGTCGGTGTGAATCACCATGCCGCGATCGGCACTGATAAAGCCGATAATATCATCGCCGGGTATGGGGAAGCAGCAGCGGGCGTAGTTCAGCTGAAAGCCCTCGCTGCCGCGAATTGACAGTGGTTCATGTTTGGAATTTTCGGCGTGGGTGGTCTTGCCCTCGGCGTCGGTTTCCGCCAACAGCTGGTGCGCGGTCAAGAACGATACGCGGTTGCCCTGCCCTATTTCTTCGAGGATTTTGTCGAATTGGGTAATGCCGGTATCGCTCAACAGCCGCTGCTTTTGCTGATCGTTAAGTGAGTCAATACTGGCATCGAGCTCGTTGAGTGCTTTCTCCAACAACCGCTCGCCCAGGGCGATCGACTCGGTAGTGTGCTGGCTCTTTAAATAGTGCCTGATATTGGTGCGTGCCTTGCCGGTGATTACGAAGTTGAGCCAGGCGGGGTTGGGTTGGGCGCCGCTGGAGGTGATTATTTCCACCGTCTGACCGCTCTCCAGTTGTGCTGACAGCGGTGCCAGGCGCCGGTTGATACGACAGGCCACACATTTATTGCCCACATCGGTGTGCACAGCATACGCAAAGTCAATGGCGGTAGCGCCCTGTAGCAGTTCCAGAATCTGGCCCTTGGGAGTAAAGACGTAGACCTCGTCAGGGAACAGATCGATCTTTACATTCTCGATAAATTCCAGTGAGTCGCCGGCCTGCTGCTGCATCTCCAGCAGCCCCGACAACCACTGCCGGGCTCGGGCGTGGCTGTTGTTGAGGGCGTCGCCGTTGCTGGTTTTATACAGCCAGTGGGCGGCGATACCGTAGTTGGCCATCTCCTCCATTTCGGCGGTGCGAATCTGAATTTCGATGGGTACCCCGTGCATGCCAAACAAAATGGTGTGCAGCGACTGGTAGCCGTTGGATTTGGGAATTGCAATATAGTCTTTGAATTGTCCCGGTACCGGTTTGTAGAGGCTGTGAATACAGCCCAGCACGCGGTAACAAGTATCGACGCTGTCGACTACAATGCGAAAAGCGTAGATATCCATGATTTCGGAAAAGGATTTTTTCTTGCTGCGCATTTTTTTGTAAATGCTGTAGAGGTGTTTTTCCCGCCCGCTGACCAGCGCCTGATGATTTTCTCGCTCCAGGCAGGCTTCGATCGATTGGCGAATCTGATCCACCAGTTCGGTGCGGTTGCCCCGGGCTGCGCGAACCGCTGCCTGAATGCGTACTGAGCGCATTGGATAGAGGGTGGCAAAACCGAGATCCTCAAACTCAACACGAATATTGTGCATGCCCAAGCGCTGGGCGATGGGGGCATACATGTCCAGTGTTTCCCGGGCAATCCGGCTGCGCTTAGCCGGTTTTAACACCCCCAGAGTACGCATATTGTGCAGCCGGTCTGCCAGTTTCACCAGTATAACGCGAATGTCTTTGGCCATGGCCAGAGCCATTTTTTGAAAGTTTTCCGCTTGCGCTTCTGCCCGGCTCTGGTCTTCCATGCGCGTTAACTTGCTGACCCCATCTACCAAGTCTGCCACGGTGTCACCGAATTGCGTGCTGATGGCGCTCTTGGCGATACCGGTGTCCTCAATGACGTCGTGTAACATCGCCGCCATCAGGCTCTGATGGTCCATATGCATATCTGCCAGAATACCTGCCACGGCTAGCGGGTGGGTGACGTAGGGTTCGCCGCTGCGTCGGCGCTGGCCCTCGTGGGCCTGTTCGGCGTAGTAGTAGGCGCGTCTAACCTGGTTGATTTGCTCGGGATCGAGATAGCTTTTGAGGGTGTTGGTTAGGGCATCGATACAGACCACTTCTTTGTGAATATCGTGTGGCTGAAAGAAGCTGAACTGTTGCATGGAATGAGATCCCAAGAGGCTGTGTGTCGCTGCCGGAAACCCTGCAATGAGATGCAGCGGGGGCCGCTGTGACGATAGTAGGAATTATGGGGGAGAAAAGCTATAGGAACAAGGGGGCTATATTGCCGGCTTGGGGGAATTCGGTGGGCAGATGCGCACTGAGGGGGCTGAACTGCCCCTCGTGCACTATCGACATCCCGTCGACAAATCCCGCCTATAGCGAAACGAGTTAGTCCTGCAGGCCGGGCAGCTGTTCGAGATCAGAGTTGTCCATATCTAACAGCATTTCTTCGGGATCTTCTTCCTTGGGGCGCATAATCTCTTCGGCGGTGATTAGGCCATCGGCCAACTCACGCAGCGCGATAACAGTGGGCTTGTCGGAATCTTCGCTCACTAGAGGCTCTTTGCCGCCGGTGGCAAGTGCCCGGGCGCGTTTGCTGGAAACCATGACCAACTCAAAGCGGTTTTCTACCTTGTCTAAACAATCTTCAACTGTAATACGAGCCATTGGGTATCTTCTCTATTAGCAAATACAGTGCCGAGGTAACTACCCTTCGACTGTAGTGAAAATGAAGTGAAAATGAAGTGAAAATATAGTGCCTAAAACAGCGGCGCTACAACAGGCATTTCATCGGTATTTTATAAAAAATCAAGGCACAGGTAAATCGGTGGCGGATTGTAGCAAAAAAGCTTCCGTTAGGATAGTAGCTCCTGTAGTAGAGCTTGCTGATGCTGTTGTTGGCTGTCCCTGCGCAGGTGTAGGCTGCGCCGCAGAGCCTTTAAATCGTCTAGGGCCTGATCAAATTGGTCGTTAATGATCAGAAAGTCCGCCTCGCCGTGGTGGGACATCTCGCTACTGGCCTGGGCCATACGCTGGTCGATAATACTGTCGTCGTCCTGGCCTCGGTCGGTCAGCCGCTCACGCAGCGCGGCCTTGGAGGGTGGCAGTATAAATATGGAGACGGTCTCCGGCAATAGTTTGACCACCTGTTGTGCCCCCTGCCAGTCAATCTCGAGAATTACATCGACGCCACTGGCCAGGGTCTGATCTAGCCATGCCTTGGAGGTACCGTAATAATTACCAAACACCTCGGCATACTCTAAAAATCCATCCTGCGCCAACATCTGCTGAAACTGAGCGTGGTCGATAAAGTGGTAATTAACCCCGTCGACTTCGCCGGGGCGCATTGAGCGGGTGGTGTGGGACACGGAGACCTGCAATTGCTCGCTAGAGTCGATCAGGGCTTTCACCAGGCTTGTTTTACCGGCCCCGGAGGGGGCAGACACGGTCAATAAGTTTGCTCGGCTGGGGGTAGTGACTGGCATGGAGAAAAATGTCCGCGGCTGGTTAGAAGGTTGGGCTGGAGTAGGCAGGCCCTGAGAGACGGTGCTAGTTTAATAGATGGCCCAGCTATTTAGTAGTGATCCAGTACAAATTACCCGCATTCCCCACCGGGCAAAAGCGGTACCTATTTGCGGTATATTCTGAATCTGCTCTCGCATCTGTACAATCAGTGCCTTGAGTAAGGCGGCTCGAGTGCTTTCGCCGACGGTGGACCTCGAGGCCGAGGTGGTGGCCTCGCGATGGGATTCTTGCACCGGCAAACCCGATCGGCGCCACAGCTGGGGCCCACTGTTTAAGCCCGCGAGCCTTCGAAAAATGGATGTTCAGCCGCCGGGCGATAAGCTGAGTCAACACTGCCCTCTCCCCCGGTTGTCGCCTAGTTGCACCGGAGCCTGCCGGAACGCGATTAGGTCGGTCGGTGGCTGCTGTGTTATCGGTACTTTGCAACTCGTCTGTGCTGCGTGCCAGGGGCAGGCGTGTATAATGCTCGCCGGAGTTAACACGTGCTCCGTGCCTCGACAAATTATTAGCCATAGGAATAGCAATGACAGCCATCAGACCCAGTGGGCGCGACAACAATCAGTTGCGTGATATCAGTATTACCCGGAACTTTACCTGCCACGCCGAGGGCTCGGTATTAATCGCCTGCGGCAATACCAAGGTGATCTGTACTGCCTCGGTAGAAAAAGGCGTGCCGAGTTTTTTGCGCGGCCAGGGCCAGGGCTGGGTTACTGCCGAATACGGTATGCTGCCGCGATCAACTGACAGTCGCATGGGGCGGGAGGCGGCCCGAGGCAAGCAGGGTGGGCGCACGGTCGAAATACAGCGACTAATCGGCCGTTCACTGCGCGCGGCGGTAGATTTGAAGGCTCTGGGTGAAAACAGTATCCATATTGACTGCGACGTGATCCAAGCCGACGGTGGCACTCGTACCGCGTCGATAACAGGGGCCTGTGTGGCCATGGTCGATGCTTTTAGCGTAATGATGGAGCGCGGCATGATCACTGCTAGCCCGCTGAAGCATATGATTGCTGCGGTCTCGGTGGGGGTTTATAAAGATATGGCCGTGCTGGATCTAGACTACCCTGAAGACTCCAATGCAGAGACTGATATGAATGTGATCATGACCGAGCGCGGTGGTTTTATTGAAGTGCAGGGTACGGCCGAGGGTGAACCGTATTCCCGTGGAGAATTAGAGCAAATGTTGGCGCTGGCCGAGAGTGGTATTGGCCAGTTGATCACTATGCAAAAAGAGGCGCTGGCAGACTAGGGTCTGCTTGCGGGTTGGAATCAGGTAGACAGTTCGTAGTCGTAATCCATCATCAGTGGTGCATGGCTGGAAAATACCTGATTCTTATAGATTGCGCCGTATTCGATGGTGGGTTTTAACCCGGCGGAGGCTACTTGATAGTCGACCCGCCAGCCATTGTGATCCCGGTCGCCCTCAGGCCACCAAGTAAACTCGTCACTGTCCTTGTTGATCTCTCGAAAACTGTCTATGTAGCCCGAGGCTTGGAATAGCTGGTCCATCCATTGCTGTTCAGCTGGTAGGCAGCCCGAACTGTTTTGGTGCTGGCCTGCGTCCTGGATGTCACACTCGCGGTGGGCGATATTCCAATTGCCACAGATAATAAATTCGCGTCGTTTGTTGCTCACTTTTACCAAGTGATTGTGTAATAACTCAAAAAATTGGCCCTTGCGGGTCTGCTCTTTGCTGTCGGCTAGCTCGGCACTGGGTGCTAGCAAGCAGCCGATGCTGATATTTTGAAAGTCGGCCTGAATATAGCGCCCTTCCATATCAAAATCGACAAAACCTAGTCCAGTCATGATCGCCTTGGGCATCTCGCGGCAGTATATAGCGACACCATTACTGTTGTTATCCACAGCGTCAAAAAAGAAGGGGTTGTATCCCTTGGGGAAGAAAATATCCTCCTGTAAGTCGTATTCCTGCGCCTTGATGTTTTGAATACAGATAAAATCGGCATCCTGCTCCAAAACCCAGTCATAAAAGCCGAGCTTGGCTGCGTCTTGAATACCGTCGGCGCAAAAACTAATGATTCTCATGGCGTATTTCACATTGAATTGTAAGAGGGATCGGTATCATCGATTATACGAACAATCGCCGATCGGCCTATAATACCTGAGCTGACAACAAGATGGAAAAAAGCCGGAGAAAAAAATCAACGTGCTCGCCGCTGAGTCAGCACTGTGGCACTGTGCGCCATCGTGTTTTTGTCCTTGATCATTCTTTGCTCGTGTAACACCGTTCATTGCTTGCCTTGTCATTGCGGTTGGGCTCAGAGCGCCGATACCGTATACTAGTTAGTACATTTCGCCAGGGTCTATCGAGCAGCTCCGCAGCGTTGTTGTAGTTGGGGCCTCAGTGCACATGCCACACAGTAATCGTCATGTAATGGGATTGCGCCAGGCAATTGCCACTCGAGCTAACGCCTCGGGTGTCGACAGTGGACCCAGGCCGCGCAATGGTAGGGTACCAAACCAATTAACTGTCACATATCATTTGAGTTTAGATCTTGTCTGCCAATGCTGCCAGCAGCGAGCGGACATCAGCAATAGAGAGGATTTATGCAGCAATTCCAACGGCAATTTATTGAGTTGGCCATCGAGCGCGAGGCATTGTGTTTTGGCGAATATACCCTCAAGTCTGGGCGAGTTAGCCCCTATTTCTTTAATGCAGGCTTGTTTTGCAGTGGCGCGTCTCTGGCGCAGTTGGGGCGCTGTTACGCCAGTGCGATTATCGACTCCGGTGTCGAATTCGATTGTCTTTTCGGCCCCGCTTATAAAGGTATTCCGCTGGCTGCGGTGACGGCTGCGGCACTGGCTGATCATTTTGATAAAGATGTTGCCTACAGCTATAACCGTAAAGAGGTGAAAGATCACGGTGAGGGCGGGACTATGGTGGGGGCGCCTCTAAAAGGGCGGGTGTTAATTATCGACGACGTTATAACTGCTGGCACGGCGGTGCGCGAAGCTATGTCTATTATTGAGCAGCAGGGTGCGCAAACAGCGGGATTGGTTATCGGGTTAAACCGTCAAGAGCGAGGCAATGGAGAATTATCGGCCATTCAAGAGGTCGAAAGAGACTATAATACCAAGGTGATCAGTATTATCGATGTCGATCAGGTTGTCAGTTATTTAAAGAGCAGTGATCAGTTGGACTATGTTAGCAAAATTGAGGCCTATCGCAGCTCCTACGGTGTGTAGTTGCCAGTCTGAGTGCTGACAGGTTGCCAGAGAGGATACAGTTTGAGTAATATTATAAGTCGTTTTGTGCCATGTGTTGTTGTGACTACTGCTCTTCTCGCGGGCACTGTCGGTGCAGATAGCGTGTTGTACCGCTACCGCAATGATAGCGGTGTACCGGTCATCAACCACCAAATCCCTCCCGAGTATGTCGAGAGAGGCTACGATATTCTCAGTTCCGACGGCAAACTTATTCGCACGGTGCCAAGGGCACTGAGTGCCGAAGAGTTACTACTGCGTAATACCGATGAGTCCAAGGCGCGGTATGCCGAGCAAGAGGCACTACGTATGCGCAAGTGGGACGAGTCACTTTTGCTGCGCTACAGCTCAATGCAGGACATTGATGCGGCTCAGCAGCGCGATATGAACGCACTCAATGTTCGTGTTAGCATTCTTAAAAGTAATCTTTCTTCTACTAAGTCTCAGATCGAGCGAGAGCAGTTAAAGGCGGCAAATATTGAGCGTCGGGGTGCCGAGGTGCCCGTAGAATTGATGAAAAATATCGGAATTATGAAGCGGGATATTGAGGACATAGAACAATATATCGTTACCCGATACGAGGAAATAGATACTGTTAAGGCCGCTTTCCAGCGTGATAGGGAGCGCTTTGAAACACTGCACGACGAGGTTAAGTTGCGCCGTCAGCAGCTCGGTCCATCACCCGTTACGGCATATTAGCCAGCTCGGGATCAGCCCGCGGAATGTTCACCATAACTGTTGGCTGTTTTGATTGCTGTGGTTTCTTTGACAAAACCACTGATTAGAACGGGCCACTGGGCCTGCCAGTTTTCGGTTGGCTTGCGGCTAAACTCGCTTCGAACAAATTGACATATACGCCCCTCCGCTGTGGCCATCAGCATATTGGCCGCCGTAGCAATCGGTACCACCGGGCGGATGCCCTCTCGCAGTTCGGCTTCTCGCAAAATTTGCTTCAGCTGGGTTTCTAGGCGATCGAAAAATTGTGCCACCCGAGTCCGCAATTTGGCGGTCTCACCGGCTAGTGCATCGCCAGTCAGAATACGGGTAATGCCCGGATTTCGTTCACAGAAAGCCAGCAGCAGCCCGAGAATTTTCTCGCAGCGGTCCAGCGCGTTGCGCTCTTCACCGACGATTAAATTAACTCGGGTGAAGATGGTATCTTCAATAAATTCGATCAGCCCTTCAAACATTTTGGACTTGCTGGGAAAATGGCGGTACAGAGCTGCCTCCGAAACACCGACTTCCCTGGCTAGTCGCGCGGTGGTAATGCGCTCACCGGGGCTGACTTCCAGCATATGGGCAAGAGATTCGAGAATTTGTTGCCGACGAGATGATTTTTTTATCACTTATTATTCACTCGTAACATCGTTGTTCGACGAAACAGTCATCGCCATTAATAGGTTGACGCTATACGGTCTATTGCGCTAGCTACAACATTGGGTGCGAAAGAGTTTACTAGGCTTTGCAGCAAAATGGCACAGTTTGCTGCAAATTCTCAAAATCCCAAGTAAAAGCCGTTGCCATGATTGCCATTCAGTCCTGATTGGTGATCAATGTGCCGACTCCCTCGTCGGTGAATATTTCTAATAATACCGCGTGGGGGACCCGACCATCGATTATGTGGGCGCTGGTTACCCCTGCCTTTACCGCGTCCAAGGCGCAGCTAATTTTGGGCAACATACCGCCATGAATAGTGCCGTCTTCGATGAGTTCATCCACCTGGCGGGTGCCCAAGCCAGTGAGTATCTTGTTGTCTTTACTCATCAGACCGGCGACATTGGTTAGCAGCATCAGTTTTTCAGCACACATGACTTCCGCTATTTTCCCCGCCACGAGGTCGGCATTGATGTTGTAAGAGCTGCCGTCACTGCCCACCCCTATGGGGGCGATCACGGGAATGAAGTTGCTGCTCAGCAACATGTCCAGCACCGAGCGATCGATAGCTTCAATCGAGCCGACGTGGCCAATGTCGATGATTTCCGGCGCACTCATCTCCGGTGATTTCCGGCTCACGATCATTTTTTTAGCTTGAATTAACTGGCCATCTTTGCCGGTAATGCCTACCGCCTTGCCACCATTATTATTTAGCAAAGAGACAATTTCTTTGTTAACACTGCCGCCCAATACCATCTCTACAATGTCCATCGTCTCGCTGTCGGTGACTCTCATGCCGTCGACAAAATGCGATTCGATATTCAGTTTATCGAGTAGCGCACCAATTTGCGGGCCGCCACCGTGCACTACCAGAGGGTTCATGCCCACCAGTTTCATCAGTACGATATCTCGGGCAAATTGTTCTTTAAGTTCTTGTTCTATCATCGCATTGCCGCCAAATTTAACGACAATGGTCTTGCCAGTAAAACGTTGTATGTATGGCAGTGCCTCGGTTAGTACGTTCGCAACATTACCGGCTGCATCGCGAGATAGCGACATGAGTTTTCCCTTTGGTTTTAACGATTAATAAACAGTATGGAGTTGGAAATTATTAAATCCCCGCGTTGCTAAGCTTTAGCCAAGAGCAGCTTTTCAAAACGTAAATTCTAGCTCGCCATCGATAGCGGTGAGCTGTTGCTTGAATTGTTGCTGTATTCTTTGCATCGCTGCTTCGTTGTCAGCTTCGAAGCGCAGGGTTAGCATGGGGGTGGTGTTAGATGCCCTGGCCAGGCCCCAGCCATCGGCAAAGTCGACACGCAGACCATCAAGTGTGGACAGCTTACCGTCGCCAAACTGGCCGTCGCTCTGTAGTTTTTCGATAATGGAAAATTTCTGTTGTTCGCCAGTGACAATTTTAAGCTCCGGAGAGCTGATGTATTCGGGGAATGCCTCCAGCTGTACATCGAGATCCGGATCAGTTGTACTGAGTATTTCTATGAGTCTGGCGGCGGCATACATGCCGTCGTCAAAGCCGAACCATCGTTCCTTAAAGAATATATGCCCGCTGAATTCACCGCCTAGCAGAGCGCCGGTTTCCTGCATTTTTTCTTTCATAAATGAGTGGCCGCTCTTCCACATAATGGGCCTGCCACCATAATTACTAACCAGGGAGTTTAGGCTGCGGGTGCATTTGACATCAAAAATAACATCGGCTCCAGGATTTCTGGATACTACATCTTGTGCAAAAAGCATGAGCAGGCGGTCGGCGGCGACAGACTTACCGCTAGCAGTAACTACGCCGAGGCGATCGCCGTCACCATCGAAGGCAATGCCGATATCCGCGCCCTCTTCGACAACTGAGCGTTTTAAGTCTTCGAGGTTGGCTTCGACGGTTGGGTCGGGGTGGTGATTGGGGAAGTCGCCGTCAATATCGCAAAATAGTTCGACAACTTCACAGCCCAATTCACGAAAAAGGTGGGGTGCAATCATGCCTGTTACGCCATTGCCTGCATCGATAACGATTTTGAGTGGCTGCGCAATAGCGACATCATTGATAATGTAGTCGACATAGGCCTGCTCGATGTCACAGCTTTGATATTCTCCCTGGCCGCTGTGCAAGTTGCCATCGACAATCCGGCGCTGCAGGTTTTTGATGGCATCGCCGGCCAGCGCCCGCCCCCCAATGACGATCTTTATACCGTTGTCCTCGGCAGGGTTGTGGCTACCGGTTATCATTACACCGGTTTGGGTGCCGAGCTCATGGGTGGCAAAATACATTAGTGGTGTCGGCTGCATGCCAATATCGATAACATCGCGGCCGCTGGCGAGCAAGCCTTTGTTCATTGCTTCGAGTATACGCGGCGAGCTGTGCCTGCCATCAGCTGCTACCACCACCCTCTGCTGCCCTTGGTCCAGCGCTTCGCTGCCAATGGCCAAGGCAATGTGGTATACCGCTTGGTCGGTAAGTTGTTCGTTGGCGCGCCCGCGAATATCATAGGCTCTGAAAATAACATCGGCAATGTCCGTGGCGATCGGCGGTTCCGGTGTGGGAGCTACAGCTGGGGTATCGGTTACGCTGTCGACAGGTTTGTGTGGCGTCGCCGCCGGTGTTTGAGTGCTGCTCTCCAGTGCCTTGTCGAGTAAAGCGGTGAGTTTGCTGCTGGCGCCGGCAAAGCCGGGCAGGGAAAAGGAGGTGCTGTTGTTGCGGGCTTTGAACAGTTGCGCGATATTGTTTTGCACCAGTTTTTCGACAGCGTTGTTGATATAGAGCGTCGTGGCGACGAGCGCCACGACAGCAAGCGCCAACAGTAGCCATAGCGAGATGCTGTTGGAGCTGCTTTGCTCAATGAGTTGGTTGGAGGGCGTAAAACCGATTTTCCATTGCGACGCGGTCGAGTCGACAGACACGCTCAACTCGGAGGGCTGCTGCTGACCACTGCTGCTAACCAGGTGGCGCTTACTCTTAAAATATTGAGCCACGGTGGTGGTACCCAAGGTGCTGTCGAGCTGGCCCATCAGGTGCTGCAGGTAGTTGCCGTCCAGGGTTAGCAGTAGCGCGCCATTGGCGTGGTTTGTATCCGCTGATTTAATCGATTGTGCCAGCGAGAAATACCATTGCTTGTCGACCTTGTAGGCCTCGGGGTTGACGTCGCTACCACTGCTGGCGGCGCGCAGAATATCCAGTTCAATGTTATTGCGCAGTTGATGCTGTTTTTGGTTGAGCGATGCGATTCCCAGTGGCCCCAAGGCAATTAGCTTGATACTAACGGCTTCGGGGAATGCCCGGCGCAGTTCGTTTTGAAAGCGCGTGATTTGAGCGTTATCTTGTTGCTCCAGCGCCTGCAACAGCGGTTCGGACTGGGCTATTGTCGACAGCCGTAACTGAAACTGACTAAGGCTTTGATCGATGGCCGCCGCTTGACCTGCGGCCAGGGCTTCGGCCTGACGGGTAATACTGGCCAGGTTGTTAGCGGGGCGCTCGAACAGGGCGATGTAGCTCAGCCCCAGGGCAATTATCGCAAGTGTGACTGCGCTGGCGCTGGCAATTTTGCGCAGTAGTTCTTTGCTGCGTGCACCGTTAGTTTTACCGATTGCTGTAGATTTGTTGGTTTTATTTTTGGCCATAGTGTTTAGCGGTTTTTCGTGGTGGTTAGTTTGGCTGTGTTTATCGGCTGCAGTGCTACGTGCTGTGGGCATAGCAGTACCACAGAGTGTAATATAAAAAAATCACCGAGTATTGTGGTCTTCCTCCGTGGAAAATACCATAAATGGCTCGCCTGCAGTTATTTTTACCGGTCGACTGGGCTCTGGGCGCGGTACAGCGCGTTGATTTCCTCCAGAATCAAACGACTTAGTCGCAATTTGGAAGCGATGGCAAGGGCCTTGCTGCCCTGCTTCCAGATCAGGGACACGGCATTGTTGTCGGAGTTAAATCCAATGTCACTGTTGGCGACATCATTGGCAATAATTAAGTCCAGCTTCTTGTTTTCCAGCTTGCCTCTGGCATAGGCCTCGACATCTTGGGTTTCCGCGGCGAAGCCAACCGTGAACGGCCTCGCTGCATGACTGGCCACCGCAGCAATAATGTCCGGATTGCGGGTGAGCTCGATCTGCATCGACGACGAGGATTTTTTGATCTTTTGCTGGGCGATAGTGATCGGACGATAGTCCGCGACGGCGGCGGCGCCAATAAATATATCGCAGTCGGGCAGGGTTGCCATAGTCGCCCGATACATTTCCTCGGCACTGTCCACTGCGATAGTGCGTACCTGTGGTGGGCTGGACAATGCCACTGGCCCGGCAATAAGTGTTACTTGGGCGCCGGCGGCTTGGGCGGCTTGGGCTAGGGCAAAGCCCATTTTTCCGGAGCTGTGGTTGCTGATATAGCGCACCGGGTCGATTGCCTCCCGGGTGGGGCCCGCAGTAATGGTCAGTTTCAAGCCACTCAAAATTTCGCTGTCGAACAATCCTGCAATGTGTTCGGCGATGGCCTCGGGCTCCATCATTCTACCAGGGCCAATATCGCCGCAGGCCTGTAGGCCCTCGGCGGGCCCCAAAATACTTATGTCCCGTGCGGTGAGCAGTGCAATATTGTGCTGGGTTGCCTGATTGCGCCACATGGCTTGATTCATCGCCGGAGCGATGGCGATGGGTGCGGTCGTTGCTAGGCATAGTGTGCTGAGCAGGTCGCCGGCCTGGCCGCCGGCGAGGCGAGCAATAAAGTCGGCACTGGCGGGGGCAATCAATATCTGGTCGGCCCATCGGGCCTGTTCAATATGTCCCATCGCCGCCTCGGCAGCGGGGTCTAACATGTCGCAATGCACCGGGTTGCCAGAGAGCGCCTGTAGCGTTAGCGGGGTAATGAACTGTTGTGCCGCAGGGGTCATGACGACCCGCACGTCGGCGCCGCCATCTTGCAGGCAGCGTATGATCTGGGCAGCTTTGTAGGCGGCTATACCGCCAGTGACCCCAAGGATAATTCGCTTGTTACTGAGCTGTTGCATGCTAATCTATTCTCTCCAGGGCGGATTGAGCTGTCACATTGTCCGCAGGCGGGTTTGAGTGGCTATTGTAGGGTAACTGCTATCGCTAGTGTAGTCATCTGCGACATCGCTGTTGATTCAGTGGCCGTCACCCCTCGCTGGGTATGAATGTGCAGTACATTCGATGCTCTATCGGCCTGGGCGGGAGGCATTGATGTTGACTAATCAAGGAGGATTGTCGATGACGATAAGGAGTTGGCCGCCATCCGAGCGGCCGCGAGAAAAGCTGTTGCTGCGGGGGGCCTCGAGTTTGTCCGATGCAGAGTTGTTGGCGATATTTTTACGCACTGGGCTGCCCGGAGTAACCGCGGTCGATTTAGCGCGGCAGTTATTGCTGGACTTCGGAAGCCTGCGCGGGCTGCTGGCGGCCGGGCAGGGCTTGTTCTGCGCTGCCCCGGGGCTGGGGCCGGCAAAATACGCGCTACTGCAGGCGGTGCTGGAGATGAGTCGCCGCTATTTACAAGAAGCACTGGTCCGGGGGGAGGCCCTAACTAGTCCCCAACTAACTCGTCAGTACCTGCTATTGCAGTTACGCGATAGCCCTCAGGAGTTGTTTGCCTGTTTGTTTCTGGATAGTCAGCACCGGGTAATCGTTTTTGAGGTGTTGTTCTACGGCACCATCGACGCCGCCAGCGTCTATCCTCGGGAGGTGCTGCGGCGCTGTTTGCAGCACAATGCCGCGGCGGTTATTTTTGCCCATAATCACCCTAGTGGCGTCGCCGAGCCAAGTCAGGCCGACGAGCGAATCACCGGGCGTCTGGTCAGTGCGCTGGCACTGGTGGACATTCCGGTGCTGGATCATTTTGTTGTCGGCGATGGAGTGCTGGTTTCCTTTGCGGAGCGCGGTTTGCTGTAGCGGCCCCGGGCGTACCCCAAAGACCGCCAGCGGGTTTTTAGGCCTAAATTGGGCTGAAACAGGCTAATTTCAGCGAATTAATTGCCTTTGTCTGGCTGTTCTGGTATAAAGTCGCGCTCTGTTTGAGGAGGCCTCCAGTTGAGTGCCTGCCCGGTTTGTATCGCGGCCCAATTTTAAGTCAACAGCTCGGTCGAAGATTTGTCTTCGGTTGTATGCCTAGCTTGAATTGACCGTTGTTTTCGGCGCTGCCATTGCCGAAGCTCACAGTGCAAATGCGAGAATTCATTTTAGTAGTGCTAACTGCTCCTATTCAATAGCTAAATCAGCGGAAGGGACAAATCATGTCCAGAGTATGTCAGGTTACCGGCAAGCGTCCAGTAACGGGAAACAATGTTTCCCACGCAAAAAATCGTACCAAACGGCGTTTTCTGCCCAATTTGCATAAGCACCGTTTTTGGGTGGAAGCGGAGAAGCGCTTTGTATCTCTGCGGGTGTCTGCCAAGGGTATGCGCATCATCGACAAGAAGGGTATCGAGGTGGTCTTGGCTGACCTTCGGTCCCGCGGCGAAAAGGTTTAAGGAGTAGCTCATGGCTAAAAGTGCGCGCGATAAAATCAAGCTGGTCTCTACTGCGGGAACCGGTCATTTTTACACCACGGACAAGAACAAGCGTAATACACCGGATAAGATGGTATTTATGAAATACGATCCCGTTGTCCGCAAGCACGTGGAATACAAAGAGTCCAAGATTAAGTAATATTTGGATGCGCTAATTGCTCGCTAATTGCGAGCAATCGATAAAACCCGGCTTTGATCGGGTTTTTTTGTTTCTGTCTTATAGCCACAACCGGGCTACGGCCGGCTGTGCGCGGAGCGAGTGATGCCTGAACTTCCCGAAGTCGAGACGACGCTGCGCGGCATAGAGCCGTATCTGGTCAATCGGAAAATTAAGCGCTTGATCGTGCGCAACGGTAGCCTGCGCTGGCCCGTACCCGAGCAGTTGCCCGCACTTATGGCAGGGCAGCGAATTCTAGCCCTCGAGCGCCGAGCCAAGTATTTACTGCTTAAACTGGCCTCTGGCACCGCCATACTGCACCTGGGTATGTCGGGTAATCTGCGTATAGTCGAGCCACAGACCCCGGTCGGTAAGCACGATCATGTGGATCTACTGGTGCAGGGGGGTAAGGTATTGCGTTTCAATGATCCCCGCCGCTTTGGTTGCTTGCTGTGGCACAGTGGCCCCGGCCAACACAGTTTGCTGGTAGGGTTGGGGCCGGAGCCGCTGTCGGCCAGCTTCGACGGTGAGCTGCTGTACCAGCGCTCCCGGGGGCGCAAAGCGCCGGTGAAAACCTTTATCATGGATAACAAGGTTGTAGTTGGGGTGGGTAATATCTACGCTAACGAGGCGCTGTTTGGTGCTGGGGTGCGTCCGGCTCGAGCTGCGGGGCAGATATCACTGGACCGTTACCGGCGGCTGGCTGACGAGATCAAAGACGTGTTGACTCGGGCCATAGCCCAGGGCGGCACCACTCTCAAAGATTTTGTTGGCGGCGATGGTAAGCCGGGTTATTTTAAGCAGCAGTTGCAGGTCTACGGCCGCGCTGGGCTGGCGTGTCCGGTTTGCCAGCGATCGTTGACGGAAGTGCGTCTTGGGCAGCGCAGTACTGTGTTCTGTAAGTCCTGTCAGCGCTGAAGCCTGGCGATATCTTCCGCTGCTGCCGCGAAAGTGCTTGGCAGGTGCTGCGCCAGATCACAGTCTGATACTTTTTTCCCAAAGAAGGAGGACGGAATCGCTATTTAAGTCTATTATATTTTGAGATAGCGCTCGTAACTAGTTGTTAAGGCACTAGTTGTTAAACCCTATTAAGGATCACTTTGGCTTTAATGTCAGTGGAATCAATATGTTCAGGCCCGGGCCAATAACCGCGTTTGATGATGGAGAAAATTTCAATGAAGTTAATTACCGACAAGCTATCTCTTCTAATCACCTTTTTGGGTCTCACTGTGGTGTTGATGGCACCGCAGATAGCCTATAGCCAGACCGTCGAAGAAGAGCCGACTGCGCTGGCAATGGTAGGAGACCTAGTGGTGGCGCGGCCCCTTCTGATCGCTATAACCGCTGCGGGAGCAGCGTTGTACTTGGTAAGTTTACCGCTGTCGCTAGCGGGGGGGAATGCTAAAGCCGCCGGTAACACGCTAGTGGTAGGGCCTGCCAAGGCTGCATTTGTTCGCTGTTTGGGCTGCACCCGCTCGGGTTATAAAAAGTCTGTGGTCAACATAGATGACTAGTATTGGTGTTTAAGCGCTGGCGATAATGGCGTTGTACTTTCCCTGCAGCTGTTGTGCCGTTTCGGAGTTGTCTGGGTCCAGCGGGATGCAGTCGACCGGGCATACTTGCTGGCACTGGGGTTGCTCAAAATGCCCGACGCACTCGGTGCAGCGGGCGGTTTCAATCTCGTAAATACTCTCCCCCATATAAATGGCGTCATTGGGACACTCCGGCTCGCAGACGTCACAATTGATGCACTCTTCGGTTATATATAGGGCCATCGCGGTATCGTCTAAGGTAAGGCCTAGCGAGGAAACTTACGCTGCAGGGCGGCAAATACCGGGGCCGGCACAAACTGCTCGACATCACCACCCATGGCCGATATCTCCCGTACCAAGGACGAGGAAATAGAGGAGATACCCTCAGAGGGTGTTAGAAAAACCGTTTCAAATTCCGCCGACATGGCGCGATTCATATTGGCCATTTGCAGTTCGTATTCGAAGTCCGCAGTGGTACGCAAGCCTCGCAATACGATATGGCTGTCTTTGCTATTGGCAAAGTCAACAATCAGGTGGCGAAAGCCGCAGACCTCGATGTTGTCTACCGCGGGCAGGGACAGGTGGCACAACTCAATGCGCTCCTCCAGGGTGAATAGCGGTTTTTTACTTTGACTATCGGCGACGGCGATAACAACTTTGTCGAACAGCTTGGCAGCGCGCTCGACCAAATTGACATGACCTTTGTGGATGGGATCGAATGTTCCGGGATATACAGCGGTTTTCATAGCCTATGCGACCTTGTGGTAAAAATAGTACCGTTAATTAAAGGTAGGTATAACGAGATGAATAATTTGGCGCTATTGTAGCGTTAATTGCCCGGCACTGCATTGACCAAAAATAGCCGATAGTTGACTTGCCCTGCAGTTTTTTCTCGATGCAATTGCCAGTGACCGGGCGGCGTCGGCAGTGGTTCCCCGCGCCCGGTTTCGATATAGATCCAGCTGCCCTCGCGCAACAGTCGGTACTGATCAAGTAGCACCATGCAGGGGGCCAGTAGTTGTTGGCCGAAGGGCGGGTCCAGGAAAACAATATCAAAGGGGGGTTGCTGTCCTGCGCCGTAGGCCGCTAGCTGTCCTGTTGCGGTGGTGGTGTGCAGCGCCGCCGTTGCCTGTAAGGTCTGTAGGTTACTGTGTAGTTGGCGGCAGACCTCGGTGGAGGCATCGACAAAGTCCACCGCGGCAGCCCCCCGGGACAGCGCCTCCAGGCCCAGTGCGCCGCTACCGGCAAACAGATCTAGGCAGCGGGCGCCAGCAATGTCAGCGCTGAGCCAGTTGAAAAGGGTTTCTCGCACTCGGTCCGGAGTTGGGCGCAGTCCCTCGCTATCGGGAAAACTGAGTTTTCGGCCCCGCCACTGGCCGCCGATGATGCGCAGCTTGTTGCTGGTTTGGGGGCGTCCCGGTGGCTTCTTAGATGATTTTGATTTTGTCATTCGGCTGGCAGATCTGCATTTGTTCGTATTTCGATGAAGATTGTTCAAGAATACTTCTTCGACGTGTTTCGGGCTCTATTTCAGCGCACAAGAATGGTAGGATAGCACCCTATAGCCCACTGGACATCCACTGCACCGTGGAAATCGACCCACCTCGATAAGCAGATACCGCGTATATGAAGTTTTTTGATCGTTTTAAAAGCAAAGACAAAGACAGTACCGACGACAACAAAGCTGTCCCTGGTGGCAGTGAAAATTCGAGCCTCGGCGGGCCCGAAACGCAGTTGGGTGATACTCCCGATGGGCCCGCCCCGGAGCCCGTGGCTGAAGTGACCGCTGTACCGGTAACTGAGACTGATATGACAGCCGCTGAGACAGTCGTTAAGACTGTCGTTGAAGCGCCCGTTGAGACAGAGAAAAAGGGCCTGTTCAGCCGTCTGAAGCAGGGTCTAAAGCGCACCGGTAGCAACTTTAGCCAGGGTATGGGTAATCTGTTTCTGGGCCGTAAGGAAATCGACGACCAGTTGCTGGAAGATTTGGAAATCCAACTGCTGACGGCGGACATCGGCGTTGAGGCTACCCGGGAGATCATGGGTAATCTGGCGGAGCGGGTTAATCGCAAGGAGCTGGACGATGGCAATGCTCTTTATGGCGCACTCCAGCAGGAGTTGGCGCGCCTGCTGCAGCCCAGTTTCGCACCCTTGGAAATTGACAGCAGCCGCAAACCCTATGTCATTCTCATGGTGGGGGTGAACGGTGTTGGCAAGACCACTACCATCGGCAAGCTTAGCAAGCGTTTTCAGTCTGAGGGCCGCTCGGTAATGCTGGCTGCGGGAGACACTTTTCGCGCGGCGGCGGTCGAGCAATTGCAGGCCTGGGGTGCGCGCCACGATGTACCGGTGATAGCCCAGCACACCGGTGCCGACAGTGCATCGGTGATTTTCGACGCGGTACAGGCCGCAAGCGCCCGCAACGTCGATGTATTGATCGCCGATACTGCGGGCCGCCTGCACAATAAAGATCACTTAATGGAAGAGTTACGAAAAGTGGTGCGGGTTATGCAGAAGCTGGACTCCAGCGCTCCCCACGAAGTAATGTTGGTGCTGGACGCCGGTACCGGCCAGAATGCGATGACCCAGGCCGCCGCCTTTCAACAGGTGGTCGGTGTCACAGGTATTACCCTAAGCAAGCTCGATGGGACCGCCAAGGGTGGTATTATTTTTGCGATTAGCAAGCAGTTACAACTGCCGATTCGCTTTATCGGTGTCGGCGAGCAAGCTGACGATTTGAGGCCCTTTGAGGTCGACGAATTTGTCGCGGCGCTGTTTGACAGTGAGTCTGCGAGCTAGCTTTGCAGCGACTGGCCAGTATTTGCAAAGGTCTTGGCTGCGTTTAGTGCGCTAGTATGATGACAACGTGAACCCTCAATATGATTACTTTCGACCAAATCAGTAAACGCTATCCCGGGGGCTACGAGGCACTGAAGAGTGTCAGTTTTGAAATCCCCCGTAATGAGATGGTCTTTCTGACCGGTCACAGCGGTGCTGGTAAGAGCACGTTGCTCAAGTTAATTATGGTCATGGAACGGCCCAGTCAGGGCCAGGTATTGGTCAACGGGCAAAATTTGCGGGATCTTCCCGCTCGCAAAATACCCGCGCTGCGCCGGGATATAGGGGTGGTCTTTCAGAATCACCAGCTACTGTTCGACCGCTCGGTGTTCGACAATGTGGCCCTTCCGCTTATTATTGCTGGTTACCAGCCCCGGGAAGTGGGTCGCAGAGTGCGAGCCGCGCTGGATAAGGTGGGCCTGTTGAGTAAAGAAAAACTGCTGCCGGTAACGCTGTCGGGAGGCGAGCAGCAGCGGGTAGGTATCGCCCGAGCGGTGGTCAACAAGCCCTCTATTTTACTCGCCGACGAGCCAACGGGCAATTTGGATCCAGAGTTGTCGGCGGAAATCATGCATTTGTTCGAACAGTTTAATCAAGTTGGGGTGACGGTGCTGATCGCCAGCCACGACCTTAGCTTAATCGCCCGGCTGCCCTATCGCATGCTGACCTTACGTGGCGGCGCACTGTTGGCGACACCGGGTGCGGCGGTGTCGAGGTGAGTGTCGAGCGGCAGCAGCGCGACGGCGGCCGCGCGACGGCAGGGGCCGGCAAGGGTGCCAGCCAAAGCCGCACAGGGCTGGCTGATCGACTTAAGGGCTACCTTTCCCATCACCGGCTAGTGGCCAGAGAAAGCTTGTCGCGACTACTGGCCGCCCCGATCGCCACCGCGATGACTTGGCTTGTTATCGGCATCGCCATGGCATTACCCACCGGGTTGTTTGTTGCGCTTGGCAATATTGAAGCGATTAGTGGTGGTTGGGATGGGGCGGCGCAGATGTCGTTGTTTATCGACAAATCGGTGTCCGAGGCCGAGGCCAAAGCGCTGGCGGATGAGCTGCGACGGCGGCAAGATGTCGAAGAAGTGGTGTTTATCAGCAGCGAGCAGGCGCTGGCGGAGTTCCAGGTCCTATCGGGCTTTGGCGATGTACTGCAAAACCTCGATAGCAACCCCCTGCCTTCAGTGATTGTGGTCAGACCCCGACAACGTGGCGACGGGGCGGCCCTCAGTGAGCAGCTATTTAGCGAGTTGAAGGTACTGCCTCAGGTCGCAGAGGCGGTATTGGACTTGCAGTGGGTACAGCGGCTGTACGCGATGATGGATCTCGGACGGCGTTTGACTCTGGCACTGGCGGGGCTGTTGTCCCTGGGAGTATTGTTGGTGATCGGTAACACGATACGGCTGGCGATCGAAGGCCGCCGCGATGAAATCGTGATCGTCAAACTAGTGGGCGCAACCAACGCCTTTGTTCGACGCCCCTTTTTATATACCGGTTTGTGGTATGGCCTCGGTGGTGGCCTCATTGCCTGGTTTATTATTGGTAGCAGTTTGTTGTGGCTGCGCTCACCAGTGGCGCAACTAGCCGGGTTGTACCAGAGTGGCTTTGATCTGCAGGGGCTTGGCATTGCGGCTTCGCTATTGCTGTGGGCGGTCAGTGCCGGGCTGGGTCTACTGGGAGCCTGGCTCGCCGTCGGCCGCCACCTAGGCGCCATAGAGCCGCGTTGACTGATTGGCGGGATGTTAAAATCCTGCTAGCAGCACTTGATAAGCGTTAAAATGCCCCCAGATTAAAGGTATAAGGCACCTAAAAACCGCTGAGATTGAACTTATTGGTTATTAGCGATCTGATACAATGAATGATAGAATCTGCGGCCGATAACCAAGGCGATCAATGGGAGTCCAATTATGAGCACCGCACTACAGGCTGTTAATTTAGTACCTGGGAGTAATCTCAATGCCTATATGCAGACTGTTAACAATTTTTCCATACTCACTGCCGACCGTGAGCACGAGCTTGCGGAAGAACTGTATTACCGCGAAGATCTCGAGTCTGCGCGCCAGCTAGTTATGGCACACTTACGCTTTGTAGTTCATATCGCACGGTCTTATCAGGGATATGGTCTGCCCTTGGCTGATTTGATTCAGGAAGGTAATGTCGGCTTGATGAAGGCGGTCAAACGATTTAATCCTGAGAAAGGGGTGCGTTTGGTGTCCTTCGCAGTGCACTGGATCAAAGCCGAAATGCACGAGTTCATCCTGCGTAACTGGCGCATTGTCAAAATCGCCACCACCAAGGCCCAGCGTAAGTTATTCTTCAATCTACGCAGCGCGAAAAAGCGCTTGGCCTGGTTTAGTAACGATGAGGCCCACGCCGTTGCCGCTGATCTAGGTGTTGATGTCAGTGAAGTCCGTCGTATGGAGGGCCGTTTAACCTCTTCGGATCTCGGCTTTGATGCCGGTGCTGATGACGAAGATGATGGTTTTGTGGCGCCGGCGCACTATCTGGAAGACCACACGCTAAACCCCGCGTCGATGGTCGAGGACTCTGAGTGGGAGCAGTCTAACAATCAGCACTTGCGCGGTGCACTGGCGGATCTGGATGAGCGTAGTCGCGATATATTGCAGGCGCGCTGGCTTAGTGATACCAAGGCAACGCTGCATGAACTGGCGGCTAAGTATGGCGTCTCCGCCGAGCGCATCAGGCAGCTGGAAAAAAACGCGATGAAAAAAATGCGCGCGACCATGGAAGCGTAAGTTTTACCGCCTCGCTAAAAACCGCCGCCAGGCGGTTTTTTTATAGGTCGAATTTGCCGCCTGCATTCACCGGTCGCACTTCACCGCACAGGGATTAACACAAGAGGAGAGCACAGGTGGCAAGAACATTTTTGCTGGCGGCGGCCATTTGCGCCATGCTTGCGGTGGCCCTGGGCGCCTTCGGGGCCCACGGTCTCAAACACCGTCTGACCGTCGAACTGATGGCTGCCTACCAAACTGGGGTGCAATACCATTTTTACCACAGTCTGTTGCTGCTGGTAGTGGCGCTACTGTTGTTACAATTCCCCGGCGCGGCGCTGTTCCAGTGGTCAGGTTGGTTGGCGCTGGTAGGTATTGTCTTGTTTTCCGGTAGTCTGTACGCCATGGCTGTGACCGGCACCAAGGTACTGGGAGCTATTACACCGCTGGGCGGGCTGGCCTTTATCGGCGCTTGGTTGCTATTGGCAATAGGCGCCTATCGCCATCTCGCCCCTTAATCTTTGTCCTATTCAGGCACGGCTAATCCATGACTTCAGCTACTGATATTCCCAACAAGCACTTGCGTGCCATCCGCAGTTTTGTCAAACGTTCTGGGCGCATGACGCCGGGACAGCAGGGTGCCTACGATCAGCACTGGCCGCAAAAAGGCTTGCTGTTGAGTGCGGGTATGATTGATTTGGCGCAGGTATTTGGCCGCAGCGCACCGGTGGTGCTGGAGATTGGTTTTGGGATGGGGGTGTCATTGGTGCAGATGGCTGCAGCGGCTCCCGCTACCAATTTCATTGGTATCGAGGTACATGAGCCCGGTGTTGGCAAGTTATTACACGGTATGGACGAGCAGGCGGTGAACAATATTCGAGTCTACTGCGACGATGCAGTGGATGTATTGCAGCACTGTATTCCCGACGGCAGTCTCAGTCGTGTGCAGATATACTTTCCCGACCCCTGGCATAAAAAAAAGCACAACAAGCGGCGTCTTATCCAACCGGCATTTATCCAACAGCTGCTGCCGAAACTCGAGCCCGGCGGTATTATCCATCTGGCCACCGACTGGGAAGACTACGCCGAACAAATGATGGAGGTATTGACTGGTTGCGAGCAGTTGCTCAACACTGGGCAGCAATACGCCTTTTCTGAGCGTCCAGATTATCGACCGGTGACCAAGTTTGAGCAGCGGGGCGAGCGCCTGGGACACGGTGTCTGGGATCTGCTGTTTCAGCGTATCAGCTGAATCTAACATCAATGCTAAGAGGTTATTTTGACGAGCCAGCGCAGCGATACAGTGGTGGTATGGGATTGGTTGGTCAGAGTATTTCACGGCGCTGTACTGGTTCTTTTCGCCCTCGCCTACGGCGTCGAAAACGACTGGCCGGTAGTGCACGCCTATATCGGATATACCCTGTTACTGTTGATTGTATTCCGCTTGTTGTGGGGGTTCATCGGCACGTCCTACGCGCGCTTCTCTAAGTTTCTTACCGGCCCTGGTCAGATCCTGCACTACCTGCGTGGGATCGCTAGGGGCCCTGTTCACCGCTATATTGGACACAATCCCGCTGGTGGTTGGATGATTGTGGCGCTACTGCTGAGCCTGTTGACTACAGCGCTGCTCGGTATTGCGCTCTTTGCCCTAGAGGGCAGCGGCCCACTGGCGGCTGTCGACGTATCGAATTGGCCCGGCCCGCTGCTAGCACAGCTACATAGCCTTAGCGCCGACGGTATTATGGCGCTGATCGTACTGCATGTTGGCGGAGTGCTATTGAGTAGCTACCGGCATCGGGAGAATTTGATCATGGCCATGGTCAGTGGCCGTAAAGCGGTAGATGATAATGTGCGAGTGCTGCCGCTGATCTCGTGGCAGCGTTGGTGGGTTGGGGCGAGTCTGTTGGTGACCATACTGGGTTTTGGCCTGTGGGGTATTTTTATCCAGGGTCGGGCCGACTTTAGTGACACATCAACAGAGCTGGCCGGCGCCGAGGACTATCTCGAAGAGTGCGGTGCCTGTCATCTGGCCTACCCCCCGGGGTTGCTGCCAGCTGCCAGTTGGGCACAGTTATTGGCGGGGCTGGAGGATCACTTTGGCGACAATGCCGAGCTCGATAGCGAGACGATACAAGTGCTGGCACGCTATCTCAGGGGTGGGGCCCTGAGCCCGGGTCAGCCGAGTCACAGTAGCCGGCTGCTGCGAAACATGCCGGATCCTCCGCCTCTGCGTATTTCCGAGTTGCCGCAATTTCAGATTGATCACCGGGCGCTGTTTACGGCCCCCGACGCGCAGCCATCAGCCAGTCAGTGTGCGAAGTGTCACCGGCGCGCGGTGACGGGTGACTTTACCTTGTTGTAGTTACCGGCGGGGTATTAGGTGGCGCCAGTCAGTGAATATTTTATGATTGAAGCTGCGATAACAGCAGGGCCATAGCTCTACCGCGATGGCTGATGCTGTTTTTGAGTGTCGGTGACAACTGCGCTGAACTGCAACCGTGCTCAGGTACAAAAAACAGTGGGTCGTAGCCAAAACCATTGTCGCCGCTGGGGGCCAGTAATATTCGGCCCTGCCATGTGCCCTGGCAAATAATGGGAACCGGATCCTGGGCGTGGCGCATAAACACCAGCAGACACTGAAAGCGGGCGCTGCGTTGCTGCTCGGGTATATCTTTGAGGGCTTCGAGCAGCTTTTGGTTGTTGTCGCCATCGCTGTTGTGGGCCCCGGCGTAGCGGGCAGAGTAAATCCCCGGCTCGCCCCTTAGCGCATCGACCTCCAGCCCAGAATCGTCGGCAATTGCCGCAAGACCGGTGTGGGCTGCAGCGTTGCGTGCCTTAATCAGGGCGTTTTCAACAAAACTCAGGCCGTTTTCCTCGGCCTCGGCCACGGCAAAGTCAGACTGCGGCAACACGCTAAATTCGCAGCCGTGTAACAGTTGTTGAAATTCGCGTAGTTTGCCGGTATTGCCGCTGGCCAGTACCACTTCTTTCATGAAATCGTCTCTCAGTCGTCGATGTAGAGTGTCTTGGTAAACTTTAACGGGTAGCCCGCGTGGTTTGCTCCGGGCTGTACCTTGACATAAAAATTGCGCAGTTCTTCGTTGTAGAATTTGAACTCGGCTATGTAGTAAATAGCGTCCTGCTCGGTGATCTCAGTAAATACCAGTGGTTCTTTGCGCATCAAGTCGGAACTACTGCCGGAGACCAGGGCCTTTTGCGGCCGATCGCCGCCATCGGGCAGCAGTTTGCGCACGGCAATCATGACAAAGGCGCGATTTTTGCCGCGCACAATATTGTAGGCTCGAGCCACCTCGGCGCTGACAAAAGTAGATGTCACCACCGAATAGTGTACGTCGAAGTCATCGAAACGCTGTTTTTGTTCGGCGCTGGCCTGGCTGCTAGCCAGTAGGCCGAAGAGGATAATCAGCAGTATCGGGAAGTGTCTACTGTTGTTGAGGTGCGGCTTCATAGTGCGGTTCATGATGGGTATCCGGTAGTGGCGCCAGCCTTTGGCCGGCACTAGAGTGATAGCTGGCTGCTAGCGGCTCATATGATAGACGGCGGTGACGCCAAACAGGTTCGGCAGCAACTTGCCAAGAAAGCCCTGGCTGGCATTGTCGTCGACCACTGCGCTGTCGATGATGGTAATGCCCTTTTCTCGGCACAGCGCTTCGAAGTCGCTGACCGTGCAAAAGTGAATATTGGGCGTGTCGAACCAGTGGTGGGGCATAAATTTGGATACCGGCATACGTCCCTGAAGGCTCAGGTGCAGGCGGCAGCGCCAGTGGCCAAAGTTGGGGAAGGTGACAATACACTCCCGGCCGATGCGCAGCATCTCGTCGATCACTAAGTGCGGCGCACTCAAAGTCTGTAGCGAGTGGGCCATAATTACCACATCGAAGCTGTTGTCCTGAAAATTCCCCAGTCCGTTGTTCAAGTCCTGTTCGAGTACATTAACGCCTTTGGCGACGCAGCTGGTTATATGTTCAGCATCGATTTCGATACCAATACCCTGCGCACCTAGATCCGAGTTTAGCGTTTGCAGCAGGTCGCCGTTCCCGCAGCCCAGGTCGAGGATGCGGGAATCGGGTTTCACCCAGTTAGAAATAAATTGTAAGTCAAAGCGCATCGCGGACACCCTCCTTGAATTCGCTGGCAATGCGCTGCATATAGGCGCCAAAAAGCTGTTCATAGCGTGGATTGGGTATCAGAAAGGCGTCGTGGCCAAAGTTGGCCTCAATCTCGCCGTAGCTGACCGACTTTTTCGCCGCGACCAAGGCGGCGACGATCTCCTGTGAGCGCTCGGGAGCAAAGCGCCAGTCGGTGGTAAAGGATAGCACTAGGAAGTTGCAGCTGGCATGCTGGAAGGCCGCCACCGGGTCGTCACCGTACTCCCGGGCCAGATCAAAATAATCCAGCGCCTTGGTCATTAAAATATAGGTGTTGGCATCGAAGCTGGTGGAGAACACTTCGCCCTGGTGGCGCAGGTAACTCTCGATTTGGAATTCGACATTCTCGTTGCGGCCAAGGGCGAAAGAGCCACTCTTTAACTCGCGGCCAAATTTCTCACCCATGCCATCTTCCGACAAATAGGTAATATGGCCGACCATGCGCGCTAACCGCAATCCATTTTTGGGGATGGTGTTATGGTCTAGGTAGTAGCCGTCGTGAAAGTTGGGGTCCGAGCTAATGGCCTGCCTAGCCACTTCATTAAAGGCAATGTTTTGCGCAGTTAACTTCAACGCCGAGGCTATCACAATACAATTGCGCAGTTTGTCGGGGTATTCTAGTGCCCAGCGCATTGCTTGCATGCCACCGAGGCTGCCGCCGATTATCGCCGCCCACTGCTCGATCCCCAAAACCTGCATAAGCTCTAGCTGGCTATCGACCCAATCGCGACAGCGCAGTAGGGGGAAGTCGCGCTGCCAGGCGCGACCGGTGTCAGGGTTGATTGACTTGGGGCCGGTGGAGCCGTGACAGCCGCCGATATTATTAACGCTGACGATAAAAAAGTGATTGCTGTCGATGGGTTTCCCCGGGCCAATGTATTCGTCCCACCAGCCGGCGCGCCGATCGTCGGGGTGGTGATAACCGGCGGCATGGTGGTGTCCCGACAGGGCGTGGCAGATCAGCACAGCATTGGAGCGGTCACTGTTGAGTTTGCCATAGGTCTCGTAAACCAAATCGTACTGGCTCAGGGTGCGACCGCTGGCCAGCGTTAAGGGCCGATCAAAGTGTTTGGTCTGTACAGCTACAATGCCGACAGAACGCTCATCGAGGGGCATGATGACTTCCAGTTGGGTGATTATTGAGCGAGTCGAGAGTGTAATAGCCTGTGAGTCTAAAGAGTCGTGTCGCTATCTGCAACCGTACTACTGTGCTGCGATGTTGGTGTCAGGCAGATGGGCTGCGTGGGGCTGATGATTGTCAGCTGTCTAGGGTTTCCAGTCTCGGTGGCGAATATGTGCTGGAGCCTGGCGTTTTTTCTCGATGATGGCCTGATTCCCCAGCCAGTCAAACCATTCGCCCCAAGAGGGTTGGTCCTGTTCCTGGCGAATATCCTGTTGCCAGGTGTTCAGCTTGCGGTGCATGACAGTGATAATACCTCCGGCTAGATCCAATACTAAATCGAGTGGGGCAATATTCCTATAGACTAACAGGCCCATGGTTTCGAAGGAGGTGGTGACAGTAATGGCCGCCTCCGGGTACTGCTGGCCCAGGGCACGCATTTCCTTGGCGCCAATGCCCTCTGGTAGTTGCTGTAGTAGAGCCAGCGCCTGGGCTAGGTCACGGCTGTAAAATGTCTGGGTGAGGTTGGTGGCGATGGCGTTGCGTTGTTGTTGCTGAAAGTGGCGAATTTGGAAAAATCCAAACAGTAGTCCGCCAATAATGCTGGCGGCGCTCACTACCTCCGCTAGGTCGGCCCAGTCATTCAATGTCAGTTCAGTCATTGCTGCTACTCGCTGTGCTGTAGGGTTGAATGTATCGGCGGCCTGTTAGGGACGCCGGCCATTACCGCAGGCTCTGCACTGCAGCGGCCAGATCGGGGAAACACTCGACGATACAGTCCGCGCCCTGGGCGGACAAGGTCTGTCCGTGATCCTGCTGGCAGTGGCTGGCGCCGGTAAATCCTATCACCTTCATGCCGGCGCGTTTGGCCGCCAGCACGCCGGTGGCGCTGTCCTCGATCACGATACAGGTCGCGGGCGGGCGTCGATGCTGGGTTGCTGCGTACAAAAACAGGTCGGGCTCCGGTTTGGCCCGGCTGACTAAACTACTGGAATAGAGGTGGGGGTCGAACAGCTCCAATAAGTTCGTGTGGGCAAGTTTACCGCGCAGCCCCTTGGCCGAGGAGTTGGAGGCCACGCACAAGTCCCCGGATAGTGTTGTTATGGCCTGCCGGGCACCAGCCACTTCCGTGAGCTCGGAGGCCATTTTCTCAGCGGTGAGTTGGTACAGGGCATCGAAGCAATCGGCAGCGGGCTCGTGTCCCACCACGCTGAGCCACCGTCTACGCATCTGTTGCTGCCAATCGCCTGCGGACAGCCCCATAAATCGCGCAACATAATCGCCGCGTGCCATCGGTAATCCCCGCTCGGCTAAAAATGTCAACACGGTCGACACCAGTAGCGATTCGCTCTCTACCAATACGCCGTCACAATCAAAAATAAGCAAACTCATCGTTGTGTTTCCCTGTTTCGACCCTAGGCCATGGGTAGGGCGCTACACCACGGCAACGCCAAACAGCGTGGGATGCAAAACCAGGAAGAATACGTAGGCTACCAGACCCGCGGCTACTGCGATCAAATCCTTGGCCAGTGGCAGCACCTGCTGCTGTTTTTGGGCTCCGCGTCGATTGGCAGACAATCTACCCAACAGCGCGAACAGGCCAAAGGCGCCAAACAGAATCATGGACGCCAGGTCACCATTGGCCAGTAGGTGCAGGGCAGCCCACAGCGTCACCCCCCACAACATGGGGTGACGGGTAAAACGTTTGATATTGCTTGGCATATTGGCGGCTGCCAAGAGGATAAAACTGGGCAGCATCAGCGGCACAGCTATGCTGCGAGCCCAGCTTGCAGGCAGCCAGATTGATTGAAAATCCGCCGCCGCCATACCAACAATGATAAGAATAAGACCGAGCAGCGAAATAACTGAATAGAGCCCTTTATAGGTCCCCTCGCCGAGGCGGGTTAGCAGAGACAGGCGCAGGTCGATAGCGCTTGGTAATAAGTGGATGCCAAAAAACAAGAGGAGGCCCAATATCAGTGTAATCATAACAATCCTTGCGTAGGGAGTGCTGCGGGAGCAGCCGGTAATGGCAAAGTATAGTCAATTGCCAGGCTTTGGTGGCAGTGTTTTAGCGGCGGCCAGGTTTGGTGAGGTGGTGGCTACCGAGGGTTTATTTACTGCACTTGATCGCCGGCCCGCTTAGCGGGACAAGTACGGTGCCAGGAATGTCTCTACCTGGAGCGATAACAATCCCTCGTAGACGGTAATGCCGGCGTCCCGCAGCAATTGGCTACCGAGGCCATTGTTGCGGGGGTCGGGGTCGGTAATCGCTATATAAACGGTATTGATATTACCGGCGACTAAGGCTTTGGCACAGGAGGGGGTGCGGCCAATAAATGAGCAAGGTTCCAGTGTGACAAAGGCGCTCACCAGTGCCAGTGAGTCGGGATATTGGGCCAGAGCGTCAGCCTCGGCGTGATTGGCACCGGGCTGGCGAGTGTAGCCGGTTGCCACTATTTGATCGTTTTTTACCAGCACACAGCCTACCGGCGGGTTGGGTAGGCAATGTGGCAGCGCTAATTTTGATGCGGCCAATGCCCGAGACATAAAAAACTGCTGGCGCTCAGGGTTGATAGTCAAGGCAGCGCTTCTCCAGCTGACAGCGCTGGGTTATATACCGCGATGGGCTCGGGTAGAAATTGGATCATTGCCCAAGCTTAGGGAGCATTTTGCAGTGTCTCCAGTTCATCGAGTAGGCTAAACCACTGCTCTTCGTGTTGTTCCTTGCGTTGACTTAGAAGGCGCTGTTGCTCCAACTGCTGTGCCAGTGCCGCTTTGTTGGCGTCCTGATACAAAGCGCTGTCTGCCAACGCCGCCTCCGAATCCTTCAGTGCCGCCTCGGTGGCGGCTAGTTGTTGCTCCACTTTTTTAATCGCGTTATTGATCGGATTAAGCTTTTTACGCAGTTCGGCGGTTTGTTGCCGCAGTTCCTTTTTAGAGTTGGCCTGCTCGCCGCTATTATTGTCGCTGAGTTGTTCCCGGGTATTTTTACGCTGTTCCAACAGCCAGCGGCTGTAGTCCTCCAGGTCGCCGTCAAAGGGCTCTGCCCGCCCATCGGCTATCAGTAAAAATTGGTCAACGGTATTGCGCAGCAGGTGCCGGTCGTGGGAAACCACCACTACCGCACCCTCGAAGCCCTGTAGGGCCACGGTTAGGGCGTGGCACATTTCTAGGTCTAGGTGGTTGGTGGGCTCGTCCAATAGCAGCAGGTTGGGTTTTTGCCAGACCACGATAGCCAGCGCTAGGCGGGCTTTTTCACCGCCGGAAAAATGCTCGATCGGTGCCAGTGCCATCTCGCCGTGAAAGTTAAAACCGCCGAGGAAATTGCGGATATCTTGCTCCCGCTCGGTAGGACTCAATCGTTGTAGGTGCAGTATCGGGCTGGCATGAAGATCCAACGCTTCCAGTTGGTGCTGGCTGAAATAGCCCATAGCCAAATTTTCACCGGCGGTTAGATCACCCGCTAGTGGGGCAATTTCACCGGCTAAAGTTTTTAGTAGGGTCGACTTGCCAGCGCCATTAGCCCCCAGTAAACCAATTCGACTGCCAGGGTGAATACTGACGTTGACCTGGCGGCTGATAGTGGTGCTGCCGTATCCCAGCTCGCCTCTAGACAAGTTGAGCAGTGGGTCGGAAAACTGTCGCGGTTGCGGAAAGCTAAAGTCGAAGGGAGAGTCAATATGGGCCGGGGCTATGTCCTCCATGCGCTGCAGTTCTTTGAGTCGGCTCTGGGCCTGTTTGGCCTTGGTGGCCTGGGCCCGAAAGCGGCTGACAAAGGCGTGAATTTCATTTCTGCGGCGCTGTTGCTTTTCGTAGTTGGCCTGTTGCTGGGCCAGTCGTTCGGCCCGCTGTCGCTCAAAGGCGGAGTAGTTACCGCGATAGGCATTGAGCCGCTGGTGCTCAATGTGTACAACGCCCTCGCAGACGCTATCGATAAAATCACGGTCGTGGGAAATCAGCAGCAAGCTACCCTCAAAGCGTTGCAGATAGCTTTCCAGCCATAGCTCCGCGTCTAAGTCGAGGTGGTTGGTAGGCTCATCCAGTAGCAGTAAGTCCGAGGGGCTCATTAAGGCTTGGGCCAGATTGAGGCGAATGCGCCAGCCTCCGGAAAAACTGTTGACCGGCAGCTCGGCATCGGCGGTGGCAAATCCCAGCCCCTGCAACAGCAGCTCGGCCCGCACTCTAGCGTTGTAGCCGTCGATGCTGTCCAGCTGCTCATGCAGCGTAGCCAGTTCAACGTGATTGTCTGCCTTTTCTGCAGCCGTCATGGCCGCCTCAATCGAGCGCAATACCGTGTCGCCGTCGATGATATACTGTAGCGCATTGCGTTCGCTGGTACCCACTTCTTGCGCCATATGGGCAATGCGCCATTGCTGCGGGATACTCAGCAGGCCGTCGTCAGACTGCAGCTGTCCCAGCAGCAACTGAAACAGGCTCGATTTACCGGTGCCATTGGCGCCGATCAGGGCGATTTTTTGCCCGGGGTGAAAGACTGCTGATGCCTGCTGTAGCAGAAATTTACTGCCCCGTTGTAAGCTAATATTGTCTAATTTAATCATGGTGGCGCATTATACTGATTATCCGCCGATTCGCAGCACTTTGTCACCGCCGCGGTATTCTTACGCCTACGATCGCTTGCCGAGAGAGCACATGATGGCAAATCCACTGTGGGACTTTTCCCTGCGAGTCTATGCCAGGCCTGGGGTCGAAGCCTGGTTACTGTATTTGCAGGACGAATTGGGTGCCGATTGCAATGTACTACTCGGTCTCGCCTGGCAGGCATCAGAAGGTCGAACGCTGGACACGGCTCAGTTGACGGCGCTGCTGGAGCACTCTGACATTGCCCAGCGGCAATGTCTTAAACCACTGCGTACGTTGCGCCGCGATGTGAAAACGCTAGCGGCTGCCGACACGCTCTACCGCGAGGTGAAGGCCCTGGAGTTGGCGGCGGAGCGTTGGCAGCAAGATGGGCTGCGGCGACTGCTCGCCAGTGCTAACAAATCCCCGGCAGCGCTGTCGGCGCTGGAGTTGGCGCTAGAGTATAGCCAGCGCTATGGGGAACAGCTGGGAGTCAGTGAATCTGTGGACTGGTTGCACAGCACTCGCGCTTTAATGCAGGCTCTGTTCAGTCCCTAGCGAATCCCTGCCACAGTTCTGCGGCGAACAACCGAATAGGTTATGAAAGGCCCCGGCGCTGTCCTGGGCCGATGGAAACACAAAAGGCAGTATCGCGGTTTTTCGGAAACTTGTCCTCGTTAAGTGCGATCGCTAGACTTCGGTCGGCCTACAAACTGCCGCCGAGGTGGACAGAGCGTCGCAGATACGCCATTCTTCGCTAGCAAAATAGCTTAGGGAGTGGATGATTGGTGCGATTTTACTACAAATTTTTGCTGCTGTTACTGGTGGTGCTGGGGTTGGGTTTGCCGATGCTATTAAAAGGCCCTGACGGCCGTCCTATCATGACCGCATCGGACTGGCTGCCCGAGCCGGGATTTTTGCGCCGAAGTTCTCGCCAGTTGCAGTCAGCAGCGGCGAGCTTGATGCCAGACTCCAACGAGCCGAGCGGTTCGGGCTCGGGTGTTCCTAGTAGTCAGCTCTCTAGTACTGAATTTTCCAATGCCGAGCTCTCCAATACCGAGCTGGGGGCGGGAAAAATGTATAAGTGGCAGGACGAAGACGGTGGCTGGCATTTTTCCAACCAAAAACCGCTGATTGAGTCACAACTTACTGTGGAGGCCCTACCGGAAGTGAAAAACCTGATATCAGCCCCTGTTGTTAAGCCTGCGTCTAGTAGTAAACTGTCGCCCAACAGTGCGATGAGTAAAATCACTCGCGCTATACAATAATGAACATTCACCCTATTTAAAGGAATATCGATGAAACGTAATATCTTGATCGCCGTCGCCGTCGGCACAGTTTTAGTTGGCTGTAATCAGCAAGCCGCGGAGAGTAGCGAGCCAGCCAAGGCAGCCGCGATGGTATTGGACACCGAGGAAAAACGCGTCAGTTATGGTATGGGCTCAGGGCTCGGTCAACGCATTAAGCAAGAGACCTTCGCTATCAATGTAGATGCTTTCTCTCAGGGTGTGCGTGATGCCGTCGAAGGCAATGAGCCGTTGATGAACCAAGAAGAGATTATGAAGGAAATGCAGAGCTTCCAGCAAAAGCAACAGGAGGCGGCCACTGCCAAAGCTGAGCAAGTAGGCGTGGCGAACCTGGAGCAGGGTAAGACCTACTTGGCCGAAAATGCCAAGGCCGAAGGTGTTACCACCACCGATAGCGGTTTGCAGTACAAGGTGATTACCGCCGGTAGCGGTGCCATACCCGCAGCGAGTGACACAGTGGAAGTTCACTATGCGGGAACACTGATCGATGGTACTGAATTTGATAGCTCCTACACCCGTGGACAGACAGTTAGCTTTCCGGTTGGCGGTGTTATACCCGGTTGGACTGAGGCGCTACAGCTGATGACCGTCGGTTCTAAGTGGCAGCTGGCGATACCCTCAGATCTGGCCTACGGTGCCGGTGGTACCGGTGGTGGTCCGATTGGCCCCAATGCGACCCTATTGTTCGACGTAGAGCTGATTGCGATCAAAGCACCGCAAGAGTAAGTCCTTACTTACTTCTAGGCTGCTATACACAGACCTGAATAGGCCGCCGCCTGCGGTGGCCTTCCCCCCCGTTCTGAAATACCCTTCTTGAGATATATGGTCACCGACTAAGCGACTAACCGCGATTAAGGCCCACTATCCCGTGTTGATAGCGAGCAGGGTTTAACGCGGAGGGCTGAAGTGCTGTGTACTCAGTGGCTGTCTATTGCCCTATCGGGATTGCTGGTGTACTAAACGGTGGCTAAAGCCATCGGAGCCGATGGCATAAAAATGGTTGTCGCGATCACTAAAGCTCAGGGCGACAATGGCGGCGGAAGTGGGGCGCCAGGCTTCGCGCTTGGGCAGTTCCCAGCTGGCCTGTTCAGTAAGGGTGGAGGTGTCCCACAATTGCACCAGCCGATTAGCATTGCCGGTTAACAGCAACTTGCCGTTGGCTGAAAATACCGCGCTGGTAAATGACTGGCCACGCTTTAGTGCCGCCTTGTGTAGAGGAAGTTCCCCCAATTCTTCACCGGTTTGGGTATTCCACAGCACAGCGCGATCGTATTTGGCTACAGTCAAAGCCTGGTTGCCCTGGGGGCTGATGGCCACAGTCACTACCTCGCCCTCGTGGCGCCAACTGAACAGCTGCCGCCCCTGCTCGAGATCCCACAGCCGTGCGGTATAGTCCTCGGAGCCGGTAATGGCGAGGCGATCATCACTGCTTAGTGCAACGCTACGGACCCTATCATCGTGGTAGAAGGTACGTTTTATGCCGCCGCGCTTTACGTCGAATAACACTGCGCTGTAATCCTCCAGGCCCAATAGCGCTAGAGTGCCGTTGCGTGTTAGAGCCACCGACATCACCTCATTGGGGGCGGTCCAAAAGGTAACCGCCTCACCGCTGTCGGTATCCCACAGTACCATTGTCTGATGGTCGGCGGTCAGCGCAAAGCTACCCTCGGGTGAAAACCCACTGGCGATAATATTACTCTGCTGGGCGCTTTGGTGGTTCCAATTGAATAATCGCTCGCCCCGGGAGGTAGCCCAGAGACTGCCGCCGTGGTGAATCGAACCAATGATGGAGCGCTCGCCATTGGCAGACAAGGCGGCGCTGTAAACCCCCTTAGCGGCCATTTCCCAGCTCTGATCTGGATCACTGGGGCGGTTGCAGGCGCTGAGGGTACAGATCACAGTCATAGCTAACAAGGTGGTGCGAAGTATGGGCCGGCACCGGGGGGCAATAATCGCAGTAATAGAGGTAGTAAACGACATGGTCATAGCGCTGGCGGCCTTAATCATAGTGAGCTTCACAACCGGGACGCAGCTCCAACTAGGGCCCCATCGACACGAGCGGGGGTCGAGTAGCTGAGTGATAATGCAACAAACAATCAGGTGGCGGGTGTGCGATGGGCTTCGTGCAACACTTCAATAAGCTGATCTTCCAATTCAAAACGGGTCTCCAAAATCTCCCCCAGTTTCGACAGATTTCTTGCCAGGTTACTCGGCTCACCTTCGCCGGTGGCGTATTTATCGTTAAACTCCGTTGCCGCCTCTGTGCTGGCAACAATTTGTGGCAGCAACACCTTAGCGGTTTCAGCGCCGCCATCTTGATAGTCCTCCGCCTCCCGCAGCAACTGGTAATACACTTCGAAATGTCCTGCAGAGGCGTAGTCGACTAATAGCTGACAAAAGTCGCGCAGACAGGCTTTGGCTTTGGTCGAGATACCGTCGCCATCGAGGGCCTGACAATATTGAACCAGCAGGTCCTGGCGAGACTGTCGCCAGCGCGCCACCAGTGCGTCGACTGTATTCCAGCGCTGCTCGGTGCTCTGTTGTGGCATAGTGCCTCCTGGATGATGTGACATGTTGCTGTGGTGCTGTTGCAGCACAGACTAACGGCATTACCGTCGCGCCTATGGTTGGCAATATAAGTGAGCTGGCCCTATAGGGCAAGCCCAACCGCAGAATTTCATACTCGTGCTGTGGCTAACAACGCCAGGGTTATCGTGCACCAGACAGCTGCGGGCTGCGAAACATTTGCCAAACACACACAGCCAACAGACCGAGAAAACAGGCTAGCGACCATTCCGGCATGCTAAAGCCAAACAGTTGCCACAGTACTTCGGCACAGTTGCCGTCGCCGGTTACCAAGGTGCGTAAGGTATCGCTGAGGGGAAAGGTCTCCAGCATGTACTGCAAACTTGGGCCGCAGGCGGGCACTTGCTCCGGCGGTAAATGCTGCAGCCATACCTGGCGACCGGCACTGGCAATACCGCCGAGACTGGCGATAGCTCCAAGGCTGCCATAAAGCCTAAAGCGTTGATGAAACAGGCCGATAAAGCAGAATATGCCGATGAGTAAATAAAAGAAGCGCTGGGTCATACACAGTGGGCACGGTTCGAGTCCGTCGACATATTGGGTATAGAGTGCATAGCTGATTAGGCCTATAACGGCGAGAACCATAAGCAGGTTGCTTTGTCTTGGGCTGGGTAAGGCGGTCATAATTCACTTTATTGTATAGGGGTGTAGAGCCATTGTGGCGAGCGCGTTGAAATATCGAAAGCGCTACAGTAGGGTAAAGTAGCCGTTGACTCAAGTGCCCTGTTCAGGTCACAGTGATAGTGCTGAGCTATTGAATAATCTAAACTGTTTTACTGGAGTATTTATGTACCGTTTTGTCCTGTTAATTACCGCTGCTGTCTCGCTGTGGTTGCCGCTATCACTGCAGGCACAAGAGGAGGGCGAAGCCGCCGATAAAACGGTCAATATGTATGTTGATCTCAAACCCGCCTTTGTTGTCAACTATGGCGGTGTTGGTAAGCTGCGCTACCTAAAAACCAGTATTACGCTGCGTATAGATGGCCGAGGGCAGAGCGGTCTGCGCAAGCATATGCCCTATATTCGGCACACGTTGGTGATGTTATTAACCCGCGCCAGCGACGAAGATATGAGTTCGATGGAGGGCAAGGAAATGCTGCGACAAAATGCCCTAGCAGCGGTACAGGGCGTATTGGAGGCGGAGGAAGGACAGCATTTTATTACCGATCTGCTATTCAGTTCGTTTATTGTCCAGCGTTAAACAGTCCAGCGCTAAACAATCCAGCGCTAAACAGTCCCGTGTTCAATTGCTCAGTGGTAACGGGATAGCGTTAAAACCGCTGCGCTGCTGTTGGCAAAATTGTTGCAGCTCCGGGTAAAATTCAAAAAAGGTTTGCTCTAGCTGGTCGTAGTGCTGTAGCAGTTCGTCGCCGGCCTCGACTAAGGGGTTTACTCCTCGCAGTCGCTTGCCGATGCTGCTCAGCGCCGAGGCCACCGTTGGCCACTGTTGATAGCGCTGAAATACATCGTGACGGTGCAGAGCAGTGGCCAGCTGTCGAGCTGCCTCGGGCAGCGCGTCACTGTGCTCGAGGCAGTGAAACACCTCGGCGCTGAATATTTCCAGCGACTGGGGGTGAAATTGCTGCCAGTGTATGCTGAGAAAGTGATCAAACACGACATCAGTCATAATGCCGCTATAGCGACGAAAGCGTGGGTCGAAACGCTGTTGACACTGTTTTACACAGAGGTTTCGATCGGTAAAACCATCAATATTGCGGTGTAGCCGAATACCGTCTTCCACCACGGGACTGTGTCGTCCCGCCAGTGGGCCCTTGATGAAATCCCCTAGCAGCGCCCCTATCGTGAGGTCTGCACTGCCCTGAGCGAGATGAAAGTGGGCCAGATAATTCAAGGGCTAAGCTACAGCGTGGCGTACTGGCGGTAATAACTGGCCAAAAACTCGTCGAAGGGCTGCTGGTCTGCGGCCTCCACTAGTTGCTGCTGTTTGATGGAGTTTGCTCTGAGCTGCTCGAAATGTGCCAGTTGGCTAGGGCTCAGGGGCTGGTCCCGAAAGTGCTGTCCGTGTTGCTGAGCCAGTTTCATGGCAAATCCGAAAAAGGGTGTGTCCTGGGCTTGCATGTCTGCCAAAATCTGCGCTGAAGGAGTTAATGAGGGGTTTAGCAGTTTGTCGCGCTGCTCTGCACACACACGCTGGTAGTCGTCGCCGCCGTGTGCTCCGTCTAATAACAGTGCAATCTTATCGATTCCGTCCAGTAGCTCGGTAGCCCATTCTTGCATCGGGCGATCGCCCTGGGCGGTTTCCAGCATCAGGTTCGGGGCGCGGCCGTGATTGACGATCTGTGTTTGGTTGTGACTAATACGCTGGCGATCGCTGTCGTCGCAGGCCGGGCTGCGTTTGAACAGGCAGTACAGCAAGAAGCAGTCTAAAAAGCGTACTTGATCGGCGTCGATACCCAGTGGTAGATAAGGATTGACGTCGATACAGCGCACTTCGATATATTCGACGCCGCGATTGGCTAGGGCGCCGATGGGGATTTCGCCGGAATCGGTAACCCGCTTGGGTCGAATTGGACTGTAGAATTCATTCTCTATTTGCAGTAACGAGGCGGACAATTGTTGGTGTACGCCGTCTTTTTTAATGCCCAGCTGTTCGTACTCGGGGTGGGTATTGGTAATCGCGCAGCGCAATGTGTCGATATAGTTGTCGAGACTGTTATAACAGATATTCAGGCTTTCCTGGGCGCTGCTCTGATAGCCCAGCCCGCCCATGCGCAGGGCGGTGCCGTGGGGCAAATAGAACGAACCTCGATCGTAGCGTTCCAGAGCGTGCTGGCGGCCTTTCAGAAAGCTTTCACAGACCGCCGGCGAGGCGCCGTACAGGTAGATTAATAGCCAGGAAGTGCGCCGAAAATTGCGGATTAAGCTGAAGTAGGCGTCGGTCCTATAGGCTTCGACCGGGCGCTTATCGTGATCTTGTTTTTGCAGTAGTGCCCACATTGAATCCGGCAGGGAAAAATTGTAGTGGATACCGGCTATAGTTTGCATCGGCCGGCCGTAACGGTGGCCCAGGCCGCGCCGGTAAGCGGTTTTCATCTGGGCAATATTGGAGCTGCCGTACTTGGCCACCGGGATATTCTCGCCGTTGGCGAGCACGCAGGGCATGCTGGCGGGCCAAAGTTCCTCTCCGTCAAGTTGCGGGTACACCGCCCGGTGCACTTGGTCGAGGGTGTCTAGGGTTTGCTCGATACTGGTGGAGACTGGAGTAATTAATTCAAGTAGCGACTCAGAAAAATCGGTAGTGATACTGGGGTGGGTGAGCGGTGAACCCAAGCCCTCAGGGTGCGGCGTTTGAGCAAGCTTGCCCGTGGGCTCAATGCGCAAACACTCTTTTTCTATGCCGCGTTGTAGCGCTAACAGCGGTGAGTGTTGCTCGCTGTCATCGGAGGAAAATAGGTCTAAACGTTCAGTGAATTGATCGGGCACAACAATTTCTCCAGGGCTTTCTTGTACTTGTGTTTACTCTTTTCTCGGCGGGCAGTGTAATAGTGGTACTCGCAAGGTACAAGTACTGCGTTAACCGGCAGGCATAATAAGTGGCCGGGAACTTAAATGGGAAGTAAAATAGTTGGAAGCTGAGAAACTAATAGCTGAAAAATTATTGGGTGTTAAGCGATGAGTAACAAAAGCTCGGGCCATAGCGGTAAGGTTGTCGCCGGAATCGACAGTGACCAAGTTAACGCGGTAATCGACTTTTGGTTCGCCGATACCCTCGGCGAGGGGGATGTCGCCGCCCAGAATAAAATTTGGTATGGTGGTGACTTCAATACCGATGCCACCATAGCGAGACTGTTTGGCGACCTCGTAGAGCAGGCTATAGCCGGTGACTTGCAGGCCTGGAGTGGGCAGCCGCGCTCGATTATGGCGCTGGTGTTGCTACTGGATCAATTCACCCGCAATATCTTCCGCGGTCAGGCGCGGGCTTTTAGTGGTGATACCTTGGCCTGCGCCACCGTTAAACAGGGGATTGCCGCGGGGTTCGATGACCAGTTGCCGGTGCTCTATCGAACGTTTTTTTATATGCCGTTGGAACATTCAGAATCGCTGGCCGATCAGCAGCAGTGTGTGGATTTGTTCAAACAGCTGTTGCTCGCTACCGACTCTCCCATGCGGGAGCTGGTTAACTCCAGTTTGTCCTATGCGGAAAAACACCGTGCGTTGATCGAAGAGTTTGGCCGTTTCCCCCATCGCAACGACGCCCTACAACGGCAATCTACAGCCGCTGAGCGGGACTACCTAAATGCTGGCGGTGCCCGGTTTGGGCAGTAGTGGCTGCGGCCATTGTAAAACCCGCTGTGGGCGAATATATTGGCAGGGCGATGTCCGGCGTAGGTACAACTCGCGATCGGAGTCGATGCTTGGGCCCTAACAGTGAAAAAAGGTATTGCCATGGAATTCGAAGACTACTTGAAGATATTGTCCTCCAACGATGGCTCCGATCTGTATTTGAGTACCGGGGCGCCGCCCTGCGCGAAATTCCAGGGCGTGTTAAAACCGCTGGAAAAAATAGCATTGCAGCCCGGCGCTATTAAAGCAATAGCTTACGGCATTATGGATGTGAAGCAGCAGCAGGAATTTGAGGCTGAGCTGGAGATGAATCTGGCCTATTCTATTCCTTTGGTCGGTCGCTTTCGTATCAACATATTTAAACAGCGCAACGAAATATCGATTGTCGCCCGCAATATCAAGGTGGAAATTCCAAAGTTTGAAGATCTAAAGCTGCCCGAGGTATTGAAAAATGTGATCACTGAGAAGCGCGGGTTGGTGCTTTTTGTCGGTGCCACTGGATCGGGTAAGTCGACCTCGTTAGCGGCGTTGATAGACCATCGCAACAGCAACTCCGCGGGCCACATTATTACCATTGAAGATCCCATTGAATTTGTGCATCGGCACAAAAAATCGGTAATTAACCAACGCGAGGTGGGGGTGGATACCCGCAATTTCGCCAACGCCCTGAAAAACACCCTGCGTCAGGCCCCCGATGTTATCTTGATTGGCGAGGTGCGAGAGCGCGAGACCATGGAGCACTGCTTGGCTTTCGCCGAAACCGGTCACCTAGCGATATCGACACTGCACGCCAATAACGCCAATCAGGCGCTGGATCGAATTATTAACTTTTTCCCTGAGGAGCGGCGCGCGCAATTGTTAATGGACCTGTCGTCCAACTTGAAGGCTATCGTTTCCCAACGCCTTATTCCCACTATTGACGGCAAGCGAGTGGCCGCAGTGGAAGTTTTGTTGGGCACACCTTCGGTGCGCGACAAGATACTGCGCGGCGAACTGGAAGAGATAAAACCGATAATGGAAAAGTCGCAAAACCTCGGCATGCAAACCTTTGATACCGCCCTGTTCAAACTCCACCAGGCGGGACTGATATCCCTGGAGGAGGCGATTAAGAATGCCGACTCTGCTAATAATCTGCGCTTGCAGGTTAAGCTAAGCGATGAGGGCGGTACCGAGCAGGACACCGGCATGAGTTTGAGTCTTGAGGCAATGCCAAGTGACGCTGACGAAGATGACGACGAACCGCAAAACCCGTTTATGAAAAATCAATAAGCGGCTGGAGTTACTGGCTCAGAGTATTTTTTCGAGCTGACTTTTCCAGTCACCCAAGTCGCTATCTTCGGCGTCATATAGCTCAAATCCCAGGTTGTAAATGTCGTCTTGGGCTTTGATCCACTTCACCTCGCCAACGAGGTACAATACGTTCTCGCTGCGTTCTATGTCGGCGCACAGACGTAGAATGCTACCCACTGGCAGAGCTCTATCCATTTGCAATTGTATGCCACCGGCGGAAATGTCGAGGCTGTTACAAATAATTACTTTGGTGCGGTCTATGTCGCCGGCCTCGCCACTGTAAATTTCGACATAGAAGGTTGTCTCTCGGATTACCCGTGTTTCACTGCGTTGACCGGGGTCGTTGATCATAAACTTTTCCTGTCGCGCAAATTATTGACTACTTTTTCCAGGCTGCCTTCAAAGCTGCTGCCGGGATCGATTAGCTGCGCTGTGCCCCCGGCAAATTGTTCATCCAGCTCAGTCGCCAGTAAACTGTATTGCTTGATGCCAGCTCGATCGACAAAAATATGCAACTTCGAGGATTTAATAATCGCTGCCAATCGGTAGTGCTGGCGGTTATCATCGGCGTTGCCGAAGTTAATTTTGGCGCCCACGTGCAGCTCAGCACTGGTTGTGGATGTGCCCTGTTGCGGTGCTATGGCAGCCTGGGCAGGGTTTAGTACAGCCGCCTCGACGACGGTGTCAGCGGAGGCAAGCGTTGCCGAGCGCGCTTGACGCGCAGCTACGGCTTCCATTAGCAGTTTCTTGCGCTCTGTTTCCCGGTCACGCTGGCGCTGTTCGATTTGTTGTTTTTGTGCCGCTGCGGCTACGGAAACCTGTTCTATCTGCAGCCGATAGCTGGCAAATAACGTGCCGGTAATTTCTTCGCCGCAGGCGGTCAGCGGATCGTCCTCCTGGAGAGGGATTACTATTTTTGAAGACAATAGGAAGGCAAATTCCTCAAAGCTCTTTTGCGCTACTTTAATACCGAGGAAGTTGGTGAATAATAACTGTTTGACGGCTGAAATTTTCAGGCACAACTTAATGCGTTGATCGCCGAGCTCCGAGTGATGAATAAACCACTGGCCCTCCTTTAGCTCCATTACGCGCTTTAGCAGTGTTTTGCTAATAGTCGCTGAGGAGCTGAGCAGTGGGTTGCTGTTGTCGATTAATTCAAAAGGGCTGTAATTCAGTGGTTGGGCCTTCAAAATTAGCAGATGTTGCATTTCGACTAACTCTAATTGCCTATCGATATCGTCGCGGTGATGAAGGCCGACAGCGACGTCTCGCAACTGTTCAGACAAGTCAGATATAGCGTCGACAATTTGCTGGCGCTGCTCGGGGCTGTTGCTGTCGAAGGGCTGAAACGTCTGTATTAGGGATTGTGTCAGGCGGATGATTTGTTGCCACTGTTCGCTTTCTTTACCTTTATTTACCGCGGTCAGGCGCATCGACTCGCGCCAAGGCCCTTGTAAAAACGTTGATATCACCGCCGGTAACTTTTTCCCCGCCATTTGTTGGTTGAGTGTTTTAGTGCATAGCTGTTGCGCATGTTTGGCGTGCAGTTGGCCAATTTCAGCATCCCGCAGGCGCGATTCCAACTTGGCAATACGCGACATTTCAGCGCTATTTAACGTACTTAAAGCCTTTAGTAAGTGCTCCGGAGCACTGTTTCTATGTTCGTCGACTAGGGCTGTTAAGCGGTCGATGTAGCGCTGTCCCGCCCGTCCCAAATTCTGTTGCCAGCCTAGGGCGCCGCTGTAAATAGTAGCGAATGCTGCCTGCAGTGGCTGCAGCTGCCAGGGAAGTGTCTGCTGTAACAGTGCGCGGGCCAGCGCCGGCCGCAACCGCCCGAGCAGTTCTTTGATGTCGGTATGCAACTGACAGTTGTGTCGATAAAGCTCATACAATTGATCGATAAAAGCCAGTATTGAATAGTTGTGGGGGTTAAGCGAGTAGGACTCTGGCATTTTTGCCAGCAGTTTGCCATCGGCGCGCTCGAGGTGATCGAGCAGAGCCTGTTGGTCGAGGATCTGGCCGCCGACATTGGCCAGTCGGGGGTAGCACAGGGTTAGCAGTGACCGGTATTGATCCCATTGCCCCGCCAGCAGCGCGTCGATTTCAATAGTGGGCAGGGTAGAGTTTTGCATAGGGTAAATGGTTGCGCCAATTGATCGTAGTATGGTGTTTGTTCGAATAGATCATTTTGATAAAGTGGAACAAATTACAGTTTTTGGTAAAGCAGGTAGAGCAGCACACTCCACAGCGCTAGCAGGGCGAATAGCCGCCAGCGTTTTGGTTTGGTACTGCCTTCGGGGTTAGAGGGCTTGTTCAGGCTGCTGATATTGAAAGAGCCACAGCCGGGACAGCGACCATTGGGGAATTGTCCCTGAGAAAAGCTGCAATCGCGACACTGGTAGGCCATGTAATTGTTATCGGTCCGGTAAATGGGTTAGCTGATAATGACAAAGATCGAGCTCGACAACAAGTGTTAGCGCTGCGTAGCACTGGCGCCCGGAGTCGTGCTCAGTATTTGTCCGCCGCCGCGAACAAGTCACCGCTGCCGGCGCCGCAGGCAATAACAGTACGCAGCGCATCGTCGACTTTAACGGTGGATAGTATTTCAACTTGCTCTGGCGGCAGGTGATAAATCATGCCAGAGGTCGGATTGGGGCCGGTGGGGACAAATACGGTATACCAGTTATTGTGATGGCGGCTGGTGACAATAGCGGTGACCTCGGTGGCAACCGCGGCGCCAAACAGTTTGACCCTGGCCACCTCGCCCTGGTTAAAAGCTGCGCCGCTGCCATCGCCGAAAAACTGGTGCAGAATATCCTTGACTAGGTTGTAGCCCGGCGCCAGCTTGGCCAGGGTTCTGTCGAAGCGCTTGTGCAGCCACTTACCTGCGCCGGTGGTGACCACCGTACCAACAATAAAACAGCCCAGCAGCAGCAGTACAATAACCAGAATATCGACCAAAAAATCTGGTGCACTGGTGCGCACAGTAATGGGGGTGGCCAGCGGTTGAATTAGTTGGGCCAGTGATAAAAAGGCCCAGCGAAAGGCAAAATACAAGATGGTGATCGGCGAGATCACCAGTAGACCACCGATTACCGAGGTCTTGATAAAATGGCTAAAGCGCTTCATGGCGGGCCTCTCGGTATAGGGTTACAGATGCAGCCTAGATAATAGCCTAAAACCGGGCTGGCGAACTACAGGGGGAGAGGTGTTTGGCGGCCGGCAACACGCAGTTACCGGCGGCGGCTTAGCGCATCAACTTAAGCAGTTGATCGATAACCCGTTCCAGTTGATTGAGTGACTGGCACTCGCTGACAAAATGGCAGGCGCTCTGGTAGCGGATCATTTCCGAGTCGCCGACATGCCATTGGCTGCGCCGCTCAGGGTTGAGCCAGATAACAGTTTTTGACTGCTGATAAATTTGCTGCAATATTTCCAGCTTGGGATCTGCCATGTTGGTGCGGCCATCCCCGAGAATGATGACTGTGGTCTGGGTGTTGATGTCGTCCAGGCATAGGCGGCTAAAGTCTTCCAGTGACTGACCGTAGTCGCTGCTGCCCTGGCCACACTTTTTTAACGCGCGGTCGATGGCCTCCGAGGCGTCGTAGCGCTCAAACAGGTCGGTGACCTCATCAGACTGATTACTGAAGCAAAAACTACGAATATTGGGCAGTACATCGGACAGACTGTATAAAAACAGCAGTAAAAATTTTGAGTAGGCCGAGACCGAGCCGCTGACATCACACAGGGCAATGACCTTGGACTTTTTCTTCGGTGTTTTCTTCCAGAAAGTGTCGAACAAAATGCCGTCGTTTTGAATGTTTTTACGCAGGGTTTTGCCGATATCCAAACGCCCGCGCTTCTGGGTATTGATCGAGCGGGAGTGTTTACTGATCAATTTTTTCGCCAGCTTACGCACCAATTCCTTGAGGTCGGAAAAATGCTGTTTGTCCAGAGTAGACAGCTGGGTGTTGCGCAGTGCTGCCTCCTGAATCTTGCGGCCATCGGCGTTGGCGGTGAGAATAAATTGCTCGTCGATATAGGCCTTGGCCAGGCCGTGCAGCTGTTGCTTTTTATTGCGAATCACCTCCACCAGATAATCCGCGGTGGGATTACCGATATCCTTGAGATTCTTAATACCCAAGTCCAGCTGTTCGATGTCGACAGCGTGCAATAGGGCTCTGGTATACTGGCCGGTCTGGGTAAAAAAACGCAGGTTGTCAATATTGAGATTGGCAGCGGCCTTGGCCACCTCGGCACTCAACATATTGTTGTCGCCACTGATCGCGGCCTGTACCAGGGGTGAATCCAGCGCCTCTTGTAGCTCTTCGCTGGCGGCAATTTCTGCCTCTAGGTCTAGGTGCTCGCCGTCTGAGCTTTCACCTTTGTCGCTGTCACCGCTGTTTTGCTTGTCCTCGCTGAGGGTGGTCAGGCGATCACCGGCAAAAAACATTTCGAAGCAGCGAAAAAAGACCGCTTTTTCGGGCTGGGTCTTGGCCAGCGCATTGGACAGGGCATATTTAAGGTGCTGACGATCTTCGTAGCCGATCAGCGCTAGCACCCGCATCGCGTCCAGGCTTTCCGAGGTGGAAATCCTGACATCGTGATCGCGCAGGGTGCCAATAAAGTTAACCAATTTTGATTGCATGAATTGACCTGTTTAGCGGCCAGTAGCGCGCGCTACTGGCTGTCGATGCCCGATAAGAGTGTTCTCAGTTCGCGGTTTGCGGTTTCGATATCGTCCTCAAACTTCAATATTACGTTCAAAGTTTTTTCGACGATTTCTTTTTCCAGTTTGTCAGCGTGCAGCAATACCAGCGACTTGGCCCAGTCAATAGTCTCGCTCACCGCCGGTGCCTTCTTCAGGTCCAGCTCTCTAACGCCTTGAATGAAATTGACTAGCTGATGGCGCAACTGATCCGAGGCTTCGGGGACGCGCGTTTTAACAATCGTGTTTTCTAACTCGCGATCAGGAAAGGGAATATAGAGGTGAAGACAGCGGCGCTTGAGCGCGTCACTGATATCCCGGGTATTGTTACTGGTTAGTATCACCAGGGGTTTCGTTTTGGCCTTGACGGTGCCGATTTCTGGTACCGATACCTGAAAGTCAGAGAGAATTTCTAGCAGCAGTGACTCGAACTCGAAGTCCGCCTTGTCAATTTCATCGATTAGCAGTACCGAACCGCCTTCTTCGCGCATCGCTTTTAGCAGCGGGCGCGGCTCGAGAAATTCTTCGGAATAAAAAATATCGCCAAAATCATGCAGTCGTGCAATTGATTCCGACAGGCCCTTGGCGCCTTTCAGAATGTCGCCGAGTTGCTCTTTTAACACCTGGGTATAAAGCAGTTGCTTACCGTATTTCCACTCATACAGTGCTTTGGCTTCATCCAGACCTTCGTAACATTGCAGACGTACCAGTGGCAGTGACAGATACTCGGCGGCAGTTTTGGCCAGCTCGGTCTTACCCACGCCCGGAGGGCCCTCTACCAGTATCGGTTTGTGCAGTTGATAGGCCAGGTAGACGGCGGTGGCAATAGAGTCGTTGGCGATATAACCAATGTCGCCAAAACCCTTGAGTATGGTATCGGAACTGTCCATTAATGTCTGGGTCATTGTTTTGTCACTACTAAAAATGGGTTGTCAAATACGAGGCCATGGCGGATTACACGCGTTTTTTAATGCGCCGCCGGTGCAGGCCTCACCGTAATAAGCGCGCTAGCATAACACCAAGTGCCCACTATTGCCTGTTTAAACCTTACCGTAGTGTTAGTTTGGCACGACCGGAGCCGGGAAAAGGCTGTAGTTGGCAACCTTTAGAGACGGTTGTAGACCGTGGAGATAAGCTGTATCGCATGGGCTAGTGGGGCGTGAACAACCGTGTTAACCGCCGGTCATATTCATAAAGCGAACTATCTGCGGTTCTTCATCGAGGTCAAAATGGTGGCGTTCGGGTTTGATCGCCATGGCGTCAATAATCGCCTGCTGCAAGGGTTCGATATTGCCGGGATTGGCCCGCAGTACGGCCTTTAAATCGACCGAGTGCTCGTTGCCTAAGCACAATAGCAAGCGGCCGTCGACGGTGACCCGAACGCGGTTACACAGGTGGCAAAAGTTGTGGCTGTGGGGAGAGATAAAGCCCACCAGCGACTGACTGTCAGTCATGCTGTGGTACTTTGAGGGGCCGCCGGTGTCGGTGTCGACGGGGCTGAGGGGGTAGTGTTCACCGATTATCGCCGCCAGTTCATCACTGGAGCAAAAGCTGAGGCGGCGATCGTGCTCGTCGATAAGGCCCAGTGGCATCTCTTCGATAAAAACGATGTCGATGGCCTTATCCCTAGCAAAACGTACAAGGTCAAGCACCTCGTCCTCGTTGCGGCCCTTCAATATTACCGCGTTGAGTTTAACTCGCAGCCCTGCAGCGAGGGCACTGTCGATGCCAATTAATACCTTGTTCAGATCACCGGTGCGGGTAATTGTTTTAAAACGTTGGCGGTCGAGGCTGTCGAGGCTGACATTGATGCGCTCGATACCGGCGCCGCGCAGGCGCTCGGAGTACTTGTCCAATTGCGAGCCATTACTGGTCAAGGTTAGCTCCCGCAGTCCTTGCAAAGGGCCAATACGCTCGATAAGTGGCAGGATGTTGTGTCGCACCAGAGGTTCGCCGCCGGTTAGCCGTATCTTGTCGACACCCAAGTTGACAAAGGCCCTGGCGATAAGCTCCAGCTCTTCTAGGCTTAGGATCTCCGCCTTGGGTAGGAATGTCATTTCCTCCGCCATGCAATACACGCAGCGAAAATCGCAGCGGTCGGTGACTGAGAGTCGGACATAGGTGACCTGACGGCCAAATTTGTCGATTAAAGTGCTGGGCGTGGGAGCAGTATTCATCGGCTGATTATACCGACAATAGCCCGCTATGCGACTAATATATCACCGCCTTTAGCCGTTGTGAGAACGGCCTCGGGGTTCGCCGCTTTATCCCCAGCGGTGCCGGGCTGCGCGCTGCTGCAGTAACGGGTGAAGGGGCTGGCGAGAAGTGATATTATTTGGTAAATGTCGTGGTTGGCTATTGATTGATGTCCCCATTACCACGACGCTAATTATAACATTGCCCCAGAGGCAGGAGTGTTTTGATGGCTCGTTCCCAGCAAAAAAAGAGCCCGGGCTTGATGGCCAGGTTGTTTGGTGGCAAGCCGGCAGCAGCGAAGGTGGCGCCACGTTCGGCCAACGTGGAAACATTGGTGCGTCTCAACGAATTGTGTGAAAAACACACGTTTGTTGACGTGCGTTTTGTCGGCCGGGAGGACGTGGCTTATCAGAGTCTGATAATCGATGTCGATGCTAAAAATCAGTCCCTGCGCATCGATGAGCTGTACCCGCTAGACCGGGGTATTAAGATTCTGGTTGGCGAGGAGATAGAAATCACCTCCCGGGGCAAGGGGCTGCCCGTGACGTTTACCAGCTCGATTATTGCGCGTGAAATACACGAGGGCAACCCCGCCTATCGAGTCGCCCTGCCGGCGGCGATAAGCGCCAATCAGCGGCGCAGCTTTTTTCGCATTGGCGTCAGTCGGGATATGAATGTGCGGCTACATATCCCACTGGAGGGGGGCTCCCTCGGGCTGTGTACCATTTTGAATATTTCTTCCGCCGGTATTGGTTTTAAATTTGATAAAAATATCGGCGAGCAGATTCGATCCAATCGTATGATTAGCGGCGCCAAGCTGACCTTGCCGGACGATTTTGTTATGTACTGTGATCTCGAAGTGAGAAGTTATGACTACAAACGGGCGCCAGATCGCCACACGCTGGTGGGCGCCAAGATCGACAATCTGTCTCCGGGGGAAAAAAAGCAATTTGATAAATGTCTGCTGAAGTTACAGCGGGCGGCCAAGCGCGGGGGCAGCGATTGGGATGATCTGTAGAAATAACTTCTAGGGAGAGCTTGTAGAATGATTTCTAGGGATAGCCTCGAAATAACCTTGTTATTGCATTGAGATAATCACTAGTGCGTCGCCGCCAGTAGCCAAATAATAATAGCAAAATCAAAATAGGCGGCAAATTCAAGAGAGATATGATCCATAGCGTTAGTTACACAGCAATAGTGGCACCCCATTAATAATAATAGGAGAACGATCATGATTATCGCCAAACAAATTTGTAGTGCGGAAGCGCTGTTATGACGGACCTGGCTATCGATAGCGAGTTCGGTGCTCAACAAGAGAGTGTCGAGGCGCGCCACTATGGTTTCTTAGCGTTCTTAACACTGCTCAATATAATGAACTTTGTCGATCGGCAGTTACTAGCCAGTTTTTCTAACTTTATTGTGCCGGATCTAGGGTTGAGCAATACCCAGTACGGTCTGCTAACGGGGCTGGTATTTATCTTTTTTTACGCCTTTATGGGTTTATTTATGGGGGCGCTGGGTGACATGGTGCACCGACCTCGGCTGGTGGCTGCGGGTCTGTTGCTGTGGAGTATATTGACTGCCGCCTCAGGCGCCGCCAAGGGTTTTGTCAGCCTGGCGCTGCCACGAATGTTCATTGGTATAGGCGAGTCGGTATTGACCCCGACTTCGATGTCGATGCTGGGGGACCGATTCCCGTCCTCTAAATTAGGCCTGGCCTCGGGGCTCTATTATATGGGGGTGCCGTTGGGAGTGGGTATATCGCTACTCATCGCCGGTTACCTGGGCCCGGCTATCGGCTGGCGCAACTGCTTTTACGCCCTGGGCGCCCTGGGTGTGATCCTGGCAATCGCCATGGCCTTCGTCAAAGAGACCCCGCGTCGGCATCATGTCGAGGCGGAAAAAACTGGGGTTGCAGTGCCGAAACAGTCATTGCGTATGATCGTCGGCACCTTGTTTAATACCATGAAAACCTCCCCGGCGCTGTGTTATACCATGGCTGGAGGGGTGGCGATTCACTTTGTATTGGGAGCTGCGGCCTTTGATCAGCTGTGGTTTGTACAGGAGCGGGGGTTTGACCGCGCCTACATTGCCCAAATGACCGGCTGGATCGGTGTGGTTGGCGGTATCCTGGGTAATGTTGCCGGTGGTATGGGTAGCGACTGGTGGCAGCGTCGCTTCCAGACCGGCCGCACTATGTTTTTATTTTGGACCCTGCTTATTCTGATACCGGTTGGCGTCGCCTATCGGCTGGCGGATCCCGGTGGCACTTTCTTCTGGGTAGGCGTATTTCTGGGTTTTTTCCAGTTAGGTATTTTTTACGGCCCCACTTTTTCTACCATTCAGGAGCTGTCTCCAGATAGTATTCGTTCCACCGCGGTAGCTTTTTATATCTTGGCACTAAATTTTATTGGTCTGGGTATTGGCATTACTGCCAGCGGTTATATGATCGATGTGATGGCGGAGAACGGAACTGCGCAACCCTATACTGTGGTATTGGTGGTGTTTTCGCTATTGTCGGCCTTGGCAATCCCGCTGTTCTACCTGTCGGGTAAGCACTTCCAGCGGGACAAGGCGCGGTTGTCTGCCAGTAACTAGCTATCCAACCGGCCGTCCGCAACCGGCCGTCCGCAACGACAGTACAGCGCCGATAGGCCCGGTGGCTATCGGCGCCGGGATTTAAATAATCCGTCCGTCGCGCAGGGCTTCCAGCTGGGCTGCTGAGAAGCCAATACTGGCGAGCACCTCGTCGGTGTGCTCTCCCAGTAGTGGCGCGCGCTGGCGAATAGTGCCCGGTGTTTTCGACAGTCTAAAAGGGGGGCCCATGATAGGCGCCGCTACCGGTGCCCCGGGAATGTCGATGTGGTGCATGTCGCCCATCGCCGCCACTTGGGGGTCTTCCAGCGCCTGTTGGGGTGTTAGCACGGGCCCTGCCGGTACACCGTACTCGGCACACAGGGCAAAAACCTCTTCGCTGCTGCGGGTAGCACACCACTGGGCCATACGCTCACAGATCAAATCTCGATGATCGCCCCGGGACTGATCCGACTGCAGGCGTTCGTCATTAACCCATTGCTGCTCTTCGCCAATCATCCGCGCCCAGTTTTTAAACAGCCCAGAACCGATTACGTGGGTCAAAATATGGCCATCGTTGGTGGCAAATATGTCGCTGGGGGCGCTGGTCTGGCCGCGGTTTCCCGAGGGCTGGCGATCGATTTGAGTGACCGCCTGCTCCATTAGCAAACTGTTGGCAAAGGTAAGTCCGGTACGCAACAGGGCGCCGCCTACTTCCTGGCCCTCGCCAGTTGCGCGGTGGTGCATAATGGCCGCCAGGGTGCCAAAGGCCGAGCTGATGGCGGTGCCAAAGTCGACATAGGGCGGGTTGGTTTTCATCGGGCCGCTGTCCTCGGTGCCCGAGAACCAGGCGCCCCCAGACATAACCTGACCAATGCCGTCAAAACCGCCGCGCTCGGCATAGGGGCCGGTGGGACCAAAGGTAGAAATACTGGTCTGGATAATATCGGGTTTGATTTTGCACAGCGACTCGTAGTCCAGTTCCAAAAACTTCATCGACGGCGCCGGCAGGTTGGCTACCACTACATCCGCTGTGGCCACCAGTTTTTTGACTATGGCCCGACCCTCTTCGCTGGCGGGATTAAGAGTAACGCTCTTTTTATTAACGCCGACCTGGTTAAACATACTACCGGAGCCCTCGCTGCCGTCCTCCTCATAGAACAGTGGATAGACATAGCGGTCTTCACCGCCTGCCAGTTTTTCGATGCGAATAACCTCGGCACCGAGAAAACCCAACATGGTGGTGCAGTAGGGACCGGCGATATAGCGGCCAAAATCCAGTACTCGTACACCCTCTAGAACACCTGCCATTATTTTCTCCCATGTATTGTTGGTTATTGAACCGGCATTACACCGATTTGCGAATAAAGTGGGCCCAGTTGGCGGGCCAAAAAGGCGGCAAATATAGCACAACCCGAAGCTATAATCCCGCCGGGGATGGGGCTCAGAGTTTGCTGAGCACCTGGTCACCGAGTTTTTTGATGCCGTCCAGAGCATTGTCACCGCCTAGGGTCGGCACTGGGGTAACTACCCGGGCTACCCCGAGATCTTCTAACTGGCGCAGCACATCGACCCCGGTATTGGCCCAGGAGGCGGTTATCTCGATATCCTGGTAATCTCGTCCACACTGCTCGCAGGTGCTTTTTAGTTGGGCCAACATTGGCGCCAACTCGGCGGGATCACCGATCGGGGCGTACCAGCCCTCACCGTATTTGGCGATGCGCTCAAACACCTTGCCTTTGGTGCCGCCGATAATCACCGGAAAGGGCTGCTGAATGGGGGTGGGGTAACTCTTGAAGTTGCTCCAGTTGAGAAAGTCGCTCTGGTGCTCGACCACCTCGCCCCCCCAAATCTTCTTCATGCCCTGGACATAATCATCGAAGCGGGCGCCGCGTCTTTCAAAGGGAACGCCGTTGGCGACAAATTCTTCCTGCAGCCAGCCGATGCCCAAACCCAGCAGTACTCGGCCCTTGGACAGTAGGTCTAGGCTGGCCACCTGTTTGGCCATTAACAGCGGGTTGCTCTGGGGTAAAATATTGACCCCAGTGCCCAGTTTAATAGTCGTGGTGTGCTGGGATACCGCGGTGAGGGCTATCAGCGGGTCGACAAAGGGTGTCTCGGCGGCGGCACCCATTTTCCCACTGTCGCTATAGGGGTAGGCAGACTGATATTCTACTGGCACGATACTGTGTTCGAAGGTCCAAACTGACTCAACCCCGGCGGCCTCCGCGGTCTGGGCCATGGCTACCATTTGCTCGATCGAGCGAATGCCGACATTGATTGGAATAAGTCCTACTTTCATGGGTGATTCTCCCGTTTGCGGTTGGGCTTGGGCCCGGTCCGCGAGTGTTTGAGCGAGCGCCGGCGGCACTCGTTGTGTGTTGCTTGCCATCGATAGCGGTGTTTAGTCGTTAACAGTCTTGTTTAGTCAATAATAGCCGCGTAGGTCAACTGCTGCAGCTGGGGGCGCATAGGATAGGCGTCCGAAGGCATTAATTGGGTCATAAATATCGCCAGTAAGTCCTCTTCTGGGTCTATCCAAAAGTAGGTGCTGGCGGCGCCACCCCAGGAATAAATACCGGCGGATCCTACCGCGGCCACCTCTACCGGGTTGAGTACCATGGAGAAGCCCAGGCCAAAACCCGAGCCGTCCATATTGTTTTCGCTGAATAGGCTGTCCCCCATCTCACCCATGGTTTTGTTACCGGGTAGGTGGTTTATACGCATATAGTCAACGGTGGTTGGGCTCAGCAGCCGAGCGCCCATGTAGTCGCCGCCATTGGCCAGCATTTGGCAAAAGCGATAGTAGTCGCCGATGGTGGAGAGCAGGCCGCCGCCGCCGGAGAAAAAAGTTTTTTTGCCGAGATAGCGACTGTCCGAACCCCGGTCCTGCAGCGTTGCCTGGCGGCTTTTGGGGTCGCGCTGGTAGCAGCTGGCAAGGCGCTCGACTTTGTCAGGGGCAATATCGAAGCCGGTGTCGACCATACCAAGGGGCTCGAAAATACGGCTGTGGAAAAATGCCTCTAGGCTCATACCAGACATAACTTCTATCAGTCGTCCGCATACATCGGTGGACACGCTGTAATTCCAGCCTGTGCCTGGGGAGAACAGCAGTGGCATTTTGGCCAGCTCGATACAGTACTGCTCCAGGGTTAGTTTGCTGCTTTTGGCGTCGTTGAAAGGGCCTTTTCGGTAGAGCCTATCGACGGTATTTTGAAACATAAATCCGTAGGTCAGCCCCGAGGTGTGAGTTAGTAGGTCTCTTATTTGCATGGGCCGGTCTAGGGGCTTGGTGGTGTAATCGTGGATGCCGCCCTGATCAAAGACAGCCAGGTTGGCAAACTCGGGAATATAGCGAGATACCGCATGATCGAGGCGAAATTTACCCTCCTCGTACAGCATCATCAGGGCCACCGAGGTGATCGGTTTTGACATGGAATAAATGCGGAAAATAGTCTCGTTATCGATGGGGCTGCCACTATCGAAATCTTTGACCCCCATGTTGTGTTGGTAGGCCACTTTACCGCCCCGAGCGATCAGAAAAGACATGCCCGACACTTTTTTACGGTCCAGGTAGTCTTGGAAGAACGCGGGGATACGCCCCAGTCGCTCACTGCTAAAGCCCACTTCCTCTGGTGTCTCTGCTCTACTCATAGTACTCATTGACAGTTCCTTGTTATTGTTGAGTTCAGTGCCCTGGCTGTTATTCTGGAGACCGTTCTGCATTGTCGCTAGCAGGACTGCGCCGCGGCAAACCGATTGGCTTAGTATGCCCGTCTGAAAAAGTAACCACAATATTGACCGGTGATACATCGACGGTCCACAGGGCTGCGCACTCCGGCTTTTACCGCAGTAAGGAGCTAGGTAGTGAAGGCAGTTTTGTTTGACTTAGATGACACTGTACTGGACCGGCGGGGCTCGTTGCAGGTTTTTTTGCAATGGTAGTTAAACGGCATGCTACGGACTGAGGATATCGACTCGGCAGCATTCATTGTTCGATTTTTGGAGCTGGACGACGGTGGTAGGCTGTGGAAAGACGTGGTCTATCGCCAGCTGATCGAGGAATTTGCTATTGTGCTCAATTGGCTAGGGCGGCGGATATTGATTAGACCGGTGGTTTCGTCCACAGTAGTGACCTATTAGAAGCGATATTTGCAGGCCGCCTCCGGCAACGGCGAATAATAATTAAATCTCGTGATAATACCAACGCGCGATTGTTTAGCGGCGTTAAAAAGCAGAATAAATTCAATGGAGAGATGGCAATGTCTAGAATGACGGTACTGTTAATATTGTTATGTTGGGTGTTACCTAGCATGGCGCTGGAAGTGGGCGACCGGGCCCCAGACTTTTCACTACCCGGCAGCGACGGAAAAACCCATAAACTGGCCGATTACCTTGGTAAAACCGCGGTGGTATTGGCCTGGTTTCCGATGGCCTATACCCGGGGCTGCACCATTGAGTGTAAATCTCTGGCCGAGAATGGCCATTTGCTGAAAACCTTCAATGTTAGTTATTTTATGGCAAGTGTCGATCCGCTGCAAAAGAACAAAGCTTTTGCCGAGCAACAAAAGGCGGACTTTCCACTGTTGAGCGACCCTACCAAGCGCACCGCTAAGGCCTATGAGGTTTTACACGACAAAGGTTATAGTGTTCGACACACGTTTTATATTGGCCGTGACGGTATTATCAAGGCGATCGATAGGGATGTGCGGCCAGCTTCTTCGGCCCAAGACATGGCGGCGAAACTAGCGGAGTTGGGTGTGTCTGCAGCTACTTCAAGCTAGAAACTAGCGGCAGGAGTGGCGGCAATGGGGCCTCGGTACTACTCAGAAATAACGACATTGCGGCCGCTTTCCTTGGCCCGATACAATAATTTGTCGGCGGTGTTAATTTGATGTTCGATTGATTCCCCTGGCTCTGTTACCACACCGGCACTGATAGCGACCGACAGTGGTTGTTCCACGGGGCCAATACTGTTGGCCATTAAGTAGCGCCGGACCTGGTCGACCAACTGTGTGGCCTCAGTATTGTTCAAGCCGGGCATGATAATGCAAAACTCTTCACCGCCCAATCGCACTGTGATATGAGCGGCGAAGTGCTCGCTTAAAATGGCTGCCAGATCGGTTAGCACCTTGTCGCCAACATCGTGGCCGTAGCTGTCATTAATCTTCTTAAAATGATCAATGTCGATGACGGCGACCGATAGCGGAGTGCCTTGTTTTTTCATGCAGCGGTGTAATTCAGTGCCCTGCTCGAACAGGTAGCGCCGGTTGTAGAGATTGGTTAGCGGATCTCTGAAGGCCCAGTTTTGAATCTGCAGGGAATGTTCCTGGCTCTCTATATTGTGGGTAATACGACAGTGAAATTCTTCCGGAATAAAGGGCTTGCGCAGGAAATCGTTGGCACCATTTTTGATAAACTGAGCCGACAAGGTGTTATTGCCATCCCCCGACAGGCCTATAATGATTAACTCGGTTTTACTGTAGTTTCGGCGCAGGGCTTTGGTCAGTTCAAAGCCATCCATTTCAGGCATATTGTAGTCGGTGATTAGCAATCTAATATCGGGCTCGCGAGCCAATACTTCTAGTGCCTCAACGCCATTTTTAGCGGTGATTACCTGATACATATGTTGCTCCAATAGCATTTTTACATAGGCCTGCTGGGCGCGTGAATCCTCCACCACTAAAACTTGAATAGCGAGGTTTTTTGCCAGCCGACTGACCAGTCCGATGGTATATTCATAGGAGTAGCGGCTCTCTTTAATAACATAGTCGACTACCCCCTGCTGCAGCAGCATATTGCGGTTGTCGTCACTGTAATTGCCGGTTAAGACAATGACGGGCAGCTTGTCGTCAAGTAGATAGCTGGCCATTTCGCCGTTGGGGGCGTCGGGTAAATTCAGGTCGACAATGGCGGCGAATAATTGCTCTTTATGTTGTTGATACAAAGCGCAGCCTTCACTGAAGTTACTGGCGAAATGTATAACGTAGCTTGGGAGTTGTTCCTGGGCGAGGTGGTTCAGTATCTGAATAACGAGCTTACTGTCTTCGACAATAAGCAGATGTTTACCGCGCGTGCTACCGTAGTGCTCACGGGGGGAAGACCTAGTGGCTGTGCTCATCTGTTTGGGTTCTCCGTTAATCGGGCGCCATAAAAACAATGAGGTTGCTGCCGGTTTAAGCTAATTACTGTCCTGGTAGTCGCAGTAGACCTGCAGTGTTATAGCAGGCCCATTACCGGATAGTTAGTCTTAAATACTGTAATTGAGCGCTAGTAACAGCACCGCAATACGTTTCTTAGTTATTGTGGCTGCCGTCGCACAGAGGACTTTTCCTCGATGCTTTACAGCCACAGAAAAACACTTTCTTAGATGTTTGTGCTTCATATTTAACCGGTGAAAAGTCCGTGTCTTTATGGCTGCCATCGCAGAAAGGCTGTTTGCTGCTTTTACCACAGGAACACCACCAATAGTGTTTTCCTTGTTCGACTTCAATGGCGTAGGGGCTGTCACTGGCGCGTACTGGATCACTCATTTCTATTGTCCTTTTGAATGCCTAGCATAAAATACACAATAGCATAGTTCTGGCGGGATTTAGAACAGCTTGTTGTAGAACAACTGCTGCAGGGTTTGGGCCGAGACAGTTTTAACGGGGGCGGGCATTGAAAAAAAGATGGGACGAACGGGGCTGGGTAACTACAGACAAGGGTTTGACTGAAGTATGGGCGCTGTTCAAGGGAACAGCGCCCTGCCGGCCTATAGTGCTTCTAATATAGCATCAGCGGCGCTGGCTTCGATCGCCTTGGCGTCGACTCCGAGGTAAGTTACTTCACCGTTGTCGACAATCATCGCATAGCGTTGGCTGCGTTTACCCATGCCAAACGCACTGGCGTCCAATTCCAGGCCGAGTGCGTTGGTGTAAGTGCCACTGCCGTCGGCGGCCATAATTAGCTCCTCGGCATTTTGCGCCTTTCCCCACGCGGCCATAACAAAGGCATCATTAACCGACAGGCAAATAATACTGTCAACGCCGTTGGCTTTGATCTTGTCGGCATTGACGACAAAGCCGGGCAGGTGAGTCATCGAGCAGCCCGGGGTGAAGGCACCCGGCACCGCGAATAGCACCACTTTTTTACCGTCAAATAATTCTGCGGTAGTTTTTTCTTCGGGGCCACTTGCGCCCATGACTTTTAAGCTGCCCTCTGGTAATTTGTCGCCTACTTTAATAGTCATGCCAATATCCTTGTGTAAATTAGGGTTAAGGTTGGTGCTGCTAAGCGAGCAGATATTAACAGAGTTGCGCTAAAATCCACAGTGGGAGAGGCCACAATTATGGGCTTTGCTTAGCACAATCTATCGCGGATAAAAATTGTTTAAGCGGTGCTGCATTGCTAAGCTTTGAGGCAGTGGATTACCGCCGGTTGATATCACTATTATAGCTCTATGATGTGGAGTAGAACATTGGCTTATCACCCTTTGGCTAGAGTGTTAGAGGTCGGCAGTCGGGACGAAGGAACGGCAAAAACACGAAGCTATTTAACGACAACGGTGAGTTCGCATGACAACCCCTATCAAGCTTCGCTGTCCGTTGTGTGCTACCACCGACTCGAAGCCTTATCATCAGGATAGCAGGCGGCGCTATTTTCAATGTGAACGCTGCCAACTGGTATACGTCGACCCTGCTCAGCGCCTGAGCGCTGTCGCCGAAAAAGCCGAGTACGACCTGCACCAAAATGCAATTGGAGATGCCGGTTACGAGAAGTTTTTGTCGCGTCTGGCCGAGCCAATGATGGCGCGTCTGTCGGCGGGAATGCAGGGCTTGGATTTCGGCTGTGGTGACGGCCCGGCACTGTCGCAGTTGTTTGTCGACGCCGGCTTTGAGATGAGTAATTATGATCTGTTCTATCGCGACGACAGAGCGCTATTGCAGCAAAAATTTCATTTTATAACCGCGACAGAAGTTATTGAGCATTTGTTTGAACCCGGTGTGGTATTGGCTTCGCTGTGGGCACAGTTACGCGCTGGGGGGCGACTGGGCTTGATGACCAAGCTGGTCATCGATCGCGAGGCCTTTTCCCAATGGCACTACAAAAATGATCAAACCCATATCTGTTTTTTCAGCACACAGACATTCGAGTGGTTGGCCGATAGCCTCGGGGCGGAGCTGGAAATGATCGCTGGTGATGTCATTATTTTGTCGAAGCCCTGAAGCGCGTCTACGCTAGTGAGCCGGCTTTAAGACGACAAACGCTGGCTATTTAGAGAGGCGTTCGAGCCAGCACCCATATATGTACCTCGCCAGCCCCCGCGTTTAACAGGGTTTGGCTTATTTCCCTTGCGGTAGCTCCTGTTGTCATCACATCGTCAACGAGGGCTATACACTTGCCTGTAATTGCTGATGGCTTTAATACGTGAAAGGCATTGCGCAGATTGTGTTTACGCTGGTCAGCGGTCAACGACTGCTGGCTAGGGGTAGACCGGCGTCGTTGCAATCCGTGAAATACGCGTATATGTAGCTGGTTGGAATAGACCCTAGCCAGTAGCTCGCTCTGATTAAAACCTCGGTGCCAATACCGACGCCAGTGCAACGGCGCGGCTACAACCATATCGGGCAGAGTCTGTCCGGCGTAGGCGGCCGCCAGCTGCTGACTCATCAGTTGGGCTAGGGCCTGGCCGTAGCTGTATTTCCGTTGGTACTTAAAAGCGCTGACCAATTGTGCCACCGGAAACTGATAGCTCCAAGAGGCCTCTGTGCGACAAAACGACGGGGGTTGGCGTAAACATTCGCCACAGACAAGATTGCAGTGGCTTGCCAATGGCAGGGCGCAATACTGGCAGTGCCTACCCAGCACCGGCAGCGAGTCGGCGCAGGGGCCGCACAGGTCTACATCTGGCCGAGCTGAACCACTGCACAGTATGCAGCTGCCAGTTAGTAAGTGATTACTTACTGTCTTGCGTTGATGATAGAGCCGCCGCAGGTTCACGATGAATGTATACGTCATATCCGTCCTTGAATGGCCGTGCCGAAAGTTGGCTGCGGTGCCAGCTATCTACTACTTACTGTAGAATAGCGAGTGAATATTTGCACTGCCTGTTCTCGTAGAGAGGGTCAACAGCGGCGTGCGAGTGCAGAGTACTCAGCAATGTCTGAAAACAATCAGGGCAGTAGTCAATTATGGCGAAGAACAAAGTATTTATCGTTGCCAGCGATGGCGAGCATTCGGTGAGTGCTATCAGCGCAGGGCTATTGGCAAGGGCCCGCCAGTTGCAGCTATCGACAGTGGCGATTAAGCCGGTGGCGACAGGATGTAGCGTCAGTGAGCAAGGGCTGCGTAGCGACGAGGCACTGGCGTTGATGGAACAAATGACCCTATCCTTACCTTATGCTCAGGTTAACCCCGTAGCACTAGCACTGGACCGCGAGCCGATGTTGGCCGCCCGGGCTGCGGGAAGGCGGCTGTCGGTGTCCCAGTTGGTAGGTATTTGTCGAGGCGTACTAATGCAGTCGGCAGACCTAGCCTTGGTAGAAGCTACCGGCGGCTGGAGGGAACCTTTAAATCCCAGGGAATCACAGGCCCTATTGGCCAGAGAGCTGGCATTACCCGTCATTATGGTGGTCAATATTGGCCCTGACTGTTTGAATCGCGCGCTGTTGACCATGGAGGCAATTGCTCGTGATGGTCTGAATATGGTGGCTTGGATTGCCTGTGGTTTGGCCGAGGCCGAGCAGGGGGGAGGCAGCGCGGAAAAGGATAGCCAGGGCGAGCACCGGGATTACGTGGAGGCGCTCCGGGCCTTGCTACTGGCCCCCTGCATGGCTGATGTCGGCCCCGGGTCGGCGAGCGACGCACAGTCGTTAGCGGCAATTATTGACCTCAGTTGTGTTATAAGTAGCAATAATTGATAGCAAAAACATCTTGACTGAATCACAGTTCAGTGATGAATTACTGGCTTTATCTGATGACATTTGCTTAAATTATAGTCAGATACCGTATTTGCGTGTTTTTTGCATCAGCGGCAGATACATGGTTTTTGTCAGTGATTTGACGGTCAAATCATCCGCTCGCATAGACAGTAGTAAGGTCGGTAGTTAGTGAGCGCTGCTAGACCCTGCTGGGTGCCAGCACTGAATACGTCAGCCAGCACAGCTGACAGACAAGTCATTGCCCGTGATGCTTATAGAGTCAGAGGAGTACGAATGATGGTTGATTCCGTTTTATCGACTGGTTTAGCCGGTATAGCGTCGGGTATTGCCGGTGCACAACAAGCGGCACAGGATATTGCCACCGCTACCACGGTCGATAGCCCAACCAGTGATAGACCCAGCGGCGACAGTGCTGTCGATAGCGACAGCCCGGCATCGATAGTGAATTTGACAGAAGCCGTTGTGCAATTGCAATCCAGTGAATTACAGGTACAGGCCTCTGCCGAGGTTGTGGCTTCAGCTGATGAAGTGCTCGGCACACTGCTAAATATCAAGGCCTAGTTTAGGTGTATCTCACCTTGTTGAGATGCACATTATTGTTAACAGCACAGGAACATCATGAGTAACTTGGCCATCAATGTATCGGCGCTTGCCAACGTTACCACCAGCTTTAGTCCGGTGGGTAAGTTGGCCGTGGGTCTTGAAAATGGCGATGCCAAGGAAGATGTGTTTGCCCCGATCGAAGAGGCGTCCAACGCGAAAGGTCTTGGCAATAGCGAGCAGGACCGGATTAATGGCGACGACGACGATGAACAGCAGTCCGATCGCGATAGTGCTCAGAAAAAAAGCGATGCAGACAAGCAGCAACAACAAGCCGATCGTGAATTAATTCGCCAGCTATCTAGCAGAGATCGCGAAGTTAGGGCTCATGAACAGGCCCATGCCGCGGTCGGTGGGCAGTATTCTGGTAGCCCCTCTTATACCTTCGAAAAAGGCCCCGACGGCGTTAACTATGCCGTAGGTGGCGAAGTATCTATTACTGCACCGCCCACGGGTGATCCGGAAGTCACCCTGCGGGCGGCTGAGCAAATTCAAAGGGCGGCACTGGCACCCGCCGACCCCTCGCCGCAAGATCGGCGGGTGGCATCGGCAGCGGCACAGACTGCGCTCAACGCTCGAGCAGAAATTTTGCAACTCAAATCACAGTTGCGCATCGATGAGGCCGAGCAGGCCAAAAAGGCACATCAGGAGCAGGTAGAAGAGCAAGCCGATAGGGCGCCGCCAGTGGAAGAAGATCAGGCATTTTTGGAGCGCCAAGATGCGCGAAAAGCCGCGGCCCGGCGCAGTGCCCAGCTCAGCGATCAGCTGGTGACCGGTGAGCAGCTACAAACACGTAACAATGTTGGCGAGGTATTGCATCAACTGGCCTAGCGCTGCTAACTCTCGCTGCACTTTATTTCGATACACCGCCCCCTGCTATAGACTCGACATTCCTATCTTCAGATTCTAGCTATCGCTGCCCCGAGACGTCAGTCTAGTGGTTGTTGATCCAGCGCAAGACTGTTTTAGGTTCTCAGCGTTTTTTACTAGGGCATGACTACATCTTTTGTCATAATGGCGGCACTGATATAGATTCACCTCGATCGAGCGGGTAGTAGAAACAGGCTATCGGCAACCTGTTGGTAAACATAGAACATCAATATAGAAAGCATATTATGAGCGAAGAAAACAGACTATATCCGGAAGACCAAGCAAAAGTTGACGCATTCTTATCGGCTGGAATTAATTCAGTCGAGCGCAAGCCATTTAAACCGTTGCGACTGCTGGCGTATTTGACACTAATAGTGACAGGCTTGAGCCTGCTAAGTTTAGTGCTGCCGAGGCTGGCAGGGGTGTACTGAGCACAAACAGAATGAAGCCCTGATAGGGTAAATCTCTGTACTGTTGGCGATGGACATAGTCTGTAGCAACAGATGGTGGGTAGTTAGCCTCAATAGTGGCCGTCAAAACGGTGTGTGGCGCAGCCTGGTAGCGCACTTCCTTCGGGAGGAAGGGGTCGGAGGTTCGAATCCTCTCACACCGACCAAATTATTTATAATTATCAATGATTTACAATTTTATTCTGGGCTATATCGAGCGTGCCTCAAGTTTAATTCCACATTAAATCCATCCGAAATGTAGCGCGCCACTTGGTTTGGGACATCGCGGCAGACGGTTTAGGACATAAATAACAGTAGCTCATACTTCATCTGAGAGTTCAAAACGACCATCCCACTTGCAACCTACTTATCCATAAAACCAAGCTGCTGTATTCCACATATGACAACTAAGGTCCGCTTTCCGTACTAGTCCAGACTTACCCTCGGATAGAGCACTTATACTCACTATCGGCCCATTTTAGACATACCATTGCAGAGAAAATGGATACCCAATAGCGGGCATTAAACCGCCAGACTACGAAGCTATTGATTGATCTAATAGTCAATTAACAGCTACGTTCTTCATAACCTGCCGAATAATTGCGCAGAATAATAAAGGTATGAATTTCAATTAGTTACAGGCCCTGGTAATGGTGATTCTAGAACGTTATCGAGAAGTGTCTCGAATAAGGGGAGAAACGCCAGATAACCGAGACAGTGCTTCATATTTCGTGGCTAACTCGATAAGTTGGATTTTATGTAAGAAAAACAATATATTAGAAGCATAATATAACGGTAGCCATGGGATGTTATGCCGACTTGTCTTGATAACGTCCCAATTTCGGTACATATACCGACCTGTCCTAGGTTTTCAACATAAACCGACTAGTCCGTTCACTAAGCGTTAGGCTGCTTTATCCATTTAATAGGAGAGACAATAAAATGGTTTTATTTCGTGTTTTTCTAGCCACACTCTGTGTCGCTTTGTCTGCTTACACGGCTGTTGTAGTTTCTAATTACGGCATGGGACTTTTACCCATATTCTTTGGAGACATGCTTGCCATGACATGGCCAGGTCAGTTCAATCTGGATTTCATGTTCATGCTTGCATTTTCGGCGTTATGGGTCAGTTGGCGCCATCAATTTTCCGTTGCTGGTTTTGCGCTAGGTTTTTTTGCTTTTATTGGCGGGGCATCATTTTTAACAGTTTATTTGTTTATTTTGAGCTACCAAGCTGAGGGCAATATGAAAAAGATTCTACTTGGTTCGCATGCCTAACAAGCTGCTTAAATTCGCTCCGTTACACTCCGCCGGACGCTCACTGCGTTCGAGCCGTTTAGCAGGGCGTTAGGCAAACCAATAATGAATAAACCTGATGATATAGTTGCAGAAAGGACCTTCCAGAAGCATTGTGCAGGAATGTATCTGGAGTCTGCTATGCGAGATTATCAGATCATCTTAGAAGCCTGGCTTTCAAGAAAATCGCCCGAGAGTAAATGGAACTTTGAAATATGTTCAATTTCAATTCCGTGCGCTACATTTCTAGCGCTTAGTACTGAACTTTACTTTAAAGTTCTTTTATCCCAAGTGCATGGGTCTAGATATAAAGGCCATGATTTATGGAAGTTATATAACTTTATACCGGAAAAATATAAAAACGAATTAGAAGGATTTTATAACCGTCAAGTGGATCTCATGCCAAAAGACACCGTAGTCGACAAGATAAGAGTTGGATTTGATGGTGGTGATGATAATACTAGTGAATATATTGACAAGTCGCTTGAAGCCGTATTAAAAAGAAACAGAAAGTCGTTTGAGGAATGGCGTTATGTCCACGAACGGTTTTTAAAGCAAGGCTCCCTCACTATTGAACTAGCATCTATAGCTAATGTAGCAGTTTCGTTAAAAAATATGACCTCGGAGGGCTCTAGTAGAGGTAAGCTGGTAGGCTCACTACCTTATGGCGGGGGCCAAGTAATTGCCTAACAAGGCAAGTAAGCGGACGGTAAACCGCCGCTTCTTTTAGCGTTAGGCATCGATTCTTTACTAAAGGAAAATTAAATGGGTATTGCGTTTTTAGTAATTTAGACCCTGTAAATATTCCTGTGTAACCACCCGTGTTAGATGTACTCCGCTAAGCGGTCTTCGAACTCAATCATAAATCTATTCATCGCCAGTTTCCAGTTGCGGATGGGCATCGTCCATTTTTTGGACGCTGCCTGCACTGCTAAGTAGATCACTTTCTTAGCCGAGTTATCGGTTGGGAACAGCTTCCGCCTTTTTGTCGCCTTGCGTATAACGCTGTTTAGCGACTCGATGGCGTTGGTGGTGTAGATGG
>Ga0209395_1000247_pt1 | contig 81691 bp, 78 predicted proteins | sample GOMGulsemesocosm_3_FD_184635 | JGI IMG/M metagenome (GOLD analysis project Ga0209395, IMG submission 184635) | Methane-oxidizing microbial communities from mesocosms in the Gulf of Mexico - GOM9D Gulf of Mexico (SPAdes) (version 2) | ecosystem: Environmental > Aquatic > Marine > Cold seeps...
ACCCCTGTCTCGATGGCGGCTATAATACTTTTTTCAGAAAACTCTGCAAGTAAAATCTGCTCAGAATCACAATTCAATGATAAAACTCTGAATTCCGTTCAGTTTAACGCCAATAAGATGACAAATAACACAAACCCATAGAGAGCTAATATTTATCAATCTAAAACATTACTTAAGTACTGCTAGCTCTTGTTTTGCAAGCTTGGCAACTGCATCATTTGGGTAATCTTTAATCACAAGTTCAAAATAACGCTTCGCTTCACTCTTAGAGCCAGATAGCTTAGCAAGCTGACCAAGTTTCTGTAATGAGTCAGCACGTTTGTTTGACGTAGGATACTTAGTCACAATCTTCTCAAATTCAGCTTTAGCTTCATCATTCTTATTATTTTTACGTAAAAGCAGACCTAACCAATAATGTGCATTTGCGGCTAACTCTGATTCTGGATACGTAGAAATAAAACTTTGTAACGCAGGAATTGCTTCATCATATTTACGTTCATTTTTGATTAATTTGATCGCGTAATTATAAGCATCTTTACCAGTTAAGTTTACTGGCTGATTTGTTGCATTTAGAATATTTTCATCAATAGCTACTGGAACGACAGGTTTTGCGACGAGTGTTGTACGGATACGCTCAATATCATTAAGAATATCACGCTGACGTTGCGTAATTTTACCTTGTTCTAGTCCGCTTTCTTCGATAGCCCCCTGTAAATTCATTAATTCAATTGATAACTGATCAAGTCTTTGCTGGGTTTCTAATTGTGCTCTCGTCCGAGCTTGGAGGATATTCTCTATACGAGTCAAGCGTTGCTCAACAGAACGAGTCTGTTTTTTAGTGATCACCGATTCAGTACTTGTATTTACATCAAATACTGTTGCTGGTGCTGCATGCCCGAAACCACTATAAAGAACGGCCATGATCATGGCCGTTTTAGTATTAATTCGAATCAAGGTGACTAATCCTTAGTAAACTAGCACTGCACGTCGATTTTGAGAGAATGCAGCTTGAGTATGAGAAGTATTTACAGGCTTCTCTTCACCATAACTAACTGTTGAGATTTGGCTTGAAGAAACACCTAAGTTGTTTAGGTATTTTACAACAGCATCAGCACGGCGATCGCCTAGTGCAATGTTATAACCTGGAGTACCACGCTCATCGGCATGACCTTCAATTAATACTTTAACTGAAGGATTATCAATTAAGAAATTAGCATGATCTTGTAATAACTCACCGTATTCAGCTGTAACAGCTTGTTGATCAAAACCAAAGTAAACAACGTGGCGTTTACGTAGCTCGTCAATTACTTGTTTTTTAACTTCTTCAGCTGTTAAATTTTCAACTGGGTCAATACTTACGTCAGTATCACTACCAACAATAACATTTGAACTTGATTCAGCATTAGTTGCTGAGTCATTTGTTGTTTGTTGTGCAGTACTTTCAACAGCGTCATTTGCAGTCGTATCCGTTGTTGAACTACATGCAGCCAATGTCAGCATTGGTAACGCTATTACTAAACTTTTTAAGATTTTATTTAGTTGCATTTTCATTTTCCTATCAATAATTAATTCTTTTTAGATGTCAAGAAAGGTGACCACGCTGGCGCTTTGACTTCTCCATCACTTGCTGGTAAAACCGCTTTAAAGCGCCCATCCATTGAGACTAGCGATAATACCTGTTTCCCCTTAACAACCGTGCTGTAAATAACCATGCTGCCATTAGGCGCAATGCTTGGCGACTTATCAAGACGACCGTTAGTCAGTTTTTGAACATATCCATCTGACAAATCCTGCTTCGTTACACTATACTTACCTTTTTGCAAACTGACCATCACTAAATTCTTACCATCAGGACTAATTGAAGGATTTAAGTTTGCGTTGCCTTCAAAGGTAAGTCGTTTGATTTTCTTACTTTCTAAGAAAACCTGATAAATTTGCGGACGCCCGCCACGTTCAGAGGTGAAGACAATCGACTTACCATCTGGTGCCCAGGTTGCTTCAGTATCAATACCACGATTTTTAGTCAATCGGTCTAGTTTTTTGGTTTTCAAATCATAAACATATACATCTGCTTGCCCTGATTTAGACAATATCATCGACAACTTCGAGCCATCAGGTGAAAATACCGGTAAAATATTACTGCCTTTATACGGTTCGATGAGCTCACGTTTCTGTGTGACCAAATCATAAATCCAGATTTCATGTTTTTTGTCTTCCATACTCATATAAGCCAGTTTTTTACCTGTAGGGTCCCACGACGGCGACATAACAGGCTCTGTTGAGCGGAATAATACATGCTGATTCATACCATCATAATCAGATATTAATAACTTAAATGGATATTTATCATCATAATTAATAGCAACATAAGCAATACGCGTTAAGAATGCGCCACGCGTACCAGTCAGGTTTTCAAAGATATAATCACTTAAACGGTGTGAGATATGACGAGGACGACGTGTCGAAAAGTTACCTTTCAAATTTAGCTTAATATGATCGGTACTTTTAACCAATTGCTCATCAATCTTCAACGGTGTTTGGTTTTTAAAGCCTGATAAAATATTGATTAGCTGAAAGTGAATTTGTAACCGACCATTACTCAAAGGTTTTACAGTACCAATCACAATAGCTTCTACACCTGTTTCTTTCCAGGCTGCATAATCAACAGCATTTTCTGTTGCTGGCGTTTGTGGCATTAAGCTGCGTTCCAATGGCGAAAAACGACCACTATTACGTAAATCATCCGCGATAACACTGGCGAAATCAATCATGTCTTTTGGTTTAGGCTGTGTACCTAACCACTTAAACGGAACGACTGCGACAGGTCTGGCACTATTTGTGCCCTCTGTGATGACAATTTCTAATGCCGCATGCGCGATTTGTATCTGCATGAGACACACAATAAAGAAAGATAAAAATCGTTTAGTTATATTCATATTAAATCTCAGGTCTAAAAGTAAAATTAATCTCTTTAAGTTTGCTAGCAACATCAGGATCCCGTGACATAGGTAAACTGCCCGTTTTATTCACAGCATTAATACCCGAACGACAAACAAGATTATCGCCTTTCACTCTGGTTACACTTAATACCAGACCTGAGTTGGATAAAATGATCTTCAATAAACAGGACTTACCTTTCATCGCATCACTAGTTAACGCATTACGTTGAATAGAACTTGTAATTCGGGTTCTATACTTGTCTACTTCACTCAAGACTTCTTGCTGACGTACCGCATCAAGTTGTTGTATTTCATTATCTAACTCGGATGCAAATTCAGCGTCAATCTGCTCTTGCATCAAACGTTCTTGCCTGTCTCGTTCGATTTTAGCTAAACGTTGACGTTCTTTTTCCGCCACTTTACGCTTTTGTTCAGCGACACGTTTACGCTCTTGTTCTGCTTTAAGTTTGGCTTCTTCAGCCTTTTTTCGTTTCTTCTCGGCAACAATAGCAGCCAGGCGTTTACGTTCTTTTTCTTCTGCTGCTTTACGTTTATTATCTGCCGCTACTGCCGCCTGCTCAGCTTTTTTACGCTCTAACTCTTTCTTAGCACGCTGCTGTTCGGCTTTTTTGGTTGCAGCTTCGGCTTTTTTACGTTCTTCAACTTTTTTCAAGCGTTGTTGCTCTGCTTTAACTGCTGCGACTTCGGCACGTTTACGTTCAACTTCTTTTTCGGCGCGCTTGGTCTCAGCTCGTTTTGCGGCTTGTTCTGCTTTTCGCTGAGCATTTTTTGCTTTTACAATTGCAGCTTCTTTTTGTCGACGCTCTTCATTGAGTTTTTGAATGCGGTCTTCTGCTTGCTGTATACGTTGCTGCTCTTTTCTTCGTTTATCTTGTTCTGCGCGTTTAATACGATCAGCATGCTGTTTTACTGCTTGTTCACTAACCACAACCGCTTGGATAGCCTGTACTTTTGGCTTTGGTTGTTGCTTTAATGGTGTCGATGTTGCACTTAGACCCAGTAACACGAGAAGTACAACATGCAGTGCGACCGAAATAATAATAGCCACAGAGTACTTAGACTGATTATCCTTCATCTTTATTTATACCCTACCCTTAGCTCTTAACTACTCTAAACTACTTTTAATTACTTCTAACTAGGCTACTCTACTGGATCTGTCATTAATCCAACAGAAGGGGCGCCAGCCTGTTGTAAAACAACCATTAAACGGATCACTTGTGCATACGCCACAGAGCCATCGCCTTTGACGACAACAGGTGTGTCAGGTTGCAATTTTAAGTGCGCTGCAACTAACGTAGCTAAATCATCAGGCGACATTGGTGATTTATCACCATCCCCCACATCAAGGTAATATAAACCGTCTTTATCAACAGAAGCGACAATTGGTGGTTTACTGTCTTGTGATAATGCTTCGGCTTGTGCTTGCGGCAAATCCACAAGCACACCTTGAGTCACTAACGGGGCTGTCACCATAAAAATAATAAGTAGCACCAACATGACATCGATATACGGTACTACATTAATTTCCGCTACAGGTCGTCTGCGCTTACGTTGATAAGGCTGCATCGCTTAATCCTGTGTTTTTTTAGCCAAGGTCTGGCGATGTAAAATACTTGAAAATTCTTCCATAAAATTAGCGTAATTATTTTCAATTCTCATCACTTGATCAGAAAATCGGTTATAGGCAATTACAGCTGGAATCGCGGCGAACAACCCCATCGCAGTTGCAATTAACGCTTCAGCAATACCCGGGGCAACCATCGCCAATGTAGCTTGCTGCACAGCACCTAACGCAATAAATGAACTCATAATACCCCAAACCGTACCAAACAGACCGATATAAGGGCTGATTGAACCGATCGTAGCGAGGTTATTTAAGTTAACTTCAAGATCGTCAACTTCACGAGATAAAGCAACCCGCATAGTGCGGTAACTGCCATCCATTACCGCATCGGCATTTTCTTGATTGGTATTATGAATACGCACATATTCTTTAAAACCAGAGTGGAAAATTAACTCCATACCCTGAATATTATTTTTCCGCGCTTCGCTTTCTTTATACAATTTTGATAAATCGATACCAGACCAAAACCTATCTTCAAATCGTTTCGACGCTTCGTTCGCTTGCGTCAATGCTTTTGAGCGATGAAAAATCATAGCCCATGATGCTACGGACATGGAAAGCAGTAATAACATCACTGCTTTTACCAATAGGCTAGCTTCCCAAAAAAGTTCAAAAAATGAAATATCAGCAGCTTCCACTGGTTAGTTTCCTTATAATTTCTGTAGGCATTGCACAGGGTTTCTTGTGTGATAATTGAATGCACGCCACTTTAACTGTTAATTCAGACAATAATCTGCCATGTTCATGATAGACACACTGAGAAAAGACCAAAGATGCACGTTTTAGTTCCTTAATATGTGATTTTATAATTAATAAATCATCAAGGTGTGCAGGATAGCGATAATCGATGTCTATTTTTCGAACTACAAATGCAATATCGCGTTGTAATAACTGAGCTTGTGAGAAGCCCTTGTTACGTAGCATTTCAGTTCTTGCACGTTCAGCATAATTCAAATAGTTACTGTGATAAACCATACCACCAGCATCTGTATCCTCAAAATAAACACGTACGTTGAATATACTTTCTGCTATATCGTTTTGCATTATCATAAAACCCGCATTTCGAAACACTATAACTTAAACTTATAACGCTATAATCTAAGATTGAATGTTATAAGTTTAATAATATACCTGACAAAAATAAGATATGAAATTGATTTAATGTGAAGAATACGTTTCAGCGACTATTTTTCAGGATAATCAAAACCCAAATGCAGATAAGCACGTGCGGTTGCAATTCGTCCACGAGGTGTACGCTGTAAGAAACCTTGCTGAATAAGATACGGTTCAAGTACATCTTCGATGGTTTCACGTTCCTCACCAATTGCCGCAGCAACGTTATCTAATCCAACGGGTCCGCCTGAGAAAGTATCGACAATCGCGATTAATAATTTTCGGTCCATGTAATCAAACCCGCAGGTATCCACATCAAGCATGCTTAACGCGGCTGACGAGATCTCAGCATCAATATCGCCATTATGTTTTACTTCCGCATAATCACGTACTCGACGTAATAAACGGTTAGCAATACGTGGCGTACCACGTGAACGTCTGGCTATTTCTAACGCACCCGCACTATCCATATTCAGCCCTAAACAATTGGCCGAGCGTAATACGATATCTTGTAAATCTTCAACCTTATAAAACTCAAGGCGCTGGACAATACCAAAACGATCACGTAATGGTGATGTTAATGAACCCGCTCGAGTCGTCGCTCCGATGAGTGTAAATGGGGGTAAATCAAGCTTAATCGAACGTGCTGACGGGCCTTCACCAATCATAATATCTAATTGGTAATCTTCCATTGCTGGATATAAAATCTCTTCAATTGACGGGTTAAGCCGATGAATTTCGTCAATAAATAATACGTCATGGGGTTCTAAATTAGTCAGTAATGCAGCAAGATCACCTGCTTTTTCGAGTACTGGTCCAGAGGTGGTCTTAATACTCACCCCCATTTCGTTAGCAACAATATTTGCTAACGTGGTTTTACCTAGTCCAGGAGGTCCAAAAATTAATAAATGGTCCAAGGCATCATCACGGCGTTTACTCGCTTCAATGAAAATTTCCATTTGATCACGCACGTGATCCTGACCTTGGTAATCTGACAACATCTTTGGTCGGATAGCGCGGTCTATCACTTCTTCTTCACGGATGGTACCGCTAGAAATTAATCGATCAGCTTCAATCACTAAAGTAAGTTCCTAAATTAATTCTGTAAGGTGGCACGTAATGATAGACGAATAATCTCTTCACAACTCATACTTGGTTGTGCAACTTGCTTGATCATCTTCGCGACTTGCGCAGGTTTATAGCCTAAACCAACTAAGGCATCTTCCGCTTCTTCAATCGCATTCGATGACGTATTACCATAGCCTTGTAATTGTGCTTTATCTGCTTCAGGAGTAAATAAGTCTTGAGTCACCCAATTTTTAAGACGGTCACGCATTTCTACCAACAAACGTTCTGCGGTCTTTTTACCCACACCCGGTAATTTAATTAAACTATTAATATCATCATGTTCAACACAGTGTGCAAATTGATTTGCTGTCATACCCGATAAGATAGCTAATGCCAACTTAGGGCCGACACCATTCACTTTAATTAACTCTCGGAACATTAAACGTTCCATTTTATTATTAAAACCGTAAAGTAATTGTGCATCTTCTCGAACTACAAAGTGAGTGTAAACGATCACTTCGTTATCAACATCGCCAAGCTCATAGAAGCAGCTCATCGGCAGTTGAACTTCATAACCAACCCCATTTACTTCAAGTAAAATCTCTGGTGGTTGTTTTTCTAATAGAGTGCCACGTAAACGTCCAATCACAATTATTTTCCAACATTTTTTAAACTAATATAATATTCACAAGGATAATAAAATACTGGTTAAATATCCAGATCATTTATTATTTAGGTTCACTTAATAAGTTAATTGTAACGCCCGCGTGCTGTACCTTTGACTTTACCCGCCATATTAATCAAGGTACGTAAACTCTGGGCATGACATAATGCAACGGCAAGTCCATCGGCGGCATCGGCTTGCGGCGTGCCGGGTAATTTAAGTAAATTGACAACCATTTGCTGTACCTGTTCTTTATCAGCACCACCGTTGCCCACTACCGCTTGCTTGATCTGACGGGCTGTATATTCTCCTACTTCTAAGTCATTTGACACAGCAGCAACAATAGCAGCACCGCGGGCTTGGCCCAGCTTTAATGCAGACGCCGCATTTTTGCCCATAAAGACATCTTCAATAGCAAATTTATCTGGTTGAAATTGAATGATAATTTCACTGACTCCCGCATGTATTTGCTTTAATCGCTCAGGTAATGTATCCCCTGATGTACGAATACAACCACTGCCTAAATATTGGAACCTACCGTGTATATGCTGAATCACACCGTATCCAGTTATCCGGGAGCCCGGATCAATGCCAAGAATAATACTCATACTTTATTATCTTCAATTATCATGTTTATAATTACAGTATACCTGTACATAAGCTTGAAACCTAAACCCTGTACCTTATCCATATACCATTAAAATAACGCATATAAATTAAACAACTAAAACCACACGTCTTTGCCTTATTATTCCATCATTTTGTAAAGAAGTGTATTTCAAATCATTTGGCCATATTGATACATTGTGAATCAGTGTTAGCTTGTTATAATGCGCCTTTTTACAATCAAACTTGTGGGGCTAAAATGAAAAGAGTCGTATTATATACACAGAAAAAGTGTCCAAATTGCGATACGGCAAAGCGCTACCTAGATGAAAAGAAAATACCTTACCGTTTATGCAGCGTAAATGAACCACGTGGCAGTAAAGAATTAGCCGCTATTGGTGGTCGTGGTGTTCCAACACTTAAGATTGGGGACCAAATACTGCGTGGTTTCTCAATCAAATCATTCGAAAATATGTATCGCGGTTAACCCCCATACAAACCAGACTGTTATTACTCTCGCTATGTACTCTAGGTGTTATTAACAACAGCATTTAATCATTACTTATGGATATAAATCATGAAGAATCGTTTTATTCAGCTAGGCCTTATTATCAGCTTATTGTTTTCTACATTGGTCAGCAGTGCTGAAATAGACAGTATCGATCTTAAAGTTACCATGAAACAAATGAGATTAGCGTATACTCAAGCAATGAAAACAACGTCAGCGGATGAATTTAATACGCGCATTGATGAAATGAGTAAAATGCTTGCCGTAGCGCAAAGCTATAACTTTTCACCTGATCGTGCAGCAATGTCACACCAAGGTCTAGATAAAGTAGAATTAATACTGAACAGCATTCAAAAAACCGATATAACAGATGAAAATCTCGCTGTTGCGAAAAGCAAATTAAAAGATGTTGATAGCTTAAGAAAAGAATACCATAAGAAAAGTAAACCTAGCGTTTGGCAGCTTATTTTCGGTTAACACACCGATTTTGATGAATATAAGTTAATACCCGGCCATATAACAATATATTAATAAAATGTAGGAACAGATTAAATGCCAAAGACTCTCGATAATAACCTAATCGCGACAATTCAAGCTTATGATGCGGAAAAGCGCCTTAGCTATTTATTAAAAGAAGTCACTACCGAACGTCAGATCTGGATCCTAACGGATGAGCATGGCTGCGTAATGCTAAACAATGAAGATGAAGATTGTGTACCAGTATGGCCTAACGCTGAATTTGCACAATCTTGGGCGACTGGCGAATGGAAACACTGTAAAACAGAATCTATATCGTTAGCAAAATGGCAGAGCCGCTGGACATCTGGCTTAATGGATGATGATTTAGCACTGGTTATTTTTCCAAACCTTGAAGATGAAGGGCTTATCATGTTCCCTGACGAATTTGATATCGCTTTACAAAAACAAGCGAAGAAAAAACGCTAATCGCCAAATAAATAACCGTTTATGAGAAAGCATGCCAACATAAAATGACTGGCACGCTTTTTCATTTCTCCTCTTCATTTATTATAAGCCGCCGTTTACTCCCTCATACCGACCACTTAAATAATATTCTTTTCGAGAGCACCAAGTTAAATTAATGTTATTTTATTTACCACCAATCTAAGGTATTGTTTTATATTCTCTCAACAATCGGCAAACGATATGATTTCCAACAAGCTAAAATTATTTATTATTTATATATGTTTTTCATTATTAACGGGTTGTTCGATTGTTCGATGGAAAATCCACACAGATGAAGATAACTTAAAATCCGAGGGTTTTGAGCAGCACCAGATGAGTTTAGAAGAAGGTGGCTCACTGAGTTATTGGCGTGGTGGAGAAGGACAGCCACTATTACTGCTTCATGGATTTGGTGGTAACGCCATCACGACATGGAACAAAGAAATGCTGGCACTCAGTAAAGATTATGATGTTATCGCACCAGACCTCGCTTGGTTTGGTGACTCTTTTAGCGCAGGTAAAGCCAACCTAACAACAGAAACACAAGCGATATGGCAGTTAGTCAACCAATTACAGCTTGATAATATCAATATCGCCAGTATTTCTTATGGTGGGTTTATCACCTTCAATATGCTCAATAACACTCAAAGTAGTCAAATTAATAAAGCCATTATCATCGCCAGTCCAGGTCCTTACTTCAGTGATGATGCTCTTGTCGCATTAAACAAACGTTTTGCAGTCGATAACCCAGAGGACTTCTTTATTCCAAAGAATAGCGATGAATTACGTCGTTTATTTGATGGTATTTTTGCCGAACCTAAAATAATGCCAGGTTTTATTGCAGATCAAATTTATCAAGCTTATTTTGCAACTTGGCATAAACAAAAAACAGCCATGATTCAATCATTACCAGCCGATCGAGATGCCTTACTCGAGGCTCCAGCATCATCAACACCAACATTACTTATTTGGGGTGAGAAAGATCGTGTCTTTCCTGTAGAACACGGTATTTACTTGAGTAAAAAAATACAAGCACCACTTGTTGTCATTCCAAATACAGGTCATGGGGTCACTAATGAACAACCCGACTTGGTCGTACGCTTGATTAAAACATTTATCGACAATGAAAAAATATAATAAATAGTCCGCTTGATACCGCATAAATTATGTACAAGGCTATGGTTATAGTTGGTAATTTGGCTTAAGACATTTATTATTTAGGCATTAAACTTTAAGAGTATTAAATTAAGTTATGAGTAAAAAACATTACGTAGTATGGAAAGGTGTGAAGACTGGGATATTTGATAACTGGTCTGAAACTAAAGCACAGATTGATGGCCGCAGTGATGCGCAATATATGGGTTTCCCATCAAAAGAAGAAGCTGACCAAGCATTCGCCTCAACCTATACTCGCGCATTAATGAAACGCTCATTAGCAAAAGAAGGTACGACAGGTTCAGGTGTTAAACCAAAAGCAACACGTCCTGCTGGTGCATCTAAGTCAATTCTATCCACCCCGCCACAAGTTGCAGATCTCAACATTTATTGTGATGGTGCTTGCTCTCCGAATCCTGGAAAATCGGGTACCGGAATGGCCGTTTATGAAAAAGATAAGCTCACACAATTATGGTATGGCTTATACGAAGCTAACGGGACGAATAACTCTGCAGAATTAAATGGTTTATTAGTCGCCTTCCGCTTTGCAGTCTCACACATAGAACAAGGTAAAACGGTACAAGTATTATCTGACTCGAGATACTCTATTGATTGCATCACTAAGTGGGCAAAAGGTTGGAAAAATAAAGGCTGGAAGCGTGGTAAGAATGAAGAAATTAAAAATTTGGCTATTATTCAACAATGCTTCAGTTTGTACGAACAATTAAAATCCAATTTAATTATTTCCCATGTTAAAGGCCATGCAAATATCGAAGGTAACGAACTATCAGATCGTATGGCAGTATTAGCACGTAGCCAACAAGAACCTAAGTTGGTGCAATATACGACGAGTATTAACATTGCCGAAATTCTTGCAATGCCATCAGGCTAGTAACCCTAACCGACATTTACGCCTTATCTAATATAGAGAAATAAGCTAATGATACTGCCTCAGCTTATTTCTCACATCTCAAATAACAATGTTGTACTATCCATTACATAATAGGCGCACAACCTTTCAGCATTAGCGCCATATTCGCACTCGATTTAGCTTGGGTATAATAAGTATCTGTCGTTGTAGCTGCACTTTGAGTCATAGATCCAATATCTGCAGAAATAAGCGGAGCAAGAACCGTTAGCGCCGATGCAGACTGCCGATCCGCTTCATAAGCTGAAAATGCTTTACTGATTTCGGTACACGAAAAAGCATCAGCGCCTTGTTGCGCCATATTATAAACCTGAGATGACGTTTCACAGCCCGTGAGTAGACCTGCAAACAATGCTATTGCTATTATTTTATGCATCAAACTTCCTTATGTTGATAAATATATGCGTCAATATTTCCTCATCCATTATAGCTGACAAAATTAAGATAAATCGCGACAGAACACACAGCACAAAATAATTATTTGTGAATAACATAGCAACGTATTTACATTTATCAGTTGCACGTTAAGATGATTAAAACATGGTCAAATGAATGGAATAATATGTCAACATATTGGTTTAAAACATTAATCCCAGCGCTAATCTGTAATTCATTGTTGCCTGTTTCGGCTGCAAATATAACGGAGATTTCAGGCAAAGACTGCCACGCAATGATAGATGCGGGCGTTATGTCCTCAGCAGCACCTGTGCAGTGTGAGCGTTTAAGACAAGTCCAATTCGATTATATTGACTTTCAGGGTAAACAGCACAATAACGGTTCGATTATCGTCATGGATGCAGTATCACCTTACGTAGCAACGATCTTTGAACGTTTATATGAATTGAAATTTCCCATCAATAAAGCACAGCCAATCCACCACTATCAAGGTAATGATAACCTATCAATGGCAGACAATAACACTTCTGCATTTAATTATCGCCCTATCGCAGGTAAGCGTTCACTATCAGTTCATGCTTATGGTTTAGCTATTGATATTAACCCAAAACAAAATCCGTTCGTTGAATTTGGTGAGCAAGGTAGCGCAAGCTTCAAGCCAGTAGATGGATCTAAATACGCTAACAGAATGAAGTTTAGATACGGTAAAGATGAGCGCCAAGGCTTTGCTGAAGATGTGATCACAACCTTTGCTGATAATGGATTTTTATATTGGGGTGGATTTTGGAATACACCAATTGACTACCAGCATTTTCAAGTCAGCCGTAATATGGCCAACTTGATGTCGGTAATGCCAGCGGATAATGCCAGTCAGTTCTTTGATAATTATGTACAGTGGTATCAATCATGTAAGGCGAGTTACCCTAAAGCTTATACGCAGCATAAAGTGAACGACTATGTACATTATTTAGAAACCAAGCTAAATAGTGAATCTCTCAGTAAAACCTTTAATCGGTCACCAAAGAAAGTAATAGCGGCAATACAACAGCCGCTACAAACGTCTACTATTTGTGTAAAAGATTAAACAGTACAAAAAATTAAGTCCCTTACTAAGGCTGTTGTTATTCGTCACCTAATGCTTTATAAGGCCAATAGAAGTGGCCTGCACGGATAATAACGGTCGATAAAGCTAATACTAATGCAGCAACCGATAACCAAACAACATCCACACTCTGTAGTTCTTTCATTCCTAGCGTAATATAACGGGCAATGGCCATGATTGCGATATAGATAGGATAACGAACAGGGATCTTACCATTAACAACAAATTGCTGGATCATGGCGAGTACTTCTAGGTAGATAAACATTAACAAGATATCTGTTAATTTTACCGTTTGTTCTTCATAAACATGAAAGAAGTCATTTGCCATCGCGTAAATTGTCGCCATAGTAATTAAAACAAGCAACACAGCTTCGATATAACTAAACATTTTTAAAAATACGTGACTAAATTTTTTTGGTAAATGTGATGGCATATTAACTCCGTGTCTAAATGCACTAATACTGGGTGTAAACATTCGCCACTAATATACTCGCTATTACAGATAAATCATATGTCTCTATCGTTTATGCAAAAAAGCCAGCTTAAGCATCAACTTAAACTGGCTTTAAATTAACATAAAGACAAGTAAATTATGCTATCGCAGTTTCAGTGTTATCTGACTTTTTGAGCATCGCATAGCTGATCCCCGTCACCAGTGTACCTGCAACGATCGCGACTAAATACATAAATACAGGTGTAATCGCGTTTGGTATTAACAGAACAAATAGACCGCCATGTGGTGCCATTAACTCAGCGCCAAACAACATAGACAATGCCCCCGTTAATGCACCACCAGCAATACAGCTAGGGATAACACGCATTGGATCGCGCGCCGCAAACGGAATCGCACCTTCAGAAATAAAGCATAAGCCTAAGACAAATGATGCTTTACCCGCTTCCTGCTCACTGTTATTGAATTTACGCTTTGCAAGAAACGTCGCTAGACCCATACCTAACGCAGGCACCATGCCCGCAGCCATCACAGCAGCCATCGGCGCATAGGTTTGTGATGCTAATAAACCAACACCAAAGGTATAGGCTGTTTTGTTTACTGGACCACCAAGGTCGAAGCACATCATGCCGCCAAGTATAATCCCCAACAGCACCGCGTTAGCCGACCCCATATTATTCAAGAATTCAGTTAATGCATTCATCGCCGCAGAAACCGGACCACCAACAACATAAATCATCACTAAACCAGTGATCAACGACGCTGCTAACGGAATAATTAGGATAGGTTTAAGTGCTTCCATTGATTGTGGCAGCTGTACCTTTTCTGCGATTAACTTAGCGGTATAACCAGCAAGGAAACCTGCAACAATACCACCTAAGAAGCCAGCGCCCGTTGAACTTGCTAACATACCGCCAATCAAACCTGGCGCAAGGCCCGGGCGATCCGCAATAGAAAACGCAATAAAGCCCGCAAGTACTGGGATCATAAGCGCAAAAGCCGAACCACCGCCAATCGTCATTAACGCGGCCGCTAATGTCCCCTCTTCTTTAAATGCTTCGATACCAAACACAAATGACAACGCGATGGCCAAACCACCAGCAACAACTAACGGCAGCATGTGTGAAACACCTGTCATTAAGTGTTTATAAACACCTGTTTTTTCGGTGTTGGCTTGTTCATTTTCTGCCGACTTGCCGTGACGATATACTTGTGCGTCATTAAACGCATTATCCATTGTTTGGGTGGTTTTCTTCAATGCTAAACCTGTACTGGTTTTATACACTTTTTTACCATCAAAACGGGCCAAGTCGATATCAATATCTGCAGCAATAATAACGATATCCGCAGCAGCAATCTCAGTACTGCTCAGTTGATTTTTAGCACCAACAGAACCACGTGTTTCAACTTTAATCGTATGCCCTAGACGTTTGCCTTCTTGTTCTAACGCTTCTGCAGCCATAAAGGTATGTGCAACGCCTGTTGGGCAAGCGGTGATCGCAACAATATTTTTACCCGCAATAGCTGTATCCGTACTGGTAACAGCCACTTCATTACTACTAACAAGCTCAACCGCCTTTTCAACGGCCTGCGCTAAGTATGCCTTAGCATCAATGAATACAGCATCCACTTCTGAACGATACACTTTTTTACCAATGAAACGTGCATCATCAATGTTCTGACTCGCCGCAACAATAATACAATCAGCCTCAACAATCTGCTTATCAGTTAAAGGCGTTACAGGTGCGACAGATGAATGACATTCGATATTCGCTTGCCACTTTAATTCTGTTACTGATTTTTCTAATAAACCCGCAGCAATAAGGCTGCTTGCTATACCACTTGGGCAAGCCGTTACAATTGCAATTTTCATTATTAATATCCTTTTATTAGCAAATAGCGATATGTTCACTCATTGTAAATACCGAATTTATGTCCTTAACGCCAACACCAACTTGTGTTACCGCTAATGCTGATAATGCCGTCGCAAAACGTAATGTTTGTTCTTTATCCCAGTTATTAAGATGTCCCCAGCATATACCAGCAACCAAGGTATCACCTGCACCAACCGTACTAACTACATCCATTGTTGGTGGTTTTGCCTGTAACCACCCCTCTTTGTTTAACCACATAACTCCGTCAGCACCAAGCGATACAACCACATTAGCAATACCCGTGTTTGATAACTGCTGCGCAATTTCGGTTAACGATTTTTCCGCTTGTGACATACTTGCCGCCCAATGCGCTAACTCTTCATCATTCGGTTTTATTAGCCAAGGTTTTACCGCAAGTCCTGCACTTAATGCGGCATTACTGCTATCGAAAAAGACCTTTTTACCTGCCTGTTGCAATTTTTCAATCCAATTAGCACACACTTCAGGACTAACACCGACAGGTAAACTACCCGCAATAATAAATACGTCATGACTTAGCGATAAGTTAAACAGCATGGTTTCAAATTCTACGAGTGCCGCAGCAGTAACGCTTACGCCCGGAAAGTTAATATCACTAACCTGACTGTTAGCTTCGACTAACTTAACGTTGATACGTGTGGCACCTTGTACTCGAATAAATTTATCTGTGATATTGGTACGCTCAAATAACTGACAAAAAGGCGCTTCATTTTCAATACCTAAAAATCCAGTCGCTGTCACATCGGCCCCGAGATCAGCCAATACTTTAGCGACATTCACGCCTTTACCCGCAGGCTCTAATGCGCAATGCTTAACTTGGTTTACCGACCCTTTAGCAAGTGTCTGCAAGTGGCCCGTTAAATCCAATGCAGGATTTAGCGTCACAGTTACTACTTTTAATGTTGTTAATTGCATGGCCATTATTTACCTTCACCTAATCCAGCATCAATCCCCTCACCAATGGCTTTTAACGCTAGTTCAGCGTCACTACCTTGGGCTGTAAACGTAAGCGCTTCATTGCAACTTACGCCTAAAGACATTAATCTCATCAGGCTTTTCGCATTGGTTGATTTACCAGCCATGTTTGTAACTTGAATATCAGCCTGATATTGCTTGGCGATATTCACGAGTATTGCACTTGGTCTTGCATGTAAACCATGACTGTTATGAATCGTAAATATGGCTGTTACGCCACTCGGTTTAACTTTCGTCAATAAACCGATAATAATGTCTGCATCTGTATTAAATAACTGATTAACTTGTTGCTGGTAAATTAAATCGGCTACGCATTGCATGTTATTCAAATGCAGATCGTTAGCACTTGCTAGCATGAGCACGCCTTGAACAGGCAAGTGGTCTTGATATAAAGGTTCTGCTGGTGTTACAAACGAGATAGCGGTTGTCGCTACCGACTTCGTTGTTTTAGCTAACCATAAACCTTGACCCAGATAAGTCGCAGCTGTCGTGATAGCATCAGCAACCCCCGTATTATCAATACAGTGATGATGTTTCAGTAAACCAGCAGCAACAGCGGTGAGTTGTGATAGGTCTTTCGCTGGGAAGTCGAGTTGTACTAAGTCAGTTGTTAATAACGTTTCTGATTGCTGAGTACCGTTAAGTTCTTTGCCATCTAATAAAGTAATAATGGATTCAGCACTGCCGCATTGCTGCAACTGTTGTTCGATACCGTCAGCACTTAATACATGCGTCAATTGTTTTAAAATAGCCAAATGCTCATCCGACTTAGCTGCAATCGCAATGGCTAAATAAACAGTTTGTCCTTCACCCCAATCAACGCCTTGTGGGTAATGATGTAATTGCACACCCGTTTTATTAACCAAGTCACGCGTATCAACCGTGCCATGTGGGATCGCAATGCCATTACCTAAATACGTAGAGTGCTGCGCTTCACGCGCCAACATACCCTCGACATAATTTGCTTCCACATAATTTTTATTTGCCAAATTTTGCGCAAGCGTTTTAATAGCGAGCTGTTTGTTCAGCGCCGATTGATTTAACTTAATGTCATTCGAAGACAGTGACAACATAACTTTACTCCATAATACCTGAGGTAATAACGCGATTTACTCTTTGCTTCAAAGCCAAGCTGAATCGTTTCAGCAAGTGAGCAATAAAAAAGGTTTCAGTGATGACAAAATGATAATAAATGGCATTGCTGAAACCTTTCAGCTAATATACTGAAGTGTTTCTAGACTGATTACAATTTTCAATAACAAATCATGTAAAAAATTATGAGCGAGCGCACAGATTAGGGATGAAACAACCATGACATTAGATGAAATAGCCAAACTAGCAGGTGTATCACGTACCACAGCTAGTTATGTGATCAACGGAAAAGCCAGTAAATACCGCATTAGCGAAAAAACCCAGCAAAAAGTAATGGCTGTCGTTAATGAACATAATTACCGCCCTGATCACGCCGCACAGTCTTTACGTGCGGGCAGTAACCGCTCACTGGGCTTAATCATTCCTGATTTAGAAAACAGCAGTTATGCTAAATTAGCCAAATTACTCGAGCGTGATGCGCGTAAAGCGGGATACCAGCTCATCATTTCTTGCTCTGATGATGACGCGGAGACCGAGATAAAAGTCGCAGAAACCTTATTAAGTCGTCGTATTGATGCTTTATTAGTAGCGAGTGCACTTCCTGCTGAACACAACTATTACCGCACTGTTCAAGCCAATGGCGTGCCAGTTATCGGGTTAGATCGTGCGATGGATGATGAAATTTTTTCTTGTGTTATCAGTGAAGACTTAGGCGGTGCTTATGAGCTTACCCAAGCCTTATTACAACAAGATATTCGTTCCATCGGCTTAGTTGGCGCAGTACCAGATCTTGGTATATCGAAAGAACGTGAACAAGGGTTCCTATCCGCAATTAAGCACCATGGTATCCCGGTTAAAAAGTTAACCGCTTATGGTGATCATTTTAGTCAAGATCAGGGTCAATCCCAAGTGCAACAATGGATAGATAATGATTCATTCCCTGATGCTATCTTAGCGACCTCATATACGCTATTTGAAGGCGTACTTGATTGTTTGATACTCAATCCAAGCTTAATGACAACAACGAAATTGGCTACTTTTGGTGATAACCGACTGCTGGATTTCCTGCCCAGCAAAATTCAATCATTACCGCAGCAATTTGAATTAATTGCCGAACACGCGCTTAAAATGGCGTTAAATGCAGTGAATGGCTGCAATAAACCCTGTGTTGAAGTCGTCTCTCGAAAAATAATACGCCGCTAATACAAACTCCGAAATAACAAATACAGTTATCGATACGGTGCAAATAAAGGCAATAGCCAGTCAACGAACATTTGCACTTTTAGCGGTAATGGACTGGCGGTTGGTGTAAGTAAATAGTAGCTATACGGACTGACAAAACCGGCTGAAAATGGCACGACTAAACTGCCATCCGCAAGTTGCTGACTCACAAAAAATCGCGGGATCAATGCCACCCCCATACTGCTTACGGCTGCCTGACTGAGCATATAGAAATGCTCCATACCAAACTTATTATCCGTGGTTAACTCCATTCCTATATCATCAGCCCAATAGCGCCATAAGCCTGGTCTCGAAGTATGCTCAAGTAAAGTCATATTGTTGATATCATGCAGTGATGTCATCTGTTGCGCTAATTGCGGTGAGCACACAAGGCACAAATCCTCATCCATCAACTTAATTACATTACAACCTTGTGGTCGTGTCGTTGCACTACGTATTGCAATGTCATACTGATGTTGAGTGAAATCAATCGTAAAATCACCAATTGATAAATCAACGAATAAATTAGGATTACTGAGCTTGAAGCTTTCCAGACTCGGGATTAACCAATTAATCGTCAAACTCGGTAATACATTGATAGCGATACGCTGTGCTAATTGAGGCTGGAATATGAGTTCTTGCGTGGCACTATTAATTGTTTGCAACGCATTCTGCACCTTCAGAAAATAAGGCTTCGCCTCCTCAGTAAGTACTAACTTTCGATGTTGGCGAATAAATAGACTAACACCAAGGTATTGCTCCAATATCTTCACCTGTTTACTCACGGCTCCATGCGTCACAAACAACTCCTTAGCTGCTAGCGTAAAACTCACATTTCTTGCGGCTGACTCAAAAGCTCGCATGGCATTTAATGGTGGTAAATTAGGATACATAGCAATACTCATTTTAAATGACGAATACAAACTGCGTGAGTTTAACTCACACTATAAAGAAGATAACTCCTTTGCGTTAATCGTGCAAATAAGATTATATAGCCAGGTTATTTCAAGATATTGCAATTAAATTACGCAGGAGTACAACACCATGGGTTTGGATATGTCGTTACAATTATCAGTAGAAATTGTTGGACTGTTATTTTTAGTGGCTGTCGTCGCTGGTTTTATTGATTCTATCGCTGGTGGTGGTGGTCTACTGACTATCCCTGTATTGCTCTGGGTTGGTCTTCCTCCTGCAACAGCCCTTGCAACCAATAAACTGCAAGCCTGTGGTGGTAGTTTCTTTGCCAGTTTTTACTTCATTCGCAAAGGCATGGTCGATATAAGGAAAATGAAGCTAGCAATTGCCTGCACTTTCATCGGCTCAGCCCTCGGCAGTATTGCGATCCAATCCATTGATCCAAGTATATTGGAAGTTATTTTACCTTTTCTTATTCTTGCCATCGGTGGTTATTTCTTATTTTCTAAAAAAATTAACGATGAAGATAAACATCAGGTACTTACTCCAACATTATTTGCAGTAACAGCGGCTTTCGGTGTTGGTTTATATGATGGATTTTTTGGTCCAGGCACTGGCAGCTTCTTTGCAATGGCATTTGTCTCGCTAGCAGGGTTCGGATTGGCTAAAGCAACTGCACACGCCAAAGTACTAAATTTAGCAACTAATATCGCATCGTTGATATTTTTTGCACTCGGCGGGAAGGTACTCTGGGCATTAGGTGGCATTATGTTAGTTGGCCAAGCGCTAGGGGCAACACTTGGCTCACGTTTAGTATTATCAAAAGGCGTTAAAATCATTAAGCCATTAATGGTCACCATGTCTATCGCGATGAGCTTGAAACTGCTTTATTCGTAACGGTTTACACCCAGCCACACTACGTCGTCGTTACTTGCCATTGCAGTCTCAGAGCAGCATTTTGCAAGTAACGGTCAAAATTCTCTAGTAAAGACTCTGCACAGCTAGATAACTCAACGTACGATTTCCCCTCTTCAGGAAACGTATGCACAGCAGCATGACTTTCAGCTAACAACCACAGGGCAGTATAACCTTGTGGTTGAAAATAATGCTCAACAAAGTTCAATACCATAAAGCCAGCACGGTGAAGCTCAGCTGAAATCATACTTTTAAGCTCTTCGGTATCACAGCTACTTAACCACCAACGTTGATTATATATTTTTGCTTTCATCGTTATTTTCACTTACCAATATTACAATAAAACAACACAGTTACAGGGTATTAATACTATGCACCGTAACTAATTCTTATACAACTCAGACTCAGTTTGCCACGCTTCACGGTTATAATCATACAATACCCCTGAGCCGAGTCGATTAATTTCAATAGTGTCCATTTTGTCATAAAAATTACTAGGGAACACAAACGACGCTAATAAAAACTCTTTGTTTAACCAGTTCGACGGTACAGGTAAAGTATCAACATCCTTTATACGTCTGCTTGCCGATTTTCCACGTGTTGTCGCAATCGTCCATCCCCATTGACCAAATGACGGGATATTACGCTGATACTGTTCGACGTGTAAAAAGCCTGCTTCTTTCACCGTTTTACCTATGCTTAAAAATGCATTTTGAGCATGATAAGGCGATGTGGACTGTATTGCTAATGCACCGTCTGCGGCTAATAATTGACGCACCTGATTATAAAAGTAATCGCTGTAGAGTTTATTTAAATCTGGATGATTTGGGTCAGGTAAATCAATGATAATCGTATCAAACTTAGCGCCTTTATCGAGCAACGCCTCGACTTTTAAAAATGCATCAGTCGCATATAACGTTAAACGAGGATCTTGTAATGACCTTTTATTTAATTTTAACATACGTTTTTTGATCGCTTCAGGCGCAGCATAGTCAACTGTATTGGCACCAAAAAGAGCCAATAGTTCAGCATCTAAGTCCACTAAAGTCACCGCTTCAACTGGCCAACGCAGTACATTACGTAATGCGAGACCATCACCACCACCAATAATTAATATCTTGTCATGTCGGTTAGACGCGAGCATCGCTGGATAGACTAATAAATCATGATATAACTGTTCATCCGCGCTAGAAAATTGTAAGTGACCGTTAATGAATAAGTCTGTCACTGGATCAGCTTGGTTTTTCAAATAACGTTCAGTCACGACCACATGCTGATATTTCGTCGACTGAGAGTAAATTACTTTATCTTTATATAACACACTGCTTAATTGCGCTAACCAGCCTGTTCCTAAAGTTAAAATTACCGAGAACAACACAATTAATAACAAGTGACAAAAAAATAATAACTTCGCCCAACGGATCTTATCTTGGTAACGCCATAAAAATGCCAGTCCCGCAATAACATTGAATAATGCCGTCCACGCCGCAGCTTCCATAATAGGCAACGACAACATGATAGAAACCCAAATTGCAGCGCCAATGCCAGCACCAATATAATCTGCACCATAGATAGTACCGGCATTATTTTCTAAGAATCGGCCATATACTTGCTGACGAACCCTTGCGATAAGCGGGATCTCCATACCAATAAAAATACCAAGAATTAAACCGAACACATACGGCATAAATTTAGCAATTTTTTCTAGCTGTTGAGGTAAGTAACCGTCAAGCACAACATTACTGGGTAAATTAAACGTCGCCGATAAGAGATGAGGTAAGCTATAACTCACAGCGATCATCGCCGAAATAATCAAAATACAACTCATACCGATTAATGCAATTAATGCTTCTAACCAAGCAAATGCAGTAAAGGCATCTTTAAACCAACGCGCCATAAACGCGCCAATACCCATTGCCACAATCATGGTCCCTATCATGGCATAAATAGCACTTTCAACCGAGCCTAGTACCCTGCCCGCATAATGCGAGAGCAAGTATTCATAAATCAAACCACAACCAGCAAGTATGATCATAACCGAGATTAATAACGTATCGTGAAACCATAATGTACGTTTACGCTGCTGTGCTTGTTTTGCTTTGTTATCACTATTTACAACTAAGTGTTCCACACGATGCCTTACTGTATTTTAATTGATGTTGAGAGAATTAAGTCATGATTTGAAACTTAAAAAGCTCAAACTCACCAACACGAACAGTATCATTATGACTGAACAACGTTATTGAATTTGAGCCGTATCTATTATTTAAATGAAGAAAACCTATTACTTAAATAAGCAATTAGCTGCCGAGTAAAGTTGCCATCGTTAAACCAACCGAAAACGATACTGTTGCCGAGATAACAGCAACACCAATGTTCTTTTGGCGGATAACTTCATCAGCAATATCGACACCAGATAAAATCACTTTAATGGTAATCAATTGTAAAACAGCAAAGATAGCCACACTGATAACAGCAAAAAATGCCCAATACATGAGGCTTAAACTAATATTGTCGGCAGCATAGGGCGCTAGGCCTGTTGCCGCAGTAATCGCTAATCCAGAGCCTATTAAAAAACCAGCATAACGAATACCAACAGCCAAGTTATCATCTAAAATAAGCTGTTGCAGGCAATCACCTGTACGTTTAAATAAGCGTACGCGGTATTTACTCACCAGTAACATAATAATATTAGCCACAACAAAAGCGGCAATTACCACAGGTAACCCGTGCCAACCTTCTGTAAGCACCCAGATCAGCGCAGAGCGCACCACAATTGCGACCGTGACAATATGACCAAACTCAATAAATGCAGCCGTCACATTACCTTTAACTATCTCATCATGCAGACTGACTTTTTGTAATGTCACTTTATCTTGAAAGAAATGGCCCGCTTTAATTAACGCGATAGCTAATACGCCATATCCTGCCATTTGTGTTGCTTCTTCAAATAATGAATTAGCAAAATCCCCACTGGTGACACCTGTTAATACAATTGCCAGCCCAGCTAAGCCTGCCGCAAAACTAATACCAAAGGCAAAGTTATCACGTTTTGCAATTTCATCATTGGCATGTAAATTTGATACCCAGCCTTTGATCATTTTTAAACTCACGAACAAAGCAATGATAATAATAAAATCAATCACCAATGCTTGTGTCGTCCACATCGTCAATCCATCAAACTCGTACATACTTAATCTCCATAACTTATTTTATCTATTTACCGCGACTCACACCACGTGATGTACGGCTGCCACTATTACGAAATGACCCCGTATTACTTGTCGATTTACGACTTGTGAACGACTTTTTCGGTTTAGAATAACTACTCACCGTTTTAGTTGGCGTGTAGCTAGAGCGGCTCAAGCCTGCTGAGCCTGAACGTTTTTTCGCATAAGGAGAGCTAAATGATTTGCCTTTACGTTGAAAAGACTTGCGAGTTTTCGTTTCAACGGCGGCTTGCTGAACACTTTGCTTAGGACTGGTATAACGTGAACGACCATAATCACTGTAATAACTATAACGGCGGTTGTTACTCCAGTTTGAATAATTAACACGACCCGTTAAATCACCAAGCATACGATACATACCGTACCACTGCCAGAAACTAGTACCGCCACTGCCGCTTTGCCAGTTACCATAATTCGGGTTCCCGACCATCTGACTGCCGGCACCATAGTCCGCACCATCACCCGAACTTCTTTCTGCGATTTGGCTAATCGCGCCAACACGTGCGAGGTGACCATCAGACATATCCGCCAATACATTAATTGGGTCTGTTAACGCATCATTAAATAAACTCAGCTTCGCCGCTTCTTGAATACGAGTAAGTTCATCAAGTAATGAGTTAGCATTATCTAACGTGACAGTTTCTGATTTAACGTCACTTAAACGCATACCGAGATTCCGATACAAAGGCCCTTCTCGAGTAGCATCTTCTGTAATCAGGTTTGCTATGCGTGTTAGCTCTGGTTTTTGTTGTTTTAAAACTTGCGCATATTCAGTTAACAGTCTTGCATTTCGAACACTACCATTGTCAATTGCCGAACCCAATCTATCAAGATCGCTTTCAACCCTTGTAACTTGCTGGTTAATTGTCGTTTGCGTTTGTTCAAGTTTTGATTCACAGCCAGCTAATAGCTGTAAAATAAATAACAGACTTATTAACTTCCATGGTTTAATCATTGACATAAATGGCCACCTATCTTGCCTGCCGACTCTAATATAATCAGCCATGACGTTCTGCGAATATCAATTTACACATCACGTCCTGACTTTCTAATCCCTTGCTACTCTACGTTTTAAGCATCAAAAAATCAATTGCTTATAACGTGGTAAATTACCTATTTTGTAAACGGTTATAATCTAATAAACTCGCGTTAAAAGGCTATAACAGTTGATTTGGTATTTGGAGCTCTTCATTGTGTGGCCAGAATCGAGGAACTTAGCGTCTAACACCATGCTCATCTAACCCCGCGGTATCCATTAAATCATCTTATATTTCCATCACTTAATCCATAAAGCCAATTAAAGTATATGCTTAAATTAGCTTTGTTTTATATTTTATAAATATTCTTTATTTAAACCTTTATATCTAGTTATGTATTATTTATAACCACGTTCTATTTAAATAATATAACAATCCACTTCTATTGTGATTACCTGTAAGATAAAACGTTAAAAATACTGACTAAACAAGCACAAACGTGTAAATTAATCACTGTAAACGTAGATAAAGCACTTAAATACGCCTAAACCAACACACTCAGCATCAATATCATCTAAGGGAGAGGTCAATGCCTAGTACACGAATATTAATCGTCGAAGATGACCACGAAATTGCAAGATTAACCGCCATGTATTTAAACTGTGAAGGTTATGAAACTAAAGTCATTAATGATGGGGCCATAGCCTTAACTACTATAAAGCAATATCAACCTAGCCTACTTATTTTAGATTTAATGCTGCCCGGTTTATCAGGCATAGAAATTTGTGCACAAGCAAGAACCTTTTTTAAAGAACCCATTCTAGTATTAACCGCTTGTGATGATGAGTTAAGCGAAATTAGCTTATTTAAACTCGGTGCGGATGATTATCTCACCAAGCCAGTACGCCCACATATTATGGCGGCACGGATAGCAGCATTACTACGCCGTACAAGCAGACAGCAAACAAGTAATCGTGACACAATTGAACTCAAAAGACTAAAAATAGACCCGAGAAGACAGCGTGTTGAATTTAGAGAAAAAGTCTTAGAACTCACAAACTCTGAATATGATCTACTTTTATTGTTGAGCCAAAATGTAGGAAAAATTATTTCTCGGGAAGAATGTTGCCAACAACTACGTGGTATCGATCATGACTTCTCTGATCGATCTATTGATATGCGGATCTCAGGTCTACGCAAGAAACTCAATATTGATTGCTCAACTCAGCAGATCATAAAAACAGTCCGTAACAAAGGCTATATGTTGATCAATGAATAATCGTCTGACCTCACTCTTCTCACATATTTATATCTGTATTGTAATCGCTATCTGCGCTTGTATTTTGTTAACAGTATGCTTAATGAATATATTCGCTTATCAAAAAGATACCGAACATTTTTACAACAGCACAATGCAGGTTTATCAAGTGTTGGAGTCCCAACGTAATAGTGTATCAATGAATGCAGATGATTTTTATCGACGTGCGGAAATTGATCTATATAACTACAACATTGAAAAAATTAGCTTATTAAAAAGCTTATCTCCTTGCCAAAAATGCAAGTACATAAAGTCTATTAATGGGGTTGATATTTATATGCAAAAAAATAATGAATATCTCGCCGTGTACCGACTCCGTAATGCCATCGCAGCGATCACCATCAGCGAAGATCTTCATGATGGTCTCATTGAAAATGGCATTGAAGACGATGTGATCTTGCTAAGTTCGTTTGCCTTTATGCTTTTTCTTATTGCCCTAAACTTATATCGCCCTATCCGTAAGTTACAACTTCAGATAAATCATTTAATTGAAATAAATCATATTTTTGGCAGAGGAGATCTAAATGCACGAGTAGATCTTAGAACCACCCCACTACTGCATGATCTATCTAGTAGTTTTAATGCTATGGCAAAAGCAATTACTGAACGCGTCGATGAAAGTGAAATTTTTGCACAAGCCTTGCCCCATGAAGTAAGAACACCGCTTAGCCGAATACAACTGGCCGTCGGACTCTTGAAACAAGATCTCAGTGGAGATAAACATACGGGGTTACTGGACAGTATTGATGATTATGTCGATGATATGGCTGAATTGTCAGAGCAGATAACCACCTTTTCACGTATCAGCGCTAAACATTCCCATTATAATGACGACGAACGAACCACTATAATAACCGATTTCATTCAATCTCGGATCGCACTATATCAGGTACCTAATAGTATTAATGTAACTTATCGAGCAGACGATAAAATAACGATGAAGACTAGCCCGATGTGCTTACGCTTAGCGTTTGATAACTTACTTAAAAACATGTTGAATCATGCTCAGTCTACTGTTCATGTAAGCATTATCCAGCTTGCTAGCACCATCATAATAACTGTCGAAGATGATGGCCCCGGTATTTCTCCCGAAAACTATCATCAGATTTTTATTCCTTTTGCTCGCTTAGATAAAAGCCGCAGCCGTAAAACCGGTGGTTTAGGGCTAGGCCTATCGATTGCAAAAAGTGCTTCCAAGCGTTTAGGAGGTCAAATAGCCGTATCAAAAAGTCAACTTGGCGGCGCTAAATTTGAACTTATCATTCCGGAACATAAAAAAGCACAGTCCCTGTATTAAGAATTAAACAATTAATTGGCACAGCGAAGTAGTAGTCCATCCACCGATTTTTTTGGTGTTTTTGCGATTTTCTGAACTAGATTAAAGGGGATATCATCTAACTGCGTACGTGATTTTATTTCATTTAACATCACTAACCAAAGCTTAGTTGTCATTTCCGAGTCAAATAATGCTCGGTGAAAACCACCGCCTGACGGTATATTTGTATACTTAATCAGTTCACCTAATTTATGGCTCGGTGCATCTTGAAAGATACGCCTTGCCACCAACAATGAACAACTGAATTCACCATCATACTCGCGACCGATTAACGCTAATTCCGCATCTAAGAAACGTTTATCAAATGATGCGTTATGTGCAACCAAATTATAACCCTGAATAAAATCAGCAAAACGATGCATCACTTCTTCACAAGGCGCAGCATCTTCTAACATGCTATTAGTAATACCAGTGTAATGAGCAATAAAGCCGCTCACTCGTCGGCCTGGGTACATCAATTCTTGAAAACGTTCAGTGATCTCACCATTTTCTATCTTCACCGCACCGATCTCAATCGCACGGTCACCCATATCAGGTGATAATCCGGTAGTCTCGAAATCTAATATAATCAGGGTGTCAGCGTTCACTATCATTCTTACTTTCTCTCTCTTTGTAGCCTATAAGCTGGCAGTAAAGTATAAAACAGTATGCTAACACAAGCGATCTATGTCTACACTAGGGGTAATGACTGTTTTAAAAGAGGGAACTGTATGTCAATAACACCTCTACGTGGTGGTCAGTTATATCGGCCCTCAACACTATCAAAGCTTGCTGCTGACTGTAAATCAACTAAGCACCTACAACCATTAGATCAAATTATTGGTCAAGATCGTGCACAACAAGCTGTCGAATTTGCCATGTCGATTAAAGAAAAAGGCTATAACATTTATGCACTCGGCAACAATGGTCTAGGTAAACGAACCATGATATTACGGTACTTGAATCGTCATGAACCCAACGATAATAACAGTGCTCCAAATAATACAGCCGTATTTGACTGGTGTTATGTCATTAATTTTGATGACGCTCGCCACCCTAAAGTCCTTAAACTACCTGCAGGTGAAGGACTCCAATTCAAAAAAGATGTTGAAAACCTAATTCATCGCTTAGTAAAAGCATTACCGATGGCCTTTGATAATGAAATTTATTTTAACCGTTCCGATAAATTAAAGAACCAACTAGAAGAAAAACAAGAGGCGGTACTGCAAGATTTAACCAAATCAGCACAACAACACAGCATCAGCTTATCACTCACAGCCCAAGGTGATTACCAACTCATTGCGGTTGATCCCAAAGGTGAGGCCTATACGGAAGAAGGCTTCGACAAATTAACAGACAAAGAAAGAAAGCATTTTGAGAGCAAGATCTCTGAACTTGAAAGCAAACTACGTGACATTATCCGCCAGTTAACCATCTGGGAAGAAGCATATACCGATAAAAGTCAGAAGATGGATGAACAAATCGCGCTCGAAGTATTAGTGCATTGCACCACGCCTTTAAAAGAAAAGTATAATCATCTTTCAGAAGTTAAAACACACCTAAGTGCGATGAATAAGGACATACTCACCAACCTCGAAATATTTGTAGAAGGCAGTGAAGATGATATTTCATTAGCTTATGCCGCGTTAGATAAAAAGATGCCACGCCGCTATCAAATCAACGTCTTGGTTTGCCAAGAAACAGATTCCTTTCCTATCGTGGTAGAAGAAAGTCCTAACTACCATAGTATTTTTGGGTATATTGAAAATGCGACATTTAAAGGTACTGTTTTTACCGATGCCTCATTGATCCGCAGTGGCAGTTTACACCGAGCCAATGGCGGCGTATTAATGATCGACGCGGTTAAAGTCCTTGAGCGCCCCTATGTTTGGGATGGTTTAAAACGAGCCTTACGCGCCAATAAATTAAACCTAAGCTCACTCGAAAGAGAAGTCAGTTTATCTGGTACTATCTCGTTAGATCCAGAACCGATACCACTGTCAGTTAAAATTATCCTCTTTGGCGATTATGAAACTTACCAGCTTCTTCAGCAATATGATCCTGAATTTAAAGAACTGTTTCGTGTGACGGCTGACTTTGAAGATGTAATGCCAAGAACCGATCTTGCAGAAGCACACTATGCTCAGTTCATTTCGAGCATAGTACATGATAACACTATGTTGCATTGCGATCGTAAAGCCATAAGCCGAATCATTGAATACAGCTCGCGGCAGGCTGAAGATCAAGAAAAACTATCGTTACACTCGCTTGATATTGCCAACCTATTACGCGAAACAAACTACTGCGCACGCTTAGCTAATGCGACACTAATCAGGCAGCATCATGTCGAACAAGCGCTCTCGAATAAAAAGCAACGTGTAGGTCGACTACAAGACTACCTATTACAAAGCTTTATCAATGGCTCTACGTTAATCGATATTAGTGGTAAAAAAATTGGCCAGATCAACGCCTTGTCCGTCATTAGTACCTCCGAACATCAATTTGGGGTCCCTGGACGAATAACCGCAACCGCCTCATTTGGTGAAGGGGAAATATTCGATATAGAACGTCAAGTTAAGCTCGGTGGTAACATTCACTCTAAAGGAGTCATGATCTTATCAGCCTACCTCGCCTCTGCGTTTGGTCAAACCGCCAAGATCCCACTCACGACACGTTTAACCTTCGAACAATCTTACGGCCAAGTCGACGGTGATAGTGCGTCACTAGCTGAATGTTGTGCAATCATATCCGCTTTTTCGAAATTGGCATTACGTCAAGATATCGCGATCACGGGTTCAATGGATCAGTTTGGTCATGCTCAACCCATAGGTGGTGTTAATGAAAAAATAGAAGGCTTCTTTGACGTGTGTTCAGCAAAAGGGTCGCTCGCCACTCAAGGTGTTATCATACCACAAGCCAATATCCATAATTTAATGCTACGTCGTGATGTCGTCGAAGCAGTTGAGAATGGGTTATTTCATATCTGGGCCATTGATCATGTAAAGGAGGCAATCAATCTACTAATCAATATCGTAGCAGGTTCAAGTGATACTGATGGGAAATATCCTGATAGCTCAGTATTTGGCATTACTCAATTGCGCCTAAATCAGCTACGCGAAGATAATAATAGTTCCCTCTCCAGTAACTAAATGAAAAAATATTGATAAACCACTCACTTAGCATTAAAGAATAGCAAAAAAAGTTGACATAATTTAGTGAAATTTTATACTGCACTTTCTTAGGGCTTAGTTAAGCAATAGCAGTAATGATTAGTCTAGAATGGAATGAAGACATGCGTGTCGGGATCGATGAAATTGATGCTGAACATAAGAATATCCTCTCTATCATTGCATTAATAATTGAAGCTATTGACACTAATGCTAACGCAGAAGCAATCGAACAATACTTCTCAGATCTTGCCTTTTATACCGCTGCACACTTTAAACATGAAGAAACAGTAATGCAAGGCATGATGTTTGACGGTTTCATTGAGCATCAACAAATCCACCAGGCATTTCTTGATAAAATTCCCGAACTAAAGAAACAAATATTAGATTCCGAAAACCCTGGAGCTACCGAACAAGTCAGTCAATTCTTATATGACTGGGTCATCGAACACATATTAATTTCAGATATGGATTATGTGCACGCTTTTCACCGTGAAAAAAAACACACAATATCATTAAAAACAGTATTTCAGAGTACATCTGAGTGGCTAAGTTATCGAGTTAACATCTCCAAACGTCTTCTAATCACATCGCTACTACCGATTATTGGTATGTTAATACTCAGTTTTATTGCGATTAAAGATAACTACCTGCAATACAAAAATATGCAACTCTTAGAGAACCTCACTCAAATCGGCAAGCAGGTCAACTCTCTAACGCACAGTCTGCAAATTGAACGCGGGTTACTGTCGAGTTACATCAGTTCCGACTATAAGCGTTTCTCTAAAGCGCTAGCAGCTAGACGACAACAAAGTGATCATGAAATACATGCCTTTTCAATACTACTTAAATCAAGAATGGCATTATTAACAGAACCAGAATTAATCAAATTCATCAGCTCAACAAAAACTGATATCGCAGAATTGGTCACATTTAGAAGTACTTTAATGGGCTCTAATATAGCCGCTAAAAAGATGTTAATTGATTACAATAAAATCATTGCAAGGCTATTATCACTTGTTAATCATTTATATCAGGTCGAGATGAATGCTAAATTTACCAATAATATTACGGCTATTAATGCCATTGTAAGATTAAAAGATATGCTTGGTCAGCAACGAGACATCGGCACACTGTTAATCGATAATAAACAGCCTAGATACGATCTAGTTCAAAGCGAACGCTACAAACAACTATATATGAAACTTGGTATGCAGCTCCATGCCATCCTTGTTTTCAATTACTCTGCAACACCAAAACAACAACAAGCCTGCGCCAATCTATGCGATATCAATGAACACAAAGCATTTATTAATAAAATAATATCCGACTTTATACTGCAACCCGAGAGCAAAAGAAATAGCCAATTTTGGTTTATCCAACTGACTCATCGTATTGACGCCATAAAAGTTATTACCGATAACATCATTAGTGACTTAGAAGCTAAAACAAAATTAAAATTGAATAAATTAGAGCAACGTTTTCATTTGGTATTAATCATAATCAGTATCATTTCCACATTTAACATATTACTATTTACCTTATTATATCATAGTGTTATAACACCAATTCGTCGTGTTACATATGCTTTAAAACAAGTAACATTAGGACGCTACAACCAACAAATTAATGGCTACTCATCGAAGGATGAAATTGGCGCAATGTATAATGCTTATGAAACCTTACGTAGAAAGCTGTTACAAGCTGACATGTCTAAAAGTATAATTAAACGTCAGCAACAATCATTATTAGATCGCCGTCAAGAGCGAGATAAATACCGTGAATTAGCCTCTAGAGATGCTTTAACTGGTGCATTAAACAGACGTAAATTTAACCATATTTTAAAGCAAGAAATAGGCTTTGCGAAACAAGATAAACAAAAACTATCATTATTACTGCTCGATATAGATCATTTTAAAAGTATTAATGATAATTTTGGTCATGCAGGCGGCGATCAGGTATTACGGGAATTTTATGACACTTGCTCTCGTAGCGTAAAATCATCCGATGTCGTAGCTCGAATCGGTGGTGAAGAATTTGCGATTCTAATGCCAGAAACAAACAGTACCCAAGCACAAGTCATCGCCGAACGAGTTCGTCACAATATCAGTAAGTTAAAAGTGGTTTATGGCCAAGATCATATTCGTCTCACGGTGAGCATAGGATTAGCCCAATGGCACGAATGTGACTCCCTCAATGCCCAAGAGTTTATAGCACATACTGACAAAGTACTTTATCAAGCAAAAAATAACGGTCGAAACTGTGTTAAAAAAGCCGACTAACAATCCCAGAGTTGAACATTTCTACCCATAAATATGAACATAAAAAAAACGGATATAACCGAGGCTATATCCGTTTTTATTAACAACGTTTATTCATCATAATGATATTCAACCGACATTAAATAATGGGGTTTAATAATTACTCAACGTCTTGTTTCTTTTCTTTTTTAACAACCGCAATACTTAGCTCTTCCAGAGAAGCAGGATTTGCTTCGCTTGGTGCTGATGTTAATAAACACGCAGCCGTTGTCGTTTTAGGGAATGCAATAACGTCACGGATGTTATCAGTACCAGTTAGTAGCATAGCTAGACGATCTAGACCAAATGCTAAACCAGCATGTGGCGGCGTACCGTATTTAAGTGCTTCAAGTAAGAAACCAAACTTATCTTGTTGCTCTTTCGCTTCAATACCTAAGATTTCAAATACAGCTTTTTGCATTTCACCTTTATGAATACGTACCGAACCACCACCAACTTCATAGCCATTGATAACCATGTCGTAAGCATCAGAAATAGCGTTAGCTGGATTTGCTAGTAGCTCTTCAGCAGTAACGTCCATTGGCGCTGTGAATGGATGGTGAACCGCGTGTAGGTTACCTTCTTCATCTTCTTCAAACATTGGGAAATCAACAACCCAAAGTGGTTTCCACTCGTTTGAAGTAAGCTCTAAGTCAGTGCCAACTTTCAGACGTAAAGCACCAAGTGCTTCAGTTACAACTTTGTTTGTATCTGCACCGAAGAAGATGATGTCGCCATCTTTCGCATTAGTACGCTCAAGTAATGCCGTGATCACATCTGCCGTTAAGAATTTAGCTACTGGCGATTGTACACCTTCAGCACCCGCAGCAATATCTTTCACTTTCATCCATGCCATGCCTTTCGCGCCATAGATGCCAACAAATTTGGTATATTCGTCAATTTGCTTACGAGACAGTTTAGCACCGCCAGTTACACATAATACTGCAACACGACCTTTCGGATTGTTAGCAGGTTCTGCGAAAACTTTGAATTCAACATCTTTAAGGATGTCAGCAACGTCAACAAGTTCTAATGGGTTACGTAGATCGGGTTTATCTGAACCAAAACGACGCATTGCATCTGCATAAGTCATGCTTGGGAACGCTGGTAATTCAACGTCTAAGATCTCTTTCCACATGCTTGTGATTAGACTTTCAGTCACTTCACGCACTTGTGCCGCACTCATGAATGAAGTTTCAATATCTATTTGCGTGAATTCAGGCTGACGGTCAGCACGTAAATCTTCATCACGGAAACATTTAACGATTTGGTAATAACGATCAAAACCAGACATCATCAGCAGTTGCTTAAATAACTGTGGTGATTGTGGCAATGCAAAGAATTCACCTTTATGTGTGCGGCTTGGTACTAGGTAATCACGCGCACCTTCTGGCGTTGCTTTTGTTAGCACTGGTGTTTCGATATCAAGGAAACCATGGTCATCCATGAAACGACGCACAAAATTACTTGCTTTAGCACGGATCTTAAGACGATTGCTCATTTCCGGACGACGTAGATCAAGGAAACGGTGCTTAAGACGTTGTTCTTCTGTATTCACTTGGTTGAAATCAAGTGGTAATACGTCAGCTTTATTGATTACTTCAAGCTCTAGGCCTAACACTTCGATAGCGCCAGTAGCCATGTCTTTATTTACTTGGCGTTCGTCACGAGCGCGTACTTTACCTGTGATTTTTACACAGAATTCGTTACGTAATTGGCTAGCACGTTCAAATACAGCTTCTACATCTGGATCATAAACAACTTGCACAATTCCTTCACGGTCACGTAAATCGATAAAAATAACACCGCCTAAATCACGACGACGATTAACCCAACCACACAACTCAACCTGTTGGCCGATATGTGCTTCATTTACCTGTCCGCAATACACTGTACGCATCTGTATAATCCTACTAAATCGATGAATCGGGTAGCCACGTTTAGCCACCCTCAAAAAATTACTGTTATTGTAATAGAATTTAGCACTGCAACCAATAGCTATACTAAAACAACTTCAAGTAATGCCGAAACTACTAACAGTTATAGCCAAACGACTCAAAAAGTCGCAGATTCGTTGCAGTTCCAATTGCGTCTTGGTGGTTAAATAACCGTTATTTTATTAACAAAAAGATCCTTTTTACCGACGAAAAAATCAACACGATAGAGAAACAATTAAATTATTCACCCTATATACTGTTTAAATAGAGACAAAGCGGGTCATTTTAACTAAAATATGCCGCCTTATTTTGCTAATTTTTATTGCAGGTTATAACAATGCAACAACGCGATCAGATTTTCTCCGCCCCGTTAGATCAAATCGGTGATTTCACCTTTGACGAGCGTGTTGCAGAAGTCTTTCCAGATATGATTAAACGTTCAGTACCTGGTTACTCTAATATCATTTCTGCAATAGGGATGATGACCGCGCGTTATGCCCAAAATAATACCCGACTCTACGACTTGGGTTGCTCACTTGGTGCAGCAACAATTTCAATGCGCCGTAACGTGCAAGCACAGAACTGTAATATCGTTGCCATTGATAATTCACAAGCAATGGTTGAGCGTTGTGAACGCCATTTATCCGCTTATAAAAGTGATACACCAGTGCAAGTGCTGTGCGATGATATTTGTGCGGTAGAAATTAATAATGCCTCAATTGTCGTGTTAAACTTTACCCTGCAATTTATTCCACCAGCAGAACGCCAAGCTCTACTGGCCAAAATCTATGATGGTTTAGTACCCGGTGGTATTCTTATCTTGTCAGAAAAATTCTGTTTTAGTGATAACAAGGTCAACGACCTACTCATCAATTTACACGAAGATTTTAAACGAGCTAATGGCTATAGCGAGTTAGAAATCAGCCAGAAACGCAGCGCAATTGAAGATGTAATGCGCCCAGACAGCATTGAAACTCACTTGAATCGTTTTAAAGAAATTGGCTTTAGCAGCGCAAATTCTTGGTTCCAGTGTTTTAATTTTGGCTCTATGATTGCTATCAAATAAGCTCAATCATAAGCACAATGTTTACATCATCATTTAGCACATACATCGAATTAATTTAAAGCAGTACACATAGGTTACCCATGATCGACTTTTCAAATTTTTACCAGATAATTGCGAAAAACAAATTACACCATTGGCTTTACACGTTACCAGCACAAATGCATGAATGGGAGCGCGAACATAAACATGGTTTTTTACCGCGCTGGGAAAAAGTATTAAAAAAACTACCAAAAGTCGAAACCAAACACATCAATATCACTGACAAGTTTGAAGTTGGTGCGCCGGGTGAATTAAGCGAAAGTGATCTGCGTAAAACCGAGAGCTTATTACAAAAATTCCACCCATGGCGTAAAGGTCCCTTCAACATTCATGGTATTCATATCGATACAGAATGGCGCAGTGATTGGAAGTGGGAACGTCTACGTGAATTCATCTCCCCGCTAAAATACCGTTATGTATTAGATGTAGGTTGCGGTAGCGGCTATCACATGTGGCGTATGCTCGGTGATGACGCTGAATTTGTCGTTGGTATTGACCCAAGCCAATTATTCTTAGTGCAATTTGAAGCGATACGTCATTTTGCTAACAATAACCAACGCGTACATTTATTACCACTTGGGATTCAAGAATTACCTAAATTGCGTGCATTCGACACGGTTTTCTCTATGGGTGTCCTGTATCATCGCAAATCGCCGATTGATCACATTGAACAACTTAAAAACCAATTACGTGATGGTGGTGAATTAGTATTAGAAACATTAGTGATTGATGGTGATGAACAAGCGGTATTAGTACCCGGCGATCGTTATGCACAAATGCGTAATGTTTGGTTCTTACCAAGTTGTGCCGCATTAAAACTTTGGGTTGAAAAACTGGGTTTTGAAAATGTCCGTATCGTCGATGTATCTGATACCAGCATTGAAGAGCAACGCGCAACTGAATGGATGAGAAACGAATCACTGGTTGATTTTCTTGATCCAAACGATCACAGTAAAACGATTGAAGGCTATCCAGCACCTAAACGTGCCGTGCTTATTGCCACTAAACCTTACGCCGAACAACTAGACGAATAACATGATATAAGCACCGGAAACGGTGCTCGATAAAGAATATAGAGAATAGGTTATGCACATTGTCAATTATTTAAAATTAAGAATGTATAAGTTGAAAACGCACCGTCAATTACTCACAGGTATTATCCTTAGCGCCTTACTTTCTGGGTGCGCGAGTGTTGACCAGTTTCTAAATCAAGACGGTACATCATCGCAAACACTGCATTCACAAATAGCACAACAAAACCAACAAATCGAACAATTGGTTAAACAGCAAAATACCATCTTGACCGAATTACAAAAACAACCAGAATTATTTGCACAGCAACAACTGGGGATCGCACAACTGAGTCATAAGCTCGAAAGTTATATTAAGTTACGTCAACAAGTAGCCAACAATAGTCAACTTATCGCGAGTTGCCCAACGGATAAATCTGTTGAAGTAATCAAGGATACTGAACATTTTTCCCTTGTGCAGTCTTCAGAAGCAATTACGCCCATTGATAAATTAGTGATTGGCTCAGAAGAACTGGTATTACTCAGTGATCTGCAAAATAAATATAAAGCCCGCATTGATACTGGTGCAACAACATCATCACTTAATGCAACCAATATTATTGAATTTGAACGCGATGGTAAAAAATGGGTTCGTTTTAACTTCAGCCAAGCCGTCGATAACGATACACAAATTATCGAAGCAAAAATCGCGCGTACCATTTTGATCCGTCAAGCAAACAATAGTGAATCCACGCGTCGCCAAATTATCGAACTACCCGTGCAACTCGGTGATATCAAAATGCTGACAGAGTTTACACTTGCCGACCGCAGTCACATGACGTTCCCTGTATTACTGGGTCGTACATTCTTAAAAGACATCGCGATGGTCGATGTTGCGCGTACTTATACACTGACAGAATCAGTAATACAGTAATTTAAAGATTCCATTAAGATAAAATACGTATAAACATTTGATATATAATAATTGTATTCGATATGATTATTATCTCAATAGCGATTATACTTTATGCAATATGTTATTTATTAAATAGATAATTATATTTTAGTTATGTCAGCCCCCTTATTTGACTATAAATAATATGATTTATAATCAAATAGCGGAACTATTTACCCACTTTAGCGAACTAACCCTCTTTTTCATCAGCCAAAACAGGGCAAAATACCTAATGAAAAATACAACAATATTTCGCACATTTAAAACATCAAAGATAGCTATTGCTAGTGTACTTAGTCTTGTATTTTTAAATGGCTGCGCGATGACACAAAATAAAGCTAATACTGCGATTGTGACAAAGCAACAAGCACAAATAGAAACAATTCTGCAACAACAACAACAGATATTAACGACATTGCAATCACAACCAGATAAGTTCAGCGAACAAGATAAAGCGATTGCCAAATTAACAAATAAACTTGACGAACTCGGAGCGCCCCCTCCCGTGAAACACACAACACCAAACGTGGTTCTCGTGAAACCAACAGCTAAAGATGATGCTTCATCAGGCAAGGTGATCCTTGGCCAAGAAGAATGGGTATGGTTTGATGAATTGCAAACCAACTTTAAGTCACGTGTTGATACTGGTGCAACAACATCATCACTAAATGCAACAGGCATTGTTAAATTTGAACGCGATGGTCAAGACTGGGTTAAATTCAATTTATCCCACAAAGATGATAAAACTGAGATCCCAATGGAAGCACCAGTCGTACGTACTATCAAGATCCGTCAAACCAACACAGTCGAAGCATTACGACGCTATGTAGTCAGCTTACCCGTCGAACTCGGCGATATTAAAACCGAAACAGAATTCACCCTAGCCGACCGTAGTCGTATGATCTTCCCCGTCCTCCTTGGTCGAACTTTCTTAAAAGATATTGCAATTGTCGATGTTGCACAAGCATACACTCAACCTAAAAAACATCCTGAACCTGCTAAAAAAGGGACTAACTAATCATGCCGTCTAAGATCCCATTTCGCATTTTTGTTGCGATACTTTTCCTCCTTGGTGTAGGTTCTATCGCTCAACGCCATTACAGTGGTGAAATCCCTTGGTTTCCCGGAGAAACCTACTCAACGTGGATGATTGAAGCGAAAGTTGAATTTACAGCGCAAGGCGACGCCGTTAATGCGTCCTTCGCCACTCCGTCTACCCAGTCTAACTTCACCGTATTAAGCCAAACAGCAGCGTCGCCAGGCTATGGATTAGCCTTTATTGATAATCGCGCACAATGGACAATTCGGAACGCCGAAGGCAAACAAGATTTATACTATAAAGTTAATGTATTGACGAATGACATCCCACAAGATGTCATTAATGAGCAAGACGTTAAAATTAATAAAACCACTTGGCTACCACCGTATGATATAGCTGCAGAGCAACTCGTTAATAGTGCGATGGAAAAAAGCGCCGATGCTTTTTCATATAGCCGTGAATTGCTCAAGCTACTGTCTGGTGATGATTTAGGTCAAAATGCCGAATTAATGCTACAAGAAAACAGCAAATCAACATTATTTGTGGCACTGCTAAATGAAGCTAATATCCCCGCATTACTGGTTAAAGGGCTATATCTTGAAGACGGTCGTCGCCAGCAGCAGTTGCAACCATTTGTACTGGTATTTGGCGAAGATGATACGCGTTTAATCGATGTCAAATTAGGCAAAATAGCTAACGCGAAAAACTTACTACTGTGGGAACAAAATGGCGAACCGACGTTAGATCTGATTGGAGGTACAAATTCTCGAGTTAGTTTCTCTGTTATTCAGCAAACTCAACCTGTCATGCAGGTATTAAAAGAAAAATCAAACGATACGAACTTGTCGAACTTTAGTATTTATAGTCTACCACTCGAAGAACAAGCTCTATTTAAAGGGATTTTACTTATCCCATTGGGTGTGATGATCGTGGTAATGATGCGTATTCTTGTCGGCTTACGTACATCAGGTACTTTTATGCCAGTATTAATCGCAATGGCATTTGTACAAACCAGTTTAGCAACCGGTTTAATTGGCTTTACCTTAATTGTCGGTGTTGGCCTCGTGATCCGTTCTTATCTGTCTCGGTTAAATTTGCTATTAGTATCTCGAATATCCGTGGTGATCATTACTGTTATCGCTATTATTTCGTTGTTCTCAGTTTTATCATACAAAATTGGGCTCACAGAAGGATTGAAAATCACTTTCTTCCCAATGATCATTCTTTCTTGGACCATTGAACGCATGTCAATTCTGTGGGAAGAAGAAGGCCCGAAAGAAGTACTTGTACAAGGTGGTGGCAGCTTGTTTGTGGCTGTACTTGTGTACCTAACCATTAGTAATGAATTATTACGCTATTGGGCATTCAACTTCCTTGGTCTGCAACTTATCATTATGGCAATCATCTTAATGTTAGGTACTTATACTGGCTACCGTCTGTTAGAACTACGCCGCTTTAAAGACATGCAAGGTGAGTAAAAATGACATTTTCATTTTTTAAAGAATTCGCGAAACCGAATAAGTTAAAACAGCAAGGTATTCTGGGGATGAACCAGCGCAATAATATGTACATATCGCGCTATAACCCCAGAAAGTTATTTCCATTAGTGGATAACAAATTAAAAACCAAAGAAATAGCGGAAGAAGCCAATGTCAGCACCCCTGAACTTATTGGCGTCGTTGATAATCAGCACTCAGTTAAATCAGTTGATAAGCTTATCGCTGGTTTGAATGGCTTTGTAATCAAACCTGCAAAAGGCTCTGGTGGTAAGGGAATTCTCGTGATCACCAAAGTGGAAGATGACCGCTATTACAAACCCAGTGGCAGTGAATGCTCAATCGATGATATTGAACGTCATTGCTCGAATATTTTAGCCGGTCTATTCTCACTCGGTGGTGGTATCGATGTTGCTGTTGTTGAAGCGCTTATCGTATTTGATGATAGCTTTGAGGGCTATAGCTTTGAAGGTGTGCCAGATGTACGTGTGATTGTATTTAAAGGTATTCCGATGATGGCCATGATGCGTTTATCAACATCCATGTCGGATGGTAAAGCCAATTTACACCAAGGCGCTGTCGGTGTGGGTATTAACATCACCACAGGCGAAGCGCTCAACGCGGTGCAATATGATGAAGTTGTCACCCATCATCCTGATACACAAAAAGAGTTGGCCCTGTTAAAAGTGCCACATTGGGAACAAGTGATTCGTTTAGCTGCACAATGTTATGATATTTCAGGTTTAGGTTATTTAGGTGCGGATGTGGTCTTAGATCGTCATCATGGTCCTATGCTATTAGAACTCAATGCACGTCCAGGACTGGCCATTCAAATAGCCAATGGCATGGGGTTGCTGCCAAGGTTACAACAAATTGAAGCGGCGAATACCGAGAGTATGGATCTAGACCAACGTCTTGCTTATTGTAAACAACACTTCGGCTAAATATTCTGTAGAGGATAAATAAAGATATAAAGGCATACAGTACATTTTGTATGCCTTTAATCATTGAGCAATTTAAAAATATGAAACCTTTTAAGCCAATAAATGACGTAAATTCATTTCAAAAATCATTTTTTCTGCAGTACAAGTAAAGCTCAATGTTACTAAATAAGAGTATTCATCTTGCGCGGTAAAGGTAATCGTGACTTCTTCATCAAATTGCTCATTAACATAAGCCTCAAGCTCGCTGCGTTTTTCATCAGCAGCCAGTTGCGAATCAAATGTAATAGGAAAAGAGAGTTCTGTATCATCAGGTTGAATTATGCTGCCTATTTCAGCAAACGCACCACAGCAATCTTTAACATCAGTATTGTTATTATTCGACATAATTATTCTACCCTTGATTAAAATTCACGATTAACGCCAATGATAATACCACTAAAGTGTAACCTGTAAAAATAAAAAACCGCTTACACCAAGGTATAAGCGGTTTTTATATTCAAATAATCCTATTTTTAGCGTATATACATTTGTTAGCTAAAGTAGATTAAATAACAATTGACGGCGCTGCAGGCGCTTTGCTCATTGCTTTTAACTCTTGATCCATAATGAATAGACCATGACCATTTTCAACACCAACACGGCGAATTTGGCTCACGATACCATTAAATAATGCTTCTTCTTCAGTTTGCTCTTCCATCAAGGTATTTAAGTGAGCAACAGATTGGAAATCTCTTAATTCATGCGCTAAACCAAGAATTTCTGAAATAGATTCAGTGATCATCACTTCATGATCCAAGGCTTTGCGAAACACATCAAGTAGATCTGTAAATTCAGACTCTGCCGCAGGAATAGCTTCCATTAATGGCTGGATACCGCGATCGATCATGTAACGGAATAACAATTGTGCATGTTGCTGTTCTTCAGCCGCATGCTTATAAAAGAAATCACCCGCGCCAATAAAATCAGAGGCATAGCAAAAAGATGCCATGCTGCGATAAAGGTGCGATGCAGTAAACTCTTTTGTCATTTGTTGGTTAAGTGCTGTCGCCATAACCTTAGATAATTTCGGCATAGTATAATGTCCTATAATAAACTGTTCAGACAATGCTACCTTAATGACTCTAAAATTAACAATAACTTTGTTAATTTTACGTCTTTTTTTTTAAATTCAGCGCCTTACAGCCTTATAAATGAGTCTTAGTCGCATTGAAATAAAATTACAAATGAAAGTGATATTACATATTCACGACCGACTTAACACTATTTTGAAAATATAATACGTAATATTACTACAATTGATTTAAATCAACTTTTAATCCTTAAGATTACCTATAATTCAAACTAAAGGTATTCACTAAGAGGTAGCCCTTAGTAAATATTTTTTAGCTTTTAAGGATGGATTATGACTGTCAAAAATATAGAAACACTCAATGCAATGGTTGCGAAAGTGAAGGAAGCGCAACAAAAATTCGCTACATTTAATCAAGAACAGGTTGATAAGATCTTCCGTGCAGCAGCCCTTGCAGCATCAACATCTCGTATCCCGTTAGCAAAGATGGCTGTTGAAGAATCTGGTATGGGGGTTATCGAAGATAAAGTAACTAAAAACCATTTTGCATCTGAATACATCTACAACAAATATAAAGATACTCTAACATGTGGCATCATCGAAGAAGATAATGAATTTGGTACGATTACAATCGCAGAGCCAACCGGTATAATTTGCGGTATCGTACCAACGACAAATCCAACTTCAACGGCTATTTTTAAAGCGTTAATTTCACTTAAAACACGAAACGGTATCATATTTTCGCCACACCCTCGTGCAAAAAATGCCACTAATACAGCCGCTAAGATTGTATTAGATGCAGCGATTGCAGCAGGTGCACCAAAGCATATCATTGGTTGGATTGATGAACCATCAGTCGAATTATCTAATGCATTAATGCACCACGACGATATTAACCTTATCCTTGCAACGGGTGGCCCAGGCATGGTTAAAGCGGCTTACTCATCAGGTAAACCTGCGATTGGTGTTGGTGCAGGTAATACACCAATTGTGATTGATGAAACAGCCGATATAAAACGTGCAGTATCTTCAATTTTAATGTCAAAAACATTCGACAACGGTGTGGTATGTGCCTCAGAGCAAGCCGTTATTGTTGTTGATGAAGTATATGACGCAGTGAAAGCACGATTTATCACACATGGCGGCTATATCCTATCGAAGAAAGAAGCAGATAAAGTCCGTGCTATCGTATTAATCAACGGCAATATGAACCCTGCAATTGTCGGTCAATCGGCAATTAAGATTGCAACAATGGCGGGCGTTACTGTACCTCCTTTCACAAAAGTACTCATTGGGGAAGGTCCAGAAGTACACGTAGATGATGCATTCGCTCACGAAAAACTATCTCCGACCTTAGGTATGTTCCGTGCTCGTGACTATAACCATGCAGTTGAACAAGCGATCACTATGGTTGAGCTAGGTGGTATCGGTCATACATCTGGTATTTACACAGACCAAGATGCTAACGAAGATCGTATCAAAGACTTCGGTGATAAAATGAAAACCGCACGTATTCTAATTAACCAACCAAGTTCACAAGGTGGTATCGGTGATTTATATAACTTCGGTCTAGCACCATCACTAACACTAGGTTGTGGCTCTTGGGGTGGTAACTCGATCTCAGAAAACGTGGGTCCTAAGCACCTTATCAATAAAAAGACTGTTGCAAAGCGAGCTGAAAATATGTTGTGGCATAAACTACCAGAATCAATTTACTTCCGCCGTGGTTCATTACCCATTGCGATGGACGACCTTGTTGGCAAAAAACGTGCTTGTATCGTGACTGATAAATTCCTATTCAACAACGGTTATGTTGATGACTTAGTGTCCATCCTAAAAAGCAAAGGTATTGATACTGAAGTATTCTACGACGTAGAAGCAGATCCAACACTTGCAATCGTGAAGAAAGGCGTAGAAGTGATGAACAGCTTCCAACCGGATGTTATCATTGCCTTTGGTGGTGGCTCACCAATGGATGCAGCGAAGATTATGTGGGTAATGTACGAACATCCAGATGTACACTTCGAAGATCTTGCAATGCGCTTTATGGATATCCGTAAACGTATCTACAAGTTTCCAAAAATGGGCATAAAAGCCATGATGGTTGCGGTAACGACAACATCTGGTACAGGTTCAGAAGTAACACCATTTGCCGTGGTCACCGATGAAGTAACAGGGCAAAAATACCCAATCGCTGATTATGAACTAACACCAAACATGGCTGTTGTAGATGCGAACCTAGTGATGAATATGCCAAAATCACTGACCGCTTTCGGTGGTTACGATGCCGTGACACATGCGCTAGAAGCATATGTCTCAGTATTACAAAATGAATACTCAGACGGTCAAGCACTACAGGCACTTAAACTATTAAAAGAGTACTTACCAAGTTCATACAAAAACGGTGCAAAAGACCCAATTGCGCGTGAAAAAGTACACAATGGTTCAACAATTGCTGGTATCGCCTTTGCCAATGCATTCTTGGGTGTTTGTCACTCAATGGCACACAAGATCGGTGCTGAGTTCCATATTCCACATGGGTTAGCAAACGCACTACTTATTACCAATGTGATTCGCTACAACGCAACGGATATGCCTACCAAACAAGCCGCATTCTCACAATACGATCGCCCGAAAGCACGCGCTCGTTACGCTGAGGTTGCAGAACATTTAGGCTTCCGTGAAGGTAAAACAGCTGACAAGCTTAACGCATTATTAAATTGGTTAGACGAACTAAAGACTGATTTAGATATACCTAAGTCAATTCAAGCTGCGGGTGTAAACGAAGCCGACTTCCTTGCAAAGGTTGACCAGCTAGCGATTGAAGCATTTGATGACCAATGTACTGGTGCTAACCCTCGCTACCCGTTAATCAGCGAATTAAAAGCATTATTACTTGCTTCCTACTACGGTAACGACTACAAAGAAAGTTATGAAATAGAGCAGAAAAAAGAAACAGTTCAAAAATCAACTGTCGAATAAATAAAATAGCCCAGTTAACCTTAATTCGTTAACTGGGCTTTTTATTAATGATTACAGTTAGAATCATTACCTTCATGATAAAACAAAACCTGTTCACAGATTCGCCGTTGCTGTTCTGTTAACAGTAATCCACTCTTCCAACAGCCCTGTATTAACGCTTGGCGAAACTCATAACAAATGGCCTGCGGTAAATTAACAGATACCTGTTCAAACATACTAAGCCACCTCTGCAACTTCCTCTATAGCCTCTGGAATTACTAACTCTGGTAGAGGATTTCTAGAACCCACAGCTTGCTCGATTGAAGTAAAACCATCTGCTTTTAATAATTTAACTAAACCACGGTTTATTTCACTAATATTTTGCGGTCCATCAAAGATCATGGTGGTGATCATATGCAATAAATTAGCCCCAGATGTGATTTTTTCATACGCATCTTTTGCCGTGAAAATGCCTCCCACACCAATAATAGTAAGCTCACCCCGAGTACGACGATAAACATGACGAATAACGTTAGTAGAAATACGCTGAAGCGGTAACCCACTCATCGCACCTTTTCCTTCGGGTAATAAACCAAGTTTAGATGGGTATTCAGCCGAGATATGTTCTTGGTTACAGCCTGGTTTAGCGAGATTTGTTAATACAAAACCATCCATCTTATACTCAATACAACCATCAACAATGACATCGATCTCGTCAAAAGTCAGATCAGCCGCTAACTTAACATAAATAGGTTTATCCGAAATCGGTCTAATATTTTCATTCACAGCGGCCAATAGAGCCCCTAAATTATCCGCATCAACAAAAGGTTCGCCATCTTGAGTATTTGGACAACTAATATTAATTGTATAGTAATCACCAATATCCTTAAATAAGGTCATCGTTTTAAGGTAATCACGAATTGATTCTGCTAATACAAAGTCAGGGGAGACATTAGATTTAGCAGCATTAATGCCAATACGTAAATCACCAAAATCAGCGTCAGCGAGTCGAGCTGATATTTTTTCTGCGCCAAGGTTATTTAGGCCATACCACACAACAATGGACTTAGACTTTACCATCCGGAATAAACGCTTACCTGGATTTCCCGGACAAATTTCACCGGTAAAAGAACCCAATTCAGCTAATCCAAAACCCAGATACGGATAAATTTTTGTAAGTTCACCATCTTTATCAAAACCAGCTGATAAACCGACCGGATTACGGTATTTGACTCCGTCTACCTCTGTGTTCAAACTCTTATGGCTATAATTAAATAACAATCCTGTTATTAATCGCGTTATTACATTACTGCCTAAAAATACCCCTATTTTCTTAAGCGCGTAATGGGCTTGCTCTGGATCCATCAAAAATATTATCGGACGAAATATCCGATATAATATTTTCAAAATATAATTCCTTAACCCAACAATAGCACTCATAGAAATCCCTTATTTGTAAATGTCTGCAACCGTTATTGATCACAACAGTCAATAATGATAATCGATCTCATTCGCATTTACAATGTAATGGGTATGTATCTTTAAAATATCTATTATGTTAATCCACTTCATGGAGAATGATTTATTCTGTGATTGATAACATTCAGACGTAAATATACCGGTATGGTAATTTAGAGAAAATGAAGGAGAAAACGCCTAAAAATGAAGTAAATAAAATAAACAAAAGCTAAAAATTTGATCTATGTCTACCCCCTACATTTAATTTTGATCACAACAAATATATTCCCTATAATTATTCATACGTATTTACAATCTCACAATAAACAATTAGGTTATTATCCTTAGGAAGGTAGTATAAGGAATAGAAATGGAAAATGTCTCATTAGCGATTAAAGATCTTAAAGTCGGTCATTATATTAATCTACCCATCGGTTGGACATCCCATCCTTTTATTCTAAATTCATTTATAATTAAGGATACGAAGCAATTACAAATATTACAGCACCTTGGTTTCGACACAATTTCCGTTGACCTATCTCGCAGTAAAGTGACGCCGGCAGCACAATCAACAGCGCAGCAGATAGCACCAGTAACAAACGATCTCGCTTTAGCCGCAAAAATAACAGAACAACAAGTTGCGTTAAAACACGCTGCAGAACAAAAAATACAATTATTACAACAGCAGGTATGGTGGAAACAAATCCGTCAAGCGCGCTCAAAATACCAAAACAAGATTACGATACTAAAAGATATTTACAGCAAACTTAGCTTACAACCGCAGCAGGCAATATCACAATTAGAAGTGCTTTCTGGAGAGTTAACAATTGCGGCTGAACAACAGCATGATTGTAGCTTTGTATTATGTAATGAAGAATTGTCTGGTGATCCGATTTATCAAAACGCAATGAATATCGCCGTATTAAGCACACGTTTAGCGCAGCAATTATCCTTTAGCTCACAAGATATTGCGATCGTGACGCAAACCGCGCTGCTTAGCCAATTCGGTATGTTATGGGTGCCCTCTTCAATTCGTAATAAAAAATCAGAATTAACAAAACCCGAAATAAATTATCTTAAACAACATCCTGCCTACGCATCACAAAAACTACAAGGTATCGACGCACTTACCGATATCGTGATAAATAGCATCTTACAGATCAATGAAAAGTTTGATGGTAGCGGCTACCCACGAGGTATCAAACAAGATAAAATATCGAAAATCGCACAATTAATTGCGATAACTACCCGCTATAATGAAATGTGTAATGCTAATTTACCTCAACACCGTTATTCACCTCATCTCGCCATTGGATTACTGTTTAAAGCCGCTGACAAACATTACAACAAAACTTATCTTGAACAGTTTATTAAAATGATGGGCATATATCCGATTGGTACAATAGTCAATTATGATAACAATCAAGCGCAAGTACTGATGAGTATTATTAATAGTCTTCGAACCCCCCTTATTGTCGACTTTACTAAACTTGAACCATTAAAAAAGCAGCCACTGTTACGCCACTGTGGTCAGGACAATATTACGATTGCTAAAGGGATTAGTTGCAATGATATCGCCCCTGACAAGTTAAATAAATTTAACCTAATACAACGTAATAATTTATACTTTCCTGCGAGTTAATTTAGATTACTGCTGACGTTAATTCATTATATTGCTACACTCCTACTTTAAATAAAGAACTAACAAGAACTCATTAAATTATGTCAAAACGCAACACTCAACAACGTCGCCATACCATTATTAAATTACTTGAAGAACAAGGTAAACTCAGCGTTGATGAACTAGCACAACGTTTTGAAACATCAGAAGTAACCATTCGCAAAGACCTAACAGCCTTAGAGCAAAATGGTCTATTATTACGCCGTTATGGCGGTGCGGTTCCGCTCCCTAAAGAACTCTTACCTGAAATTGAAACAGATAAGGTTTCCCAGTGTAAAACTGAGATTGCAATTGCCGCGGCGTTACGTATTCGCGATCATAATCGTATCATTATCGATAGCGGCACAACCACGGCCAGTTTAATTGAACAACTCGCGAATAAGAGAGGCTTAATAACCATGACAAACTCTCTGCAAGTAGCGAATGCATTAAATGGCTTAGAAAATGAACCTACGTTATTAATGACAGGGGGGACATGGGACCCACACTCAGAATCTTTTCAAGGTCAAATTGCTGAACAGGTACTGAGATCATATGACTTTGACCAGCTCTTTATCGGCGCTGACGGCATTGATTTAGAACGTGGCAGTACCACATTTAATGAACTAATTGGACTCAGTCGCGTGATGGCCGAAGTATCAAGAGAAGTCGTAGTCATGGTCGAATCAGATAAGATCAGCCGTAAAATGCCAAATTTAGAATTAGCATGGGACTCGATTAGTACGTTAATTACCGATGCCGATATTACTGATGAACAACGCACAGCAATTGAAGCAAAAGATATTACGGTAATCATAGCACCGAGATAAGCTTCTATTTGGGTTTGTGGTGAAAAACAGATCCCGCTTACTGCAAATAAACGGGATTTTACATAAAGGATCTATTGTTGCACTAAACGGTTAAGATTTAGAAACCGTAAGAAGCACCAAATGTGAACGCTAGGTTACGATCTTCAGCTTTACCCATGTCTTCATCACGTAACTCAAAGTATGGTGCAATACCAGTGCCCATGAAATCATTCTTTGTTACACGCCATTCGGTGTTATAACTGTCACGATCGCCATTTTCACCAAATTTAGCCGTATCAGCAAAGCCACGTTGGTTGTAAATAACATTTAGTTTAAGTTGAATACCGTTATCCATGTTGAAGCCAATTGCATTGTCATAACGGATCTCTTTCCAGTCACTTTCTGTCGTACTGTAATGGAAACGAGTACGGTTACTGACGAACAAACCATTATCAAAATTATAACCAATTTTAACCAATGGGCGACGTTGACCAGAATCGCCCTCTACTGAACCATCAAGACTTAAATCGTGGTAACCAATTGCAGTCCATAAACCACCGTTTGTATAAGCCATTTGCTCAATGCCAAATGTAGTATCAGTCACACTACGTACGCCATCGTGAAGAGTACCAGCGACTTCTACTAATAAGGTTGTCCCAGCAGAAAATGTATGACCCGCTTCAAGCGTATATTCAGTATCACGTTCAGTGTTACCCTTTACATTACCAGTAACATAAGAACTACCAGCAAATACAGGGGCAGCGATTGATGCGCAAAGTAGAGTAAATGCAAATTTTTTCATTATAGCCTCGATTATAGTTAAGCAATTTCATCATGTTAAATTGCTAATTTAAGTTAATCATTTCACTGACTAGTTACCTGTCAGAAGATGAAACTAATGTAACACTTTGTAGGCAGTCAATAATGCTATTAGCTAAATTTGACGATCTTTATCACAACTTATTTCCCAGTGTAAATTAAGTTAAAGAGGAATAAAGCGGCAAGGTAACACGTGGTCATATTAAAATTATATTTTTAATTATTAAAGTAACTACTGATCAACAAGTTAAGATGAGTAACGGAATTAACAAGGTTTCGTTCTATAAAATGCCTCATGATAATAACCCGAATAACTAATTATCATTTAATTTTTAATCAGATTAAATTTGTGAGCTACATAACGATTTCCGATAGAGAATGGAACCAACACGCTGGAATATATAACTATAAAACAACTTATAAAAGCTTAACATGTAGAATAAAACACTAATCAAGTTGATTTAACTTAATTTACAATGGAAACAATGATTTTAGTGAGGGTATTTAGTGCTTATTTAAAGAGGGCTTAATCCTTTCTGATTTCAACCAAATTAGGATTTACCACATAGGAACAAGTAGTAATTAACATTTTAATTACAATTGACGTGACAATAATAAAGAACGCAGTAGACTCTTTATTCTATTACCTATAACAATCATATTGAGGCTTTATGATCAGTGAGTTGATTCGTTGCTTTTACCTTCGTAATAAGCAAACAAACCCGAAAGGTTTTTTCGATACCATCACGCGCTCTTTTCGAGTAGGGTTTCGTCATATCGATCTGAATCTACATATTAACAATGCAAAATATCTCATGTTTCTTGAAAAATCGCGCTGGGATCACTCTATTCAGACTAATACATTCACCCCATTATTGAAGAATAAATTAAACTTCATCGTAGCAGGTGTGGAGGTCGGTTATATTCGTGAGATCCGCTTATTCAAAAAGTTCGATGTAGAAACCACTTACTTGGGCTGGGATGAGAAATACTTTTACTTAGAGCAAAAATGTGTAGCTGATGGAAAGTTATGTAACTACAGCTTAGTGAAGGCTGTATTTACTCAGAGAGGCAAAGTAGTTTCTCCGAATAAAGTCATGGAAATGATTCCCATAAAGCAACGTCCACAACAGTTACCAGAACATATGCAAATATGGAAAGATCTCGGTATTGCCAAACGCAACTTTTCCACCAGCGAAGCTGTAGATAAAGTCGCTTAAACCTATTTATGTGAGTTCACTTGTAATTTAAACCACCTAAAAATTGGTAGTTGAAACCATTTGCTATGTTATGTTATATCAACTAAATAACACTATGAACAATCGAATAGGGAACATTCATGTCAACGACGCCTCTAATCAAAGGTCTTACCTTTGGACTCATCAGCTGTATGAGCTTAACGCTATCAGCCGCCACAGCAAGCACAGAAACAGTTGCTAAAGTTAAACTATCAACAGGTGCTATTTATAATCAAATGGCGATCCATCATCCCGTATGGGCAGCAAACGGGATGGTAGCGAGTCAAGAAGCGCTTGCAACACAGATAGGTGTCGACATAATGAAGCAAGGTGGCAACGCTATTGATGCAGCAGTTGCCGTTGGTTATGCGTTAGCTGTTACCCTACCTCGCGCTGGTAATTTAGGTGGTGGTGGTTTCATGCTGGTTTATTTAGCCGATGAACAGCGCGCTATTGCGATTGATTACCGAGAGGTAGCACCACTGACAGCTTATCCTGATATGTTTTTAGACGATGCAGGCAATCCAGACAGCCAACTTTCTCGCTTTCATGGTCTAGCCGTCGGAGTACCTGGCACAGTATTAGGCTTTGAACTCGCACTAAATAAATACGGCAGTATGTCATTAGCACAAGTAATGGCCCCCGCGATCAAATTAGCCCGTGACGGTATTGTTGTTACGCCTGACTTAGCAAATTCACTCCAGGCTACGAAAAAACGCTTAAGCCAATGGCCAAGCACCAAGACTATTTTTTATAAAGCAGACGGCAGTAATTATCAACCCGGAGAAATATTAAAACAAACCGACCTTGCCAATACACTAACAGCCATTGCTAAAAAAGGCAGTCCTGCATTTTATCAAGGTCCCATTGCCAAACAGATCAGTAACTCGGTACGTAATGCTGGCGGCATGATGACAATGCAAGATCTAGCCACGTATGAAGCCATAGAGCGTCGACCTGTTACGGGGGACTATCGCGGTTATCAAGTAATTTCAATGCCACCTCCGTCTTCTGGTGGCGTACATATTATTCAAATGCTGAATATGCTCTCACAGTTTCCGATTGATAAAATGGGCCATAATAGTGCGGCAACGATTCATGTCATGGCAGAATCAATGCGCCGTGCTTACGCAGACCGTAGTTTATATTTAGGCGATCCAGATTTTGTTAACGTACCGGTTTCTGAACTAACCAACGAGCAATACGCAAAGCAATTAGTGAGTCAAATAAACCCTAACAAAGCGACACCAAGCAGCGAAGTATCCCCTGGCACATTATTGCCTTACGAAAGTAACCAAACGACCCATTACAGCGTGGTTGATAAGTTTGGTAACGCGGTCAGTAATACCTATACCCTTAACTTTAGTTATGGTTCTGGGCTCGTTGCTGATGGAACAGGTGTATTACTCAACAATGAAATGGATGATTTTTCAGCTAAGCCTGGTACACCAAATGCTTACGGCCTCATTGGCGGAAAAGCAAACGCCGTAGCAGCCAAAAAACGTCCACTTAGCTCAATGACACCGACCATTGTCTTAAAAGATAATAAACCTTATTTGGTCACAGGTAGCCCAGGGGGCTCACGTATTATCACCACAACGCTACAAGTGATCATGAATGTGATTGACCATAATATGAATATTGCAGAAGCCAGTGCGGCAACACGTATTCATCATCAATGGTTACCGGACATGATCCGTATTGAGAAAGGGTTAAATGTCGATACGATTAACTTATTAGAAAATAAGGGGCACAAGGTTGAAGTGAAAGCTGCAATGGGTAGTACCCAAACAATTATGTTGACAGAAGAAGGCATTTACGGCGCATCAGACCCACGTAGACCGAGTGCACTTAGCTTAGGTTATTAGGTAAAAAACGGACGTGATACTCACAGTATGACGTCCCTTTCGTTCTAATTTTAATTAAAACTATAACTCACACCAACTGAAAATAATTTTGTCGAGCTATCATAGAACTCAATGTTGGCATCATTTTCTTTGTTTTGATAAATAATATTAAGGTTAGTGCCTTCGATATCAAACGGTTCAAAATAAGAATAAAGGAATGAATAACGGGCAGCATCGTCCTCTTGTACCTCTCCAAACATTGGATTCTCGGCATCGTATTCACGCTTGCTAAATGCCGCTTGAACTGAGAAGAAATGCCTTTCATATTTAGTCATAATACTAAGGCTATAATGAAATTCATCAAAACTCTGACTTGCACCTTTAGCATTTTGAGCACCATAAAACACATTTGCTTTAGCGTATATTCCTTGCCATAGCGGAAATAAGCTTTCTACACTAAGTCTTTGATAATCACTATCTCGATTTAACAAGGCTTGTTCTTCAACACTCATTTGACTGCCGCTTTGCTCATTTTCTATCGAATATGATGCATACGAATATTCAATCTGAACAGGGGAAAATTTATAGGCTAAACGTACAGCACTCGAATCAATGTCGCTCTTTTCTCTTGGCGCGTTAATCAAAAATGGATCTGACCAAGTTTCTTTTAAAAACGGTACGTGCGGGATATAAGCAAATGTCATGCTTTGGCGTTCATCAAACTGATGTTTCACACCTATTTCATATTGTATGGCACTATTTAAAATATTTTCAGGACTCTGACCAAGAAAGTACTGAGTCTGAAGATCTTCCGTTGTATAAGCCACACGGAAAAAAGGAAACAACACGCTTGTCGATACCCCTTCACCAGCATTGTTTAGATCTTGTATCTGTTCATTGTCATCATGAATATTAAACTGGCCCTGCGTTTCACTGACGCCAGCATTAATCCCTAACGTACCAGAAAAACCTGCGTTCTTTGCCAATGGCTTCGCTACTGCAACACTACCAAAACCAAGTAAACCACAGGTCAATAATAAAGGTAGTGAAAGTAAGCGATGGTTTTTCAAAATCATGTGTAAAAATGCCCCAACAGTTAAGTTATTATCAATTAATAATGTCAAATATTGACCGAAACCAATCTAGTGACGAAAGCATAACATAACAACTAAAACATAAGACGCTTAATAATAGTGAATATGATTAATAGTATTAACGAGCAGTAACCATTCAATAATTAGAAAATAAGAGTGATATCAGCCATATCAGTCAGAACAACTAAAAAAACACTGAAATAATTTGTTTTATATTATAAGCTTATATTACAGCAACTGATATAATTAACGCCTTAAACGCTAAACTATTGAATGCAGTTAAAAAGACCTATTTCAATAAAGGATGATTGAAAATATATGTACAAAATTCTCGTTTTATTCGCCCATCCTGCATTACAAAAATCTCTCGCACATAAATCACTATTCAATGAAATTCAAAATATTGAAGGCATAACTTGCCACGATCTTTACGATGCTTATCCCGATTCATTTATTGATATTAAGCATGAACAAACCTTGTTACTAAATCACGATATCATTGTATTTCAATTTCCACTTTACTGGTATTCATGCCCCGCAATTTTAAAAGAATGGCAAGATTTGGTGCTCGAACATGGTTTTGCTTATGGTGAAAATGGAGACAAACTCGCAGGAAAAAAACTCATGCTCGCTATCTCGACAGGAGGTAGTGCTAACTCTTATTCCGATTCAGGTTACAATGAACACGATATTAGTGAGTTCTTATTGCCTTTTAGCCAGATGAGCAAAATATGTAATTTAGAATACCTGCCACCATTTGTACTCCATGATATTCATAAACGTCATGAGTCACAGCGTATTGTGCGTAAAGCAGCAGAATATCGCCAGCAATTATTAATGCTACAACAAATAGATGATGGAACCGTCGCAAAAAAAATGGAGGGTAACTAACCATGGAACATGGCGTATTATTTAATACTTTCATCTATCTTGCCGCAGGTGTCGTGGCAGTACCAATAGCAAAACGTTTAGGGCTGGGTTCGGTACTGGGATATTTGATTGCAGGCGTAATTGTTGGGCCTTATGCATTAAGTTTAATTTCCAATCAAGAAGATGTCATGCATGTTGCCGAATTCGGTGTGGTTTTAATGCTGTTTTTGGTTGGCCTAGAATTAAGACCGGCTTTATTATGGCAACTAAAAATGCCAATTTTGGGGACAGGTGGCTTACAACTTAGCGCCACGACCTTGTGCATTTTCTTGTTATTACTTGCTTGTGGACTTGCGTGGCAAACAGCACTCGCTATCGGTTTAATTGTTGCCTTGTCATCCACTGCGATTGTGCTGCAAAACTTACAAGAACGGGAGTTGATGAAAACCGAAGCCGGTAAAAACGCCTTTGCGGTCTTATTATTTCAAGATATTGCCGTTATCCCTATTTTATCTATATTACCGCTGCTCGTCATACAAGATACTGCCATTGTTGAATCTACAATACCTAGTTGGCAAAGTGCATTAATGATTGCAGGCGTTATTGCTGGCATTATTATTGGCGGCCACTTCCTCGTTGTACCGCTACTGCGTATTATTGCAGGTTCTCGCTCTCGAGAGATTTTTATTGCAACCGCATTGGCACTGGTTGTCGGTATTGCCTTGGCGATGGAAGCGGTTGGTTTATCTGCCGCGCTCGGTACTTTTTTAGCTGGTGTGGTATTAGCGGACAGTGAATATCGCCACGAACTTGAAAGTGATATTGAACCTTTCAAAAGTTTATTATTAGGTATCTTCTTTATCTCTGTTGGCGCCAGTATCGATTTTACCCTCTTACTTAATCAGCCGATGTTAATAGCCTTACTAGTGACAACATTAATTGCGGTTAAATTTATAGTACTATTCATCACCGGGATCGTATTTAAGATCCAACACAGTCAAAATTGGTTATTTTCCTGTGCCCTTGCACAAGGTGGTGAGTTTGCTTTTGTATTAACATCATTCTCTCTGCAGCGCCAAGTACTGGATAATGAAACAGCTAGCTTGCTGGTATTAGTAGTTACTTTATCAATGGTATTTACCCCACTGCTGTTGATTATTTACGATAAAATAATCGCGCCAACATTCAAACGCAAAATACCGCAATCCGAAAATACAACCACTCCTGATCATCAGATTCCAGATGATGCGCATAGCTCTGTGATCATCGCTGGCTTTGGTGGTTTCGGGCAAGTTGTGGGTCGATTACTGCATGGCTACCATATCAATACCACCATTTTAGAAAACGATGTTGGTCAGATAGAATTATTGCAGCAATTCAAATACAAGGTGTTTTATGGTGATGCTGAACAGCTTAATTTGTTACATTCCGCTGGTGCCGATAATGCCAAACTATTTATTATTGCCGTCGAAAGCGCAAGCCGTACCAAGCGTATTTTAATTCAAGTAAAAAAACACTTCCCGCACTTAACTGTATTAGTCCGGGCAACAGATCGTAACCATGCCCAGCAATTAATCCGTCTTGGCGCTGATCATGTGTTTAGAGAATCGCTCGATTCAGGTATCAGCTTAGGTGTTGAAACACTAAAAGCATTAGGGATGCGTGCTAATCAAGCGCATCGTGCAGGCCAAGTATTCCGCCGTCATGATGAAGCAGTATTACATGAAGAAGCAAAACGCATGCACGAAGAAGAGCCTGAATTTGTGAACCGTAGCCTAACAGAGCGGCGTATACTGAAAAAATTATTAGGATTAGATGCGTTAACCTACTACGACAACCTCAATGATGCTTGGTCAACAGAAGCGCACAGTAATGAAGATAAAAATACGGTTGGTAACTTAGCGGCCGCGCATAAACACAACAAGTCGACAAGCGAGCAGACTTAGTCATATAAATAAAACGGTGCAGTTGATAACGATAGCTATTTGGCTACTGCAACCAACTGTGCCTTTTCGTTTATTATCGAAATAGCTCATTATTGTTTAAAATCAGCTAACTCAAGTTGACGGAAGCTAAAAGTGCCACTGTAAATAAACTGTTTGATAGTTACTGCCACCTTTAATAAGCCCAAACACCGAGCTACTTTCAAAAATACCTAAACGCCAGCGTGGTCCCAATTCTTTTCGACACTATCTAACTAATCATATTCTTGCTGACAAGCTTCATCACAAGTTCGAACTAAACGTACTGTTAAACGCTCGCCATTCGAAATGTCATATAGTAATCCATTTTGAAATTCGACTTGCCAAGCTTTACTTGGGTTGCCATTACTTGGTGTACTCGACCAAGATTTAGATACCGCTGGAGATAAAGGGTGATTGGGAAAGATGGATTTATTTAAGCTTGGCTCTTCGCATGCTGTTTCTATAATACTGTAAAGCTCTTTAATATTAGGTAATCGCCAATCAGTATGGCCATCATTTGTAGCATTAAATGCAGCAGGTTCCATCATTGCTTCCCACGATGTAAAATAACGAACCGTACCGTTCTGACATCGATTACCCGTCAGACCGAGAACACAAGTTTGCCATTCTAAGCGGGTTGCTTTATCAAACAAAAACCCTTCCCTAGTATTAACAAAACGTTGATTTGGTGTTGATATCTCAGCATTCTCATTACAGCGTTGATCGAGTCCTTTGGCAGCCATCGACATCACTAATAATAAAATAGTGCTAGTAATAAGTAATATACGCCGGGTTATATTAAAGATCATCATTAACATCCTTTTATGACAACTAAATAGCTTATATCAAAGTATTTAATTACTGATTTTTATTGCAAACTTTGACTACGAACTAAACGTACAGCCCTTGGGATATTGGTTAAATTCCCCTGGATATTACCGTATAAAAAATTAACCATCCAAGCTGATTCTAAATCGTCAATATCAATATCAGCAGTCCAATAATAATGATTTTGAGTATGAGGAAAAAACACAGTCTCAACGGCAGGTATTATTTGCGAATAATTGATAATACTTTGTAGTTCTAAACGAGTGGGTAAACGCCAATCATTGTAACCACACCAATCGAGATCGTTCATAGCGATTTTGAATTTTTCAGTGTCACAGCTACTACTATCGACACAAATACCACCATTTTCGGTAACACCATGACCATTAAAGTCAGCATCACTCGATTTAAACCACGAATAAATATAGTCAGCATCATTAACATGGCCACTACCAATCACCGATTTAACTTCCCACATCAATTGTGTTTTATTATCTAAAACACAAAACCATTCAGGTGAATCCTCAGCCATGCTCACGCCCCCAGATCCTATTTTGGTAAAATCTAGAAAGTCTTCTAACCGATTCTGCTTATCATCAAGACGGAGTCCAGCGGGGTTTAAATTAAGTCGTATGACATAATCAGGCAGCAAAACAGCGCCCCCCTCACCGGGGTAACTATTCCGCTCAACGTTACCATCACTGCCAGTGGGGCAACCCGTCAATAACAAACAGCTTAAAAACATAGCTATATATTTCATATAAAGAATCAAAAATGTGACATGTATCGAAGTTTAGATTACAAATATTAATTAATCCGCAAAAAAACCACCAATTAATAGACGACCGGTCTACTAGAGCGTATTGTTAACGCATTAGAAATACATCACGCTTTTTACATCTAATTAAAAGACGATCGGTCATACAGTATCGTAAACGACTTAAAAATAAGGATCTTCTATGCCTCAATCGCATTCAATTAATCGCCGTATTACACTTGCTTCACGTCCTGTTGGCGCACCGACATCAACCAACTTTAGTCTTCAAGAAACTGTCATACCTTCTCCTGAAACAGGTGAAATATTATTACGAACAAACTATTTATCACTTGATCCTTACATGCGCGGCCGTATGAATGCTGGTGCATCTTACGCCGAGCCTGTCGATATTGACGGTACTATGGTTGGTGCTACAGTGTGCCAAATTGTGAGCTCTTTACACCCCGATTATCAAGTCGGAGAGTGGGTTCTTGCTTATACAGGCTGGCAAGATTATGGCATTTCAGACGGTGAAGGTCTTATAAAGCTAGGCGTAGAGCCAACTAATCCCTCTTATGCGCTTGGGATCTTAGGTATGCCTGGATTTACTGCTTATATGGGACTATTAGATATTGGTCAGCCTAAATCAGGTGATACGCTTGTTGTTGCTGCAGCAACCGGCCCTGTAGGAGCAACAGTCGGCCAGATTGGTAAATTAAAAGGCTGCTACGTGGTCGGTATCGCAGGCGGAGCAGAGAAGTGTAAATATGCTGAAGACGTATTAGGTTTTGATAAGTGTGTTGACCATAAAGCTGACGACTTTGATGCACAATTACAAGCTGCTTGCCCTAACGGCATTGATGTTTACTTTGAAAATGTTGGCGGTAAAGTATTTGATAGTGTCCTCCCCCAACTAAATACTGGCGCACGTGTTCCCGTTTGTGGTTTAGTATCGCAGTACAATGCAACAGAATTACCATCAGGACCTGATCGTTTATCACTATTAATGGGCACCTTGTTGGTCAAACGTATCAAGATGCAAGGTTTCATTATTTTTGATGATTACGCACATCGCTATAACGAATTTTTTGAACAGATGATGATGTGGTTACAATCGGGTGAAATTAAATACCGAGAGCATATGATTGACGGTTTAGAAAACGCACCATCAGCATTCACCGGTATGCTACAAGGTGAAAACTTCGGTAAACTTGTAGTAAATGTGGCTAAATAAGAGGTTAAAATGATTAAATTACACCATTTAAATAAATCACGTTCTAAACGTATCATTTGGCTATTAGAAGAATTAGGTGCTGATTATGAAATCATCGCTTACCAGCGTGATAGCCAAACTTTCTTAGCGCCACCAGAGCTAAAAGCAATTCATCCACTAGGTAAATCGCCAGTGATCGAAGATGATGGGGTCGTAATTGCTGAGTCAGGCGCAATCACAGAATACCTTATTAATAAGTATGCAGCTGACAAACTCGCACCAAAGCAGTTATCACAAGAGTATGTCGATTATTCGCAATGGATCCATTTTGCTGAGAGTTCTGCTATTTTACCGCTTTTGCTGAAAATGTTTGTTGAAAAGGATGGCTGTCAAACAAACTTTATGGCGGCTTACGCTGATATCGAAATAGCAAAAGTAATTAGTTATTTCGATGAGTCCTTAGCAAATAAAACTTACCTTGTTGGAGAGCAATTAACTGGGGCTGATATCATGATGTCATTTATTGTTGAAATCTTAGCAAATAATAATGTACTTGATAATTTTGTTCATCTTTCCCGTTACAACAAACAACTTCACTCTCACGCGAGTTTATTAAAAGCGATAGAGATTGAAGCTAAGTACGAAACTAGCTGATTTAGTTCTGATAATAGTCAATAGATAAAATACCGAAAAACCCTAATAACTTGTTATCAGGGTTTTTTATCTTATGGCAATCAACTAATTAATCATATTGACGAGAAAACTCCCCGCTACAGTCATCGCCAATCAGATAGTTACCAGACGATTTTAATATCACCTGATAATTACCATCGGATAAATTTTTAGCCCCAATATCAAATGTCCAGCCATTACCACCTAGCATTAATTTATTACCATAACTACTCGTACAGATCTCCATTAATTGGGAATGTGAAGCAGAAGCACTTGAATCTAAATATTGATCATTATAAGTAACTTCGAGTACAGGAGGCTTAACATCTGTTCTTTCATTACCGAAATCATCAACAAGCGCAATGTCAAGATTCAGAGCCATATCATCGCCCAATAAAGGCTTACCGGTAATTAACGCGGGTTGACAGGATAAAGTATCTATCACACTCGAATCGACCCCTTGTGAACCTAATGGTTGACCCAATGTACTTGCCGTTAATGCCCAACTTGCGGGGCTGAACAAATACACATTACTTAGCTCAGGATCATCTTCAAACAACTGCGTAAAAGTTAAATTTTCATTTACTAGTACCTTAAAATTATTGACTGCAACGTGTGTTAACTGATTTTGTGTGTAAGATTGGTTTTTCGCGTCAATACCGACAGAGTTCAACTTATAGTTACCATAAAATAATGAGTTAATAACACTATTATTGGTACTTGGACCACCCATTTCAGAAAACCAAACACCACGCGAGGCGTTGACTGATGTATGCTGTGAAATAATATTATCCGATGATCGATAAAGTAAAATAGAAATACCATAACCTTCAAAATCATCAGTAAAGTAATCTAGATTATTTTCCACGGTGTTGTTATTTGAATTAGTACTAAAATATAAATTTTCATGGGTATTATCCCAGAAGGTATTATGTTCAATCAGGTTATTCAAACCTTGTGATAAACTGATACCCCATGTATTTTGGTAAGATGTATTGTAAGCAACATAGTTATCATTACCTTGAATATTTATACCGCCACGGTTTCGCATCAAATCCTCATGACCATTACTATAAATAGTATTGTTCAACACATGCATATCTGAGCTCCAATATCCAACCGTGATACCATTACCGTTATCTGAGTTTGCAATGTTGTTACGAGCAATACCGCCACTTACATTATGCAGCCATAAGTCGTTACCATTATTATTAAATACATTATCTTCAATAATAAAATCTTCACGTTGATCCGCTTTTGTATGTAGCACAAATAAGCCATAAATCGCATTTTTAAATTCAGAATTCCGAACAATTACAGATTTTCGAGCACCAGTAGAAACAAGCTTATTCGACACGCCTTCACCATCAAATGTTATCCCGTCGATCACAATACCATCGCGGCCTATATGTAATATGCCTTGATATGCGGATCCAGAACCTGTTAACGTCGGTGATTGACCGGGTTCAGCTCTAATCGTTAAATTATTTTTATAAACATTTAACCCTTCGACATAGGTTCGACTATCTGTAAATACAAGTTCATCACCCGATGTGGCCGCTTGGTATGCACTGCCTAAACTATCAAACTCAGAAAATTCACCAATTTCTAATATTTCAGCATGTATATTTCCAATCGAAAATATCCACATGATCATTACAAACATGTACTTACATAAATTCATGGTAATTTCCCTACATACAAGGCGATGAATCATCAAATGAAGTGAAACATGCTATTTGAAGTTATACGTAAGTTTAGACTAGAATTATAAACGTGCTCCAGATCACATTTACTAATCGACTAACAACAGAATAAGTTATTTATAATCATCTATAAATGAACAATTATTATTTTTCAATATAGGCGGGTTCATCCAATTCCAATTGTAATTTTTTGGTCAATTTACTCACAACTAAAGCATAAGATTGACCCGCTAAGTTTTCAATCATCCCTGCTGGCACATCTCCTTTAAGCTTTACCGTTATCCAATGTCTTTTGTTCATATGATAACCGAGACTAATCGCCATAAATTCATCTACCAACACCTCAACATCACTCGGGTGAGCCTTAAAATTTACACTGCATCCAGCTTCATTTTTTGTCAAAAGAGCAAACATCTTACCCATCACTTTATAAACCAATACATCAGGTCCAAAGGGATAGTCTTGCTGGGCAGCTTTTAAATTATGAAGGTAATGCTCTAAGTGCACTTGTTCCATCTCACTATCATCCTTAGTATATTATTTACTAACTTTATGCCAGGTGATTGGCATAAGTTCAGTATCACAGCCAGCTTGTGTAAACTCAAGTGAGGCTAAACATGAATAATTGCTTTGTTATAACATAACATTATTCTTGCACACTTATATTGTTATGTTATAACATTGCCACACATTCAATTGAAGTATTACAAATCGATATAAAATGCCAGCATTATCATCTTATACACCAGAAAATAGTCATGCAGTAAATCAAAGACAGCGATTATCTTTACTGCTATGTAGTCTATTCTCACGTCTTGCTATCTCCATCATCATCACTGTTTCTCTGTGGTTTACTCTGTTTAAATTCATAGGGTAATAACCATGATCAAAATAAATAATTTAAGCGTTTCTTATCAGCAAAACCTCGCACTTAGCCATATAACAACCACCATTGACAGTGGGGACTTAGTCGCGATTGTAGGTCCTAACGGTGCCGGAAAATCAACCTTATTAAAAAGTATAATGCAACAAATCACCGTTGAATCAGGCTCTATTGAACTTGGTCGGTTGAGTTTGAAAAACATTGCTTACTTGCCACAAAGTAATCAAATAGACCGAAAATTTCCAATAACAGTGACTGAATTTGTTTCTGCTGGTGCTTGGCAACGCTGTAATTTCTGGCGAGTATTTAGTCGTAACGAACAGCATTTATTACAACAAGCATTAGCCAAAGTAGATTTAGAAAATATGGCTGGACGTCAAATTAGTCAGCTATCTGGAGGTCAATTCCAGCGCATGTTATTTGCACGTATGTTATTACAAGACGCCGATATTCTGTTACTTGACGAACCATTCGGTGGCATTGATGCACAAACGACTGAATTATTAATAAGCGTGATTCAGGAGTGTCAGCAACAAGGTAAAACAGTTATCGCCGTGATCCACGATCTAGCCTTAGTACAGCGATACTTTCCAACCACATTACTTGTTGCAACCAATTTAATTGCCTCAGGTAAAACAGCTAATGTATTAACTCAAAAGTATTTATTACAAGCGGGTTATCAGCATTTTGCTCACTGTGCTGTGCATAATACGCTTAATAATCCTTTTCATAACATCCCAGACAACAGCACTAACGAAAATGCAGTGACTTCTTTGTCAGCGAATATCGAGAGTCAAGCATCATGAGTGCACAGTTACACGAATTATTTATCGCCCCTTTTTCTGAGTTTGTATTTATGCAACGGGCATTATGGGGGATTATCGTACTCAGTATTAGCGCGACACCGGTTGGCGTATTCTTAACTCTTAGACGTATGAGCCTAACCGGCGATGCAATGGCACATGCCATCTTACCAGGTGCTGCGATTGGTTTTCTTATTTCAGGTTTATCTGTCACGGCCATGACGATTGGCGGTATTGTTGCCGGTTGCATTGTCGCTGTATTAGCTGGCATGGTGGCCCGACATTCAAATGCTGAAGAAGATTCAAGCTTAGCCGCCTTCTATCTACTTTCGCTCGCGATCGGGGTATTAATCATTTCGTCCAATGGCAGCAATGTGGATTTATTGCATGTACTATTCGGCTCAACACTCGCGCTCAATGATGATGCCTTAATACTACTCACCGTTATCGCCACAATCTCTATTTTAACACTCGCGATACTGTATCGTCCTCTAGTCATGGAGTGTGTTGACCCTCACTTTTTTAAAACTATCAGCAAATTGAGTGCCGTTGCTCACTATGGATTTTTGCTACTGGTCGTACTTAATTTGGTCGCTGGTTTTCATGCATTAGGTACATTAATGGCGGTTGGTTTAATGATCCTACCCGCAGCGATTGCTCGCTTTTGGTCTAACCGCTTAGGTGGCATGTTGTTAATAGCTTTCATCACAGCAGTAATCAGTGGCTATTTCGGTCTATTTCTTTCTTACCACGCAAGTTTAGCAACCAGTCCCGCAATTGTACTGGTACTCGGCATACTTTATATAATTTCATTAATATTTGGCCGTCAAGGCGGATTACTCTTTAAAAATAACAGCTAATAATAACTCTACGCGTTAATATCTAGCTATATAAGGACAATAATATGTTTAAATCAACCCTAACATCCTCCATGATACTTCTTGGTTTAAGTACCAGTACTACTGTAATGGCTGAGCAAAAAATTGCTGTTATCAGTAGTTTTTCGATTCTCGGAGATCTCGTCTCAGAGGTAGGTCAAGAGCATGTAACCGTTGCAAATTTAGTTAAAATTGACGGTGATGCGCACGTATTTAATCCGACACCTCAAGATGCTAAAGCAATATCAAAAGCACAACTAGTTGTCACTAATGGATTACAGTTTGAAGGTTGGATGCCGCGTTTAATTGAAGCAGCTAACTACCAAGGCGTGCAAGTTGTTGCAGCTAACGGTATCGATGAACTAAGTACAAAAGAAGAACATGATCATCATGACGACGAACATGAACATCATGACGACGAACATGAACATCATGACGACGAACATGAACATCATGACGACGAACATGAACATCATGACGACGAGCATGAACATCATGACGACGAACATGAACATCATGACGACGAACATGCGCATCATGACCATGGGGATATTGACCCTCATGCGTGGCACAGCATAAAAAATGTGAAAGTTTATGTTCACAATATCGCAAAAGGCTTGATTCAAGTAGACCCTAAAAATACAGATGACTATCAACAAAATGCGAAAGATTACATTCAAAAGTTAGATAAGTTAGAGTTAAAACTAAACGCCCAGCTTGCGCAGATACCAGCATCACAACGTAAAGTTATCACTCCACACGATGCGTTTGGTTATTTCGCTCGTGATTTCAATGTCACCTTCTTGGCACCACAAGGTACCAGCACAGGTTCAGAAGCGAGCGCTGCGGATGTAGCCACGCTAATTAAACAAATTCGTCACGACAACGTAAATGCTGTATTTATGGAAAACATCGCCGATAATCGTCTAATTGAACAGATAAGTCGTGAAACAGGAGTGAAAGTTGGCGGTAAATTGTATTCAGATGCATTATCTAGCGCGGATGATCCCGCAGCAACATACTTACAAATGATGCAATATAATGTTGATACGATCGTGAATGCGTTACACAAGTAAAATATATATCTATACCCACACTCTATTTCAAGATGCTAGCTAAAGACTAGCGTGGATATAAAAAGCCCCCCAATAATTGGTTATCCAACTATTGGGGTCAATTAGGGATTTTATCATCAGGTTAAACAATTAAAACATCGGAGACATACCTACAGGTCTCGATTCAAGTAATAACATTCCCAATAATATTAATAACAAACCGCCAATAATCGGCACGATAAACTGAGTTATATTGAGTCCATTTTTTGGCCCATCATTACGCTTTCCAGTCGCTAAATAACGTCTTACAGCTTGCTTACCGGTAATGGTCATAATCGCAATCGTCGATGTGGTAAGCGCAGTACCTAACGCCATTACCACAGCACTGACAATACCAAGCCAATAAATATCAAGCATATTAGCAAATAACAGTACCATAATAGCACCCGTACAAGGACGAATACCAATGCTCAAAATAATAGCCAAATACTCTTTGAATGAAGAGGCATCGTTAATTAGCTCAGGCGCCACAACATGTTGATGCCCACAGCCACAATTATCATGATGTTCGTGATCAACAAGCAATGAACTTGCTGGTGCAGCATACTTAGTAGCTAATACCGACGGTGCAACTGGTGTTAATCGTTTAATCACCCTATCAGAGCCATTCGATATGCCTTGATTTTCTGAATTCTTGTGCTTTTTAATTACACGATACATCAAGACTAAATTACGAAAAATAATAACAATACCTAATAAAACAACAGTACAAAAACTTAATGGTATGAGTAGGTCTGCTTTCTGATTAACTTCACGCATCGATGCATCAAATAGCATTAATAATACAGATACTAGCCCCACAGCAACGAAGGCCTGCACAAGCGAAGACAGAAGCGTGATAATAAGGCTTAACTTCACTTTAGCTTCTTGTGTCGCAATATAAGTTGTCACGATCAATTTGCCATGACCAGGACCAACTGAGTGCAAAACACCATACATAAAACTAAGTCCGATCAGTGATAACCCAGCCATTAAACTTTCATTTTTAGCAGCGTGTAATAATTCACTCAACTCATTATTTATCTGTTTTTGCCACTGCATACCAGCGGTAATAAGTGTTGGCCAAACCTGCCAAAGCACATAACCTAAAGCAAAAAATAAAGAGATCATGCTAACGAAACGAAGCATCTGTAACAAAGGCGACTTATGTATATTTTCTTTAGCCATACGGCGATTCGAAACTAACGGTATCATTATTTATCCTTGTATAAAAGTAACGTTAAGGTTGGCAGTTGATAATGGCAGATTGAGTAAATAACTCGCCAATCGCATTATCTCTCTCAGCATCAACAGGTAATGACATAACATACGCAAGTTGTTCAGACGTAGGTGTCGCTTCAATAAGAGATAATTTGCAATATTGATTCAGCTCCGGTGAGAGCTGAACTGAATTTTTTGCAGGCCAACTCATATCAACATAATAACTTGGATCATAAATAAGTAACTTGAGTGATTTATCAGATAACACAAGGGGCTCTGCTAACGGTAGGTAAAACTGTAACGTCGCCTTTATTTTGTCTTGCACTAAAGTACCCTGTTTTGCTAGTGCATACTTAACTGGCTTCCCCCCTTCATAAAAATAAGTAAGGTAATGATTAGTTGTCATATTTGTCATAATCGAATCAGCGAGGTCCTGTAACGTCTGCGCTTTATTTTTAGCGGAGAGGTCCTCGCCATCTAACATGTAAGCAGAAGTCATTGCATCAAACTCCCATGTCATTAAAAATCCAGTGATCTGCTTTCCATCTCCTTGGATCTCTGTTTTCATATCAATCCACGAGTGTGGATGAGCAGTACTATTCATACTCATTAATGCACCAATGAGCATAGCTGTCACTTGCAATAAGCGCCCTATGTACTTTGGTTTTAATACATATAAAAACATCATTTCAACTCTCAAACAGTAAACGCCAAATAGTCGAAAACCATATTTCCATGCAAAAATAATGATTTTCAACATCCTGTCGTATGTTATAACATAACAATGTTGTTATAAAGAATGATTAGGCTTGATATCGTAAATTAGGGTAAAGAAAGAGACGTACTGTTATTCCAGCTAGCTTCTGTAGGGGAAACTAAATTAACGTATCTAACACGCTAAATGTTTGGAGCTTATCCAGATCAGGTAATGCGGCAAATAACTCTCTAATCTGCGAAACGCGTGTCATTGATTCAGCTTCTACATATACAATTAAATCGGTATCACCACACAAAGTATGCGCGCGAGTTATTTCACTAATCCCCTGTAAATACGGCGCAATTGACTTGGCATCGAAAGGTCTAAATGTCAGTTGAAAATAGACAACAACTTTTGTCCTATCATCACTGCTCACATCGATGGTATAACGTAGGATAACGCCCGAGTCTTTCAAGCGCTGGATCCGATCATTCACAGCTGTACGCGATAATCCTATATCCTCACCAATGCTGGCAATTGAACGTCGTGAATTAGCAACGAGTGCATCGATAATAGCTTGATCAAACTTATCCATAAGTAGCTCGTTTATATTTATAAAACAGCTACTTTACACTGCTTAATCGCTTTAACCAAGTTAAACCCGCGGCAGACAAAATCACCGTAATAGCGATATTTTGTCATATAAAAACGTTATTTTTCACATTGTGCATAATACCTCTCTTAATTATCCTATTGGTTCATCAGCAAAAGGATTTAAGCCATGACACAATTAACCCCTCAACTGCGTTATTTACCGAATGCACAGCAACAAGCATTATGGCTAGAAAATGTATCCATTCAGCAGTTAGCGTCTCAAGTCACCACACCTTTCTATTGCTATTCGAAAGCTGCTCTACTTAATAATATCCATGCTTGTAAAGCCGCATTTAAACCAGAAAAAATCCATATTCACTACGCCATGAAAGCGAATAGCAATCTGTCATTATTACGCATTGTCGCAGAGCAGGGATTAGGTGTTGATATTGTCTCCATCGGCGAAATGCGACGGGCACTCAGTGCCGGATTCAAAGCTCAAGATATTGTCTTTTCAGGCGTAGGTAAAACAACCGCAGAGCTCACCGAAGCCGTTCTTGCAGGTGTCGGACAATTTAACCTTGAATCTAAAGAGGAGTTAGCGGTTTTAATCACAATTGCAGATAAATACCAACAGCAGGTTTCTACACTCATTCGCGTCAACCCTGAAGTCACTGTTGATACGCATAGGAACATCACCACCGGTGCTAAAGGCAATAAATTTGGTGTTAATTTTAGCGATGTATTACCTATGTTAGCAATAGCTGAACATTCGCCTTTCTTAAAAATAAATGGGCTGGCAATGCATATAGGTTCACAAATACACACCACACAGCCCTACTTAGACGCGATAGCCAAAATACAGATATTGATAAACGAGCTTAAAAGACAAGGTTATCGCCTAACCCAGCTCGACCTCGGTGGTGGCTTTGGTATTCAATATAAAGACTACCAACGACTTACTCGCAATACAGAACAACAAGGACAAGATTATTTAGCATTTAGTGATTTTGCTAACGCGATAAAATCCGCCCTAGCTCGTTGGCAAGGACGTATTAGCATTGAACCCGGGCGCTCATTAATGGCCGATATCGGTGTTATGGTATGCGAAATAACGTATGTAAAAGAAAGCCGACCAACATCATTTGTCGTATTAGATGCGGCAATGAATGATTTAATGCGTCCAGCACTGTATCAAGCAACCCATGCATTAATACCCGTACAGTCACCTTATAGCTCATTGCTAACCAAATACGACGTAGTCGGCCCAATTTGTGAAAGTACAGATACATTTTCCAAATCGGCGTCGCTACCAACTGACTTAGCTGCTGGTGACTTAATGTGTTTCTTATACACAGGTGCATATTGCGCGGTAATGAGTAACAGTTATAACAGCCGCCCTATCGCCGCCGAAGTTTTAGTCGATGATGCTCAAGCGCATGTGATCAGACAAGCAATAACCCAAGATGACTTAATGGCATTTGAACAACCTTCAGCATTAAAACTGTTTTAAATCCCATGCTCTTCCGACCAATCTTTTAAGCGTTTTAAAATATCCAAGGCGGTACGACCGAATTCGGTGATCTCATAAGTTACCGCAATCGGTCTGTCACTAATCACTTTACGTATAACCAAACCTTGGCTCTCTAATTCCTTTAGACGTTGATCGACCATCTTCTTGCTCGCACCTCCTAACATACGAGATAAATCATTAAAACGTACAGGCTCATCTTGTAGATGCCAAAGTATCGACGCTTTCCATTTTCCACCTAGCATGCGCATACCACGTTCAACAGAACAAGGTTCCTCACAAGAGTTTATAACTTTTTTTTGGCCATTAGCCATTGTTTCTATTGTTGTTTTCATCACCAACCACAAGGTTACTAAAAGTATACTAGTTGCTTTTGTATCCCAGAGTATCAAAATATAACCTAAACGTACCAATTAAATTTTACTTATTCAGGAAATACCCCTATGCCGACATTAATTTCTTACGATGCCCACACCCGTAATGCCTTAGGGTCAGTAGAGATAACCACTGCAGAACAAATTCCCGCATTAATTAGTGAATCGCAAAAAACTCAAAAAAAATGGGCAACGTTATCATTATCAGAACGACAAAAACTTGTGGTAAAAGCCTACCAGCGACTGGAACCTATGCAAAATAAACTGGCTACGCTTATCAGTAAAGAGATGGGAAAAGACTACCGTCGTGCCAGCTATGAAGCAGGTGGTACAATCCAAAGTGCCGCTTATTTTGCCAATGAAATTGCACAAGCGCTCACATCAGAGCGACTTGACCGTGGTACCGAGCTACAATATCGACCACTGGGTATTGTTGCGCTGATCTCTCCTTGGAACTATCCACTGGCGATGGCAAATAATTTGTTAATGCCAGCCTTAATTGCGGGCAACACTGTTATTTTGAAACCATCAGAAGAAACGCCATTAGTCGCAGAATTATTCGTTAATACACTCAATCAAGTATTACCAAGGGGCGTGTTACAACTGGCTCACGGTGATAAAAAAACTGGCCAAGCACTTGTCGCCAGTAATATCAATATGGTTGCGTTTACTGGTTCAATGTCTGCGGGTAAACATATCATGGCTAATGCTGCTCCAGGGCTAAAACGCCTTGTGATGGAGCTCGGCGGTAATGATCCAATGATCGTTATGGCCAACACTAACATTGATGCAGCAGTGCAGTTTGCGGTTGCCAGTTCATTCGAGAACGCAGGACAAATGTGTACATCTACCGAACGCGTTTATGTTGATGCCCGTATTGCAGATGAATTTGAACATAAAGTAGTAGCGCTTGCTCGCCAATATCAGGTCGGCGCTTGGGATAACCCCCGCGTAAACATCGGTCCTCTCGTTAATCCAAAACAACATGAAAATGTCTTAGCTCAATTACAGGATGCAACAGCAAAGGGGGCTAAAATATTATTAGGTAGTGATGATCAACCACTGCCCTTCATCCAACCAACCGTCGTCACAGGCATTACGCCTGATATGCATTTAGAACAAGATGAAACATTTGGCCCTGTGGTCGCTATTAGCCACTTTGAACATATTGATGAAGCAATTATCCGTGCAAATGACAGCCGTTATGGCCTTGGTGCGGTTGTTTTTGGAGGCCAAGGGGCGAGTGCAGTAGCAGAACAACTTGAAGCAGGCATGATTGGTGTTAACCAAGGAGTCGGCGGTGGTAATGCGCCTTGGGTTGGTGCAAAACAAAGCGGTTTTGGCTTCCACGGTTCAGCCGCTGGTCATCGTCAATTTTCACAAGTACGAGTTATCAGCAAATAACACGCCCCCTATTTTTAAGAAAGGACTGATTTAATGATGACTGAATTTCCGAATACTGAAACCAAGCGCGCTAAAACCAAAAGCACTGACTTTTTTGTTACAGCCTACGAACCAGGGGCTGAACATCCCGCGCTACCAACATGGGCGAGCAACAAAACAAATTTAGCGAGCCTATCGTCTGTTGAAGATAATAAAATCACACGACAAGAAGTGTCACAAGTACCTGGTGCTTTTCAGCTTCTTAACGTATTTTCGAAGGAAGAATGCCAACGCTTTATTCAAGTCAGTGAGTCCATGGGCTACTTACCCGATGCAGCTGTTTCATTACCACGTGATGTTCGCCATAACGACAGCCTAACCTGGGTAGTTGATGAACAAACTGACCGTATTATTTGGGAGAGAATTAAACACTTAATGTCTGATGAACAAGGTATATTCGGTAACAAATCGGCCGTTGGCATTAACGCTCGTTTTCGATTTTACCGTTATAGTAAAGGCGATTACTTTAAACCCCATTCGGATGGTTCTTGGCCAGGTAGCCGAGTTATTAATAATAAATTAATTGCTGATGCCTATGGTGACCGTTTTAGCCAGATGACATTTTTAATCTTGCTCACTGAGGATTTTGACGGCGGTGCAACACGATTTTTAGTCAATGCGGATAATTCAAGTCAACCAGCACGCCGTGGAGATCAGGTAACAGAAGTCGATATTCGCACACCCGCTGGCAGTGTCCTTTGTTTCCCTCATGGTATGCATCCTTTGCACTGCATTCACAGTTCAGAACCTATTTATAAAGGGGTCAAATACATAATCCGCACGGATGTATTATTTGAATTGTAATTGTGTGTAATCAAGCTACAGATTTAAATTTGAAAACTAATCTCATTCCTGTATGGTGAAACACAATAAACTACCTGTTTACATTGCGTTAAACAAACAATGTAAACAACACAATTTGTACGACATCAGGGAATAGTTATGAAAATGGTCAGCCAAAAAATGCGTAAATTATTATTAGTTATCGCGTTACCAGTATTAGCCTCGGGCTGTGCAGGTAATATCGAAAAACTTAATCCTGATACTGAGTTTGGCCCTGCGCCACAAGCGTATCAACAAACTATTAAAGATTACTTTGCACAAGAGTTGAATAATCCTGAAGTTGCTGAGTACGTGATTAGCGAACCGATGAAATTTTATCGTTCAAAACCATCACTTGCTGGTCTTGGTGGTGGTATCAAGTGGCATGCTTGGGTAGCTGAAGTTGGTATTCCAGGCAAAGCAATATACAAATTCCTATCGGGAAGCGATAACGATCTTATCCATTATTATGTTCGTTTTGACGGTAACGATATTGAAACTGTATATGAAGGCAATGGTTATGCATCATTGAAAAATGAAACAGGCTTTACTGTTGGTGAATACGCTACAATCGACAACATTACAATTACGGCAGAAACAGCGCAAGTAATTGCCGAAGACAAAGCAGCAGAAGATGCAGAACTGATCCACAGCTTTGAATCAATCCGTGAATTAAATAAATTATATAAAGAAGGTATTATTACCGAAGAAGAATATAGCCTAAAGAAGAAAGCTATATTAAAAATCTAATCTATTCTTTAGCTGATTAATGGTAAAGCATTGAAGAACAATTAAACTATTGTTTTTCAATGTTTAATAATATCCTCTCGATATTAACCCTAGCTGACATGGCGACAGCTGAATAACTGACAGTTGTATTTAGATAGAATAGAAAAGCCATGAGATAAGAAATTTGAACATCAATAAATTTATGGTCTGAGTTCACTTAACCTTATGAACTCAGACCATTAGCCTAAAGCCAATTGTCATTATTTTAAATAGTATAAAAAAATCAAGCCGCTAGCGGAGGTTGTACGGCCAATAATCCTTTTATTTTGCGTATTACTTTTCGGCCTCGAGATTGCTTCTTCAAATGTGATTTGTTATCGGCAACCGATTTACTTAAAACATCAGAGCTACGCATAATCCCCTCCTCCGCTTTCTCCATTCCTTCATCAGTATTCATCTCGACCGAACGCATATAAGCATCATCAAGTTTGGCTCCTCGAGATAGCTCATCATGATAAATACCGTTAGTAAAATTAGCATCTACCGGAAGTCGCCACAGCTCTTCAGCCATTTTTATATAGTCACTTTCTAAAGAATTTAATGACTGGAGCGCATGCTCATTACAGCGTGTAATCGCCACAGTATTTAAATTTCTATCTAATTTTTCATTCTTACGTCTCTGGTATTTTTGGGTTGTCAGGTGATGAGCAAAACCGTCCCACAGGATCACCTTAAGGGCTACAGGATTGACTGTTGCACCTAACGAAGTTGAAGCCCCAATCCCAGCGGTCGCACCTGATGAAACTTTGAACTTAACATCACCAGAGGTTCGAATTGATGCTTGAATTTCAGCGGTTATACCAATACCAGCCGATACAGAAGCAGAAGCACTCACTGATGCGGCATTGATACCTCGAGCTTTAAACGTAATACTACTAGATCCCGTTGCTTTCAATCCCGCAAATGCACTTGCTCCTAGCTTGCCAACAATGATTTCTTTTTTACCATAAATATTATTTGAATTCACACGTAGGGAAGCAGAAGCCTTAACCTCCGCTCCAACAAACAGCTCAGCTTCATTGGTCATTGCCATGATTTGGCCTACGGTAAGCACATGTGTAACAGTAACTTTTGCCCCCATCATAGCAGCGAGTTCTGCATTCACCCCTAAATCAATACCAGGTATCAATTGCATAGGATCAGAAAGACCACTCTTGATAGTAGTCTTTTTTTCTTCATCTATTTTGGCACTCGCACTTGCGTAACTCACGTTATTTATCTTAGCGTTGTAATTTATTTTTGCCTTAAAGTTACTACCAACTAATGCATTGGCTGTTACTTTATTTTGCATTATATTTGCAAAATCCCACTCTTTAGTTACTTCAACTTTTAAACCAGCAAAAAGCTCAGCACTTGCATCGGCGGAGGCTGATAAACTACGACTATTTGCCTCTGCACTAATTTTAGAGGTCGCAGTTGCCTTAAATACACTCTCGCGACATTTATAGTCATTCAGTATTTTCCATACCTGTTCATTGAACTGACTTCGCTGATTATAAGCTTTTTCCAAAGATGATATTTGCGCTTCAAGGATCTTAACCTGTAAACGACCTAATTCGCCTTGGGTAATAATATTAGATTTCATCATTTCAGCTAGACGTTGCTTCTGAAAAATAAAATTAAAAAAGGTTCGATTAATACATTTATCCCGAATAGCCTCATGCGGTGTTCTACTCGGTCGAACAACTTTAACTTGTTCTGGAAAATGACGAACAACAGAAGAAACAAGACATTGCCAAGTAGGATCTTCAGTAATAGCTGCTACACCATATTCATATGCAGTACTATTATTTTTGTGGTGTCGGTACTTCATATCTTCAAGTAACGAATAAACACCATCAATCCCTCTTTGTAGAGCAGGACGAGCCCTAACTGCATTTTTTTTTCCACACGATTTTTGCAATCGGTCTAACCATTTATCAAATGCCCCCGAACATACACCGACCTTACCTAAGTTTTGTTTAATAAAACCCAGATCTAATTCTAAGTGGAGTTGACTTTGGAGTGACATACTAGCGATTCCTATTATAATAAATTCGTAAAGGCATCCACTCTAAGATCATAATTATAATCTTTAAAGTTAACCAAGAAGTAAACATAGCACATTGAACATAACCTTACAATTCAATTGATTTAAGCATTATTTACAATAACTTGCGATATTACCCATATAAAAATAAAGTAGATAATTCATTACAAGTTAAATCAGTATTCTTCCCCACCTTGTAATAAATCACCCTTTATTAACCAAGAACAATTAGGTCCAAAATTGTAGATATCGCATGGGAAAACAACACAATCGTTATGCTGTCGATACTAAGCCGTGTTACGTCGCGACTATCGAGAGTGCCAGCATAATAAAATACGTCTAAATTGAGATTAACACCCCTAGTTTAGAAACCTATCGCTTGTTATACCTTATGTACATACGCCTTCATACACTAAAAAGTGTACTTTATTATTAGATAAGTCAGTATGTTCTGAACAGCGGATATAATCGGACTCACCATAAATTGATTTAATTTTATTTGGACAGCTAGCCTCTTTAGCTTTGATGTACTGCTGTTCACTTATTTGTAGCTGACCAGAAGTAGAAATTTGTAACGCAGTCTTCCCCCACCTTACATATATGTTTAAGCCTGATATAGCATAGACATATGAATCTACAGGCATAGACCATAGGTTTAAAATGTTACCTTCTTGGTCTATTTCGTAGACCTTCTCTGACCCTTGAATATAGTTCTTCGAACTTGCCGGAGGTAAATGGTCAACATTTTGTGTTTGAACCCAACCGCATGGTCCGTCGTGGTAGCCGGCTTTATGCCAAGACTCTATTGGCATATCAGTAGTTATATTAGGAGCATCTTTCTCGCTAACCCACAGTATAACTTCAATAGCACTTGCATTGATTGACAGCAAAACGAGTAAGATACTAGACAGTTTCTTCATATTTCCTTCTTGCGTAAAATTCCTCATCAGCTGTGCTCTTGCCATTCTGAACGCAACACACCATATTTGACTGAATCATAATATTTTCTTTAGCAATAGCGAACTTTACGTAACCAGCTTCTTGATGAAAGCCTAATTTTAGTGCTAACGATATCATGTGGGGTTACTCGACCAAGTTGTCATACCAATACGCTCAATCTCTTTGGCCTGGAACAAATGAGAAACCCAGATAGTAATAGCCAATGCTGCAATGCCCTCCCCCAAGAACTAGGGATCATAAATTACGATACCGATTTCAAACCAGCGAGTATCTTCACATTCCCAGTAGTGATAAAACTTTAATCCCACTATTACCAATTAATTGATATATGATTAATATCACTTAATATTGCGAGTAAATCCCCTCCTTCCCGAGCAAAAAACAACATGGTTTTAATCTCTTTTTTACAGGATTTAAACTTTGATAAGTGCTGTTTCTCTTTCAGATATTTGATCAAAATATCATTGCGCTCATGATAAGGTGTAAATCCATCCTTATATTGAATTTTCATAAAGGTATGTAACATTGCGTGACAAGTTATTTCCTTTAACGCTTCATCATACAGCTTGTCTTGATTCATTATATATTTTTCCATTTCCCACTTTCTTTGGTGGCTAATGGTTCACCAGCAACATCTGAAATAACGATAGTGTAAGTCATATTTGGAGCAGCACTAGTTGCACTTGATTTAGCAGCAATAAGATTACGCATAAATACGGTTTCAGTAATCAGTAGTTCATTACCTTCATTAAGGTAAGTAATTAGATAAGCAGCCATAAATTATTAGAACTCTCTTTAAGTTATTTTACACATTAAAATATAACGTTTCTCGCGGTGTCAAGAATCGTCATCATTCTCGAATATTGTTACAACAGAAGAAACGTTATCAACCTAATTCTAAAAATGATAACTAGTGCCTATATAAAAATTATTCATCTTCACGGTGGAGCTTTTACCGTACTGGTAACCTAAATTAACACCTATCCCAGAATTTAATAGCATTTCCCAGCCTAGCTGTAGATCCGCTCCGATCTCATGATCGGATTGGTCTACTTTATTTAGGGTATAGTCGACTTGATAAAAACTAGCTCCCAATTTAGTATAAATAACATTAGAACTATTTAAAGGGTATTGACCATATAGTGATAATCGAGGGCCAGAAAAAGACGCATCCTTGATTTCAGACAACTCTCCGACAAAAGCACTAACTATCCCTCCTGTACTACCAATATAACCAGCATCAACACCTATATTTTTAGTAGCCATTCGTCGATAATATAAATCAAAGGTAAAGCTATCACCGTCATTAGCTGTATGCTTTTTAAAATTAAATTCCTGCGTACCATAACCGAGCGTCCCACCAATAATATTTTCATCTGCATTAGCCATAGAAGCAATCGTAATCAGGGAAACCAAACCGTAAATAAGTTTTTTCATAACGCCTTACCCTTTAAGAATAATAAATATGTATGAATAGAAATTCATGTAAAAAAAGCTATGAGAGCACTATTCAATCTAAATATTAAACACGGCTCAGTAATAGCATAGGTACCAGAATTTTTGATAAAGTAGGTAGTTATAATCAAATAAAAAACCAACAGTTAAAATACCCAATAATTTAGAGCAGCCAGTCCAACAAAAATTAATCTGCTTTCTAGCTAATGACATTTAGATGATAATAAATCTCATTTAGATTTACAATACTAAAAAGTAAAAAAATACAAGAAAGCAGCCGTTTGAATAGGACAACAACCATCTCGAATTGTCTGTTAACAAAGGCTAAAACTTAGTTTCTATAAATACCTAAGTTAATGACAAGGCTTAATTTAGTGAGTAATTGCGAAGAGTCATAGTTATAAAAAAACAACGAATAAACAATTATAAGTCGACGTCAAGTTGTAGATGCAATCCAATATAGAGTGATTACTAGAAGTTTAAGACAGAGTGATACCGAGAGTTGGATTAAATAGATTTCATGGATGAAGTATAGCCAGTAATACTGATTTATATCTACCAACATAACAGGCTATACACTCACTTAATCAGATCATTAAATTGTTCGATAAAATAGTGGTATAAACCCAATAAAAATAGGGTTAACCCAAAAATTAAATTTCACGTCAAAACCTCATTAAAATCAGTAATTACCAAATCTGCTCTTCATAAGAATCAGTAATTACCAAATCTGGTTCTTCATAAGAATCAGTAATTACCAAGTCTGGTTCTTCATAAGAATCAGTAATTACCAAGTCTGGTTCTTCATAAGAATCAGTAATTACCAAATCTGGTTCTTCATAAGAATCAATAATTATCAGGTCTGGTTCTCCAGAATCATAACTAACTACAGAACAACCTGATAATGATAACAACAATAATGGAACTAAAATATTACGCATACCAACAAACCCCTTAAGAAAACAACAATATTTTATAGTAATAAATTCGAATAAAAATAACAACCTACTACTACCTAGCCTCCCTCTAGCACAGTAAAGTAATTATAATTACATTGATACTATATTTATCTTTTTCGACAATTACAAAAATTGTATAGTACAAGATTCAGAGGGAAAAGACTTACCATTTGAGGGGATAGTAAATTAAAAATAAAGTGAAAAAAGACGTTCACAAAAAACGAATAGAATTTCGAAGTTTCCGTAGGGGGACACAAGTAATTAGACTTTAAATTCATAAGAATAACAACGTCTGGAACGTCAAGACCAGAGTTTGACGTTCACTACATTCTATACTTTTCTACCAGTGCAGAAAGTATAGAGGCCGTCTCAGTATCTATGTTCCCGCGACAATCCTCAGGTCTGAAATGAAGCTGGAATGCCCGCACTATATTTCTAAACTCTTTCTCACTAGATATGACGGAAGTATCATACCCATAGACCTTCAGCATACTAATTATCTTATCCTGATTAGGGAGCTTATAAGTATACTCACCTAAGTAACGATCTACGGTTTCCTTGTCATACCAAGCCCCGATACCTTCTTCGTATAAATCCTTCCAAGGAAAAGAGGAACCTGGGTCACTTTTTCTTCCAGGGGCAATATCACTATGCCCCACAATATGAGTCGGGTCTATATCAGGGTATCTTTGAAGTATATTCTTGAGTAGAGACTTAACAGCTTCTATCTGATCTGTGGAATATTGTGGAAAAATGAACTTCCCATTACTATAAGATGCTTGATTAACAATCTCAATACCGATAGAAGTATCATTAAGATTACTTCTCCCCATCCAAGAGCTTTTCCCCGCATGCCATGCTCTTTCAGCTTCATCAACTAGGTTAAATACCCTCATATCACTAAAGCCAGCATTACAGTAGGTTTTGTCAGTCTTATCAGGTATAAGATAATGGGAGCTAACACTATCTCCAGTCAGACTTTTTACCGAAGCTGAGAAATTTGCAGCGGTGTAGTGAAGAACAACAAACCGAACACGACGATTGAAGGATTTTGTTGCTCGGTACGAATTATAGTCGATCAGCATAAATATCTTCCTTATCCATAGAACTCTGGTGCAAGCTGCACGGCAAACACTTTAGAAGCGGTGAACTTAAATGTAACTCAATTATCAAAATATAAGCTCACCGTTACCAATACGAAAGGCAAACGTAACAGAATGGTACCCATCTCAAAAAACTATACGACGAAATACACACTGATGCTACTGGTCCATAATTCTCCTGCACTTATAATGACATTAGAGATAGGATAAATGAATTGCTAAGGGAACAAGAAACCCACATATTGTGGCAATATATGGGCTCTGCATTTTCACCATTAACTAAGCTGCTATTGAGCGTATACTTTTACATCTTGCGGCACTGAAATATAACCTTGATATCCCTCTGCACGTAACGGTTTTATTCTTTCAAGTTGCTGACGATTTTCTATCGCGGTAATAATCACATCAATATTTAATCCTTTACCAATATTGATCAACGCACGACATAATTCATTGTTCTGCTGATTATTACTATAAATAGATAACGATTGATCTAATTTCACATAATCAGGTTTCAATTGCTGTAAATAACTTAATGACCCCATTTGACGACCGCATTGATCAATACCAAAATTAGCCCCGTATCGACGAACAATCCCCGCTAATTGCGAACTTTCGTGAGGATTATTACTCGCGGCTGACTCGGTTATTTCAAAATAAATTTGGTCTGCGGATAACGTATTTTGTAAAAAATGCGCTAACCAAGAATGAAACGTCGGATCGAGCAAACTATCCTGAGTTAAATTAACAGCCACAGGTTCTTTATTTAGAGCAAGTATATTTTGCGAAATTAAGCTTTCTAATAAACAGCGATCAAGTTGACTGCCTAACGATAATAGCTCAACATACGGCATAAATTGCCCTGCTTTAACCTGTTGACCATCAATATTCAAGCGGCAATAAAGTTCTCGCTGCAATACTTCACCACTATCCATCTGTAAGATAGGCTGCCATTGAAATACAAACTGGTTATGACTAATTGCCGTTAATAGACGTTGGCGCCACTCTTCTCGGTTAAATTCATGTTGGCAATGGCTATCAAACCAGCTACTCGTCTTATTATCGGTAAGTGCTTGTTGCAATGCATTATCCGCTTGAGCGAGTAATTCAGAAGGAGAAATCTCATCATTTCGTTCCGTTACCCCTATCGCGAAGTCACGATTAGGCATACAACCAGCTTTAAACATCTCTTGATTAATTAAACGAATAAGCGCTTGTAAATAAGACGCTATTTGCTGATGATCACCTTTAGTAATTAAAAACGCAAATTCTGTATTTGAAATACGAGAAATAACACATTCAGCAACACCCGGTAATTGTTCTGTCATTCGTAATGCGAGCACACGAATACTTTCATCACGGACTTGATAACCATATTTACTGTGTACTTCATTCAGCCAGTCTAATTTGGCTAGCAACAAGCCGCCATAACTTGGGTCTGTTAACCAACTTGTGATTTGCCCTGTTAAATACTGTCTATTTGGTAAGTTCGATACCGCATCAACAAGATTGTCATGCTTTAAACTATCGACTTCGTCATCCAGAGTTTGAAATACTTGTTTAAGCTGTCCCGACATCGAGTTTATTGCTGTTACGACCAATCGTAACTCTGCAGTAGCAGGTAAGTCCATATCAGGGTTAAATACCCGCTGTGATATATCACTAGCATGGCTAGCAATATCATGTAACGGCTTAAGTAAATATTTAAGATGAAAATGTAATACAAAAA